>Ga0335085_10000503_pt1 | contig 109541 bp, 103 predicted proteins | sample Lox_Sample_45_FD_206712 | JGI IMG/M metagenome (GOLD analysis project Ga0335085, IMG submission 206712) | Soil microbial communities from Loxahatchee National Wildlife Refuge, Florida, United States - Lox_Sample_4.5 | ecosystem: Environmental > Terrestrial > Soil > Wetlands | place: USA...
CCGCGATAGAGAATCCGCCGTCGATCGCGAGCGTCTGGCCGGTGATATAGCGCGCCTGCGGGCTCGCAAGGAACAGCACCGCCGGTGCGATCTCATCGGGTTGCGCGAAGCGCCCGAGCGGCGTGCGGGCGAGGAGCGGCGCGGTCATCGTGTCGAAATGCATCATCGGTTCCGTCATCGGCGTCTCGACGATCCCGGGCGCGACCGCGTTGACCCGAATGCCCTCCTTCGCCCACGCCACCGCCAGCGTCTTTGTCGTCTGAACGACGCCCGCCTTCGCCGCGCCGTAGCCCGGCACGATCTCGATGCCGAAGAACGACGACATCGAACCCAGATTCACGATCGCGGCGCCGCCGCCGTGCGTGCTCGCCGCCAGCAGCGAGCGAACCGCGCTCGCCATGCGGAACGTGCCGAACAGGTTGATGGCAACCGTCTGCTCGAAGACTTCGGGCTCGTACTCGCTACGGCCGCCGGGCAGGTTCTGGCCGGCGTTGTTGACGAGGACGTCGAGCGCGTCGAGATGGGCGGCGACCGACGCGATATCGGCCGGTTCGGTCATCCGGCACTGAACGTAGGCGAAGGCCGAAAGGTCGGTGTCGTAGTCGCCCGCGCCGGCGCGCGTTCCAGTGATCGTCACCGCCGCGCCCGAGCGGCCGAACGCACGGGCGATCGCGAGACCGATGCCGGAGGTGCCGCCGGTGACGAGCACGCGGGTGCCGGCGAAGTCGAACGTGGCGCCCGCCGTTCGCCGTTCACTCATGCCCACACCTTCTCCCACCGCCCACTTTGCGCGGACGCGTACATCGCCAGCGCGATGCGGAGCTCGCCGAGCGCGTACGCGGCGGGCGCCGCCGGCTCGGTCCCGTCGAGCACCGCCGACGCGAAGTCCGCGAGCTCGTACTCGTACGACTGCAGATAGCCGCCGGGCTCGCCGACCTTGGTTCCCTTCCAGTCGCGGCCGTCCCAGAGCTTTACCCAGCCCGAGGCCTCGACCGTGATCTCGCCGGTCGAGCCGGTGATCGTGAACAAGGGCTGCGGTGCGATCGCCCCTTGCGCGAGCATGGCGTCGAAGCTCGCGATCGTTCCCGACGCGAAGCGCAACAATGCGCGGCACAGCGACTCGCCCTCCATGCGTGGGTCGGGGCGGTCGAGGGCGGCGACGACTTCATCGACCTCGCCCAGCCAGATCCGCAGCGGGCGCAGCCAGTGGGATCCGGTGTCGATGGCCACGCCGCCGCCGGCGGCCGCACGGTCGAACCGCCACGGTCGAGTACCGCCGTAGAACTCGTCGAGCGCGGGGAAGAATGTCGCCGCCCGGGCGGTGACGACGTCACCGATCGCGCCTTCGGCCACGAGCCGGCGTGCAGTCCGCACCTCGGGCCAGTACTGCGCGTTCTCCGCCACCATGAAGACCGTCCCGGCCGCCGCGGCCGCGTCGAGAATCCGGTCGCACGCGTCGAGGGTCGGCGCGAGCGGCTTCTCGAGGAGCACGTGCAGTCCGGCCCCCAGCGCGCGGGTCGCGGTGTCCTCGTGGAGGTGATGCGGTACCGCGATCAACGCGCCGTCGATGTCGCGGGCATCGAGCGCGGCGTCGAGCGACGAGTACGTCACCGCGCTCGTCCGCGCCGCGATCCGGTCCGCGTTGGCGGCGACGGGATCGACGGCGGCGACGACGTCGATCGGCACCGCGCTGCGTTCCATGGCGTCGACGTGCCAGTGCGAGATCGCGCCACACCCAACTATCGCCATCCGTACGCGCCGACTCACACGGCCTCCGCACTCACCGGGAACCGGTCGAAGTAGTACTTGAAGCGCGCCCGGACCGCGTCGGGATCGATGCCGAAGTCGCCCTGCAGGTCGTACTCCAGCCGGCCGTGCTTGCCGCGCGGGTGCTCGGTCATGAACGCGTCGATCTGCGCCCTGGCGTTCGACGTCATCGGACGGCTCGCGCGCGCGTAGATGCGCTCCACCATGCCGACGTTGTCGGACATGAAGTCGTCGAAGATCACGTCGATCGAACGCTCGGCGGGCAGCAGGTCGCGGTCGCGCACGCACGCCCGCAACAGACGGTCGACGCGATCGACCCAGTACGCGGCCAGCGCCTCGGGCTCGATCTCCGCGCGCCGCATGCGGTCGCCGTACGCCAGCATGGTCGCGGCCGACTGGATGACCGATACCGGGTCGCGGTGCGTGATCGCGAAGGTGGCGTCCGGAAAGGTCTCGACCAGCGCAGGAATCTGCTCGAGGTGTTGGGGCGACTTCAGCACCCATCGATTCGGGCCGCGCAGATGCGTCAAGACCTGCAGCACTTTCTTCATGTAGGCGTAGTGCGCGCGCTGGTCGAGCGCGAAGTACAAGTCGCGCCAGCCCGGTACGCGGGCGAGCCATTCGAGTGTGTACGACGCGAAGTCGAGGTCCTCGAGCTCGATCTCTTCCTCGATCGCGGTCGGCTCCTGATGGTGCATCGCGCTGAGGAGGGGGACCATACGCATCTGGGCTTCGTAGTCGCGAGTGCAACGGACAAAGCGCGGGTCGACGCCGTCGCGCCCCGGACCGTCGCCCGGCAGCGGAACCGGCTCGAGGCTCTCCCAGTAGGGGAGCGATCGCAGCGTGGTATCGGCGGCGATCAGGTTGACGAGGTGAGTGGTGCCCGAGCGCGGAAGACCGATGACGATGATCGGCGCGTCGATCTCGATGTCGAGGATCTCGGGTGTGGTCCGCACGAGCCGTTCGACGAGCAGTCGAGCGGTCAGCAGCCGGATCGTGCGCTGGCGGATCGCCAGCCGCCCGAGCGGCCCGAGACCGGTGTCGGCCTCGACCGCGTCGATCATCGCGTCGAGACGAGGGACGAAGTCGTCGGGGCCGAAGTCGTCGGCGCGCGCACGCGTGCGCGCCGCGCTGAGCAGATCGTCGCGATCGAGCGAGAGGTCGAGCGTGGCGACGTATTCGAGCGCCGCTCGCTGCGCGTCGTCGAGGCGAGGCGAGCGCAGGTCGTCGATGCGGATGACGTCCGTCCGCGACGAGCTCATGGAGCCGGTCGCTCGAGGCGCGCGAGCCGGTTCGTCGCGCTGCGGATCTCGCCTTCGAGCCAGCGCGTGAGCCAGAAGTTGGCGCGGTCGTGTTCCTCGAGGAGCTGCTCGTGGGCGGACCCGTAGGCTTCGAGCGCACCGCGATGCGCGCCGTCGACGGCGAGGACGAGCTCCGCGAGCCGGACCGCGGTGAGCGCGTCGACGCGGGCCAGTGCAAAGGCCCGTATCGCGACCGCATCGGCGCCGCCTGCCAGCGCGACGATCTCACCCGCGCCCTGCTCGGGATCGGCGCCGTAGAGGTCGAGCGTCGAATGTTGGTGGAACCAGCCGGCGTACGTCTCCCAGATCGCGCGGACGCTCCAGTCGACCCGCCCGTAGGCCTCGCCGACTGCGAGCTCCGCAGGGAGCGCGATCTCGTGCATCGCGGCCCACACGTCCTTGCCGTCGTTCATCGCCGCGACGGTCGCGTCGTGCACGTGCGCGACCGCATCGCGGATGCGTTCGCATTCGCTCCGCACCACGTCGCGCCCTCGGACCGGTCCGTGGTGGCCGAGGAGCAACAGCTCGGGCTCGAGGTCGATGACGCGCTGTACCGACTCGACGAACGCGAGCGCGCTGCGCATGCGATCGCCGCGCATCGTCACCAGGTTCGGGAAGTGGCCGAACAGCGCGGAGAACATGTTGCCGACGAGCGCGACGCCGTCGTCGGGGAGCCACAGCACGAGCGAGTCGATCGTCTCTCCGCCGGGGACGCTGATGCATTGGAACCGACGACCGCCGCACTCGAACCGGTATTCGTGGTCGAAGACGACGTCAGGCTCTGCGGCCTTGGCGAGCGGCGGGATCTCGGCGTCGTCGCCGCGCGCGTAGCCGGGCTGTCCCATCACGTCGGCAAAGAAGGGCAGTGAGCGTCGGATCCGCAGACCGTGGATTCGGACGTCGTCGGCCTGGCACAGCCGGATGTTCGATTGCGCGACGAGCATCGTCGTGTCTTCGCGGAAGAGGTCGACGCCACCGATGTGGTCCGTGTGGCTCTGTGTCAGCACGATGTAGCGCGTCGGCGCGGTGGTGACTGCGTCGTAGTTGCGCTTGTGCGTCTTCGCCTCGAACCACATACCCGTGTTGACGACGATCCGGCCGTCGCCGGTCGCGACGAGATAGCTGCTCGACATGCCGGGCGAGCACCAGAGCCCGGGCCCCACCTCGATCGCGGCCGGCGCCGACGCCGGGCCGACTGCGAAGAAGTCGGGTTGATTGCGGACGTACTCGGTGGTCACTGGACCTCGACCGTTTGGCCGACGGTCGCGATCCCGCCCGCGTCGACGAGCGCGTAGACGCCGACGCACGAGCTCGGTCCGAGGCCCGGAATGTCGAAGCGGTTGTGCCGAGCGATCGCGCGCAGGACGCCGCCGTCCTTCCCGAGCTCGCCTTGCGGCAACGTCGTCATCACGCACCTCGGCGCGGACAGGAACACGGAGGCGCGCACGGCGCCGAACGCGAGCGTGTGCCCGACCCAGTCGTTCTCGGGAAAGCCGGGCTCGCCTGCGACCTCGACCACCACGTTGGGTCGGAAGCGGGCGGCGGTGAAGACGCTGGCCGGCTCCAGCTGGTTCAGCCGGTCGAGCGTCGCCGACGTCAGGACGTGCAGCGGCGCGGCGTCGAAGTACGTGTTCGGCGCGACGAGCGCCATCGCCTCGTCGACGACCGTTTCGTCGGTCGAGTCGGGGAAGCCCTCGACCGCGGGCCGGTACTGTTCCATCATCGGGCGTTCCGGCGCGTCGTGGTCGAGGCGCACCCGGCGGTCGAGGAAACGTGAGAGCCGGTCGTTCGCGTCGCGGTCGCCGCTCTCCAGCGCCCCGCCGTCGGGCAGCGCGATACGGACCGGAGGAAGCGGCGCACCGGGCGTGGGCTCCTCGACGAACTCGGCCCGGCATTCGAGCAGGCGCGCCCACCGGCGCGGGTTCTTCGCGCTCGCGACCTTCCCCGTCTCCTCGTCGACGATCGCGTACGCCCGGTCACCGAGAAAGCCACGCTCGCCGACCCGCGATCGGGCGAGGGTCTCGCCGAGCATCGACTTGACCGGATAGCGGAACAACGACGCCACCTGCATCGGGGCGACGCTATCCCGAACGGTCCCCGGCTCTCTACAGTTGCTCCGTGAGCGCGGGGGCGGACGGTGGCGCGTTTCCCGACGGATTCTTCGCGCGCGCCGACGAGACCGACGACGCGCAGTTCTATTCGTTTGCGCGCTTCGTGACGCACATCGACGACGGTGCGATCGCCGCGGTCGGGGCGCTCTACGAGGAGCTGGGTGTCGACGGTCGCGTGCTCGATCTCATGAGCTCATGGGTCTCGCATTTCACGACCGCGCCGGACGCGCTGACGGTCCTCGGCATGAACGCCGACGAGCTCGCGGCGAACCCGCAGGCGCGCGAGTGGGTGGTGCACGATCTCAACGCCGACCCTGCGCTGCCGTTCGCCACCGACGTCTTCGATCACGCGACGTGCTGTGTGTCGGTCGACTACCTCACAAGTCCGGTAGCCGTGTTCCGGGAAGTCGCGCGCGTCGTGCGATCCCGTGGGTTGTTCGTGTGTTCGTTCTCGAACCGATGCTTTCCGAGCAAGGCGATCCGCGCGTGGCTGTACTCCGATTCGGATGCACACCGGCGGATCGTCAGCGAGTACTTCGCGGCCACAGAAGCCTTCGAGCCGGCGGTGACGCGTCGCTGCGCGACGCCACCGGACGGTGACCCGCTGTACGCGGTGTGGGGCCGCGTCAGATATGCAGAAGCAAGACGACATCGCGGCTTCATCGCCCGGTCACGCCGTCGATCCGCGGCCGGGCGAAAGTGGAAGCGGTGGGCGATCTCCTCGATACGTACCGGCCGGTCGACGCGTGGGACGAGATGTTCGACGGCGAAGGCGAGACGCGACTCGACTATCGCTCGCTGTACGAACACGTGCAGACGCTCTCGCGCGCCGACTTCGACGAACGCTGCGCCACCCGAGACCGTGTGTTCCGGGATCACGGTGTGACGTACGCGCATTCCGGCGAGGAGCGGCCGTTCCCGCTCGACCTCGTTCCCCGTGTCATCTCGGCGGGCGAGTGGGCGTCGATCGCGCAGGGCGTCGCCCAGCGCGTCCGCGCGCTCGAACGCTTCCTGGACGACGTCTACGGGTCGGGCGAGATCATGCGCGCGGGTGTGGTTCCCCGGCGGATCGTCGTCACGTCCTCGCACTATCACACCGCGTGCGCGGGTATCGCGCCGGCCGGCGGCGTGCGCGTGCACGTTGCGGGTATCGACCTGGTGCGCGACGAACACGGACAGATGTGCGTGCTCGAGGACAACCTGCGGATCCCGTCCGGCGTCTCCTATGTCGTCGAGAACCGCCGGGCGATGACCCACGTCTTCCCCGAGTTGTTCGCCGCGCATCGCGTTCAGCCGGTGTCCGACTATCCGGCTCGGCTCCTGCAGGCGCTGAGTAGGAGTGCACCGCGCGGGGTCGATGATCCGACCATTGTCGTGTTGACGCCGGGCGTGCACAACGCCGCCTATTTCGAGCATTCGTTCCTCGCCCGCCAGATGGGAGTCGAGCTCGTCGAAGGTCGTGATCTCGTCTGCCGCGACAACGTCCTCTACATGCTCACGACGAGCGGCGAGGAGCGGGTCGACGTCGTGTACCGCCGCGTCGACGACGAGTTCCTCGATCCCTTGCACTTCCTGCCGACGTCGATGCTCGGCTGCGCGGGAATCGTCAACGCCGCCCGGGCGGGCAACGTGACGATCGCGAACTTCCTCGGGAACGGTGTCGCCGACGACAAGGCCGTCTATCCGTACGTGCCGGCGATGATCGAGTTCTATCTCGGAGAGCGTCCGGTGCTACCGAACGTCGAGACGTTCATGCTCGACGATGTCGAGGTGCGCTCGTGGGCGCTCGACCGCCTCGACGAGCTGGTGTGGAAGCCGACCGACGGTTCCGGCGGCCGTGGAATCGTGATCGGTCCGCGGGCAGACGAACGGTCGTTGCTCGAGGTATGCGCCGCGGTGCAGGCGGAGCCGCGTTCGTGGATCGCGCAGCGTCCGGTTGCGTTGTCGACTGCGCCCACGTACGTCGAGTCGGGCCTGCAACCTCGCCACCTCGACCTGCGGCCGTTCGCGCTCAACGACGGCGAGAACGTCTGGGTGGTACCCGGCGGCCTGACCCGCGTCGCGCTCGGTGAGGGCAACCTGATCGTCAACTCGAGCCAGGGCGGCGGCTCGAAGGACACATGGGTGCTGGCGCCCGACGGGGCCGCGATCGAAAATGGGATCGCGGTGCCGGCGGGCGGACCGAGCGTCGAGCCGCTGGCGCGCCAGCCGTTCGACATGGTCCCGAGCGCGAACGAGCAGGCGGCGCAGCAACAGTGACGGGCGGGGAGCGCGTCCGGTGCTGAGCCGTATCGCGGAATCGCTCTACTGGCTCGGGCGCTACACCGAGCGGGCCGAGGCAACGGCGCGCATTCTCGACGTGTACTCGCACGCGCTCGTGGAGGACCGCGTTGGCGGCGAGGAGTCGGCGTGCCGCCGGCTCGTCGAGGCGATGGGCATCGCGCAACCGGGTCTCGTCGACGTCGGCACGGACGTCGAATCGCTGGTCGGCTTCTTCGTCGACGACCCGCGCTTCGAAGGCTCTGTCGTGCGCTCGCTCCAGGCAATGTGGGAGAACGCCCGCGGAGCACGCGAGGCGATGTCGTCGGAGATGTGGGCCAGCATCAACGCGACTCACAGCGCGCTCGACGGCCGGCGCGGACGGTCGGTGTACGCGCAGCACGGTTTCCTCGCGTGGGTGCGCGACCGGGCGGCGATCGTCTCAGGCCTGGCCGACGCCACGATGAGCCACGACGACACGTGGCGCTTCATCGTGTTGGGCCGTTCGCTCGAGAGAGTCGACCTCACGGCCCGCCTCCTCTCGACGCGACTCGGTGATGCGTGGGGGACCGCGGGCTGGGTCGCGACGCTGCGGTGTTGCGCGGCGTACGAGTCGTATCTCCGTACGTATCGGCGCGGGGTCGCCGGTTCCGAGGCGCTCGAGTTCCTCCTGCTGGATCGCCTGTTCCCCCGCTCGGTGTTCCACGCGCTCGGCGCCGCCGAGACCGCGTTGTTCGATCTCGATCCCGCCGCCGACCGGCGCGGCGCCGGCAGCGAACCGCGCCGGGTCGTCGGACGCGCGTGCGCGGACCTCGAGTTCATCCGTGTCGCGGAGCTCGAACGCTCGCTGCCCGAACACCTCGAGCGGCTGGAACGCGCCGGTACCCAGGCGCATGACGCCATCGCCAAGCGGTTCTTCCACCAGGCACTCGCGATCCGCTGGAGCGCGTGATGGTGTGGAGGCTGTCCATCGAGCACGTCACGACCTACGAGTACGAAGGGGAGGTGCTGGCGTCGTACAACGAGGCGCGCATGAGCCCGACGCGCGACACGACGCAGCTCGTCCTCGACCACCGCGTCGACGTCCGGCCCGGAGTCCCCGTCATGCACTACATCGACTATTGGGGAACGCTGGTCAGCGCGTTCGACGTCCACGAACTGCACGACCGACTGATCGTCGCCGCGCGCTCACTCGTGGAGACGGTTCCGGCCGCCGAGGATCTCACCGATGTCGAATGGGAGGATCTCTCCGATGAGCACCTACGCGACGAGTTCTACGAGTATCTCCACTCGTCACCACACGTTCCGGTCGACGACGCCTTCGCTCGGATCGCGGCGACGATCGCCTCCGGTCGCACACCACTCGAGACCGTCGCGGCGGTCGGGGCGTGGGTCCGTGAGAACCTCACGTACGAGACCGGCGCAACCGACGTCTCGACGAACGCGCGGTCCGCCCTCGACCTCCGCCGCGGTGTCTGCCAGGACTTCGTCCACGTCGCGCTCGCGTTGTTACGCGCGGCGGGTATCCCCGCCCGCTACGCGTCCGGTTACCTGCACCCCGACGCCGATGCTGCCGTCGACGCCGCGGTGACCGGCCAGAGCCATGCCTGGCTCGAGGCGTGGACGGGGTCCTGGCAGCGTGTCGATCCGACGAGTGGTTCGGCCGTCGGCGAGCGTCACGTGCTCGTCGCGCGCGGCCGCGACTACTCCGACGTCCCGCCTTTCAAAGGCGTGTACAACGGCCCGCCGTCGCGCTCGAGCGACGTGCGGGTGACGATCCGGCGGGTCGCGTGAGCGGATCGAGGCGGGACGGATCGGCGGCCGCGACCGGCGCGCCGTCCGGTGCCCCCTACGCTGCGGAGTCTTGACCGACTACGCCGATCCCGATCTCGAGACCGTTGCCCCGCTTCCTCCGCTCGAGGTCGCGCCCATCGAACCGGTCGATGAACCCCCCGGTCACGACCGTGGGCGGTGGACGGCGGTCGTCGTGTGCCTCGTCGTCGCCGCGCTCGTCGTCGGCTTCGGCCTCACGACCCTCGTCCTGAATCTCACCGACAAGGGTTCGCAGTCGGTCTCGCTCGCGCCCGGCACGATTACGCCCGGCACGACGACGCCCGGCACGTCGACGCCCGGCACGACGCCGACCGGCGATCCGGACGAGTCGGTGCTCGGCGGGATCATCGTCAACCAGAACGACGTGCCCGCGGCGGATACGGTCCACCATCCGGCCGACGGAATCAACATGGCCGCGCCCACGCTCGACCTGTGCAACGGCCGGTTCCCGAGCGAGGCGCACCGGACCGCGCGCCGCCAGGTCTACGTCGGCCTGACGGCAACCCCGGACGACACGTCGTTCAGCACCGAGGCGGTCCTCTACGCCTCACCCGCGGACGGCGCGCAGGCGATGCGCGAGATCCAAGCGGTCGTCGCGGCGTGCCCGGCGTCGCCGGTCGTGAGTCCGGTCGGCGAGCCGACGGTCATTACGAAGTTCTCGGCGCCGCCCGACAAGACGTGGCCGAGGTCGCCCACGGTGCAGCGCCAGGCGTACGCGTTCGTGACCACCGATCAGCAGAGTGGCGACGCCGAGCCTGGCATCGCGGTCTACCTGCGGCGGGGACGGGTGCTGATGGGTCTGTATTTCGCACAGCCGACCGGCGCCCAGATCCCGATCGATGGTCACAGCACGCTGCAACAAATCGTCTCGGTGTTCGAATCTCGCATCGCGCACCTGCCGGCCGCGGTCGTCAATCGCTGACCCTGCCGCGGGTACCCGAAGGCCTCGAAGGCGCGCACCGGTGCGCCGTACGTGCGACCATGTCGCCGTGGACGTTCATCCCGCCCGGGCGCTGTGGCAGTGCATCGAGCCCTACCACGCGGTCACGTACTTCACCGACGAAGCGCGCGCTGCGTTCGAGGAGATCGGCCTGCGCGGCTTCTGGCGGGGGTACTTCGCGGGTCGGGCGGCGCCGCTCGGCGCGGTGGGGACGGGCGCGGTCGTCGCGACGTTCTACGGTTTCCATCCCGACTTCGTCGCCAAGGCGATTCCGGGTGTTTGGAGCATCGTGTCGCCGTCCGATGCGATCGCGGCGCGAGAAGCGGGTGCCGAGGCTGCGTTGATGCGCCGGCTCGACGTGCCGTCGAGCGATCTCTTGCGCGCCGCGCGCCTCGTGCTCGAGGCGACCGACGGTTGCGACCCGTTCGCCCGGGCGCTGTTCGCGGCGAACCACGACCTGCCCTGGCCTCGTGAGCCGCACGTCGCGTTGTGGCACGGGTGCACGCTCTTGCGCGAGCACCGCGGCGACGGACACATCGCCGCGCTGTACGCGGCCGACGTCGATCCCTGCGAGGCGCACGTCCTGCGGCTCGCGGTCGCGGGTATGGCGCGCGAGACGATCGCGCCGTACCGCGGATGGAGCGACGACGACTGGACCGCCGCGGCCGAACGCCTCGCCGAACGCGGCTGGCTGGACGGACGCGGGGCGATCACGCCCGTCGGCATCGACTCGCACGCCGCGATCGAGGCCGACACCGACCGCATGGCGGAAGGGCCGCTGCGCGCGCTCGGGCAGGACGGCGTCGACGAGCTGCTCGCCATCATGCGACCGCTGGCGATCGAGCTCGCCGCGTCGGGGACCATCCCGTTCCCGAATCCGATCGGCGTTCCCGCCGTCGACCGTCGCTGACGCCGTGCGCGTCCTGGTGGTCGGTGCCGGCGGGGTAGGGGCCGCGATCGCGCGGGCGGGGTCGTCGTCGGAGGTCTTCGAACGCGTCGTTGTCGGCGATCTCGACGGCGCCCGCGCCACGCGCGCGGTCGAACAGTGCGACGACGCCCGTTTCGCGGCGGCGAAGCTCGACGCATCGGATGCCGCCGCGATCGTTGCGCTGGCGCAGGCCGAGGCGATCGACGTCGTCGTCAACGCATGTGATCCGCGCCTCGTCCCGCCGATCTTCGCGGCCGCGTTCGACGCGGGCTGCAACTACCTCGACATGGCGATGACGTTGTCGCGACCGCATCCCGACCGGCCGCATCAGGAGCCGGGTGTCACCCTCGGTGCCGAACAGTTCGCCGCGTCCGACCGATGGGCGGAACGCGGACTGCTCGCGCTCGTCGGCATGGGAGTGGAGCCCGGGCTGTCCGATGTCTTCGCCCGCTACGCGGCGGATCATCTCTTCTCGGAGATCGACGAGATCGGCGTGCGCGACGGGAGCGATCTCGTCATCGACGGTTTCGACTTCGCGCCGACGTTCTCGGTGTGGACCACGATCGAGGAGTGCTTGAACCCTCCGCTCGTGTGGGAACGCAACCGCGGCTGGTTCACGACCCTGCCGTTCTCCGAGCCGGAGACGTTCACGTTCCCGGCGGGCATCGGGCCCCTGCAATGCGTCAACGTCGAGCACGAAGAGGTCCTGTTGATCCCGCGGTGGATCGACTGCAACCGCGTCACGTTCAAGTACGGGCTCGGTGACGAGTTCGTCGAGGTGTTGCGCGTGCTCGACAAGACGGGGCTGGCCTCGACGACCCCCGTGCGAGTGCAAGGCGTCGACGTGTCGCCGCGCGACGTCGTGGCGGCGGTGTTGCCCGATCCCGCGTCGCTCGGCGAGCGGATGCACGGGCGGACGTGCGCGGGCACGTGGGTTCGCGGCACCGGAGCCGACGGCAACGCCCGCGAGGTGTACCTGTACCACGTGTCCGACAACGCGCAGACGATGGCGAAGTACGGCGCCCAGGCGGTCGTGTGGCAGACCGCGATCAACCCGGTCGTCGCGCTCGAGCTCCTGGCCACGAACGTATGGTCGGGAGCGGGTGTCCTCGGACCCGAGGCGTTCGACGCGGTGCCGTTCCTGGACCGGCTGCGCGAACGGGGCGAGGACTGGTTCGTCGACGAGCGCTGACCGTCAGTCCGCGCGCCAGTCGACCCAGAGTCCGTGCGGGTGGACGAAGCCGAGCAGCTCCGCGTCGACCTCGCCCCCGTCGAAGCGCGCGAGCCCGAGCAGGCTGGCCTCCGTGTCGGACGGGTCCGACGGAGCCTCGATACCCGAGAACAGGTCGATGGTATTCGGACCCTCGGCGCTCACCCATGCGACGGGGCGCCCGCGCGAGACGTCGGCGAGCTGTTCTCGGAACGCGATGCGCTGTTCGGGCGTGAAGTACGCGACGACCCACGTGGTCGTCACGACCGCGAGCGCATCCGGCCGCAGCGCGCGCAGGACCGGGCCGATCGTCTCGACCGCGTCGCCGGGCACGATGCGGGGAGGGTCGTTCTGCAGCTGCTGCAGCGCGAGGCGCGTGCGCGGGAGGCGGTTCGTGTCGGGGAACACGAGTGCGAGCTGCCAGCGCGCCTGGTCGTCGTCGGTCACGTCGACGGGATCGCGGTCGATGCCGGTACGCTCGACGATCGGGGGAACGAGTGGTTCGATCGGCGGATGACCGCCGAGAACGGTGCACGAGATCCGCACCGGTGCATCGGCCGGACCGGTGGTCCCGGCGTCGCCGTAGTCGATCCGGTAGCGATCGCACAGCAGATTGAGTCCCGCGCTGCAGCCGACGTCGACGTGCGCGAGCGGCGCGCCGGCCCGCTTGCCGACCGCGGTCAACGCGAGGGCGAGGACGGCCGAGCGGCCGACCTCGTTCGTGTTCGTGTGTCGTGTCGCCAGCAGTTCGAGGATCTCCCGGCGGTGCGTGATGCACACGTCGACGAACAACGGGCCGGGGTCGGCGTCGGACTCGCCCCGGTAGACCGCGGCGAGCGGATGGTCGAGACCGCCGAGGAGCAGGTAGTGGACCGCGGCGAGCAGGACGTTGGGTTGGTGCGAGCGGGGTGGCGCCCCGTGCAACAGCGCCAGCACGTCGTCGCTCTCCGCGACGGTGCGCGCGACGCGCGCGTAGACCGGCGAGTAGCCGCGGAAGATGTTGTCCGCGTACCAGGACCAGACGCCGGCGAGCTCGGTGCTCATCGCCGAGCGAGCCTATGGCGGCTCGGAGGCTCAGATCCGCGCCCACGCCTCCGTGAGCACTTGGCGCAGCACCTGCTCGATGTAGTCGAACTCGGGCTGGCCGATGATGAGCGGCGGCGCGAGCTGGATCACCGGGTCGCCGCGGTCGTCGGCCCGGCAGATGAGCCCCGCGTCGTACAACGCGCGCGAGAGGTAGCCGCGCAGGAGGTGTTCGCTCTCCTCCGCGGTGAACGTCGCTCGAGTCGCCTTGTCCTTCACCAGCTCGATTCCGTAGAAGTACCCCGCGCCGCGGACGTCGCCGACGATCGGGAGGTCGCGCAGCTTGTCGAGCGTCGCGCGGAACGCGCCTTCGTTGCGGCGGACGTTCTCGAGTAACCCCTCGCGCTCCATGAGATCGAGGTTCGCGAGCGCGACCGCGCAGCTCACGGGGTGGCCCGCGAACGTGATGCCGTGAAGGAACGTGCGCCGGTCGCGCAGGAACGGCTCGACGAGGAACGGTCGCACGATCATGCCGCCGATCGGGGAGTACCCCGAGGTCATCCCTTTGGCCATCGTGACGATGTCGGGTTGGTAGTCGTAGCGCTGCGAGCCGTACCAGTGGCCGAGGCGGCCGAACGCGCAGATCACCTCGTCGGAGACGAGGAGCACGCCGGTCTCGTCGCAGATCTCGCGCACGCGCTGGAAGTAGCCGTCGGTGGGAGGGAAGCAGCCGCCCGCGTTCTGCACGGGCTCGAGGAAGACCGCGGCGACGGTCTCGGGTCCCTCCATCTCGATCGCGTGGGCGATCGCTTCGGCGGGATCGATCGGCGCGGGCCGGTACTGGTTCGTGTTCACCACGCGCACCGCGCCGGGAACGAGCGGCTCGAACGGCTCCTTGATCGCCGGGACGCCGGTGATGGACAGCGCGCCCATCGTCGTGCCGTGGTACGCGATGTTGCGGCCGATGACCTTGTAGCGATGCGGCTCGCCGATCGCCTGGAAGTATTGGCGCGCGAGCTTCCACGCCGATTCGACTGCTTCGCTGCCGCCGGTGGTGAAGAAGACCCGTTCGAGATCGCCGGGCGCGAGATCGGCCAGTCGTTCCGCGAGCTCGATCGCGCCGGGGTGCGCGTAACTCCAGACCGGGAAGTACGCGAGCTTGCGCGCCTGCTCGGCGGCGGCGTCGGCGAGCTCGGTGCGGCCGTGCCCGACCTGCGAGACGAACAGGCCGGCGAGGCCGTCGAGGTAACGCTTGCCGTGCTGGTCGTAGACCCACGCCCCATCGCCGCGCACGATGACGGGAACCTCCCCGTCGGCGGCCATCGGAGTGAAGTGCATCCACAGATGACGGTGCGCGGCCGCGGTCAGGGTGTCGGTTTCGGTGGTGGTCATCACGTTCCCCACGAGTAGGTCTGCTTTTCGAGCCGGAGGTACACGAACGTCTCGGTGGAACGGATTCCGGGGATCGAGCGGATCTGGGTGTTCACGACCTCGAGCAGGTGCTCGTCGTCGCGCGCGGTGAGCTCGACGAGAAGGTCGTAGCTGCCGGAGCAGATCACGACATAGTCGATCTCTGCGTTCGCGCTGAGCTTGGCGGCAAGGTCGCGCACGTCGCCGTCGACCTTGATCCCCACCATCGCCTGGCGGTGGAAGCCGACCCGCAACGGGTCGGTGACCGCCACGATCTGCATGACGCCTGCGTCGAGGAGGCGTTGGACGCGCTGGCGGACGGCGGCCTCGGACAGTCCGACCGTCTTGGCGATCGAGGTGTACGGCCGGCGCCCGTCGCGCTGCAACTCACGGATGATCTGCATCGACACGTCGTCGAGCAGGGCGCTCGAGGTACGAATATCGTCGTCAGAAAGCTGTGCCAAAACGATCTACCCGGGTCGGAGGCGGGAAGTAGTGCGAATACTACTAGCCTGGGGCCGGATCGCCCGATGCTGATCGCACCGCCGCGTGCCTTTTTGAGAGGGGTACGGATGGAAGCCGTGCAGAACTTCGTGAACGGCAAGTTGGTCGACGCCCGTGAAGGCGCGACGACACCGCTCGTCGACCCGTCCACCGGCGAGACCTACGGCTCGGCCGCCCGTTCGAGCGCCGCCGACGTCGACGATGCGGTCGTCGTCGCCGACGCCGCGTTCGCGCAGTGGAAAGCCGCGACGCCGTCCGAGCGCGGTCTCGCGCTCCTGCGCATCGCCGACGCGCTCGAGCGCGACGCCGATCGCTTCGTCGACGCCGAATGCCGCAGCACGGGCAAGCCGAAGGCGTTGATGGCCGCGGACGAGATTCCGCCTGCGGTCGACCAGCTCCGGTTCTTCGCCGGCGCGGCCCGGATGCTCGAAGGTCGCGCCGCGGCCGAGTACATGGCCGGCCTCACGTCGTTCATCCGCCGGGAACCCATCGGCGTCGTCGCGCAGGTGTCGCCGTGGAACTATCCGTTGATGATGGCGATCTGGAAGATCGCGCCCGCGCTCGCGGCGGGCAACACCGTGGTGTTGAAGCCCGCGGAGAGCACGCCCGAGACAACGGTGATGCTCGCCGAGCTCGCGGCGGAGTTCCTGCCGGCCGGCGTGTTGAACGTCGTGTGCGGCGACCGCGACAGCGGCCGCGCGCTCGTCGACCATCGCGTGCCCGGTCTCGTCTCGATCACTGGCAGCGTGCGCGCGGGCATGGAGGTCGCGAGCGCGGCCGCGTCCGATCTCAAACGCGTGCACCTCGAGCTCGGCGGCAACGCGCCGGTGATCGTGTGCGACGACGCCGATCTCGAAGCCGCGGCGGCGGGCATTGCCGCGGCCGGCTTCTACAACGCGGGGCAGGACTGCACGGCGGCGACGCGCGTGCTCGCGTCGGCGGCGATCCACGACCGGTTCGTCGACCTGTTGGTGAGCGAGGCGAAGGGCAAGAAGCTCGGTGGTCTCGACGTCGAGGACGCCGACCTCGGTCCGGTCAACAACGAGGCGCAGCTCGGACGGGTGCAGGGGTTCATCGACCGGCTGCCGTCACACGCGGTCGTGCTGACCGGCGGTGAGCGCGTCGGCGAGAAGGGCTACTTCTTCGCACCGACGGTTGTTGCCGGCATGCAACAGGACGACGAAGCGGTGCAGCAGGAGGTGTTCGGTCCGGTCATCACAGTCCAGCGCTTCGACGACGTCGGCGACGCGCTGCGCGACGCCAACGGCACCGACTACGGGCTGTCGTCGAGCGTGTGGACGCGCGACCACGCGAACGCGATGCGCCTATCCGCCGGCCTCGACTTCGGCTGCGTGTGGATCAACACCCACATCCCGCTCGTCGCGGAGATGCCGCACGGCGGGTTCAAGCACTCGGGCTATGGCAAGGACCTGTCGATGTACGCGCTCGACGACTACACCCGCGTCAAGCACGTCATGACGTCGATCGAGTAGCGCGACCGAGAGTTCGCGGGTTCAGGCGCGCACGGCGACGTCGAGCGCGTCGAGGCCTTCGTCGAGCAACGTCTCGTCGAGGATCAACGGCGGCAGCAGGCGCACGACGTTGCCGTAGGTTCCCGCGGTCAGCACGATCACGCCCTGCTCGTGACACGACGAGCAGATGCGCTTGGCCCGGTCGGGATCGGGCGACCCGTCGTCGTGGACGAGCTCGATCGCCACCATTGCCCCGCGGCCGCGTACGTCGCCGATACCGGACGTCTCCTGCTGCATCGCGCGCAGTCGTTCGAACATCCGCTCACCGAGTTTGCGGGCGCGCGCCGGGAGCTGCTCGCGCTCGATCACTTCGATCGCGGCGAGCGCGGCCGCGCACGACACCGGATTCCCGCCGAACGTGCTGCCGAGGCCGCCGGGGTGCACCGCGTCCATGAGCTCGGCCCGGCCGGTTACGCCCGCGATCGGCATGCCGCCGCCGAGTCCCTTGGCCGTGGCGACCAGATCGGGCACGACGCCTTCGTGCTCGCTCGCGAACCAGTCGCCGGTGCGGCCGAATCCGGTCTGCACCTCGTCGGCCACGAACACGATCCCGTTTGCCCGGCACCATTCGGCGATGCCCGGGATCCATCCCGGCCCGGGGACGACGAAGCCGCCCTCGCCCGCGATCGGCTCCGCGATCACGCACGCGATCTGCGACGGGTCGACGCTCGCCTCGATCCACGCGATCGTCTCATCGAGGCGACCGGTCCCGCGGAACGGGTACGAGAACGGCGCCCGGTAGACCTCCGGCGCGTACGGCCCGAAGCCCTTCTTGTACGGCACGACCTTGGCGGTCAGTGACATCGCGAGCAGTGTGCGGCCGTGGAACGCCTGGTCGAACGCGATCACCGCGGTCCGTCCCGTCGCGACGCGCGCGATCTTCACCGCGTTCTCGACGGCTTCCGCGCCCGAGTTCACGAGCACCGAGCGCTTCTCGTGATCACCCGGCGTGCGCTGCGCGAGCTGCTCGCAGACTTCGACGTAGCCGGCGTACGGCGTGACCTGGAAGCAGGTGTGCTCGAAGTCGGCGGCCTGCCGGGTGATCGCGTCGACCACGGCGGGATGCGCATGGCCCACGTTGACGACGGCAATGCCCGCGCCGAGGTCGATGAGGCGGTTGCCGTCGACATCCTCCACGATCCCGCCCTGCGCGCGTTCCACGAAGACGGGCAGCGTCGTGCCGACGCCCGCCGGCACGGCGCGGCTACGGCGCTCCCACAGCGCGCGCGATCTCGGTCCGGGGATGTCGGTGACGAGCTTGCGCTGTTGTTCCATGCCGGTCTCCTTTCCCTGGACTCCTCCCGAGGACTCCTACCCCAGTGCGGTCGCGTCGATCGCCCCGGCGCCGCGTCGGGCTGCACGCACGCTGAACGCGCCGCCGATCGCGAGGAGCACGAACGAGAAGAGCAGCACGAACGTCGAGAGCGCGTTGATCGACGGCGACACCCCGAACCGCAGTTCACCGAAGATATAGAGGGGCAGGGTGGTCGAGCCCGGCCCGGACGTGAAGAAGGTGATGACCACGTCGTCGAGGGAGATCGTGAACGCGAGCATCGCCCCGGCGAAGATCCCCGGCGCGGCGAGCGGCAGCACGATGCGGAGGAACGACTGTATGGGTGTCGCCCCGAGATCGGCAGCCGCCTCGACGAGGCGGTCGTCGAACGATGAGAGCCGCGCTTTCACCACGACCACGACGAACGCGATGCAGAACGTGATGTGCGAGAGGATCACCGTCTCGAGTCCGAGCCGTGTGTGCGCGAACTTCACGAAGAACACCAACAACGAGATGCCCATGACGACCTCGGGCATCACGAGCGAGATGAAGATGAGGCTGTTGTACCCGGCCCGGCCGCGGAACCTGAACCGGGTCAGTGCGAACGCGGCGAGCGTCCCGATCGCCGTCGCGAAGATCGTGGCCGTTATCGCCACCTTCAACGTGTTGCGGAACGCCTGCAGCGCGTCGTGGTTGTGAATCAGCGCGTGGTACCAGTGCGTCGAGAATCCGGTCCAGTCGGTGCCGCTCTTGGCCTTGTTGAAGCTGAACACCACGAGCACGACGATCGGCGCGAAGAGAAACGCGAACACGAGGATCGCGTGGAGCTTGAGGTAGCGCGGGCGCAGCGGGCTCTTCGGCTGCTTCTTGCTCACAGCGCCTCCTCTCCGACGCGCCACAGGTAGAGGAACACGCCGACGAGGATGAACATGGTGAGCAGGATCGACATCGAAGCACCGAGCGGCCAGTTCTGTGTGCCGCCGAACTGATCGGCGATCGTCGTGCCGATCATCTGGGTTCTCACGCCACCGAGCAACTCCGGCGTCACGAAGTCGCCGATGGCGGGGATGAACACGAGAAGCACGCCCGCGACGAGGCCCGGCGACGTGCTCGGGAGGATCACGCGGAAGAACGTCGAGATCTTCCCGTGGCCGAGGTCGTAGCTCGCTTCGACGAGCGACTTGTCCATCCGCTCGATCGACGCGTAGAGCGGCAGGATCATGAACGGCAGGAAGCCGTACGTGAGGCCGATGATCACGGCCGACGAATGGTTCAAGAACTCGTGGTTGCTCCCCAGACCGATGTGGCCGAGCACGCGGTTGAGGAGCCCGTTGCGTTGCAGGATGAACTGCCACGCGTACATCCGGATCAGGTAGCTCGTGAGGAACGGGATGATCACGAGCACGAGATACACGTTGCGCAAGCGTCCGCCGAAGCGAGCGATCCAGTACGCCAACGGAAATCCGAGCAGCGCGCACAGCAGGGTCGAGATCGCCGCGTATTCGACCGACCGGATGAAGATCGGGAGGTAGATGGTGTTGAGGGCGTCGGAGTAGTTCGACCAGATCAAGTGCCCCCACGAGAAATGGACGGGCTCGATGATCCCTCGCTTGCCGAGACTGTACGCAACGATGATCGCGGTCGGGATGACGAGCAGGAACGCGAACCACACGCTCGTCGGCAGGAGCAGCAGGTTGCCCTTCAGCCACTCGGGCATGTTCCGCCGGCGAGTGCGCGCCTCACGCACCGGCGGGTCCGGGGCCGCGACGCTCAAGCCGACTTCACCTTGTCCCAACGGTCGTCGTACGCGATCTCGTCCTCGCCGAGGTCCTTCTGGAACGGCAGCTTCGCGAGCACGTCGGCCGGCGGGTAGATCAGCGGATTGCCGGTGATCGACTTGTCGATGTACGGCTCGGCGGCCTTGTTCGGGCTCCCGTACTGCACGAAGTTCGTGAGCGCGGCGCCGACCTTGGGCTCGAGGATGTAGTTCATGAACAGCTCGGCGTTGCGCGGGTGCGGTGCACCCATCGGGATCGCCATGTTGTCGACCCACGAGAACGCGCCCGACTTCGGGATCACGTACTGCACGTTCTTGTTGTCGGTCTGGATCTGGAACACGTCGCCCGAGTACGCCTGGGCGAGCAGCAGTTCGCCGCTCTTCAGCGGGTCCTGATAGTCGGACGTGATCGACTTCACCTTCTTCTTCAGGTCGATCAAGTAGTTCTGCGCGTCGTCGAGCTGACCGCTGTCGAGCGTGTTGGGGTCGTGCCCGAGCGCGAACAACGCCATCGCGAACGCGTCGCGCGCTTCGTCGAGGAACGAGCTCTTGCCGTTGACGGCGGGGAGGTTGAAGGCGTCCCAGTCGGTGACGGTGCCGCCGACCTTCGTCTGGTCGAAGCCGATGCCGGTCGTGCCCCACTGCCACGGGATCGAGTACAGGTTCCCCGGGTCGTAGTCGGCGTGGCGAAATCGCGGATCGAGATTGTCGATGTTGGTGATCAACGAGAGGTCGAGCGGCTGGAGCAGGTTGGCGTGCTTCATCTTGACCACGAACGCGTCGGTCGGGACGATGAGGTCGTAGCCGGTGTTGCCCGTCCGCATCTTCGCGAAGAGCTCGTCGTTCGAGTTGTAGTTGTCGTACGTGACCTTGATCCCGGTCTCCGTTTGGAAGTTCGGGATCGTGTCGTCGGCGATGTAGTCGGTCCAGTTGTAGAAGTTGAGGACCTTGGCCTCGGTCTTGTTCGGCAGGCGGAAAGAGGTGCTGCTACCGGAGCTACTGCTGCTCGCGCCGTTACTGCCGCTGCTCCCGCACGCGGCCATGAATCCGGCCGCGCCCGCGAACGCCATCGTTCGCATGAACGTGCGCCGGCTGAAGTGCGGCGATTCCGTGTCCCAGATGAAGGCAAGGGAGACGCGGTCGGGCTCACTCATGCTGACAGCTCCTTTTCGGGCGTGGGCTCGTCGGTGAGCACCACATTCAAGTCGGGATCCCAGACGAGACGCGTTCGGGACCCCGGAACTCCGGCGTCGCTCACGCGCTCGTTGTTCTGACGGAACGCGACGAGCGTGTCGCCCTCGTCGGTGCACACGACGAGTTGCGTCGACACACCCTGATACACGACGTCGACGACAGTTCCGACGATCGTGCACAAATTGTCCGGCACGGGATCGTTCTCCGCCGCGACGCGCAGCTTCTCGGGCCGCACGGTGAAGGCGAGCTTCTGCCCGGCACTGATCGCGCGGTCGCCGGGCGGGCTCACGAGCAGCCGGTCACCCGGCGCCGATGCGACCCGCAGGAAGTCGCCGGACCGTCCGACGACGGGCGCCTCGATGATGTTCGACGTTCCGATGAATCCCGCGACGAACCGCGTCGCGGGACGTTCGTAGATGTCTTCGGGGTATCCGATCTGTTCGACCTTGCCCTGCGACATCACGGCCAGCCGGTCGCTCATCACGAGCGCTTCCTCCTGGTCGTGCGTCACATACACGAACGTGACACCGACCTCGCGCTGGATCCGCATCAGCTCGAGCTGCATCTGCTTGCGCAGCTTGAGGTCGAGCGCGCCGAGCGGCTCGTCGAGGAGCAACACCGCGGGCTCGTTCACGAGCGCCCGCGCCAGCGCGACGCGCTGCTGCTGACCGCCGGAGAGTTGCGAGGGCCGGCGATCGTCGTAGCCGCGCAGCTGTACGAGGTCGAGGTAGCGCTTGACCCGGTCGCGGATCTCGCTCTTTCCGACCTTCTTGCGGCGCAGGCCGAAGGCGACATTGTCGGCGACTGTCAGGTGGGGGAACAGCGCGTACGACTGGAAGACGGTGTTCACGTTGCGCTTGTACGGGGCGACGCCGACGATGTCGCGGCCGGTCAACTCGACGCGGCCGGCGTCGGGCTCTTCGAATCCCGCAATCATGCGCAGCGAGGTGGTCTTGCCGCACCCTGACGGGCCCAGCATGGAGAAGAATTCCCCGCGGCCGATCGTGATCGTCACGTCGTCGACCGCGAGCGTGTCGGCGAATCGCTTCGTCACGCCGTAGAGGCCGACCTCGACGGGACCTTCGGGATCGGTCACACCACCTCCAGCACACTGGCTCCTGCAACTGGCCCGGCTGCAGCGCACCCTCGCAGATGGCGGAGAGGTCCGCAACCAAGATCATGCCCTGTGACCGCTCCTTTTCGAGGGAGCGTCGGGGTTCGACCGCCGCGTCTCGGGGTACGGCGCGTGCGCAGCTTCGATATTCGTAGTCGCGCGGGTGGCGCGAGTCTGCCGCCGGCTGAGGGAGGAGTCGCAAGTACTCCGTGCGGCCCGCGATCACGGTGCGGGGGCGGACGTTCAAGGGCGTGCGCGGTTTCGCCGGGAAGCCCTTCCATCCGCCGCTCACTGACATCCCGATCGGCGCCTACGTGATCGCCGCCGTGCTCGACGTGCTCTCGGTGATCGGGGGCAAACGGCACACGTGGTCACACGAGATGTGGCACGCGGCGACGTTCCTGTTCCTCGCCGGTGCGATCGTCTCGATCTTCACGGCGCTCACCGGCTTCATCGACTGGTTACGTTCGTCCGAGGCAGGCACGCAGGCACGCCGCACCGCGAACACGCACGCGACGATCATGGTGACGGTCACGGTGCTCGTGATCGTGAATCTCGCGCTGCGCCTGAACGGCTACCACACGCACGTGACGACGCCGGTCGGGATCATGGTGCTGTCAGTCGTGATCGCCGCGCTCGTGGCGTGGGGTTCGACGTACGGAGGAAGTCTGGTGTTCGACTACGGCTTCAACGTCGAGACCGCGGGCGACAGCCCGGTGTGGCACCAGTCCGAGCGCGACGTCTTTCCCGGCGATCACGGGGACGACGCCGCATGATGCGCCGGGGCTCGCGACTAGCTGAACGGGTCGGCTGGGAACGCGAAGACCTCGCCGCGGCCGCTGCGCGCGAGCGACTGGTAGTCGCGCCGCGAGAACCACCAGCGACCGTCGACGCGCCGATATTCGTCCTGGTACACGCCGAACGCCTGCGTCGCGTGACCCGACGCCGCGTCCTGGCGCAGCTCGCAGATGTAGAGGCGCGCGGTCGCCCGGTCGGGATCGCCGCCGGCGCGTAGCTGGACGCGCGTGCTCAGGGGGACGAACTCGAAGAACTCGAAGCGCTCGACCGCGTCGCCGATGAAGTCGCCGACCTCCTGCGGACCGGTCAGCTCGATCACCGGGTTGGTCACCGTGTCGACCCGAACCGGCGCGCCGTGGCTGAACATCTCGTGGAACTCGGCCCACGCGCGTCGCGTCACCGCGTCGGCGTAGGCGTTCTGCAGGCGCGTGATCGCGACGTAGTCGGTCGCGTCCTGCGTGTCGTCGGCGCTCGGTCCCGCCACGGGCGTCACGCGTCCGGACGCGAGAAATCGCGGTTCGGGTGCTTCGGCGGCATTGCGACGTCGGGCACGCGGCACTTGCTCTCGCGCATGTCCTCGAGCACGTGCACCATGTTGAGGAGGTCCTCCTCGTAGCGGAACTTCCCGCCACCCGCGTAGATCAGCGTCGACACGCCCGACTGTTCGTACGGCCGTCCGTCGTCTCGTTTGCCGGGCAGCTGCTGCTTCCACTTGATCACGACGTTGTCGCCGTCGATTGCGTAGAACTCGACGGGGAACTTCCATTCCTCGAGGCCGACCATCGCGTCGCCGAAGACCGTCGCCTTCATCTCCTCGATGCCCTGGACCCGGCCCCACGCCGGATCGATGAATACGGCATCGTCGGTGAAGTACTGGGCGAGCGCGCTCCAGCCCGCCTGGCCGGCGTCGATGACCTTGCGCGTCTCGACGTATCGCTCGACCGTCGCTGCGATCTCTTCGCGGGGAAAGGACATGGCCTCGCCTCTCTGCTCGTGGACGGGCGCGAATCTACGCGGTCGCCCCCTCGGCGATGACGGCGACGATCTCGTCTCCGTACCGTTCGAGCTTCGTCGGTCCGATCCCGGCGCAGCGTGCCAGCTCGGCCAGCGACGCCGGTTGCCGAGCCGCGATGCCTTCGAGGTGCGCGTCGCTCAAGACGATGTACGCGGGCACGCGGTCGGCCGCCGCGCGCTGTTTCCGCCAAGTCTTGAGCGCCTCGACCGGGCCCGGCGGCCCCGGCGTGACGGCGGCCGAACGTCGCCGCGCGAGCTGCGCGCGCCGCCCGTCGCGCTCGACGCGTTCGCCGTAGGGAACCACGATGCGCGCGCCGCCCCGCTCCTCGAGAACCGCAGCGTCGTCGCGCAGCTCCACGATGGGGCCGGTGGATCCGGCGAATTTGATCTCGAGGCCGAGCTCCGCGTCGATCGTCGTTCGCCCGCGCGCCGCAGCCGCCGATGTCTGATCGGCGGGGGTGACAGTCGCTTCGGGTCCGCGGCGGATCTCGGGTGGAGCGGGCTCGGCGAGCTCGTCGACGAACGGGCGCCGCGCCGTCGCGTCGGCGAGCACGTAAACCTCGGTGTCGGCTCGTGTGATCGCCACGTGGAACACCCGGCGCTCCTCCTCGACGTCGTCGGCGAGGGCGTGAGGCATCAGGCCGTCGTGCGCGCCGAGCACGACGACATAGGGCCACTCCATCCCCTTCACCCGGTGGACCGTCGACACCGCGACTCCCATGGCCGACGCCGGCTCGTCCGCAGCGCGCAGCCGCGCCCGCAACCACGGTTCGAACGCGGCCGGATCGGGCTCGGACGCGGCGACCGCGATGAGCGCGTTGAGGTCGTCGCGGTGGCTGGCGTCGGGTGACTTCCCGGACAGGTCGAGCGTTGCCAGCGCGGCGCCGAGACCGATGTCGTCACGGACGCGGGTGAGGAGCTCCGCGGTCTCGGCCCCCGCGCCCGCGCGCCGTGCGAGCGCGTCGAGTTCGTCGCAGAACATGTCGAACTTCTCGGCCGCGGTTCCCGTCATCGCGTCGGACTCGCGGCGCAACTGGGCGACACTCCACGTTCGCCGCCGTTCGAAACGCTGCAGCACCTCTCTTCGTAGCGAACGGCTCGGGCGCCTGGCCGCGACCGCGAGATCGGGCCCGTGCACGCTCCCCGCATTGGCGGCGCCGAGCGCAAGCCTCAGATACGCGAGTGCGGCGCGGGTTCCCGTTCGAGCGAGCACCGCGACGCTCACCGGCGTCCAACACGGCACGCCCGCCTCACCGAGCAGCAGCTGGGCGGGGAGCAGCGCCGAGTTCACGCGGCTCAGCACCGCGATGTCATCGGCTCTCGCGCCGGCCGCGAGCCACGATCGCACGCGCTCGGTCGCGGCGGCGGCCAGCGCTTCCGGGGGCGTCGTGCGGACCGAAAGCGCGCCGCCGTCGTCGGACGCGTCCGGGCCCGCGATGATCTCCTTGTCGATCCGCCGCCGGTTGTACGACAGCAGATTGCGCGTTGCGGCGACCGTCGACGCCGGGCACCGGTAGTTCGTTGCGAGCGCGTGGTGCGTGCCGCCCGGGAAGTAGCGGTCGTAGTTGATGAGGAACTCGGGATCGGCGCCGGCGTAGCCGTAGATGACCTGGTCGTCGTCGCCGACGCCGAACACGTCGTAGTCCGGCGCGGCGACGAGCCGCAGGAGCAGCAGCTGCGCGGGCGTGAGGTCCTGGAATTCGTCGACGAGGAGATGGCGTCCCTCGCGCTGCAGCTCGCGCCGCACATCGGGCGCGCCGAGCAAACTTTCGATCGCGCCGTAGATCTGTTCGTCGTGGTCGATCGCCCGGTCGGCGTGCAGCTTGTCGCGGTACTCGCCGAACATCGCGGCGAATCCGTCGACGTCGTCGCGGCGCGCCTCCACGACGTTCGGGTCGACGAGCCCGAGCCGCACTTCGCCGAGCGCTTCGAGAAAAGGCGCGTAAACGTCGGTGTTGGCGCGCGGCTTCAACGCGACGAGTGCTTCGATTCGCCGCCGGACCTCCCATTCGTCGATCAGTTGCGACGACCCCGAGGCGCGGCGCAACACGTCGTTGCCGAGCGCGTGCAACGTGCGCACGCGCCGCTGCGCGGCGTCGGAGAGATCGGACAACCGCTCCCGCATCGTGTCCTTGGCGCGCACGTTGTAGGCGACCGCGGTGACCGAGCCCGGGTGCCAGCCGCGGTCGAGCAGTAGGCGAAAGCGCGCCGTGAGCACGCGGGTCTTGCCGGAACCGGCCGGCGCGATGACGCGCGCCGCGCCGCCGGCATGCATCACCGCGGCAAGCTGATCCGGCGCGAGCGTGTCGCGCGGGGTCGCGGCGCGGTCGGCGCCAAGCGAGCGCTGTTCGATGTTGTTGCGGTGGAGCACGGGGTAGCCGGCGAGCACCGCGTCGGTACGCGGTCCGCCGTCGCACCACACGGCGGTGCCGTCGGGGAGGGAAACGTCGGCGACCGGTGAAGCGATCGCGCCGAGCCGCTGCGCCTCGATCGCGGGACCCCACGCCATGCGGCCGGCGCGGTCGTCGTAGTTGTTGGCCCGGATCAGGAAGTAGAGACGTTCACGTGTGAGCTCGAATCGCGGCGTGAGCGCGTGGACGGGCTCGCGGGGCGCGGGCTCGGGTGCGCGCAGCTCCTCGACGGGGACGCGCAGATCGACCACCACCGGTTCGCGGGCGGACCAGCAGGAGTGCAAGGCGGTGACGGTGTCGACCGGGTCGCGCAGTACCGCGTCGTCGACGACGATCCGCTGACGGCCCGCCCACGGTTCCGGCGCGTCCGCGGACGCGCCGACGATGACACCGCGGCCGAGGCGGGTCAGCGCGTCGCGATCGGGGAGAGCGGCCACGGGCGCATCATGCCCGAGGAGTGAGACGACAGCGGAGCGACCGGAGGGAGCGGAGCGTGGAGTCGACCCGGGACAGTGAGACGACAGCGGAGCGACCGGAGGGAGCGGAGCGTGGAGTCGACCCGGGACCGTGAGACGACAGCGGCGGTTAGCCCAGCTCGGTACCGAGGATCGACACGAACGAGACCATCTCGCCCGGGTAACCGCCGAGGTTGTGGGTCAGGGCGAGGCCCCGGTCGGCGTGCTTGATGGTGCGCTCGGCCGGTGCCTCACCGCGCAGCTGCAGCCACGCCTCGAACACCATGCGCAGACCCGACGCCCCGACCGGGTGGCCGAAGCTCTTCAGGCCGCCGTCGGGGTTCACCGGGAGCGCGCCCTCGAGGTCGAACGTACCGTCGAGCACTTCCTTCCACGCGGTGCCGCGCTCGGCGAACTGCAGGTCCTCGTAGATGAGCAGTTCGGCCGGCGTGAAGCAGTCGTGCACCTCCGCCATCGCGAGCTGTTCGCGCGGGTTCGTGATGCCGGCCTGCGCGTACGCGTCGCGGCCGGTCGCCGCGATCTCGGGGAAGGTCGTGTAGTCGTAGTCGGGGTCGGCGTTGCCCGAGCAGTTGCCGGCAACGAGCGACAGCGCCTTGATGTAGAGCGGCGTGTCGGTGTACTTGTGCGCGTCCTCGGCCCGCACGATGATCGCCGCGGCGGAACCGTCGGCGACGCCGGAGCAGTCGTATACGCCGAGCCCGCCCGCCATCAGCGGCGCGTTGCAGATCGTCTCCATCGAGACTTCCTTGCGGAACTGCGCGCGGGGATTGCGGGCTCCGTTGTAGTGGTTCTTCCACGCGATGCGCGCCAGCACCTCGCGCATCTGCGCCTCGTCGAGTCCGTATTTCTTGCCGTAGCCCGGCGAGCACATCGCGAACATCGCGGCCGCGGTGAGCGTGCGACCGGTGCCGTCGGTCGGCGTCTTGCCCGCCCCGACGAGGCCCTGGTAGCCGCTGTCCTTCACCTTCTCGACGCCGACCGCCATCGCGACGTCGTACGCGCCGCTCGCGACCGCGTACGCGGCGTTGCGCAACGCCTCGGACGCCGTCGCGCAGAAGTTCTCGACGTGCGTCACCGGCTTGTCGTGCAGCTGCATCGGCCGGGCGAGCATCATCCCGCTCGCGCCGGACATCGCGGTGCCGACCCAGAACGCGTCGACCTCGTCCTTGGTGATGCCCGTCGCCGCAAAGGTCGCCTCGGTCGAGTCGACGATCAGGTCGTCGGTGCCCTTGTTCCACTGTTCGCCGAAGGGCGTGCAGCCCATGCCGACGATGGCGACGCGGTCCCTGATGCCGTGCGAACCCATGGTGCGTGCTCCCTGTCTCCGTCCCCGTCCGTCAGCGGACCGGGCGGGCCTTCCAGAAGTAATTGTGGATCTCGTCGGACGTGAACAGCTTGCGGAACGTCATCTCGACCCGGTCGCCCATCTTCAGCGAGTCGGCGTCGACGTCGGTCAGCTCGACCGGCAGGCGGCCGCCGCCGTCCCAGTCGACGACCGCGAACACTGTCGGCGGGCTCGGCGAGTACGCGATGCGGTCGATCGTGAGCAGCGCGATCGTGCCCTGGACGTCGGCCATCGGCGCGGGCTGCATGTCGTCGACGGTGTCGCCCACGCGCGAGATGCGCGCCGGCGGCATGTGCAGCTCGCCGCTGTTGCGGTCGCGCGATCCGACGAACCCGTACTTCCAGTCCTCGGTGCGGCCGGACACCGACGCCGAGATGCGATCGGGCTCGGGGCGGCGCGGCGGCTCGAGCTTGGCCTCGCCCCGCCAGCCGAGGAACTTGCCGTAGGAGATGTCGGCCGCGTTCGCGATTTGCGAGGCGACGGTGCGCGCCGGCTTGTACGCCGAGATCGCGTCGGTCGTCCGGAACAGCAACACGTCGGCGCCGTCCGCCAGCACGACCAGCGCGATCACCTGTCCGGGCGCGGCCGACTCGAGCGCGTCGGCAAGAAGCAACGCCGCGTGGGCACTGCCCGTGTTGCCGACGGTCGCGGACCGGTCGTCGACCAGTGCCTCCTTCGCGGTCCCGAGTCGAGTGCCGACAGCACGCGCGGCGCGGCTGTGCATGCCCGTCACGATGACGCGCGCGATCTGCTCGGGGGACAGCTCGGCGGCCTTCAGGGCCGCGTTCCACGCCTGCTCGACGAGCGGCGCGTACTTCACCTCGCCGAAGCGCTCCTCCCATGCGCGCGAGCGCGTGGATCCCGGGGTGCGCCAGCGCTCGATGAACTCCTCGGTCGTGCTGGCGCCGCCGAGGTACTCGGCGATCACGGGACCGGCCGTGTCGTTGCCGACGAGCAGCGCGCCGGCGCCGTCGCCCGTCGCCGCTTCGTCGGCGCTCGTCGGCAGCCCGCCGCGCTGGTCTGCGGTCACGACCAGCACCGTGTTCGAGCTGTCGAGCGCGGCCCGCAGCGCGCCGACGGACGAGCGGAGCGCGCCGCCGAAGTCGAACGCACCCGCGTCGGAGTCGAGCCGCAACGCGGCGTGCACGGTCGACGCGTTGTTCTTGTCGGCGTAGGCCGGAGTCGCGGTCGAGAACCACAGCGTGTCGGGGGTCGCGCCCGCCGGTGCACCGCTCAGCGCGAGGCGGGCCGCCTCCACGCCCATCGTCGTGGTGTCCTCGTCGTACGACGCGACCGATCGGGTTCCCTTGCCGCCGCCGCTGCCGAAGGTCTTGGCGATCTCCGCTCGCTGGAGCCGCCGGTACGGGACGTAACCGCCCGCGCTGATGATGCCTCGCATGGGCCGGAGTCTATGACGCCCATGTCAGTTGACGTCCGGTCGGGCCGGGTGGCGGAAGGTCAGGCCCCGACCGGTGGCTCTCGAAGACGTCGGCTCGAATCGTCGTCATCAGTCGTCGGCACGGAGACCCGCCGCGATCGGGACTTTCCCGGCCGAACTTGGGACCTTCGGCCCGATCGCGCTCGCTGCTTCCGGTGTTGTCATGGGAGGGAAGGTCTGGCTGTGCAATCAGGAACCAGGAGGGATCATGAACCTCGATCACGACACCCGGGCTCAGGCGTTGGTCACGCGACCGGTCGTGTACGTGCACCCGAACGACACGCTCCGGCGCCTCGCCGAGACCCTGGTCGAGGAATCGATCGGTGCCGCGCTGGTGCGCGGCCCGCACGGCGCGATCGGACTCGTCTCGGAGCGAGACATTGTCAGGGCAATCTCGGAGGGAGCGGACCCGGGACGAACGCGTGCCGACGAGATCATGAATGAGGACGTGATCACGATTGCGCCAAACGACGACCTGCTCGACGCGGCGCACCAGATGCTCGACGCCGAAGTCCGGCATCTCCCGATCGTCGAAGACGGCGTTGCCGCGGGCATGCTCAGCGCCCGCGATGCACTGCGCGCCTTGGTCGAACTCCGCGAGCAGATTGTCACGCCGTCGTAAATGTGATGTCCCTCGACCCGATGGCCGACATCACGCCGCGCGGGCACTTTCCGTCGCGCCGACGGTATGTCGGAGTCGGTGGTGGTACCAACAGACGAGCTCGAGACTCGCGAGGTCCGTCGGACCGCCGCGGCTCCACGGGACGACGTGGTGAGCCTCGCAACGTTCGGGAGGCTGGTGGCAGCCGGGCGCCCGGCAGTGACGGTCGCGCACGACGAGCGCCTTCCAGAGCGCGGACGAGACGGTGCGACTCGACCGGCCGACATCGAGGATCTCGGACCGGCCGTTCGTGATGACCCGGCTGATGTCGCAATCGCACGCGACCCGCTCCAAAATCGCCGGCGACAGGAACCCCCGGCCGAGCCGCTCCGATCGCAACTGCGCCGCGAGATCGACGGGCGCGCCGGTGAGCTCCCGCACATCGAGGACGACCGTGATGTGCGGCCGCGCGTTGCGGGTGGAACCCACCTCCGCGCGCTCGAGCGATTGGCGCAGGAGACTCGTGAGGGCGTCGGCGCGCCGCTGGGCCGGGCTGCGCGGGTCGTTCTCACGCCGGTCGCGTTCCATCTCGGCGTTGATCGCGGCTTGATGGATCTCGGCGGCTTCGGCGTCGTACAGGCCGTCGGTCGCGAGCATGCCGTCGAGGGTTCGCGACATGTGCAACCGGCGCCGCTCATGCATCGCTTCGCCGGAGGCCGTCCCGCCGTCGGCGTCGATCGCGTCGGTGACGTACCGCACGAGCGCCCCGAGTTCGTGGGGTGTGTGCGTGCGCGCGGCCTCGGTCAATCGCGCTCGACGGTCGCGAGCTCGCCGGCGCGTTCGGGCGTGAACGCCGTCGGGACGACTCGCGCGTGCGCGGACGAGATGTCGCCGCGACCGAACGCCTCCGCGAGCGCGGGTAACACCTCGAGCTTGCGCGCCAACTCCACGGTTGCCCGCGCAGTACCGGGTGATATGCGGCATCGATCGCGCAACGCCGCCGCGCACGACAGGTAACCGTCGCCGCGCCAATCCTCGGAACGGTCGTACGCGGCGACCTCGCGCAGCCAGGCTGCTTCACGAGCGTCGAGATCCCGCCGCCCAGCAACGACCGTGTCGAGGGTATCGAACATATGTTCGCATTGTAGATGCGCGGTGCGACAACAACGTTCGATGCGTCGTCACGCGTGGCTCACACGCGAAGCCAGCCCGCGACGGTTTCAGGCGGTATCGGAACGCCGGCGCGGTACGCGGCGCCTGCGGCGCGCCGACGAAGCGAACAGGCCGGCTGAGAACAACAGAATCGCGGCGACGAGCAATGCCGCGAGTGATGCGCCGGTGCGCGGCAGGATCGAGCCGGCACCGCTCGAGACCTCCGGTTGTGTCGTCGGCGTCGACGGCTGTACCTCCTCGGTGACGGGGGGTCCCGCGGTGACGGTGACGTGTGCTGTTGCAGTTGCGGTGACCGGTCGGCCGATCTCGTTGCCGTCGGGGTCCGACGGGATCCCGCTCGCCGTCACGGTGTTCGTCGTATCGGTCGTCACGTGCGTGGTGCACGTGAAGATCCAGACCTCGTTGGTTGCGGCGTATTCGAAGAACGCGCTTCGTTTGGCGGAGGTGTCCGGCTCCAGGATGCCGTTTCCGTTCGTGTCGCCGGAGACGAGGGTGAGCGGTGCGCACTTGTTGTCGGTGATGCGATTCGCGACATCGGCGAGCGGAACGTTGCCGGTGTTGCGGACCTCGTAGCGGTACGTCACCGCACCGCCCGGCTCGACATGCGTAGGCGTCGCCGTCTTTTCGACCGCGATGCCGGGCAGGTAGGGGATCACGACCGTCTGGTCGGTGTCGGTGGGTTTGCCGCCGGCAGGGTCGGTGCCGGTCACGGTGGCGAGGTTCGTCGTGAGCTTCGTGATGGCTTTCGAGCAGGTGTAGGTCCACGTCTCACCGAGATCCGGGGCGAGGATGCCGTCGCCGTTCGTGTCGCCGCCGGTGAAGGTGATGGGCGAGCAGGTGTCGTCCGTGACCGTGACGTCGTGCAACGGGACCGGGCCCGGGTTCGTGACGGTGAACGTGTAAGTGGTCGATGCGCCCGGGTCGATCACGACGGGGTCGGCCGACTTGGTGATCGCGATCTGCGAGACGAACACGTCGACGTGCGCCTGAGCGGTGGCGTCGACGCTCTCACCGGTCGGGTCGAGCGCGGTGACCGTCGCGGTGTTCGTCGTGTCGGCATTCATGATCGTCGTGCACCGCCACGTCCACTGCTCGCCCGGCTGCATGACGTTGTCGTCGCTGACGCTCTCGCCGACGAACTGGACGGGCTTGCAACTGTCGTCGCTCAACCCTTGCGGGATCAGGTCGGCGTCGCCGGTGTTGGTGGCGACGTAGGTGAACGTCACCGGCGAACCGAGCGGAACCAAGGTCGCCGACGGCGTCTTGGTGAGACTGATTCCGGGCGTGAACGCGCGCACGATCGCAGTATCCGTGTCCGACACGGGCGGGCCGGGCCCGAGCTCGTCCGCTCTCGGGATGCCGGTCGCGGTGACGGTGTTGATCGTGGTCGCGTCGATCGTGGCCGTGCAGGTGAAGACCCACACTTCGCCGGGATCGAGCAATCCGTTGCCGTCGTCGTCGCCGAGTCCGGTGAAGGTGACCGGCGCGCACGAGTCGTCGGTTACTCCGCCGACGACGTCGAGTGGCGTGTCGCCGGTGTTGGAGACGTCATACGTGTACGTGACCGGTGTTCCCGCACGGACGAGACTGTCGCTCGCGGTCTTGACGACCTGGATCCCGCTCGCGAGTGCCTCGACGAACTGTTGGTCGGTGCGGGTGATCGGTCCGAGCGGTCCCTGCATGGTGCTCGTCGCGGTGTTCAGTGCGTCCGTGTCGATCGTTCGCGTGCAGGTGTAGGTCCAGGATTCGCCGGGGGCGAGGATGTCGTCGAAGTTTCCGGAGCTGGTCACGAACGTCACCGGCGCGCACGAATCGTCCGAGACGGCCGTCAGGTGTGTGAGTCCGGCCGGTGGCGTCAGCGGATCACCGCCGCTGTTCGTCAACGTGTACGAATACGTGACCGGGCGGCCGGCGTAGACGACGTTCTCGCTCGCGGTCTTGACCAGGTTCAGGTCCTCGTACACCACGTCGACGCTCGCGCTGGCCTGATCGGTCACGTCGGGGCCGACCGTCGGAGTACCGGTGACGGTCGCAACGTTGACGGTCGGGTCGTCGGTGATCACGCCGGTGCACGTGTAGGTCCACGTTTCGGTGAGATCGAGTATCCCGTCGCCGTTCGTGTCGCCGCTTACCAGTGTGGGCGTGCAGTGATCGTCCGTGAGTGTGACGTCGTGAAGGGGATCGTTGCCCTGGTTCGTCACGGTGAAGGTGTACGTCACCGCGGTACCCGGTGCGACCTCGGTCTGGTCGACCGACTTCTCGAGATGGATCGCGGGGGTGAGCACCTGCACGTCGGCGGTGTCGGTGTCGCTGACCGGGGTGCCGGCCGGGTCGGTCGCGTTCACCGTGGCCGTGTTGGTGACCACGACATCACCCTGCGACAGAGGAGCCTGGATGATCCTCGTACATCGGTAGGTCCAGGTCTCGGTGACATCCAGCCGGTTGTCACCGTTCGTGTCGCCGCCGACGAACACGACGTTCGGACAGTTGTCGTCGACCGGTGCCGACACCGCCAGCGGGGTGTTGCCCGTGTTCGTGACCGTGTACGTGTAGGTCACGGAGGTGCCCGCGCCGTCGCCGCGCACGACCGTCGCGCTCGGTGTCTTCACGAGATGGATACCGGGTTGGTAGATGAAGTTGTTGAAGAGCGAGCAGGTGACGATGTCCTGCGAACCGACCGGCACGGTGAAACTTGCCGACGACGGGAACGTTATGAAATGTGACGGCTGGTCCGGTGGAAGGATCTCGCACACTGCTTGGCCCGGCGTATAGCCGGGCTGAACAAGTTCTGTGACTGTGGCCGTCGAATTGAGGGTCGACGGGTTCGGTTCCCATTGGAACGGTGCGAAGCCCTGCGCGTTGGTCACGACGGTTTGCGGGCCGACGGGCGCGTTCGCGGGCTGGATCCACCGGTAGGTGCCGCCCGCGACCGTCGGGTTCACCGTCATAGACCATCCCGACGCGGGAACGTAGGTGGTGGAGTCGGCGGTCTGGACGAACTTGCGAATCGTGAGTGACGGCGAGCACAACTCCGTGACCACCTGCTTCAGCAATGCGGCGAGATCTGCGTAGTGGGCGACCAGCGCGACGTCGATCTGATTGATGCTCGTAATCCCGGCGGTGCTGGTCACGACCTGCGGGCCCGAAACCTGCTTCAGCCGGTCGACGCTCGCCGACGACGGGTTCCCCACGGCCGGCCCCACGCCGACCGCGAGTATGCGCGTACCCGCCGTCTTCGCCGCGTTCGCCTCGACGACCGCGCGATCCACCGACGGTCCGGTGCCCTGGCCCCGGAACGTGTTGTACGCGACGGTCGTACCGGGCGGGTTGAACGCGTCGCCCGGCTGGTTCAGGTCGAAGGCGGTCGGGTCGCCGTCGGTCACGAACACGATGAGCGAGCTGGGAACGGTGCGGGCGCGCGCCAGCGCCTGGTCCCAGTTCGTCCACTGCGTCTGACTGTTGTCGATCGACCCGAAGCTGCTCGTACTGCTGATGGAGCCGGTGCCGTTGTATTGCCGTGCGGCCGTCGTCGGTGGCGCGATCGGCGGCTTCGGGTTGTAGTACGACGCGAGTGCGTTGGCGTGTACGCCCCCTGGCGCCATCGATGCCGTCGTGACCGGGTCCGCCGGAGCCGTCTGGCGCGCGACCGTCCCGAAGTCGACGACCCGCGCCGTCGATCCCGTGTCCTTCACCGCATCGAGGAAGGCCTTGGCTGCGCTTCGCACGTTCTCGACCGCTCCCTCGGATTCGATCGACCCCGACGCGTCCAACACCAGGGTGAGCGGCAAGCCGCACTCGTCCGGCACCGGAGGATTGGCGACCGGCGTGACTGCAGCCGCCGCGGGGCGAACCGGTCCGAAGACCGCGACGAGACCCGTGCTCGAGAACAGGAGGGCTGCGAACAGCACGCCGGACGCCACGCGCCGGCTCGCATCCCGGTGCGCCGGCCTTCGTCGGTGTCTCCGTGTCGGCGCCATCCGTGCGCTCCTCGGCCCGAACGCGCGAGTGACGCAATCGGGCCCGACCCCGCAGATCTCAACTTCCTTCCGAGCCAGTCTGATCCACCGGCCCTGCCCGCACAACCGCGGAGCCGCATGTGTCCCGTGTGCCCGTGCACGCCCCGCTTCGATTGCCGGGCGCCGAGAAGGCGTCTCTATCCTCCAGCCGTGCGACTGGGGGACGTGGCCAACGAGGGTGCGCGGCGGTACGGCAAGCCGCTCGACGGCGTGCGCGTCCTCGCCGCGGAGCAGATGCAGGCGCTGCCGTACGCGACGCAGCTGCTCGCCCGACTTGGGGCCGACGTCGTCAAAGTCGAGCATCCGGTGCACGGCGAATCGGGCCGCGCGTCGACTCCCGTCATGTACGACCCGCAGGGGCGCGCGGTCGGCGCGACGTATCTGCGCAATAACTTCGACAAGCGCAGCGTCGGCATCGATTTGAAGCTCGCCGAAGGCCGCGAGCTGTTCCTCGCGCTCGTTCCGAGGTTCGATGTCGTCGCGGAGAACTTCAAGCCCGGCACCATGGATCGCATGGGTCTCGGCTACGACGTCGTGTCGAAGCACGACCCGCGCGCGATCTTCGTGTCGATCTCCGGATTCGGCAACACGGTCGAGACGCCGTACCGCGACTGGCCGGCGTACGCGTCGATCGTCGAGGCGATGTCGGGCATCTACGACTATCGCCATCCCGATGCACCGCCGGTCACGATCCCGGTCGGCGCGTTGGGCGACATCAGCTCCGCGCTCTTCGGCGTGATCGGCGTCATGGCCGCGCTCCGACACCGCGACCGTACGGGCGAAGGTCAATACGTCGACATTGCGATGTTCGACGCGATGGTCGCGATGACCGACATCGTCACGAACTTCTGGTCGCTCGGCGTTCGTCCCGAGCCCGAAAAGGGACTCCAGGTCATTTGCGAAGGGTTCCGCGCGTCCGACGGATACGTCGTCGCGCAGGTCGTGCGCGAGCCGCAGTTCTGGAATCTCGGCGACCTGGTCGGCCGGCCCGAGTGGCGGGACGATCCGCGCTTCGCGAGCCGCGCGGGCTGGGCGGCCGCGCTCGAGTCCGAGATCCGTCCCGCCGTCGACGCGTGGGCGTCGAAGCGCACGAAGCTAGAGGCGGCCCGCGAGCTCACCGCGGCGGGGGTGGTCGCCGGCCCGAGTAATCACGCGTCGGATGTCATCGCGGATCCGCACGTCGCCGCTCGTCACATGCTGGTCGAGATGGACCGAACCGACGGCGTCGACGAACCGGTGCTCGTGCCCGGCAACCCCGTGAAGTTGTCGAAGGTGAGCGAGGGTCCGGAGACGCGCGTGCCCTGGGTCGGCGAGCACACCGCCGAAGTGCTGGCCGCGGAGCTCGGCCTGTCGGAGGAGGAGTTGACGGGCCTGCGCGAGCGCGGCGTCATCTCCTGACCCGGGCTCGACGGTCTCGAACGAACAGGCCGGGATAGAAACCGGCCGGTCGTGAGACGGGACGGTTGGTCGAAAACCCACGTCTCGCGTCGATTTTCGACCAACGAACGGCCGCAGCCCGCGATCGCTTCGAATCACCGGCGCGCGGCTGGGCGTTCCGTCGGCGCGCGGCTGGGCGTCCGTCGGAGCGCGCCTCGTACAATCCCGCCCCATGGACTTCGACTTCTCGCCCGAGCAGCGCGCGTTCGAACAGGAAGTGATCGCCTTCCTCGACGCGCACGACGACCCCGAGATCTTCGATCTCACGCGCGAGAACATGGCCCAGATCGTCGACACGCCGAAGCGACGTGCATTCATGCGCGAGGTCGGCGAGCAGGGCTGGCTCGGCCTCACCTGGCCCAAGGAGTACGGCGGCTCCGAGGGGGAGGGTGTCTACGAGTACCTGCTGAACGAGCAGCTCGCCGCGCGGGGCGGCCCGCAGATCGGCAAGGGCGTCGGCATCATCGGCAAGACGCTGATCAAGGAAGCGAGCGAGTTTCTGAAGCAGGAGTTCCTTCCGAAGATCCTGCGCAACGACGTGGAGTTCGCGGTCGGCTACAGCGAACCCAACGCCGGGTCCGACGCGGCGTCGATGCGGCTGAAGGCGGTTCGGGGCGAGCGCGACGGCAGGTCGGGCTGGATCCTGAACGGCCAGAAGACGTGGACGACGTCCGCGCACTTCGCCGAGTGGTACTGGCTCGGCACGCGCACCGATCCCGAGAACAAGCACATGGGCATCACGTTGATGCTGGTGCCGCTCGACCAGCCCGGCGTCACCATCAAGGGCATCTGGACGATGGGCGACGAGCGCACGAACGAGGTCTTCATCGAGGACGTGTTCGTGCCGGACGAGTACGTGGTCGGCGAGGTGAACCGCGGTTTCCAGTACATCTCCCAGGCGCTCGACCTCGAGCGGTTCACGATGTTCACGTTCTCGCCAATCAAGCAGCGCCTCGATCTGCTGATCGACTATGTGAACACCGCGGTGCGCGACGGCGTGCCGCTGCGTGACGATCCGGTGGTTCGGCAGCGCATCGCGCAGCTCGTGACCGATGCCGAAGTCGCGCGCGTGCTCGGGCTCAAGGTCGTGGCTGCGTCGATGAAGGGCGAGCAGGTCCCGGGCACGCCGCCGCCGACCGTGGAGTCGTCGAAGTACAAGCTGTTCGCGACCGAGTACTCGCGCCGGCTCGCGAACGCCTCGATGGATCTCGGCGGACCGGGCACACAGCTGCGCGTGCGCACGAAGACCGCTCCCATGGAGGGTCGGGCCGAGTCGACGTACCGCTACACCGTGATCGACACGATCGGTGGTGGCGCGTCGGAGATCCAAAAGAACATCATCGCCCGGCGTGGCCTCGGCCTCCCGAAGAACTTCTGACCCGTGCTGGAAGGCGTCACCGTCCTCGACCTGGCGTCGGTCGGACCCGCCGCGCGCACCTCGCGTTGGCTCGCCGACTACGGCGCCCGCGTCGTCAAGGTCGGACCTCCGCCGAAGCAGTCCGGCGTGCAGATCGTGCCGCCGTTCTACGCGTACAGCGGTCACCGCGGGATGGAACGGGTGCTGCTCGACCTGAAGTCCGACGCGGGACGGGCCGCGTTCCTGCGCCTGGCGGAGCGGGCCGACGTGGTCATCGAGAGTTTCCGTCCCGGCGTCATGGACCGGCTCGGGCTCGGTGACGACGACGTGCGCGCGGTCAACCCGCGCATCGTCTACTGCTCGACGAGCGGGTACGGGCAGACCGGACCGCGCTCGCAGTGGGCCGGACACGATCTCAATTACCTCGCGGCGGGCGGCTATCTCGACTGCTCGGGTCGCAACGCCGACGGCGGACCGGCGTTGCCCGGGGCGACCGTCGGCGACGCGGCCGGCGGCGGGATGCAAGCCGTCATCGCGATCCTCGCCGCGCTCGTGCAACGCGCGGCGACGGGCGCCGGCGCATACCTCGACGTCTCGGTCGCCGACGGGGTGATCGCGCTGATGTCGCTGTACATCGACGAGTACCTCGCGACGGGCGAGGTTCCGGGGCCGCGGCACAACATTCTCACTGGTCGCTATGCGTGTTACGACGTATACCGCTGCGCCGACGACCGTTGGATCGCCGTCGGCGCGATCGAGCCGCACTTCTACGTGAACCTCTGCCGCGCGCTGGATTGCGAACAGTGGCTCGAACACCAGCTGGACGACGACGCGCAGGACGCGATCCGGGCCGACTTCGCGGCCGCGATCATGCGCCGCACGCGCGACGAATGGGTCGCCGCGCTCGGTCCCGCCGACACGTGCGTGTCCGAGGTCGCCGCGGTGCCGGAGCTCGTGCGGGACGCGCACCTGCGGGCGCGCGACGTGTTCGTCGAGGCGAGCGCGCCCGGCCACGGAGCCTTCGAGCAGGTCGGATGGGTGTTCGCGGGGATGGACCGCGACCAGCCCGGCCCCGTCGTGCGTGACGCGACGGTCACCGACACCGACGCGTTGTTGCGGGAAGCCGGCTACTCGCCTGCCGAGATCGCGGCGCTCCGCGAGGAAGGAGTCGCGGCATGAGTGCCACGGACCTACCCGAAGCGATCGTGAAGCTGATCGGCGAGGTGCAGTACGAGGAGGCGGGCGAGTTCCCCGTCGAGCGCGGCTACATCTATACGACGTGCTCGTCGGTGGAGAACGGCAACCCGCTGTTCTGGGACGACGACGTCGCGAGCGACGTCACGGGCGGGCCGATCGCGCCGCCCACGATGATCTCGGTGTGGTTCCGTCCGCACAACTGGTCGCCGGGTCGAACGGAACCTGCAGTGCCGTTGCAGGTGCACTTCGACCTCAAGGCGTTCTTCGACCTTCCCGAGGCGGTGATGACGGACAACACGATCGTGTTCCACGAACCCGTGCGCGTCGGGGACCGGCTCCGTACGCGCCAGATCCTGCGGTCGGTGAGCGAGCCCAAGACCACGAAGCTCGGCACCGGGCGTTTCTGGGTGATCGACGTCGAGTACCTCAACCAGAACGACGAGCTCGTGGGCGTCGAGTCGTACACCGGCTTCGGTTACCGGCGGGAGGGCAGTCAGTGAGCGCGACCGCGACGAGGAAGCTGTTGCTCGGCGACGTGCACGCGGGCGACGAGGTTCCCGCGCTCTCGTATCCCGTCACCGCGACCACGATCGTGCTCGGTGCGCTCGCGGCGCGCGACTGGCGTCCGATGCACCACGACTACGACTTCGCCGTGAACCGCAACGGCACCAAGGACATCTTCATGAACACGCCGAACCAGGCCGCCTGGTTCGAGCGCTTCCTCACCGACTGGACCGGTCCCACCGGACGGCTCGGCCGCATGAAGTTCCGCATGAAGGGCTCCGTCTTCCCCGGCGACACGATGGTGCTCGCGGGGACGGTCGAGTCCGTCGAGACTGACGACACCGGCTGCGGCTGGGTCACGGTGCTCGTGCGCCTGACCGTCGACGGCGATCTCAAGACCGACTGCACCGCGCGCCTCGCGCTGCCTTTGAACGACGACGACAACCCCTGGTCGCGCCGTGGCGACCGGTGGCGTCCGTGACCCCGAGGAGCTGAAGGATGGATCTCGATCTCACCGAGGAACAGGAGATGCTGCGCGAGATGGTGCGCGGCGTCTGCACCTCCTACGCCGGTCTCGAGACGCTGCGCGAGCTCGAGGACGATCCGATCGGGTTCCCGGCCGACCTGTGGAAGCAGATGGCGGAGCTCGACCTGATCGGCCTCATGATCCCCGCGCAGTACGGCGGTTCCGGGATGAGCGCGCTCGAAGGCGCGGTCGTGTACACCGAGCTCGGTCGCGCGCTCGCTCCGTCGCCGCACTTCGTCAGCGCGGTCATGGCCGCGGGCGTGCTGCTCGGCGCCGGGAACGACGAGCAGAAGCAGTCGTGGCTGCCCCGCATCGCCTCCGGCGACGCGATCGTGACCACCGCCTGGCTGGAGCCCGGCAACGGGTTCGGCCCGCGCGGCGTGCAGACGACGGCGAAGCCGGACGGCGAAGGGTTCGTGCTCGACGGCGCAAAGTGGCACGTACCGTTCGCGCAAGCCGCGACTGCACTGGTCGTGCTCGCGCGTACCGGTGCGGGCGACACCGACGTCGATCTCTTCATCGTCGACGCCAACGCGGCCGGCATCACGCGCGACCAACAGCTGACGATCGGCTCCGACGCGCAGTTCGCGGTGACGCTCGCCGGGGTGCGCGTGCCGGCGGCGGCTCGCCTCGGCGGGGCCGGTTCGGGTTGGGCGACCTGGCACGCGGCGATGCTCGACGGCGTCATCATGCTTGCCGCGCAGGCGGTCGGTGGCGCACGCTACGCGCTCGAGATCACGGTGCAGTACGCGAAGGACCGCGAACAGTTCGACAAGCCGCTCGGCGCGTTCCAGGCGATCGCGCACTACCTCGCCGATGCCGCCACCGCGGTCGACGGCGCCGAGACGCTGATGTACGAGGCGGCGTGGGCGCGCGCGAACGGCAAGCCGGTCGACCGCCTTGCGCCGATGGCGAAGCTGTTCGCGTGCAAGACCTTCCGCGACGTGACGGCGACCGCGCAACAGATCTTCGGCGGTGTCGGCTTCACGGTCGAGTACGACATCCAGCTCTACTTCCGCCGGGCGAAGCAGCAGCAGATCTCGTGGTGGGACGACCGGACGCTCGAGGAGCTCATCGCGGCGACGGTGTTCCCGGAGGCGTCGTGACCCACCGCTCATGACGACACTGCCTGCACGGCTCGCGCACGTGGACGACAGCGACGCGATGACCGAGACGATCGCGACCGCGTTCTACAACGACCCGCTGTGGAGTTGGGCGTTCGCCGACGAAGCACGCCGGGCCGAGCAGTTCCGGGTGTGGTGGCGCGTGTTCGTCGACGCGTGTTTCCGCAACGAGTGGACGTGGGTGACACCGAACTGCGAGTCGGTGGCGATCTGGGCGCCGCCCGGCACGCGTGAACTCTCCGAGTCCGACGAAGAACGTCTGGTCGAGCTCGTCGTGGAGCTGATCGGCGGCGATCATGCCGACGCAGTGCTCCAAGTGCTGATGCAATTCGAGAACGCCCACCCGCGCGACGTGCCGCACTACTACCTCAGCATCGTCGGCACGCACGACGACCACCGCGGCCACGGCATCGGAGAAGCGCTCCTCGCCGAAAACCTGAAGCACGTCGACGCCCGGCACATGCCCGCGTATCTCGAGTCGAGCAATCCCGCGAACCTGAAGCGATACATGCGCTTGGGTTTCGAGCCCATCGGCGAGATCGCGATCCCCGACGGGCGGCCCGCGGTCGTCACGATGTGGCGGAACGAACGCTGACCTCCAGCCGGCTGAGGTCGGTCAGGGATTGGCCGTCCGCGATTGCACCCAGCGCGATCCGTTCCACACCGCCTGCCAGTCCGTGAACACGTTGCCGTTCCAATAGCGCAACGTCGTCGCGTCGCGGCGATACCAGCCCGGCGCGCTCTGCCCGACGCGCGGGATCATCACCGGCGCGCCGTCGCCCGTTCCCACCGTCGCCGCCGCCGGGACTGCGCTCGGCGTGTTCACGGGCAGGCCGCCGCTGAGCGGAGCCTCAGCGCGCTGTCGGCCCGAGTGCGCGAGCGCGTCGAGGTCGACCGGAACGCCGGTAATCGTCTCGTCGACCGGGCCGCGTCCATTGGGATCGAGCCCTTCGAGCCGGCGAAGGACGGCGATGCGTTCCGCGAGCGGGGGGTGCGTGTCGAACATCCGGTTGAGCTTGGCGTGACGGTCGTCGCCCTGGTTGCGCAGCGGCGTGACGAGCCACATGTGCGATGTCGCGCGCGACACGTGGTGCACCACCGTGTGGTCGGCTTCGAGCTTCTCGAGCGCCTTGCGAATGCCGTCCGGCGACACGAGCTCCGCCGCGCTCACGTCGGCCAGCTCTTCACGATGACGGGAGATGGCGAACGACATGATGCGCGCGCCGAACGCGAGGACCCCGGCGAGCGCGGCCACCGCGATCAGCAGCACGGCGGCGTTGCCGCCGTTGTTGTCGTCGCCCCAGTCGGCGAACCAGCTCGCGCGGGCCGCGATCTCGGCGACCGCGACGAGAATGCCGACGGTCGTGACCGCGAGGGTCGTGACCTGCACGTCGCGGTTGCGGATGTGCGACAGCTCGTGGGCGAGCACGCCCTCGAGCTCGCGCCGGGACATCAGGTTCAGCAGCCCGGTCGTAGTCGCGACGCCCGCATTCGTCGGGGAGCGGCCGAACGCGAACGCGTTGGGCGCCGGGTCGTCGACGATGTAGACGCGGGGTTTCGGCAGACCGGTCCGGATACAGAGCCCTTCGATCACGTCGTGCAGGACGTGGGCCTGCTCGGGCGTGACCTCGACCGCGTGCGTGAGCGCGATCGTTGTTCGCACCGCGAGCGCCCATCCGATCACGTCGATCGCGATCGCGACGATCACGCCGATCGCGATGCCGAACGTCGCCGAGCCGGACACCAGGTAGCCGATGGCCGCGCCGAGGATCCCGATGAACAGGAATTCGGTCCCCAGCATGATGTACGAGGTGCGCCGGTTCTTGGCGATCAGCTCGACGTGCGTGAGATGGGTGTCCTGGCTCACGGTCCCATCGTCGCGCAGATCGTCCGCTGCACCCGCGCACGTCCGCGCGCGAATTCGCAGCGTGCGGCGGTGACCATCCCCGCGCCGGAGGCGCGGGCTTTCTATCGTGGCCGGAACCCCCGGAACCCGGCAGCGTTCATCTCGTGCCCATGCGAACCGAACCAACCACAACGCCCCGCCCGGCGGGGTCGGCCCGAAGGCCGTGAGATGGTCGCTTCGACGCTGGGAACGTCGGTCGCGGGGCCGTTCGTCGCCGCGTGCGTCCTGCTCGTCGTCTCGGGCGCGGGGAAAGTCGCGCGCCCGGCCGCGCCGCGGGTGGCGGTGCGCGCCGCGGGACTGCCGTGGGCGGGCGCGGTCGTCGCGACCTTCGGGATCGTCGAAGTCGCCGCCGGTGTGTCCGGTGCGATCCTGGGCGGCGCGGCCGCGGTGTTCGTCGCCGGGTGTTATCTCGCGCTCGCGGCGTTCGCGTACCGCCTGTTGCGCCACGCGCCCTCGACGCCCTGTGCGTGCCTCGGCGCGTCGCGCGCAGTCGTCACGCCGACCCATGTCGTACTCGATCTGGCCGCGGCCGCGGGCGCACTCGTCGCAGCGACGAGCGGTTCGCCGTGGACACAGTTCAGCGGCCATTGGATCGGCGCGCTGACTTTCACGGCGCTCATCGGATGTTGCGTCCAACTCGCGGCACTCGCGCTCGATTCGCTGCCCGCGCTCGCGGCGGCGACCAAGGAGGGATCTGCGTGATCACCACGGTCCTCGTGATCGAGTCGGTCGTTCTCGCTCTGCTCGTGTTGCTCGTCGCCGGACTGCTCCGCAGCCACGCGGAGATCCTGCGGCGTCTCCACGCGCTCGGCGCCGGACTCGACCCCGACGGTTCGGTCGCGGTCGCGCCGCCGCGCGCGCTCGACGTGCGCGCCGACGCCGGCTCGTTCGTCGCCGCGGCCGACATCGACGGCGCCGGGTTGCACGACGACGCGACGCACATCGCGATCGTCGGCGCCCGGCACCGGACGATGCTCGCGTTCTTGTCGAGCGGGTGTCTCACGTGCCAGGAGTTCTGGTCGGCGTTCGCGGGCGCCGGTCGTGTCGATCTGCCGGACGACATCCGGCTCGTGGTCGTCACGAAGGACGCGGCCGAGGAGAGCATCTCCGCGCTATTGCGGCTGGCACCCGCCGGAGTTCCGGTCGTGATGTCGAGCGCGGCCTGGGTCGACTACGAGGTGCCCGGCTCGCCGTACTTCGTGCTCGTCGACGGCGAGTCCGGACGTGTGCAGGGCGAAGGCACGGGCGCGACATGGGAGCAGGTGAAGAACCTCCTGCGCCAGGCATCCGATGACGCCGACGACTCGAGTCGCGAGGCGCGGATCGATCGCGAGCTGCGCGCGTACGGCATCGAACCCGGCGATCCGAGCCTGTATCGCACCGCCGAGCAAATCGCGCCGCGTTCGCGCGCGTGATGCCCGCCGTGAGGAAGCTTTCGGCGCAAGGCCTCGCCGTCGGTCTGCCGTCGGGCTGGGAAGGCCGCATCCAGAAGCGCGCAGTCACAGCGGCGCGGGAGACAACGCATGCCGTCGTCCACCTCGCGAACTTCGCGCTTCCGGAACGCCGCGACGACTTCGGCGGCGGCGTGACGCCGGCGATGCGTTCGCCCGACGTGTTCGTCGTGCTGTTCGAGTACGGCCGGGAATCGGTAGGCACGCCGTTGTTCTCCGCGCAGGGAGTCCCGCGCGTCGACACGACGATGTTCGATTCGAAGCGCCTCCAGCGGCCGCTGCCCGGGCAGCTCGGCTGCCAACGGTTCTTCACCGCCAACGGGCGGGCCTTCTGTCTCTACGTCGTCGCAGGGAGCCGCGCGTATCTCCCGCGCATCATCTCCGAAGTGAACACGGTCCTGGCCGACTTGGACGTTGCCTCGTGACAGTCGTCGACGCCGTACCCGTGGTCGCTTCTCCTCGGCTCGGCGACCGCGCGGTCGCGCTGGTCACGAAGCGGTTCGGGCGCGACGTCTCCCGGCGCAGCTTCCTGGTGCGGGCCGCAGTCTTCGCGTCGGCGCTGGTCGTGAATCCGCTGCGCTACCTCCTCCGCCCGGGCTCGGCGTACGCGTCGCTCTGCGGCCCCGACGCGTCGTGCGGATCCGGTTGGACGGCGTTCTGCTGCACCGTCAACAACGGGCAGAACACGTGCCCGCCCGGTACGAATCCCGCGGGCTGGTGGAAGGCCGACTACTCCTCGTTCTGCAACCGTGGTCCGCGCTACTACATCGACTGCAACGCGACGTGCGGCCCGTGCGGTTGCGGCAGTTCGGGCGTGTGCGACCACTCGTGCGTCGCATGCAACTGCCATTGTGCGTCCGGCACGTGCGACGAGCGGTTCACGTGCTGCAACCTCTTCCGCTACGGGCAGTGCCACCAGGAAATCGCGTGCGTCGGCGCGATCGTGTGCCGGGTCGTGACCTGCGTGCCGCCCTGGGAGTACGACGCATCGTGCACGACCGCGAGCGCGACCGCCAACGCGACCGCACTGCACGACGCGCCATGCCTCCACAACTTCAACGCGTCGGTGCTCGCGTTCGGCGCCGCGCCCGACGTCGGACATCCGCCCGCGACGCTCGCGGCACCGATCGTCGGCATCGAGTCGTCGCCCACCGGACGCGGTTACTGGCTCGCGTCCGCCAAGGGCGGCGTCTTTGCGTTCGGCGACGCGCATTTCGCCGGGTCGCTCGGGGGGGTGCAGCTCCGCAGTCCGATCGTCGACGTGGCCCGCACGTCGACCGGAAAGGGGTACTGGCTCGCGGGACTCGACGGTGGCATCTTCTGTTTCGGCGACGCGCGCTTCCACGGATCGATGGGCGGGCAACATCTGAACGGCCTGATCGTCGGCATGGCGTCGACGCCGACCGGCAAGGGCTACTGGCTCGTCGCGTCCGACGGGGGCATCTTCTGTTTCGGCGACGCGCGCTTTCACGGATCGATGGGCGGCCAACATCTCAACCAGCCGATCGTCGGGATGGCTTCCACCAAGTCGGGCAAGGGCTACTGGATGGTCGCGTCCGACGGCGGCATCTTCTGTTTCGGGGATGCCCGGTTCCGCGGTTCGACCGCCGCACGTCACCTCAACGCGCCGATCGCCGGTATGGCGGGGACGCCGTCGGGGAACGGGTACTGGTTCGTCGCCGAGGACGGTGGGATCTCTGCGTTCGGCGACGCGCACTACTTCGGCAGCGCCGCGGGTGTTCGTCACGCGGGCCGCGCGACGGACATGACCGCGCGTCCCGACGGCCGCGGCTACTGGATCGCGACCGACACCTGAGCGCGGCGACCACGGGCCCCGGCCGTCCTCGGTAGGGTCGGCTCATGCCCGGTTCGATTCTCGGTACCGCCGTCCGTCGCGTCGAAGACCCGGATCTGCTGGTCGGGCGCGCGACCTTCGTCGACGACCTGCCGGTCGCGGGCGTGCTGCACCTGCACTTCGTGCGGTCGACGTACGCGCACGCGCGCATGGTGTCGATCGACACCACTGAAGCGCGCCTCATGCCCGGCGTCGTTGCGGTGTTCACCGCCGCCGACCTCGACCTCGCGCCCTACGAAGGCTTGATGCAGCTGAATGCGCAGTGTGCCCGGCCTCCGCTCGCGCACGCCAAGGTGCGATTCGTGGGCGACTGCGTCGCGGTGGTGGTCGCGGCGAGCTCCGCGGCCGCGGCGGATGCCGGCGACGCGGTCGTGGTCGAGTACGACGCGATCCCGGCGGTCGTCGACCCCGAGGCCGCGCTCGCGCCCGGCGCGCCGCTGCAGTTCGAGGAGATGGGCACGAACCTCGCCGCCGCGATCGGGCCGCGCGGGGACGGCGACGTCCTCGAGGGCGCCGACATCGTGGTCAAGGCGCGCATCGAGAATCAGCGGATCGCGGTGGTGCCGATGGAGGGAAGCGCGATCGCGGTGATTCCCGGCGACGACGGCAACGGCCACGACCTGACGGTGTACGTCTCCACGCAGATGCCCCACGGGTTCGCGAGCCGGGTGGCGCCGATGTTCGACCTCGCGCCGGAGAAGGTGCGCGTCGTCGCGCCGCACGTCGGCGGTGCGTTCGGCGGCAAGCCCGGGCTCGCGGCGGAGCACTGCGTCGCGGTCGGTGCCGCTCTCGCGCTGCAGCGTCCGGTCAAGTGGGTGGAGACACGGTCGGAGAACCTGATCTCGATGCCCCACGGGCGGGGCCAGGTGCAGTACGTGCAGCTGGGGTGCAAGCGCGACGGCACGATCGTCGGCATGAAATGCGAGATCGTCGGCGACGCCGGTGCCTACGCCGGATTCGGCGGTGCGCTCGCGATGGGGCCGACGCGCATGATGGCGCAGGGCGTCTACCGGATCCCGAAGATCTCGTACGCGTGCGCGATCGCGCTCACGAACACGACGCCGATGGGCGCGTTCCGCGGCGCCGGCCGGCCCGAGGCGGCGGCGATGCTCGAGCGCATCATCGACATCGCCGCGGCCGAGCTGGGCATCGAGCCTGCGGAGATGCGCCGCCGCAACTTCCTGCGACCCGACGAGTTCCCGTACACGACGGTGATGCGCACCGAGTACGACAGCGGCGACTACGACACCGCGCTGTCGGAGGCGCTGCGTATCGCGGGCTACGACGACCTGCGTCGCGAGCAAACGGAACGGCGGGCGCGCGGCGACCGGGTCGCGCTCGGCATCGGCATGAGCGCGTACGTCGAGATCACTGCGGGCGGCGGCGGGAGCGAGTACGGCTCGGTGACGGTCGAGACCGACGGCACCGCGACCATCCGCGTCGGCACGTCCGCGCACGGGCAGGGCCACGCGACGTCGTTCGCCATGATCGTGGCCGACCGATTGGGGATACCGCTCGAGTCGGTGCGCTTCGTCCAGTCCGACACCGCCGAGGTCCCGACCGGCGGCGGGACGGGTGGGTCCCGTTCCCTGCAGCTCGGCGGATCGGCCGTCGCCGATGCCGCCGAGGGTGTCGTCGCCGCGGCGCGCGAGATCGCGGCGACGATGCTCGAAGCGAATCCGGACGACATCGTCGCCATGGACGGCGGCCTCGGGGTGGCCGGCGTCCCCGCGAGCACAGTGTCGTGGGCCGAGCTCGCGCGCGAAGCGCCGATCAGCGCGGTCTCGCAATTCAGTCAGCAGGGCGCGACGTTCCCGTTCGGCGCCCACGTTGCGGTGGTGGAGGTCGATCTCGACACTGGTCGCGTCACGCCGGTCCGTCATGTCGCGGTCGACGACTGCGGTCGCATCCTCAACCCGATGATCGTCGCCGGCCAGCAGCACGGCGGGATTGCGCAGGGGATGGCCCAGGCATTGTGGGAGCAGTACGTCTACGACGACGACGGCAACCCGCTCACTTCCACGCTCACCGACTACGCGATGCCGAGCGCGGCGGAGATGCCGTCGTTCGAGGCGACGAACACCGAGACGCCGTCACCGCGCAACGCCCTCGGCGCCAAGGGCATCGGAGAATCGGGCACGATCGGCTCGACACCCGCGGTCCAGAACGCGGTCGTCGACGCGCTGTCCCATCTCGGCGTGCGGCACCTCGACATCCCGTGCACCGCGGAACGGGTGTGGACCACGATTCGCGACGCCGAAGCAGGCCACGTCGCCGAACCGTGGCGCGAAACGCCCGCGGTGTTCGCCGACCTCTCGGCACCGAAGGACCGCGCCGACGCCGACGCCATCGACATCTGACGGAGACCGACGGTGCCCGAGCCGATGATCATCCCGCCGCTGCTGCGTCCGCGCTCGAGCGACGAGTACTCGCCGTTGCCGTGGACCGTCGCCGACCGGACCGCGATCGCGGCCTTCGACGCGTCGGCCGCCGCATCCGCGTCGTGCATCGCGTTGTCGGCCTCGGAGTATGCGCTCGATCGGAGGGGAACGGCGGCGACGCTGCGAGCGGTCGACGCTGCGCACGGCGGTGGCTTCTACGCCGTTCCGGAAGCGGCGACGATCGACGCCGACGCGGCCGCCGCCGTCTTCGACGGCGCCGCGCCGGTCGTCGACGTCCAGACCCACCTCGTCGATCCCGCCCGCTGGACCGGGCCGGGCGCGGAGGCGCTCGCCGGATTCCTGCGCATGGCCGATCCCGACCGTTGGCGCGACCCAATCGATCCGGAGCGCATCGACGGCGCGGCGTGGGCCGCGCTCGTGTTCGGCGCGTCGGAGACCGCGGTCGCGCTGCTCACGTCGACCCCCGGCGGCGCCGACGTCAACGTGCTCACGAACGGCCAGATCGCGGCGGCGCGCGACATCGTCGACCGCTACGGCGGCACGGGCCGCGTGCTCACGCACACGATCGTGCATCCGAACCTCGGTCCGGCCGAGCTCGACGCGATGGCGGAGTGGCAGGCGCAATGCCGACCGTCGGGGTGGAAGTGCTACACGCTTTGGGGTCCGCCGACGGCGGCGTCGCCGACGGGCGGGTGGTTCCTCGACGACGACGAGGTGGGATTCCCGTTCCTCGAGCGCGTGCGCGCGCTCGGCCCGCGCGTCGTCGCGACGCACAAGGGCATCGGCGGACCGATCCCCGACGCGTCGGTCGCGGCCGCGTCGCCCCGCGACATCGGACCCGCCGCCGCGGCGTTCCCCGACATCAGCTTCGTCGTGTACCACTCCGGCTACGAGCGCGACCCGACGGGCCAGGAAGGCCCGTACGAACCGGACACGCCCGCGCCGAACGGCGTGGACCGGCTCGTGCGCAGCCTCGCGGACGCGGGAATCCGCCCCGGCGCCAACGTGTACGCCGAGCTCGGCACCACGTGGTTCCTCATGCTGCGCCGTCCGGTCGAGGCCGCGCACGTTCTGGGGAAGCTGCTGGTCGTGCTCGGGCCGGAACGTGTCGTGTGGGGGACCGACAGCGCGTGGTACGGATCGCCGCAGCCGCTGATCGACGCATTCCGCGCGTTCGAGATCCCGGAGCGCATGCAGGAGGATTTCGGATACCCCGCGCTGACGCGCGCGGCGAAGGAGCGCATCCTCAGCGCGAACGCGCAGGAGCTTTACGAGACCGCGGCGCCGCCGCGCGCCGACGGCGATTGGGCGGTGAACGCGGCCGTCGAGCTGCGCCGGGCGATCGCCCGCGCCGGGCTTGCGCTGCAGTAGTCGGCGAGCTCTTGCGCGACCATGCCACCGAAGCTCACCCCGACGGAGCAGCGACGCGGCGAGGCCGAGCAGGTCGCGGCGCGCGCCCCGCCAACAGTGGGCACGCGGACGCAGCGATGAGGCACGTGAGCGGGCCCAGCTGAGCGAGTTGGAGAGGTCTTTCGACGACGTCAGTCGCCGTTGAGCTGCGCGACGAGCTTGGGCGGAGCGACGCACGTGTACGCCTCGACGAGGATCTGCTCGATCTCCGCCCAGTCCGGCTTGCGATCGAGCCGCACGCCGATCCACCCGCGGTGGCCGACGTACGCGGGCACGTAGAAGCGGTCGGGTTCCTCGTCCACGAGTTGCTGCTGCACGCCGAGCGGCGCAGCACAGATCAGGCCGAGCCGCTCGTCGTTGTGGTGGTTGTCCCAGACCGTCGCGAACGTCTTTTTGTCCCGGATGAAGAAGGTGGGCGCGCCGTGGCTCGGGCGTTCGTTCACCTCGGGCAGGGCGAGGCAGAGCTTCCGAACGGTCTCGACCGGGTCCCGCTTCGCGGCCATCGGCCAATCATTGTCGACGGACGCCGGGGAATGTGCGGTCGAGGCCGCCGGTTGGCCGTCGCATGGCATCAGCAGCCGCGCCGGCGCCGCGCGGAAGGGTTCGAGCCGAGCCGGGCGCCAAACGGGTCCGGGTGTACGTCGCCGGGGTCGCGATCGCCGACACGACCCGGCCGCTCTACGTCTGGGAGTCACCCCACTACCCGTCGTACTACCTGCCTGTCGCCGACGTGCGCACCGAGCTGTTCGTCCCGACCGATACCGTCACCCATTCCCCGAGCCGGGGCGACGCGAAGCATTTCACGGTGCAGGTCGGCGAAACCGAGCGCGTCGACGCCGCCTGGCAGTACACCGACTCGCCGATCGAAGAGCTGCGCGATCACATCCGTTTCGACTGGGACGCGATGGACTCGTGGTTCGAGGAGGACGAAGAGGTCTTCGTCCACGCCCGCAGCCCGTACACGCGCATCGACATCCTCCCGACCTCGCGCCGCGTGCGGGTCGAGATGAACGGCGTCGTGCTCGCCGACTCCCCGCGCGCGCTGGTGCTGTTCGAGACTGGGCTGCAACCGCGGTGGTACCTGCCGAAGGTCGACGTGCACATGGACCTGCTCGAGCCGACCGACCAGTCGTCGCGTTGCCCGTACAAGGGACAGGCGGAATACTGGTCGGCGCGCGTCAACGACGAGTTGGTGGAGAACGTCGCCTGGTCGTACCGTACGCCGCTTCCGGAGAGTGAACGCATCGCCGGTCGCATCTCGTTCTACGACGAACGCGTGGACGTGTTCGTCGACGGAGAGCGTCGCGAGCGACCGTCGACCTGATCGCCTGGGGGCAACGTGAGATTCGGTCTCGACATCGCGCAGCAGCGGATGCCTTGGAGTGAGGTGGCCGGGCGAGCGCGCTTCGCCGACGAGCTCGGCTTTTCCGGGATCTGGGGCTTCGACCACCTGCAGCCCATGTACGGCGAGGGCCCGGGGGAGTGCTTCGAGGGGTGCACCACGCTTGCCGCGTGGGCCGGGCTGACCGAACGCGTGCGACTCGGTCTGCTGATCACGGGGATGACATACCGCCATCCCGCGGTCTACGCGGCCGAGGCGATCACGATCGACCATGCCTCGAGGGGCCGGCTCGAGCTCGCGTACGGCGCGGCCTGGTTCGACAAGGAGCATCGCGAGCTCGGGATCCCGTTCCCGCCCACGAAGGAACGGGTCGACGCGTTCGAGGAGGCGGTGCAGATCGTGCGGGGGTTGCTCACGACCGACAACTTCTCGTTCGACGGCCGCCACTTCCAGGTGCACGACGCGACGCTGCGACCGCGACCCGTGCAACAACCGCACCCGCCGATCTGGATCGGCGCGAACGGCGAGAAGCGGATGATGCCGATCGCCGCGCGCTACGCCGACGTGTGGCACACGTGGGGCGATCCGCGGTCGATGACCGAGAAATCGCAGCGGCTCAGCGCGCACGCGGAGGCCGCGGGACGCGATCCGGCCGAGATCACGCGCGCTTCGTCGCTGTCGCTCGAGGACGACCTCGACACGATCGCGAAAACGATCGACGAATGGGACCAGGCCGGCTTCGGCTATCTCGTGTGCGGCTGGCCGGCAGGCGGGCGCGAGACGATCGAGCAGTTCGCGAAGCGCTTCCTCGCGAACTGACCGCGTTCAGGTCCGGTCGAGCTCCAGCATCTTGATCGCGTTACCGCGCAGGACCTTGTATGCGACCTTCTCGTCGAAGCCGTCGAGGATCTTCTCGGCGTACTCCTTCGAGCTCGGCCACGTCGTGTCGGTGTGCGGGTAGTCGACCTCGAAGCAGATGTTGTCCTCGCCGACCTCGGACAGCGAGTGCAGGCCGTGGTGGTCGGCGGTGAAGCAGCCGAAGATGCGGCCGTAGTAATAGGTCGACGGCGGCTCGGGGATGAGCTCCTTCGAGTGCTGCCAGCTGTCGTGCTGTTCCCACACCGTGTCGGCGCGCTCGAGCGCGTACGGGATCCACCCGATCTGGCCTTCGCTGTACGCGAGCTTCAGACGCGGGAACTGGATCAGCTTGCCCGAGAACAGCCAGTCGGCGAGGGACGCCATCGAGTTGTTGAACGCGAGCGTCCCGCCGACACCGCCCGGCGCGTCGGGCGATGCCGACGGGTTGGTCGATGACGAACCGATGTGCATGCACAGTGTGACGCCGGTGTCGTTGCAGACCTGGAAGAGCCGGTCCCAGCCGCCGGAGTGGATCGTCGGCAGCTTCAGGTGGTGCGGCAGTTCGCTGAAGCAGATCGCGCGGCAGCCTTTGTCCGCGATCCGTTGCACTTCTTGCGCGGCGAGGTCGACGTCCCAGAGCGGGATCAGGCAGAGCGGGATGTTCATCCCGCCCGACGGCTCGCACCACTCCTCGATCATCCAGTCGTTGTACGCCTTCACGCACGCCAAACCGAGTTCCTTGTCGTTGGCCTCGTAGAACGTCTGGCCGCAGAAGCGCGGGAAGGTGGGGAACGGCAGCGAACCGTCCATCCAGTTCGCCTCGAAGTCCTGGATGCGCGCGTCGCGCTCGTAGCAACCGGGGCGCATCTCGTCGTAGGTGAGCGCCTCCATCACCATCTTGGTGCGGTCGAACTTCGTGAGGTCGCCGTTCGGCGTCGCCGCGAGCGGGATGGCGACGAACCGCTTGTGCACGTAGATGAGCCGGTCCTCGAAGTACCAGGCGTCACCCCACAGCCCGTTCGGGTCCTCGGTGTTGACGTATTTCGCGCCGGGCTTGTGCTCGAACGGTCCCCAGCGCTTGCGCTCGATGCGCGGGCCCTGGCCGCGGTACCTCTCCGGCAGCCAGGTCTGCCAGACATGCGCCGGCTCGACGACGTGGTCGTCGACGCTGATGATCTTCGGCAACTCCATGACGCTCCCTCGCGGGTCGGCCGGTTGTCGTACCTGACGTTAGCGTCAGGTACGACGGCTGTCCCGCCCGGGAACTACGCGCACGTCGTCGTCTGGATACCCGCGAGGCCGGTGGGCTTGTACGGGTCGGGGTTCGTGCCGCCGGCGAAGCGGTCGGAGATCCAACGGACCATGTCGCCGGACGACGGCCCGATGACGCCCGCGTGGCTCTGCCCGGGATAGATCCACCGCTCGAGGTCCTGACCGAGGCCGCAGAGGTGCTGGGCGAGGATCTGCGTCGAGACGACCGGGATCTGCTCGTCGTTCCCGCCCTGGATGATGAGGAGCGGCACCGGGCTCTTCGCCTTGAACTGCTGCGGGTCGTTCTCCTCGAGCACCGTGCGCCACTTCGGGACCTTGAACGGGTCGGTCTTCGTGAGCTCCGAGACCTTGATGTTCTTCACGAGGTTGGAGACGTAGTCGGAGCAGCCCTTGTCGAGCTGCGGCACCAGCGCCATGCCCTTCGCGGTCAGGACGTCATCGAGCGGCGCGCGCGTGTTGCCGTACGCGGTGTTGAGTCCGCCCGCGGCCATCAACAGGTAGTACTTGTACGGGCTGGTCTGCAGGAACGTGTAGATCAGGTTGAACTGCGACGGCGGCGCGCCGGCGACGACACCCTTCATGTTCAGCTCGGGCGCGTACGTCGGCCCGATGTGGTCGGTGAACATCGCGGTCTGGCCGCCTTCGCTGTGGCCCCAGACGACGTAGTCCTTGCTCACGTTCACGCCGGGCAGGTTGTGCGCCGCGCGCACGATGTCGATCGTGTTGCGCGCCGCGCTGTCGCCGGCGATGTAGGGGAGCGGTCCGGGTGTGCCCTCGCCCTGGTAGTCGCTCGAGGTGAGCAGCCAGCCCCGGTCGAGCAGCATGTTGGCGAGCGGGAAGTCGTCTTCGGGGTCGAGCGACGGTGTGCACTTGTCGGCCATGCCGTTCGTCCCGTGCCCCCAGGACACGACGCGGTAGCCGCCGGCCGGCGCGGCCTTGTGCGGCACGATGATGATGCCCGTGACCGCGGTCGGCTTGTTGTCGATGGTCGTCGACGTGTACACGACCCGGTAGACCGTGCCTTTGAGGTTGGGGGCCGCGAGCTTCTCGTACTTGACGATGCTCCCCGGCTCGGGCGGTATCGGCTCGTCGAACGAGTAGAACGCAGGGAGGCCCGCGGGCGCGGGCACGATGGTGGTCGTCGTTGTACTCGCCGGGGGTGACGCGCTCGACGACTTCGACGACGACGAGCAGGCCGCGACCGCGAGAGCGATCGCGGCCGCCGTGAGAAGGAGCCTGGGGCACATCCGGCGGACACTACAAGCAATCTTTGCGACAGCTTCGGCACGCGGCGCCGCAGCCGACGGCCGTAGTCTTGGACGTCGTGGACCTCGAGCTTCCTGCGGGCCGGACCGGTGTGCTGCCGTGCCAGTACCTCGAGCGCGCGATCGCGGCGCGGGTGATCGACGCCGGGCGCTTCACTATCCCCGACGAGAACGTGCAGCCCGCCAGTCTCGACCTCCGGCTCGGCGAGGTCGCGTACCGGATCCGCTGCAGCTTCCTCCCCGGCCGCCAGTCGGTCGAGCGGCGGGTGAAGGACTACGTCATCGACGAGCTCGACTTGCGCAAGGACGGCGCCGTGCTCGAGACGAAGCGGCCGTATCTCATCCCGTTGAAGGAGCGTCTGTCGCTTCCGTCCACGATGCGCGGGAAGGCCAACCCGAAGAGCTCCACCGGTCGCATCGACGTCTTCACCCGCGTGATCACCGACGAGAGCTACCGGTTCGACGAGATCGCCACCGGTTACGACGGTCCGTTGTTTCTCGAGGTCGTGCCGCTCTCGTTCCCTATCCGCGCCCGCGAGGACCTCTCGCTCAACCAGCTACGGCTGTCGGTCGGCGCCGCCGCGCTGACCGACGGCGACGTGCGCGCGTTCCACGACGAGCAGCCGCTGCTGTTCGAGCGGGGCGAGCCGGTAGCCGGCGACCGCCTCGCGTTCGGCGGCGGACTGTTCCTCGGTCTCGACCTGCACGGCGACGCGCATGGATTCGTCGGTCATCGCGCGCGCGACAACGCGCCGCTGCTCGACGTGGCGAAGAGCGCGGCATCGCCGGTCGACCCGGAACCGTTCTGGGAGCGCGTGAAGCACGAGGAGGGCGATCGTGTGGTGCTGACGCCGCAACGCTTCTACCTCCTCATGAGCAACGAGGCCGTCTGCATCCCGCCGACGTTGGCGTCGGAGATGACCGCGTACGACCCGACGAGCGGTGAGTTGCGCACGCACTACGCCGGATTCTTCGACCCGGGCTTCGGCTTCGATCCGGCCGGGTCGGTGGGCTCGCGCGCGGCGCTGGAAGTGCGCGCCCACGACGTGCCGTTCATGATCGAGCACGGGCAGCGCGTCTGCAAGCTCACGTTCGAGCACATGCTCGAGGCTCCGGCGCGCTTGTACGGGCAGGGCATCGGCTCGAACTATCAGGGCCAGATCGAGACGCTCAGCAAGCACTTCGCGCGCGACTGAACCGCGGCTTCGTCCGCCGCCCGGTCGCCGGCGCACCCCTACCACGGGTGGTGAGCGCGGTCGTCAGGCGGGGGAGACCAGCCAGTCGAGGACCTCGCCGACGTGGCGGACGATTGCGAGGTGCCCTTCGCCGGGCCAGCGTTCGAGGTGCGCGCCGGGAACGCGGCGCACGAGCTCCTCGCCGTGCGCGATGGGGACGAGGGGATCGGTCGGCGCGTGCCAGCAGCGAACCGGAACGGTGACCGTCTCGACGTCGAAACCCCACGGCCGGCCGAGCGCGGCGTAATCGTCGACGACCCCGCGCGTCGTGCGCCGGCACGACGCGGTGAAGACCGTGACCGCGGTGGGTGCGTCGGCGAACTCGTCCATCACCGCGCGGTCGGTCTCCGACATCTCGAGCTTCGCGAACCGCATCGACAGCCCCGGCGCGAGACCGGCGAAGCGCGCGGACACGGCGATGGTCGCGCGCGCGATCGGCGAGGCGTACAGCGCGAGACGCGTGAGCCACTTGTCGGTCGTGTCGTAGTCGCCGATCGTCGCCCAGCGTCCGACCTCGCCCGCGCCCGACACGACGGCCGCGGCCGTGACGCGGTTGGGCATCGCGCACGCGGCTGCGAGCGCGTACGGACCTCCGCCCGAGTAGCCGAGCACCGAGACCGTCTCGAGGCCGAGCGCGTCGGCGAAAGCACGCAGCGAGGGCGCGTAGTCGGCCACGGTGATGGGATGGTCGAGCTGCCAGCGATCGGAGTCGCCGACGCCGGGCCGGTCCGGCGCGAGGACGCGCACGCCCCGGTCGCGCGCCGGCGCGTCGGCCCATGCAAAGCCCGCACCCGCGTTGGGCGTGCCGTGCAGGGCGACGACCGGTTTCCCGTCCGGATCGCCGAACTCGTAGTAGCCAGTGCGGGAACCGTCCGCGACACGAACCGTACGCGGTTCGGGAACATCGACGACGTCGCGCACTCCGTGCATTGTGCCGCCCGCGCTCATGTCGGTGCGACCTCGTAGATTTTTCCCGAGCTCCAGTCGCCGACGAGCAGTGCGCCGCGCGGGGTGACGGCGAGCGCGACCGGGTTCGCGATGCCGGTGAGGAGCGGCGAGACGGTGCCGGCCGCGGTGCCTGTGAGCGCGACGCGTTGCACCTTGCCGAACGACCACTCGGCGACGAACGCGTCGGCGCCGGTCGCGGCCGCGAGCGAGCCGGTCGCGATGGCGACGCCGCTCACCGCGGCATGAGCGTCGAGGTGCGCGGTCACGCTCGGCACAGCCCGGCAGGCGCGGCCGCCCTGCCCGTAGCAGCTCGGGTTGCCCCACTGTGAGCCTTCGCGTACGACGGCGAGCGCGTCACCCGGCGTGCGCGAGCCGAGGTCGTCCCGGTAGTTCATCGTCACGTAGAGGTCGTCGGTGCCTGGCGCGAACGCGAGGCCGACCGGCGCCCGGATGCCGCTCGCGTAGACGGTGAGGTCGCGACCGTTGGGGCGGAAGGCGATAATGGAGCCCGAGTACTTCGACGCGGGCACGCAGTGGTCGCAGGGCGCGGAGATTCCGACGAGCATGCGTCCGTCGGTCGCCAGGACGATGCCGTTGACCTCGCCGACACCGGACGGAAGCGTGACAACTGCTCGCCGCGTTGTGAACCGCGTTCCGTCGAAGCCGCCGTACGCGGTGACGCCCGACTTCGCCGCGACGTAGAGCGAGTCGCGGTACCAGAGGATCCCGAGCGGCGTGTGGAGATCGGTGATCACCGTGACCGGCGTCGCGCCCGTCGCGGGCACGAGGTACACGCGGTCGTGCCCCGTGTCGGACTCGTCCGCGGTGGCGACCCACAAGCGACCCGTGCTGTCGAACGCGAACGCGGCGGCGTGCTTCAGACCGGTCGCGTAGACGGTGGCGCGCAGCGTTGCGGGACCCTTGACGCCTGCGCCGATGTCGACGAGCGCAGTTCCGGTCGACGCCGGCCCGGCGGCCGAGCTCGCGCAACCGGACGCGACGACCGCGACGACCGCGACGATGCAGAGGATGCGACGGATGGACATGGTGGGGGCTCCCGAGGGCGCGGTGTGACTCCCGGCCGCGGCCGAGAGCCACACCGCATGCGCGTGTTGTGAGTGAGGGTCACATGTTCGGACAGTTCGCCGGGGCCGTACTCGACGATCCCGACGAGCCGGGCGTGCCGGTGGAACCCGACGCGCCCGTCGAACTCGACCCCGAGGAACTCGAGGAGGAGTTCGAGGACGGTGTCGTCGTGGTGCTGTTCGTCGCGGCATGGGCGGCGACGGCATAACCGCCGACGAGGGCGCCGGACATGCAAAGCACCGTGGCGGCTTTCCGGATCGGACTCATGTTGCTCACCTCCTTCCGTTCGCTCGCGTGCCACCAGTAAGCCCCCGGGACCTGCGGCCGACGTGCGAGGCGTCGAAGAAGGAGGGAAGAGATGGAAGGGAACGGGCTCAGGCCGCGTGCAGGTGCTCGGCGAAGAACGCGAGCAGACGCTGCCACGCGTCGGGCGCGGCGGTGTCGTGGTAGGTCGGCGACCCGTCGCGCATGAATCCGTGTTGCGCGTCCTCGTACACGAGGACTTCACCGGGATGCGCGGCCTCGACCGCCGCGATGTCGGCGCGCGGGATCCATTCGTCGGTGCCGCCGAAGAAGCAGAGGAGCGGGCACGTCGGCTCGCCGAGGTGTTCCGCGATGCCGCCGCCGTAGAACGGCGCGGAGGCGGCGAAGCCGGCGCCGCGCGTCGCCGCCATATACGCGTAGCCGCCGCCCATGCAGAAGCCGGTGACGCCGACCGGGGTGGCGCCGAAACTCCGGAGCCGGTCCGCGACCGTCACGATGTCGGCGAGACCGTCGGCGTGGCGCAGCTGCCCGTACGGGTTGCCGCCCGCCTCGGGATTGCTGCCGCCGAACCGCCAATAGAGGTCGGGTGCCCCAACTGCGTAGCCCTCGGCGGCGAGGCGTTCGCACACGCGCAGCAGCTGAGGCTTCATGCCGTCGCCCTCCATCACGACGACGATCCCCGGCCAGGGCGGGGGCGACGACGGGAGCGAGCAGAAGAACGGTACGTCGATGTCGGACACGCGCGCACGCTAACGCGGCGCGTCACCTCGCCGGTACGCCGCGGTCGTCTCGTCGAGGCGTTGCACGAGGTCGTCGTCCAACTTCGTGTCGACCGCGGCGATCGTCGCGTCGAGCTGATCCGGCCGGCTCGCGCCGACGATCGGAGACGTGATCGCGGGATTGCGGAGCATCCACGCGACCGCGAGGGTCGGCAGCGGGATTCCCGCGTCGCTCGCGATCTTGACGAGCTCGTCGACCGTGTCGAAGACGTTGTCGTGCCAGTACCGGTCCTGGTACGTCTTCGCCGCGTTTCCGAGCGTGAAACGCGTGCCCTCGTCGGGCGGCTTGGTGCGGTCGTGCTTGCCCGACAACATCCCGCCCGCGATCGGGTTGTACGGGATCACGCCGATCCCTTCCTCGAGGCAGAGCGGGAAGAGCTCTCGTTCGAACTCGCGAAAAAGGAGGTTGTAGCGCGGCTGCACCGACACGAACCGCGCCAGTCCCAGCGCGTCGCTTCGTCCCAACGCGCGCGCGAGACGGTAGGCGAGGAAGTTCGAGCAACCGACGTAGCGCACTTTGCCCACGCGCACGAGGTCGTCGAGCGCGCCGAGCGTCTCGTCGATCGGCACGCCGGGATCGTCGAAGTGCAGCTGGTAGAGGTCGACGAAGTCGGTCTGCAGGCGGCGCAGCGACGCGTCGATCGCGTCCATGACGTGGCGGCGGCTGTTCCCCATGTCCCAGCGGTTGTGACCCATCGGTCCGAAGCACTTCGTCGCGACGACGAAGTCCGACCGCTTCCCGCGCAGCCAACGGCCGAGGATCTCCTCGGTGCGGCCCGCGCTCGTGAGATCGCCGCCGAGGGGATAGACGTCGGCGGTGTCGAGGAACGTGACGCCCGCATCGGCCGCCTTGTCGAGGATCGCGCGGGACGTGTCCTCTTCGACCTGGAGACCGAACGTCATCGTCCCGAGACAGATTCTGGAGACCTGGAGACCGGTACGGCCGAGACGTACGTGCTGCATGTCAGAGATGTAGCACCGCGAGCGATACCACGCACACCGCCGTGGTGGCCACGAGCACGACGGCGTCGGCGAGGCCCGCCCGGGCGCCGTCGAACGCGGTACTGCCTCCCAGTCCGCCGCGCGCCTCGATGGCATCGGCCAGGTCGCGCGCCCGGCGGATCGACGCGACGATGGCGGTCGCCATCAAGTCGTGCATCTCGACAAGCACCCGCTGCACGGCTGCCTTGGGCGCCCGGTGTTCGTTGTCGTGCGTCCGCAGACGGCGCGCCGCCCCGAGCATGCGGATCTCGTCGATGAGCAGGGGCAGACACCGGATCGCGAGCGCGACGGCGAGTGCCCACTCGTCGACGGGAACGCGCAGCCACCGCAGTGGCCGTCCGAGACGCGCGAGAGCGGGCGCGATCTCGCCGAGCGGCGTCGTCCAACCGATGACTGCACCGGACACGACGAGCACGACCGCGAGCACGGTGAACCGCGCCCACTCCTCGAGACCGCCCATGCTCAACGCGATCCCGCCGAGGTGCACGACCGGTTCGGTCGACGACCACAGGCTGAGGAGCGCGCTGACGGCGAGCAGCCCGTAGAACCAGTTCGGAAGACGGGGGAACGCGCCGACCGGGATGCGACCGAAGAGCAGTTCGAGGACGACGATCGCGCCGGCGACACCGATCATCGCCCACGACGGGGAGATGGAGACGAGCAGCGCGAGTGCGGCCGCGACGAGGATCTTCGTTCCGGCCCACAGCCGGTGCATCGGCGAGGTGCCGGGAACGAGCCGCAGGAACGTGAGCTCGGGCTCGCGCCGCGGCGGGCGCGTCCGGCGCCGTTCACCCCAGGTCGCGAGAGGATTCACGGACGCGCCTCCCGCTCCTGCACGCCGAGGACGTCGTCGATCGGCTCGTCGCGTGCGATCCGGCCCGACTCGAGCTCGACGACCCGGTCGACCAGGCCGGCCGGAAGATCGAGATCGTGCGAAACGATGACGATCGCGAGATGGTGGCGGCGCCGGAGATTCGTGAGCAGACCGTCGAGCTCGGCGCGGCCGTCGGCATCGAGGCCGGCGAACGGCTCGTCGAGCACGAGCGCGCGCGGGTGGGAGGCGACGACGCCGGCGAGGACGACGCGGCGGAGCTGTCCGCCGCTCAACTCGTCGACTCGCCGACCGGCGAACTCGTTCGGGTTGAGCCCGACGGTCGCGAGCGACGCCCGCGCGACGAGCGTGTCGACCCGCGCCGCGCCGCGAACTTCCTCGAGCACGGTCGGCCGCAGCACCTGGAGGCGCGCGTGCTGGAACGACAGGCCGACGCGCCCGACCCGATCGGCCGCGGGTTCCTCGCCCAGGAGCGCGCGGCCTTCGCTCGGGGTGACGAGCCCGGCGAGTATCCATGCCAACGTCGACTTGCCGGAGCCGTTGTGGCCGACGAGCACGACGGCTTCGCCGGCCCGGATCGCGAGGTCGACGTTCTCGAGCGCGCGGTTCGCCCACGGCGTGCCGCGCGAGTACACGTGGCCGACGCCCTCGAGCGTGATGATCGGCTGACCCTGGTTCGACGCGATCCGGTGAACGACGTCGGTCACTTCCTCGCCGCGCAGTCGCGCCGGCGTGGCGACGACCCGACCGTGGTCGAGCGTGACGATGCGGTCCGCGGCCCCGGCTTCGGCGGCACGGTGCGTCACGTGGGCGACGCCGATGCCGTCGTCACTCGCGAGCGACCCCATGATGCCGACGAGCTGCGCCCGTCCTTCGGCATCGACCATCGCGGTCGACTCGTCGGAGATCAGGAACGCGGGCCGGCGGGCGAGCGCGGCCGCCATCGCGAGTCGTTGCAGCTCGCCGCCCGACAGTGTCGACGTCTCGCGGTCGGCGAGCTCGCGCAGACCGACCCGGTCGAGCACCGCGTCGACGTCGATGTCGCGCGTGTCGGTCATTCCCCACACCACGTCGTCGCGCACGCGCACGCCCAGCACCTGCGCCTCCGGGCGCTGGAACACGATCGCGGTGCCGCCGATCCGGCCGAGGCCGACTGGTCCCGGCCGCTCGATCGTGCCCGCGGTCGGTGCGCGACGGCCCGCGAGGAGCCGGGCGAGCGTCGATTTGCCGGAGCCGTTGGCGCCGACGATCGCGACGAGCTCGCCGCGGCTCATCGACATGTCGATGCCGATGAGCGCGTCGTGCGGCGCGTTGGGGTAGCGGTAGCGCACGTCGCGCAGCGTCACCGGGAGCGGATCCGGATCACCACCGTCACCGTCGCCGCCGCCGACTCCGATCTCGGCAACCGGTGCACCGAACGCGTTGCGGACGCGCCGCAACGCCGGTCCCGACAGTCCCTCGGCGAGCCAGATCCCGAACCAGATGAGAAAGAACAAGACGATCGGCACGCTGAGCCACCAGTTGGTGATGACCCAGCTGAGTGCGTGCTCGCCGGCATCGGCGATGCGATCGAGCCCGACGTTGCGCAACACGTGTAGGAGCCCGCGCCAGCCGTTGCGGACCTGATCGAGCACGAGCTGCCTCAGGTCGGAGAAGAGGAACAGCAGGACGTCGGTGACGACGGCCGCGATCGGCCACAGCACCGAGAGACCGACGAACATCGTCTTGCGACGCGTCCAGCCCCGACGGTCGGCGGCGCCGACCAGCGCTCCGAGCGCCGCGCACGCGGCGAGAGACGTGAAGGCCGCGCTGCCGATGACGAGGAACCCGACCGCGCTCGCGGCGATCGCTCCGGCGATCACGGCTCGCAGCCGGTGGCGCGCGGCGACCACCGCCAGCGGAACCACGGCGGCGATGAGCAGTGCGCCGCCCAGGGGGACGACCTGGCCGACGACCGTCAGTGCCAGCGAGAGGTCGGCGAGCACGACCGCTTCGGCGAGCTCGCCGGCGGTCAGGCGACCGTGTGCCCGGTGAGTGGATCGCGGCCGCATCTCGACAGGTTCGCGTATCCGCGTGGGTGCACCGGTCGCACCCCGGGCAATGCCCGAGGTGCGACTCCGGGGCAGGTATTAGAGCGGGGGTCCGGGGACCAGCTTCACGCTGGCTTCGTGGTGGTTCCCGGAGGCGTCGACCCAGTCGACCTTCACCGTGTCACCGGCGTGGAACTTGGAGAGCGCGTCCCGCAGCGACTGGGAGTCGGTCACGGTCTTGCCGCCCGCTTCGGTGATCACGTCGCCCGACTGGATACCCAGCGAGGCGGCACCGCTGTTCGGTTCCACCTGCTGGACGTAGGCGCCCGAGCTGACCGGCGCCGACTGGCTGTTGTTCGCGTCCTGGATGTCGACGCCGAGGAGGCCGCGGTCGCCGATGAAGACGGTGCCGGATTCGTCGCCGGCGCGGATCTGGCTGACGATGTGGACCGCGTTGTCGATCGGGATCGCGAAGCCGACGTCGGAACCGGTCGGCGTGCTGAAGCTGAAACCGCCACCGCCGGCGGCAGCCGTATTCATGCCGATGATCTGGCCGGCGCTGTTGATCAGCGCGCCCCCGGAGTCACCGGGCTGGATCGGCGCGTCGATCTGGATCATGCCTTCGAGCGTCTCGGAGGTGCCCTGACCGTCGCTCGCCGTCACCTGCTGGTCGAGCGCGGTCACCTGGCCGGAGCTCGCGGTCGGCGTGCCGCCGACGCCGCCGGCGTTCCCGATCGCGACGACCGAGTCGCCGACCTTCACGTTCGACGGGTCGCCGAACACGACGGTGGGAAGATCCTTCACACTGTCGGTGATCTGCACGAGGGCGACGTCGCGCGTGACGTCGTAGCCCACGACCTTCGCGTTGTACGACTGGCCCTTGCCGCCGACGACGACCTTGATCGTCTCCGCGTCGGCGATGACATGGTTGTTCGTAAGGATCTCGCCGGTCGACGAGATCAACATCCCTGTTCCGGCGGCGCGGCCATTCGAGAGCGTCGTGTTGATGTTGACGATCGCGGGGTCGACTTTCGCAGCGATCGCGTTGACGTCGATCGAACCCGATCCCGACGGCGCGGTCGAGCCGCCGTTGTTGCCCGAGCCGTTGTTGCCCGCGCCGTTGTTGCCCGACGGGTTGAAGCCATTGCTGCCGGGGTTGAATCCGTTGCTGCCCGAGCCGCTGTTCGGGTTCGTGCCCGTGTTCGGCTGGACGAGCCCCGCGCTGAACGGCGTCGCCTTGGAGCCGTCGTGGACGGCGACCGCGACGCCGGCGCCGACGCCCGCGGACGCGAGCACCAGGGCGACGACGGCGAGGATCGCCAGCCCGCGCTTGGGCTTCGCGGCGGCCGGGCCGGGAGCGTGGGCGGGTGCCGGCGCGGACGGCGGCCAGCCGGGTGTCGCCGCGGCCCAACCGGGCGGCGGTCCCCATCCGCCGGAGCCGCCCGAGCCCGGGCCGGGTGCGGGTGCCGGCGCGCCGACGGCACCGGGGGTGTCGGCGGCGTACGGTCCGGGTGCGTCGAGCGGCGTGAAGTCGATCGCGGGCTGCGGCCGGGTCGGTGCGACGGGCGTCTCCTGTGTCGCCGGCCAGGACACCGTCGGTGCGGGCGCATCGGCCGCAGGTGTCGCCGGCGCGCTCGGCGGCGTGGCGCCCGGCTCGGGCCACGAGTACTGCGGCCACGCGTGGTCGGCGGGCGGAGGGGATGCGGCCGTGGGTTCGTCGCCGGCGGCGTTCCAGTTCTGGTCCGACTCACTCATCGGGTTCATGCCTCGACTTCGTCTGCGCGCTCCGGGGGCGGCGCGTCTCCCGACGATTCTCGCCACCCCCATTGGGAGTCTGCTGTGAGGTTCCTGGACGAAGCGTCACAACTTGGTCCTGCGGGGAGTGCGGGGTGCGATCGAACCGCTCACGGCCACAACGGCTCGGGAACCTCGAACCCGAGTGATTCTCCCCAACGATTGCGGAAGGACACCTCGTGGACGGGCCGCCGGGCGGCGACGCCCCATCTTCCGGTGGGGTAGCCGAACGTGACGCACGACGAGAACAACCAGCCTTCGTCCTTCGGTACTCCCAGGATCTCGAGCACCCGGTCGATCTGGAAGAAGAAGACGCTCGTGAGCGACGCGCCGACGCCTTCGGCCCGTGCGGCAAGCATCGCCGACCACGTGGCCGGGAAGATCGAACCGCCGGTCGGATCGAACTGCACGAAGCTGAAGAGCAGCAGCGGGTACTGCTCGAAGTGGTCCGCGAGGTGCTGGGCCGAGCGCTGGATGCGCAGCATCTCCGCGTTCTCCGGTTCGGCGGGCGCGACCTGCGCGGCTTCGATGCGGTCCTTGTAGATCGTCGCCCAGAGCTGCGCGATGCACTCGCGGTAGATCGGGCCGAGCGCCGCCTTCACGGTCGCGTCGTCAACGAGCATGAAGCGCCAGTTCTGCGTGTTGCCGCCGCTCGGCGCGCGCACCGCGGCGTCGAGGATGCGTTGCTGGACGCCGACCGGGATGGGATCGGGCTTGACGCGACGCATCGCGCGCGTCGTGTAGAGCGCCTCGTAGACGTCCATGATCGGTTCGCTCCTTACCAGGCGTATGCCTCGGGCGCGCGTCCGCCCGGGCCGGGGAAGATCTCGTCGAGCGTCGCCAGCGAGGCATCGTCCAGCTTCAGGTCGACGGCGCGCAACGACGCACCTTCGAGCTGGGCCATCGTGCGTGGCCCGATGATCGGTGCTGTCACGCCCTTTTGGTGCAAGAGCCAGGCGAGCGCGACCGCGGCCGGCTCCTCGCCGAGCTCGGCGCAGTACTTCTCCCACCGTTCGATCTGCGGGCGGATGCGCTCGTAGCGCGGCTGAACCGTCTTGCGCCGTGCGACGTCTCCGCTCGTCAGGTTGCCGCCGAGCATCCCGCCCGCGAGCGGGCTCCACGGGATGACGCCCAAGCCGTAGAACCGGCACGCCTCGAGCACTTCGAGCTCGATGGTTCGCGACGCGAGGTTGTAGAGGCTCTGCTCGCTCACGAGCCCGAGGAAGTGACGCGCCTTGGCCGCTTCGTTCGCCTGCGCGATGTGCCAGCCCGCGAAGTTGCTGCTGCCGACGTAGAGGATCTTGCCTTGCTCGACGAGCGTCTCCATCGCCTGCCACACCTCGTCCCACGACGCCGAACGGTCGACGTGGTGCATCTGGTAGAGGTCGATGTGGTCGGTCTGCATCCGGCGCAGGCTCGCCTCGCAGGCGGCGCGGATGTGGCGCGCGGACAGCCCGCCGTCGTTGGGCCATTCCGTCATCGGCCCGAAGACCTTCGTCGCGAGCACCACTTTCTCTCGTCTGTCGCCGCCCTGCACGAACCAGTTGCCGAGGATCGTCTCGGTGGTGCCGGGGCCCTTTGCGCCGCCGTAGCGGTTCGCGGTGTCGAAGAAATTGATCCCGAGCTCGAGCGCGCGATCCATGATCGCGAAGGCGTCGGGCTCGGTCGTCAGCGGGCCGAAGTTCATTGTGCCGAGGCACAACGGGCTGACACGCAGAGCGGTGCGACCGAGACGTCGGTATTCCATGCGCCGTGTCCTCCTATTTCGCGCGATTCGCCCGGGCGAAGCTACCCACGATCGGCGGGGGAGCACCAACGTTCGTTGCGGCCGGACCCGCTCCGCGTGACAAGCTTCTCGGGTGGGAAGGGTCGTCGCCGTCGTCGCGTGTGTCGCGACGCTCGCCGCGTGCTCGTCGTCGACGTCCTCGTCCAAGGGATCGGCACCGACTACCGGCGCGACCAACTCGACGACGACCACCGTCGCGTCGGGTCCGAAGTCGGTCGGGCACGTCTTCGTGATCAATCTCGAGAACGAGAACTACGAGTCCACGTGGGGCCCGTCGTCGCCGGCGCGCTACCTGAACGCGACGCTGGTCCCGCAAGGGAAGCTCCTGACGCAGTACTACGGCATCGGCCACGCGAGCCTCGACAACTACATCGCCGAGATCAGTGGCCAGTCGCCGAACCCCTCGACGCAGGGCGACTGCGTCGCGTACACCGAATTCACGTCGAAGGGCGTCGGCCAGTACGGGCAGGCACTCGGATCGGGCTGCGTGTATCCGCGCACCGTCGAGACGATCGCCGACCAGTTGTCGGCCGCCGGCAAGACGTGGCGCGCGTACATGGAGGACATGGGCGCGCCGTGCCGCCACCCGGTCATCGGCACCGACGACGACACGATCGTGCCGCGCGAAGGCGACATGTACGCGACGCGTCACAACCCGTTCGTCTACTTCCATTCGATCATCGACTCGCCGGTGTGCGCGTCGAACGTCGTCGACCTGATCAGTCTCGACACCGACCTGGCGTCGGCCGCGACGACGCCCGACTTCTCGTTCATCACTCCGAATACGTGCCACGACGGCCACGACAAACCGTGCGTCGACGGCGAGCCGGGCGGCCTGGTGTCGGCCGACCGCTTCCTCGCCGAAGAGGTGCCGAAGATCCTCGACTCGCCGGCGTTCAAGGCCGACGGACTTCTGATCATCACGCTCGACGAGGCCGATCTCACGAGCACGACGGCCTGTTGCCACACGCCGCCCGCACCGAACACCGAGAAGCCGGGGTTGTCGGGACCGGGCGGGGGCCGCATCGGAACGCTGCTCATCTCGCCCCGGGTCCGCGCCGGCACGATCGATTCGACGCCCTACAACCACTACGCATTGCTTTGCAGCCTGGAGGACATCTTCGGTCTGGCGCACCTCGGCTTTGCGAGCGCGCCCGGGCTCACGTGCTTCGGCCGCGACGTCTACGACGGCCCGTAACCGCACGGACGCGGCGCCCGTCAGACCTTCGCGATCACGGAGTCGGCGAAGCGGCTGAGCAGCTCGACCTTCTTCGCCAACGGTTGCGTGTCGGGCTCGCGTGTGTACGGGTAGCGGAACCCGACGATCGCATCGGTGACGCCGAGGTCCTCGAGCCGGCGTACGCCGTCGACCGAGAACGCGTCGAGCGAGATCGCGTGCACCTCGAAGGGCATCGACGCGCGGCCGTATTCGGCTCGCAAGGCGTTGACGCGTTCGATCATGGTTCCGAGCTCGTTCGGGTCGCCGCCGGCGTGGATCCAACCGTCGCCCTGGCGTGCGGCGCGCCGCAACGCGACGTCGGCGTGGCCGCCGATGAGCAGCGGGATCGGTGTGTCGGGCGTCGGACAGATCTTGCAGCGCGCGAGGTCGACGTGCTCGCCGTGGTACTCGAACCAGTCCCCGGCCGTGAGCCCGCGCAGCACGTCGACCATCTCGTTCATCCGCGCACCGCGCCCGTCCCAGGGCACGTCCATGGCGGCGAAGTCCTCGGGCCACGGACTGATGCCGACGCCCAGCCGCAGCCGGTCGCCGCACAGAACCGCGATGCTCGCGGCCTGCTTGGCCACGAGCACGACCGGCCGGATCGCGAGCTTCAGGACGAAGGTGGTGAACCGGATGCGTTCCGTGCGCGCGGCGAGGTAGGGGATGAGGCTGAACGGTTCGATGATCGGCTTGTCCTCGAGGAAGGCGCGGTCGCCGTCGGCCGTGTACGGGTAGCGGGTGTCGGACTCGGCCGGGAAGATGACGCTGTCGGGCACGACGAAGGAGTCGTAGCCCGCGGCCTCTGCCGCCTGCGCCAACGGCGCGAGGAACGTCGGATCGCAGAAGGTCTCGGCGTAGCTGAAGCGCATCGGCTAAGGATTGCACCGATGCTCATGCAGATGCGCTTCCGGGACGCGATCGAGCGCGGCACGGTCACGCTCACGTTCCGGCGGTGGAAGCGCCCGCAGGTCGTCGCGGGCAACACGTACCGCACCGCGGCCGGCCGCATCGTCGTGGACGCGATCGACGTCGTCGATCCCGAACGCATCACTCTCGCCGACGCGAAGCGGGCGGGTTTCTCGTCTCGGGCCGAGCTCCTCGGCGAGTTGCGCGGGCCGGCCGACCTGCCGACCTACCGCATCCGCTTCCATCCTGCGGCCCACGCCGACCCGCGCACGGCGCTGGCTGCCGACGGCGCGCTCTCTCCGGCCGACGTCGACGAAATCGCGCGTCGCCTCGAGCGTCTCGACCGCGCGAGCTCACACGGCAGTTGGACGCACGAGGTGCTGCGTACGATCGCGGCGCGGCCTGCGGTGCGCGCCGCCGACCTGGCTGCCGGGTTCGGACGCGAGACGCAGCCGTTCAAGCTCGACGTCCGCAAGCTGAAGAACCTCGGTCTGACCGTCAGCCTCGACGTCGGTTACCGGTTGTCGCCGCGGGGCGAGGCGTACCTCGCCGCGGTTCATGCGTCGTAGACCAGGATTTCGCCGCTGTAGCAGGCGACCCAAACGCGGTGTCGGGTCGGTTCGTACGCGATACCGATGGGATGGTCGGGCACTGCGAACGTGCTCACTACCGACAAGTCCGACGACTTCAGCACCGAGACCGTGTTCGACTTGTAGTTGACGACGTAGAGCGCGCGGCCGTCCGACGACATCGCCATGCTGCGCGGCTGCTCGCCCGTCGTCGTGCGCGCGACCACCTGCCCGTCGTCCGTGTCGACCGCGACGACGCGGTTGTCGCCGTTCAGCGTCACGAACAGGCGGCTTCCGTCCTTCGACAGCACGAGGTGGCGGGGCGAGTTGCCGACGCCGCGGAAGTAGGAGAGCGCAAAGGTGCGCAGGTCGATGCGGGCGACGTCGAAGGAGCCCATCACCGCCACGTACGCGACGTGCCGGTTGCCGTCGACCGCGATGCCCCTCGGGTATGCGCCGAGGTGGATGCGCTGCACCTCGTGCAGCGTGTGGTAGTCGAGGACGCTCAAGTCGTAACTGCACCAGTTGCTGACGAGCACGTACTTGTCGTCGGGCGTCACCGCGACGTACTTCGGCACCATGCCGACCTGGCCGACCTTGTCGATCGCGAGGGTCTTCAGATTGACGCGATAGACGTAGCTCGGGCTCAAGCCGGCCGGGCCGCTGCAGTTGTCGGACCCTTCCGGTCCGAATCCCGAGCCGTACATCGAGTAGTTCGTCGCGAACATGTAGTGGTGCGCGGCGTCGACCGCGGCCTCGACCGGCGCGCCGCGTGAAGCCCCCGGATGACCGCCGATGCCGAACGCGGCGAGGTCGACGCTGTCGGGAATTGTCTTCACGAGTGCAGCCGTGTTCGCGTCGTACACGGTCATCGTGTGCTGGTACATCATGTTCTGCGCGAACACGAGCCCCGTGTCGGTCGCGCTCACCGACTTCGGCGAGATGTGCCCGTTGATCGTCGCGACCTTCGTGAGCACGAAATCGTGCGCCGGGTCGTGGGGCACGGTCGCCGGGGCCTCGGCGGTAGTGGACGTCGTCCGGGTCGTCGGCGTCGACCGGGCCGGCGTTGTCGGCGGCTTCGTCAGCACGCGTGCGACGGCCGCGTCGTTGCCGTGGTTCCTGCGGGCGATGAGAACGACGGCACCCAGGACGAGCGCGACGGCGAGCGCGATGCCGGCGCGCAACCGGGTCCGGTTCACCGCAACGAGTATGACGGCTGGGTGCGGGTTTGACGCGGTTCTCCGGCGTCGCGATGCTGCCGGGCGCCCGGCTGCGGCCGGTTGCCGATGCGGCGCATCGGGCTACGGTCCGGGGACGCAGGCGAACGAGGAGTCAGTGATGGACGTGCGGTCGATCGTCGAAGTCGAGCCCGAGGTCGAGCACAACGGCACGGTGCCGGTCTGGTATCTCGTGCACCCGCGGGAGATGAAGGACCTCACCGCGGGCGGGCACCTCGAGCTCGTGAACGAGTTCGAGGTCGCGAACGGCGGCTACGTGTACCCGCACTCGCATCCGACGCACGAGTTCTATTTCGTGATGAACGGTCGAGGTGTCATGACGATCGACGGTGAGGACCGTGACGTCGCACCCGGCGACCTCGTCTACATCCCGCCCGATCTCGTGCACAGCCTGCGCCCGACGGGCGGTGGCGCGATCCACTGCTTCTGCTTCGCGGTCGCGGTCAAGGGCGCGCCGGAGATCGACTACACCTCGCACTGACGCGGCGCCACCGCGCGCTCAGCTGTTGGCGCCGCAGGGCGTGCCGGCGAGCGATTGCGTCAGCGTGATCGTCGCGGCCGGGAGGTTGCGCAGTACGGTCCAGCCGTTCTTGGTCGAAGCCGCGCATCCGCTCGGGCTCACCGACCAGTGGCTCGTCGCGCGAACGCGCAGGAGGAGATTTCCCGGCCCGGTCACGTCGAGGGTCACGCGGTCGGGTGTCATCTTCTGCAGCACAGCCGGTCCCTGGACGAGTCCATCGAAACCGGCGACGCTCCAGACGCGCCAGTGCGCGTTGTGCCACACCTCGTGGAGGTAGGGGAGCCCGCGCTCGATGAGCGCGCGTTCACCGAGCGACGAATCGTCGAGTCGCGCATCGGGCAGTGCGACAAACTTCACCCCGTTCTCCTGCAACCACGCGCCGTAAGAAGCAGGCGTCAGCGGCTGCGAGTAGAAGATCGGGTTGTACGCGATGTCGAGCTGGCGTTCCCAGCCGCGCGCGAGCAGGACCTGCGGCGCGGCGTACGCCGCTTCCCAGTGCCGGTAAGTCGACGGGATCTCGACCCGTCCGAGGGGGCCGCCCTGCTTGTCGAGGTAGGTGAGCAGCGGCGTGTAGTACGACGCCCGCGTCGACGGGTCGGTGTGCGCGAACGCGATGCCGTCGACAGCCGGGAACCACTGCCATACGAGCAGGGGGACGGCGAGCGCCGCGAGGAGCAGCCGCCGGCGCGGAAGCAGCGCGCACGCGATGAGCGGGCCGGCGACGTATTGGCCGAGCCGGCTCACGTTTCCACCGACCGCGGTCGGGACCACGTACGAGCCGATCGCGACCATCGCGAACAGCGCCGCACCCCAACGCGCCGCGGGGTAGCGCCACAGCGCGGCTGCAACGATCGCGCACACGGCGAGGTCCCAGATCAGCGCCCACGACTCGTACGGTTCGGCTCCGGCGGTGGGGAAGACCAAAGCGATCGTCCCAACGGGGACGAGCGTCGCGAAGCCGAGCGCCAGCGCCCACACGCGCCGCTCGCGGCTCGAGACGGCCCACGCCGCGGCGACGAGCGCGAGGAAACACCCGGCGAGCGGGCTTGCGAGCGCGCAAAGGAACCCGCACACGATCGCGACGACCGCGTGACGGTGCTGCAACGCGTAGATCGCGCCCAACGCGAGCGCGACTCCGAACGCGTACGTGGTGCGTCCGACGATGAGGTTCGTCACCGTCCCGATCGCGAACCAGAGACTGCCGAGCCATGCGGCAGGTCCGAACGAGAAGCGCAGGATGCGCTCGAAGAACAGCGCCGACGCGATACCGCTCACCGCGCCGAGCGCAACGGGTCCGAACAGCGCGCTCATCGCGGGTGCGATCACGCTGTAGCCGAGCACGGTGTGTCCGCCGAACCACTGGCTGTTCCACAAGACGAAGCCGTCCTCCCGGAACAACTCGGCGCGGAACACCTGCGCGGGAAGGTCGGACCCGCGCCAGCCCAGCGCGATCGCGACCACGGCGGCGGCCGTCGCGACCGCCACCATCGCCAGGCCGGTCTGCCAGCCCTCGACGGGGCCGAGCCGCGGCCGCGTCGGGACGGCGACCGAATTGCTCACCACGACCGACGATCCTCGTTCACGCTCCGCACGCCGCTTCGACGGTAATCGTGATCGGGCACATTCGGATCCAACCTCAGATTTGACTCAGGATTCCGGCTCACGCCGTTCATTTTCCGACTCAGCCGTGTCATAAGCCACTCATAGTGTCCCCAGAATCCGCGGCGATCGTGGGCCTGATTGCCGCTACGGCGGGGGTGGCGCCCATCGGACCCGACGTCCCCGACGGCGTCGGCGGCCTCGCGCAGGACGTCAACCTGCTCTGGGTGTGCATCGGCGCTGCGCTCGTCATGCTCATGCAGGCGGGCTTCGCCCTGGTCGAGACCGGCTTCACCGGCAAGAAGAACTCCGCGCACACGATGGGCATGAAGGTGGCGATCTTCGGCCCCGCGTTCGCGGCGTTCTTCGTCGTCGGGTACTCACTCATGTACCGCGGCTATTCGCTGCCGCAACTGTACGGCTACGACTCGGCGATCGGGAGCGGCCTCGTCGGGAGCGGAACGGGTGCTGCTCTGGAAGGGCCCGCTGTTCATGTCGGGCGCGGGCTCGGCGGCCGCGGTGCTCGGCTTCTTCTTCTTCTTCTCGGCGGCGTGTCCGATCATGACGACGAGCTCGCCGGGCTCGACGTTGCCGAGATGGGCATGCACGGCTACAACGACGAGAACCTGACCGGGTTCGAGCACGAGTACGTGCCCGTCGTCCCCGCGAGTCGGAGGAGCCGCCGACGGGGTGACGCGGGCGCCGCGCGCGCGGCGCCCCCGCACCGCCCGAAATCACGGTCGGGGTGGCGCACCCTCCCGGTAGCGTCGAAGCTCGTGACCGGTCCGATGGTGGAGGCGCGCGCGCTCGAGAAGCGCTTCGGCTCGTTCGTCGCGGTCGCGGGCATCGACTTCGAGATCGCGCCCGGCGAGGCATTCGGTTTCCTCGGTCCGAACGGTGCGGGCAAGACCAGCACGATGCGAATGGTCGGCTGCGTCTCGCCGCGCAGCGGCGGTGACCTGCGCGTGCTCGGTCTCGATCCGGCGCAGCACGGTCCCGAGATCCGGTCCCGGCTCGGCGTCGTCCCCCAGGAGGACAACCTCGACACCGAATTGACGGTCTGGGACAACCTCATGATCTACGGCCGCTACTTCGACTTGCCGCGCGCCGAGATCCGTGAACGTGCCGCGGAGTTGCTCGAGTTCGTACAACTCGGCGACCGGCGCGACTCGCGCGTCGATCCGCTGTCGGGAGGCATGAAGCGGCGGCTGACGATCGCTCGTGCGCTCCTCAACCGCCCGGAGATGATGTTGCTCGACGAGCCGACGACGGGTCTCGACCCCCAGGCGCGTCACCTCCTCTGGGACCGTCTCTACCAGCTGAAGCGCAGCGGCGTGACGCTCGTGCTCACGACGCACTACATGGACGAGGCCGAGCAGCTCTGCGACCGGCTCGTCATCATGGACAACGCGCGCATCGTCGCCGAGGGTTCGCCCCGCCGGCTGATCTCCGACAACGTCACGCGCGAGGTCGTGGAGCTGCGACTCACGATCGACGCCGACGTGGCGTACGAGGCGTCGCGACTGAAGCCGTACGGCGAGCGGATCGAGGCGCTCGCCGATCGAGTCCTCGTGTACACCGACGAAGGCGACGCGGTCGCCAACGCCGTCTCGAACGACGGCTTCGCCGCCGAGTCGGTACTCGTCCGGCGGGCGAGCCTCGAGGACGTCTTCCTCATCCTCACCGGCCGCTCGCTCGAGGACTGACCGCCGTGGCGACGCCGCCCCTCGTCCGGATCGTCGAACGCGAGGCGCTCGTCTACGCGCGCCTGTGGCGCGGGCTCGTGTTCAGCACGTTCGTGCAGCCGGTGCTGTATCTCGCGGCGATGGGTATCGGGCTCGGCCACCTCGTCAGCGCGCACTCCGGCACGATCGACGGGCTCACGTACCTGCAGTTCATCGCGCCGGGGCTGCTGGTCGCGAGTGCGATGCAACTGGCGGCGTCGGAGTCGCTGTGGCCAGTGCTCGGCGGCGCCAAGTGGATGCGGCAGTTCTACGGCGTCGTCGCGACGCCAATCGGACCGGGCGAGCTGTGCGGCGGCTTCGTGTTGTGGACGGCGATTCGGGCGATGTTCGGTGCCGCCGTGTTCCTGCTCGTCGCCGCGTTGCTCGGCGCGATCCCGTCAGCCTGGGGCATCCTCGCGATCCCGGCGGCGGCGTTGTGCGCGGCCGCGTTCTCCGCGTTGCTCGCGGCGTACGCGATCACGGTCGACTCCGACGCGTCGTTCCCGATGATCATGCGGCTCGGCATCCTGCCGCTGTTCCTCTTCTCCGGCACGTTCTTCCCGATCAGCCAGCTGCCGAGCGCGCTCCAACCGCTCGCGGCGCTGTCGCCGTTGTGGCACGGTGTCGAGCTGGCCCGCGCCGCGACGACCGGAACCTTCGACCCGGCCGCGATCGTGGCGCACGTCGCCGTGCTCGCGGCATGCGTCGCCGTCGGCGTCGGGATCGGCGCGCGCACGTTCGCGAGGCGGCTGACGGCATGACCGCGACCTTGCGCCTCGTGCCGCTCCTGCGCCGGAATCACCGGCCGTGGCGCCTCGTCGAGCGCAACGTCCTCGCGTACCGCCGCATCTGGTACATCTTCCTCAGCGGCTTCGCGGAGCCGATCCTGTTCCTCTTGTCGATCGGGATCGGTGTCGGCAAGCTCGTCGGCGACATATCGGTCGGCGGCGAGTTGGTTCCCTACCGTGCGTTCGTCGCGCCCGGTCTGCTCGCGGTTGCGGCGATGAACGGGTCGTTGCTCGACACGACGTTCAACTTCTTCGTCAAGATGAAGTACTCGCACACGTACGACGGCGTGCTCGCCACGCCGCTCGCGCCACGCGACGTCGCGACGGGCGAGATCACGTGGGCGCTGCTTCGCGGCGTCGTGTACTCCGCCGCGTTCCTGCTGACGATGGTCGCGTTCGGTGACGTGCAGTCGGGATGGGCGGTGCTCGCGCTGCCGGGTGCGGTGGTGATCGGCTTCGGGTTCGCCGGCGTCGGTCTCGCCGCGACGACGTACATGCGGTCGTTCGTCGACTTCGACTACGTGAACATGGCGATGATCCCGCTGTTCCTGTTCTCGGCGACGTTCTTCCCGCTGAGCAGCTACCCGGCCGGCGTCCAGGCCGTCGTCCGGCTGACACCGCTGTACCAGGGCGTGGTGTTGGAGCGATCGCTGGTGCTCGGCGACCTCCACTGGACGCTGGTCGTCAACGTGCTCTATCTGGCGGCGATGGGACTCGCCGGGCTGCGGGTGGCCTCCCGGCGCATCGGTCTGCTGCTCCAGCCCTGATTGGGTGCGTCTGTCACATCCGGCCCGTTTCCTCAAGCGGGCTCCGGACCGGCCCGATTCAAGGGGGTGTGGGCGACGACGGGGAAGACGACGGGGAAGAGCACACCGTGCACGCGACCGGGCGCCTGAGCGCGAGCGCCGAGGCGCGGGCCGCGACCGTCGTCGGCCAGCTCGAACGCATGCGACCGGAGGCGTTCGCCCACGCCCGGCGCGTCGCGGCCTACGCGGTCCGGGTTGCACGTCACGCGCACTTCCCCGAGCACCTCGTCTCGCAGATCTATTGGGGCGCGCTCGTGCACGACGTCGGCGAGCTCAACGTGCCGCCCGCGCTGTTGCAGCGTCACGCCGTACTCGATGATCGCGAGCAGATGGAGATCACGCGGCACGCGATCGTCGGCGCGCGCTGGTTGACGGGCGTCCCCGGTCTTGCGTCGCTCGTGCCCTTCGCGCGCTGGCACCACGAGCGGTTCGACGGCCTCGGTTATCCCGACGGCGCGACGGCGCAGCAGGTGCCGCTCACGGTCGCGCTGGTCGGCGTGTGCGACACGCTCGACGAGCTCGTCGAGCCCCGCTCTCTCCAGGTGCCGCTGACGCTCGGTGACGCGCTCGCGGAGCTGCAGGACGAGGCCGGCCGCCGTTTCAGCCGCGCGCTCGTGACGTGGACGGTCGAGTGTCTCGAGGACGACGAGCTCGCCGAGCTCGATCTCGACGACATCGGCGACATCGACGACTTCGGCTTCGATGCCGAAGCGTCCTGACGGACGCCCCCACCCCGCACCGTCAACCGGCCAACCACCCGAACGTGTGTTGGTCGGCTCGCCGGCCGGTGCCGTACCGTCGCGGCGTGATCCAACGCGTCTTCAAGAACCTCGGCATCCTCGACCCGGCCGGCGCGCCGGAGGAGTCGGTACAGCTCGAACGCGACGGCTACACGCACCTGCAAGGTGTCTTCGACGCGGGCGCGGTCGCGGCGATGCGCGCCGAGATCGAGGCGGTCTACGAGTCCTTTCCGCCCGAGCGGGTGCGGGGTGACAAAGCCGACTTCCGCTACGAGATGTTCAATCGCAGTGCAGCGTGCCAGGCTGCGATCGCGGATCCGGCGATCCTGCGCGTCGTCGATCCGCTGCTCGGAGACGACTGCCACGTCATCGCGAACACGGCGTGGCGCAACCCGCCCGATTTTCCGGGCGGACCGTGGCACTGTGACGCCGGACCGCACGTGCCGCGCCCGGAGGGCGTCCCGTGGGACGACCGCATTCCGTACCCCGTGTTCGCGGTGGCTGCCCACGTCTATCTGCAGGACTGCCGGATGGCCGACGGTCCCACCGAGGTCGTGCCGGGAAGTCACCGGTCCGGGCGCTTGCCGCCCTACGACCGTCTCTCCAAGGAGGAACCGACCTACGACGGCCGCCCGCCGGTAGCGTTCGAAACGCAGGCAGGCGACGTCGTGCTCTTCGTCTCCGACGCGTGGCACCGCGGGATGCCGTCGGGTCCCGGCGGCCGGGGCCGGTTCTTCCTGCAGGTGCACTACGCGCGCCGCGACGTCGCGCAACGGGTACGCCTCACCGAAGTGGTGAACCATGTCGCGCCCGAGGCGGCCGCGCGTGCCACAACCGAGCGTGAGCGCACCGTGATCGGACTGCACACGCCGTTCTTCTACGACGCGTGATTGTTGCTTGCGATGAGTTCGGGGAATCGGAGCAGTCCGAGAACCATGCAGACGACGAATCTCGCCGAAGCCGAAGGACTGCCCTCGATCGAATGGTCGCAGGTCGAATCGCAACTCGTCGACCTCCTGACGCACGACGACCCGCACTCACCGAACCGGTCGACGTTCTGGCTCACCACGCTCAATCCCGACGGAAGCGCGCACGTGACGAGCGTCGGCGCGCTCTGGAACGCGGGATCGACCTGGTTCCAGACCGGCGAGCGCACGCGCAAGGCGAGGAATCTCGCGCGGGATCCGCGTTGCACGATCAGTGTCGCGACCGGCGGCTTCGACGTGATGATCGCCGGTGAGGCGCGTCGCGTCACCGATCCGAAGGCCGTCGCGCAGGCCGCGGCGCTGTGGGCCCGTGCCGGCTGGCCGGCAGAACCCGACGAAACCGGAACCGGCCTCACCGCGCCGTTCAACGCGCCCGCGCTCGGCCCGCCGCCGTGGTTCGTCTACGAGCTGAAGCCGTTCACGGTCACGGCAGTCGGAACGTCGGAAGCCACGCCCGGTTCGACGCGGTGGCGGTTCGTCGCGGAAGGGTGATCGATCCGCCGCTCGGCGATCAGATGTCGCGCGCGCAATTGTCGGTGATGCCGAGCACCTCGAGCGCGCGCCCGAGGCCGAGGAACACCGCGCAGCACGCAGCGACGATGACGACGTTGACTATCTGGCCCCCCGTCGTGTCGGTTTCTCGCCGGTGTTGTCGCGTGCTCGAGCGAGAGCCGCTGGGCGCGAATGGTGCGTCAGCGGTCGGCGGCAAACGTTGCGATGGTGGCGACTGACCCGCCGCGGTAGTGCGCGAACACCGTCGAGGGCCGGTAGTCCTCGGCCATCGCCATGGCGCGTCTCGTCGCGTCCTCGTAGGTCGTGTGGCGGCTCTGGAGGCTCAGCCCGCGAAAGAACTGCCAGGACCCGTCATCCTGTTCGATGACACGAAAGAACCAGCCCTCCGACACCGCTAGAGCATCGTCAACGCCAATCTCTCGACGCGCGTGCCAAACGGCCTTTTCGCTAGGGCCGAATGGCCCTCGTTGCCGCCCGCGACGTTTGCATCCTGTGTGTACACATCCTGACGAAGCGCCTTGCTGCAGCGGTTGCATGTACACTGCACGGGTCCCGCCTCCTGACCCTGGGCGGGCGCAGGTAGCGGTCCCTGTCGTGCGTATGCCCTTTCCGCTGGCAGGGGCCGTTGCGCGTAGCGAGGTGCACAACCCGTGGTGTTTCTCGTCGTCGGAGCCGTCGCGATGGTCCTGGTCATCGGGTGGGCGGTGTTCGTCTACAAGCCGTAGCCACGGATTCGTCAGTCAAAGAGTCCGACGAACCACCTGTAACTCTGGCCACATCGGTAACAGCGCAGATATGGTCAGTTCAACCCTGAGCCGTGCCGCTTGCAGGGGAGAGTGAGCGACGGCCCTCGTTCGGGCGACGAGGGTCGTTGCGCGTGAGCGGAGTCCGCAAATTGGGTGCTCGCGAGCTCCTCGACGTCAAGGCCGCGGGCCGCGGCGCCGGCGAGTGACTTCGGTCACGCGCACACGCCGTGCAGTGTGCGACTGCCGATCACCGCGCATGCGCCGCTACGACCTCACGCTGTTCCCGCGATCGAGTGAGCCCGCAGTCGACGGCGGGCACTTCGAGACGCTCGCCGAGGCGCTGGCCGTCGCGCTGAAGCATCCCGACTGCGCCTACGAGGTCCGGGATCACGGCGACGGCGACAAGGTGGTCTCCGCCGCCCCCTGACGCGAGGCTCCGCCCGGCCCGGCGCCGGACGCGGGGAAGGCTGCCCGGGTGGAGTGGGCAGCCTTCCCGTGTGGGTGTGGCTCCGGGATGGAACTGTGGCAGATGGGGGAGCCGGGATCGACGGTAACGACATTCCGTGAGGAAGTGGTGGATTTCGCCGGGCGCGGCATCCGCCCAACCGCCTGAGATCCGCCCGCGCCGCCGGTGAGGCGCGTGGCGCCGACGCCTCGAATCTCCCAAGCGCACCAATCGCCACGTCCGCGAAATGCGGGGTCGTGTTTGTTGTTCGTGGCGTCACATGGGGCTTAGGGAGCGACCGGTGCGAGCCGACAACCCAACCCGGTGGGCCGCATCCGAACACGGTCCATGCCACATCGGGACGCGGGCGAGGATCGCTGGTGAAACGCAAGCTGACGGTCAGGACGAAGTTGGCGGCGACCCTCGCCGTGCCGCTCGTGGCACTGGCGACGTTTGCTGCGCTGCAGGTGCGCGACGCGTACAACCGATCGGATCAGGTCCGGCTGCAGGCCGGTGTTGCGACGTCGGCGACCGGTCCGGCCGGCGCGCTGAGCGCGCTGGAGAACGAGCGCGACTACGAAGCGCTGCGCGTCATCGGCGCGCAGAACCTCGTCGCGCCGAAGGACACGAAGTACTCGGCTCAGGTCACCGCGACGACCGACGTCGCGCTCGGAAACTTCCGCTTGCTGCTCGGCCAGGCGGGTGGCGTGGCGGCAGGCAACTACCGCTCGACGCTCAGCCAGGTGAGCGCCGGTCTGGTCGGCCTTCGCCAGAAGGCCGAGAACAACGCGTCGAAGAACGAGACGCCGGACAAGGCGAAGCAGGCCGGCGTGATCTTCGACGGCTACACGCGGCTGATCGACCGGATCCTCGATGCCGACCAGCGTTCGAGCGCGTCGATCGACGACGCCGAGCTGCGATCGGGCGCCGAACTGCTGAACGCGATCGCGCGACAGAGTGACACGGAGTCGGGCCTCGGCATCAAGGTCGGCCTCGCCGCGATCACGCACGCCCCCGCCGCGATGCAGGACGCGCAGCGCCTCGCCGACCTCCAGTCGGCGGGTGACGCCGACCTGCACCTCCGAGCGGACGGCCCCTTCGAGCAGGCGGTGACGGGCGCGCTGGACGCGCCGGCACGCCAGCACGCCATTGCGGAACTGCAGGCTGCGGCGCACAACCCGGGCGGCGCGAACCTCGTCTCGCTCCTGAAAACGCGCCCCGATTCGATCAACCTCCTCCGGGTTGCGCAGTCGAACGTCACGGGCATCGTCACCGTTCAGGCGAGCAGGCTCACGTCCGCCGCCCACGACGAAGAGCGCAACTGGATCGCGCTGACGATCGCGTCCGTGCTCCTCGCGATCGCGCTGATGTGGCTGACGAGCCGCTGGATCACCCGCCCGCTGCGGGAGCTCGCCGACCAGGCGACCGCGATGGCGAGCGAGCGCCTGCCCGCGGCGGTGCAGCAGATCCTCGCGACGCCGGTCGAAGAAGAGGTCGTACAACCGGAGGTCGCGGCGGTGCGCGTCCGCGCCGGCGGTGAGGTGCACGAAGTCGAAGAAGCGCTGAACAAGGTCCAGGACAGCGCGGTCGCGCTGGCGGTCGAGCAGGCGTCACTGCGGCGCAACGTCGCCGACGCGTACGTCAACCTCGGGCGGCGCAACCAGAACCTGTTGTCCCGCCAGCTCGAGTTCATCACGCAGCTCGAGGCGGAGGAGTCCGACCCGGAGACGCTCGAGCACCTGTTCCGGCTCGACCACCTCGCGACGCGCATGCGCCGCAACGCCGAATCGCTGCTCGTGCTCGCCGGCCTCGCGCCGCCGCGCACGTGGAGCGCGCCGGTACCGATGGGCGACGTGGTGCGCGGCGCCCTGGGCGAGGTCGAGGGCTATCAGCGGGTTCGGCTGCGTCATGTCGACGACGCGCGCGTCGACGGTGCCGCGGCCGCGGACGTGAGCCACGTGATCGCCGAGCTCGTCGAGAACGCGCTCTCGTTCTCGCCGCCCGACGCCGACGTCGAGGTGTACGGCCGCAAAGACGACCACGGCTACGTGATCACGGTCGTCGACTCCGGGATCGGGATGCACGACGAGGACCTCGAGCGTGCGAACGCGCTGATCTCTTCCGCCAACGCGATGACACTGGCGCCCTCGCGGTTCCTCGGTCACTACGTGGTCGCGCAGCTCGCCGTCCGCCACTCGCTGCGCGTGCACCTCGCGGCGTCACCGGCCGGTGGCCTCACCGCAACGATCGGCCTGCCCCCGGCACTGCTCGGCATCAAGGAAGCTCCCGCTCCGGAACCGGTGTCGCCCGACGGCTCCGCTCTCGACGCGCCGTTGGCCGAGACCGGCTCCGAGGTCGCGGCCCGACCCGCGGCCGCGCTCCCGCGGCGGGGCGCGGCGCCGGCCGAACCGCCTGCGGTGACACCCGCGCCGGTCGTCGCGCAAGCTCCCGCGCCGCCGGTCGCGCCGGCTCCCGCGCCGCCGGTCGCCCAGGTCCCGGCGCCTCCAGTGGCGACGCCGCCCCAGGTCGCAGACGACGCCGCGCCGCCTGCGCCCGGCGCGCCGATCGCGTTCCGGGCGCCGGCCGCCCCGCCGCCGCTGCCGCCGGAGCTCACGCCCGACGACGACGACTTCGACTTCGACGCGATCGACGCCGAGTTCGCCGAGGACGACATCCGGGTGGAAGAAGCCGTCGCGCCCGAACCACCGGCACCCGCGCCGCCCGCGCCCGAGGCACCGGCGCGACCGCGGCTCGGGCTGGGTTCGTTCGCCGACCTGCGGGGCGCCACGACGCCGAGCGCACCGCCGCCCGCACCGGCCGCGCCGGCCGAGCCGGCTGCTGCATCCGTGGCGCCGGCCGCGTCGCCCGAACCCGATCCCGACCGTCCCGCCGTCCTGCCATCCGACCGGCGCGCGTCCTTCGCCGAGGTCGCGCAGGCCGTCGACGACGCGGCGCGACCGGCCGAGGCCGAAGACGGCTCCGGCTCGCCGTTCTCCGAGGACTTCCTCCCGCAACGGCTTCCCAAGCGCGGTCGCCGCGGCTCGCGGCTCGAGACGCCGTGGGTCCGCCAGCGGCCCGCCGCGGTCGCACCGCCGCCCGCGTCGCTCGCCAATCCGGTCCCGGCGTCGCCCGGCGCGCAAGCGCCGGCGGTCGCGAACGGCGCGGCCGACTCGGGACAGCAGTCGACGCCCGGGCCGGCGGAGAACGGGACTGCTCCCGCGCCCGGCGGCGCGGCCAACGCCTCGGCCGAAGGCGGCGACCGGTACGCGTTCTTCGCGGCGTTCCGGGCTGCCGCCGAACAGGCTCGTGAGGAAGCCGGAATCGATGATCGGAGAGGGTCTTGACGGTGCAATCGGACGGTGCGAACGCGATCACCGCGAGCGCGGAAGTTCGCAACTTCAACTGGCTGCTGTCGAGCTTCGTCGACGGGACTCCGGGCGTGACCGACGCGGTCGCGGTGTCCTCCGACGGACTGTTGATGGCGATGTCCAGCTCGCTCGAACGCGCGGGCGCCGAACAGCTGTCGGCGATCATCGCCGGCATGACGAGTCTCGCCGAGAGCACGGCCCGGTGCTTCGCGCTCGGCGCGCTCGGACAGGTGATCATCGCGATGGAGGAGGGATACCTCTTCGTGTCGTCGGTCTCCGATGGGAGTTCGCTCGGGGTCGTCGCCGACCGGCGCTGTGACGTCGGGTCGGTCGGCTACCAGATGACGCTGCTTGTCGAACGCGTCGGCGCCGCGCTCAGCCCCGCGCTCGTCGCCGAGCTGAAGGAGAGCGTGCTTCAGTGAGCGAGCGCAGGGAGGCCGGTACGCGGCCGAGCAGCGAGCGGGGCCCGAGCGCTCCCGTTCGAAGCGCGGAGTGCGGGCAGTAGTGAACGAGGAGCTTCCGCCCCGCTCGACGGCGCAGGATTTCGTGCGGCCGTTCGTGATCACGGGCGGAAGGACGCGCGCGGCCGACGCTTCGTTGAAGATGGAGACGATGGTGCAAGCGGTCAGCCGCCCGCGTGACCACCTGAACTTCGAGAAGGCGCGGATCGTGGACCTGTGTTTCGAACCGATCTCGATCGCCGAGATCGCGGCCGAGGTCGGCATCCCGTTGGGTGTCGCCGTGGTCGTGGTCGGCGACCTGGTCCACGAGAACTGCCTCGAGACGAGCTACAGCGACCCCGTCGAGATCGAGCTCTCGACCCTCACGAGGATGATCGAACGTGTCCGCGCCCTTTGATTCCGCAACCGGAGCAACCTCGGCGACGCATCCCGCGGCGGCCCCGAGCGCGCCCGAGTCGCGGTCACGCAAGGTCACTTCGGTGAAGCTCGTCGTCGCGGGCGGCTTCGGCGTCGGCAAGACGACGTTCGTGTCGGCCGTGTCGGAGATCCCGCCGCTGCGGACCGAGGCGGCGATGACGACGGAATCGCGCGACGTCGACGACACGTCGCTGATCGACGCCAAGGTCACCACGACGGTCGCGATGGACTTCGGTCGTATCACCGTGGACGATCACCTCGTGATGTACCTGTTCGGTACGCCCGGGCAGGAGCGCTTCGCGTTCATGTGGGACGACCTGTGCGACGGAGCGCTCGGTGCCGTCGTGCTCGCAGACACGCGCCGGCTGGCCGACTGCTTCGTTGCCCTCGACTACTTCGAAGCGCGCAAGACGCCGTTTGTGGTCGGCGTGAACCACTTCGTCGGCTCGTACCACTATCCGATCCCGGAGGTGCGGGAAGCGCTCGGCGTCCCCGATCACATTCCGGTCGTCGACTGCGACGCCCGCGACCGCGAGACCGTGAAGTTCGCGCTGATCACGCTGCTCCAGCACGTGTACGAGATCCGTCGCGCCGCGCTCGCGCGCTGAGCTCGCGCGGGGAGCCGGGGGCTCAGCGCGTGACGGGCTCGCGCACGAGGTGCTGCAGCTCGATCATCAGCGGCAGGACGAATCCGATGTACGCGCTCGTGAGCGTGTAATCGTGCGCGGGTCCGTGCGTGATCCGGACGTGTTCGTCGATGATGCGGACGCGGTCGTCGACCGCGGCGCGGGCCTTGGCCCGCTCGAGGATCTCCCGGAACTCGTCGAGGGTGTCGACGAGAAGGCCGAAGTGGTCGAGCGGCGGGGCGGTGAGGGGTGGATCGGCAGGCAGGAGGTAGACGAACTGGCCGAACGCGCCGGTGTACAGGATGAGCGGGTTGCCGTCCTCACCGGTGTTGTCGCCTTCGATCCAACCGAAGACGTCGCCGTAGAACGCGAGCAGCTCGGCGCGGCCGCGATCGTCGAGCAGCGCGGGATCCATGCTGATCGCGACGTGGTTGAGCGCCGGGCGCCCGGTCATGTTTGTCCGCTCTCGGCGCTGCGCGCCGGGCCGCTCGGGCCCCGTTCGCTGCTCGGCGGGATAGCCGCGTCGCGACGATCACTCACGGCGAAACGACCGGTGTGACCATCACCTTGCCGGGGAGCTCGCCCTGCGCCAGGCGGTGCATCGTCGGCAACACCTCGTCGAGGCCGATGTCGACGGGTTCGATCAGGAGGTCGAGCGGGAGATCGCCGGAAGCGAGCAGCTCGAGCGCGGGACCGAAGCCGGCGGCGTCGTAGTTGTACGCACCGATGATCGTCTGTTCCAGCACGATGACGCGGTTGTGGTTCACGCGCGGCGGCGTGTGGCCGGTCCCGACGAACACGAACGTGCCCGCGTAGTCGAGCTGGTCGAGCGCCGACTCGGCCGCAGTCGGGTTTCCGGAGCACTCGAACGCGAGGGTGAACGGTTGTTCGACCGGGCGTCCCATCTGTGCACGGGGGAGCTCGTCGGGCGCGACCACCTGCGCGGCACCGACCGCGAGCGCGCGTTCCCGTCTCGCCGCCGAAGGCTCCGACACGACGACGTCGTGCACGCCGCGCGTGCGCAGCACCGCGGTCGTGAGGAGCCCGACCGGTCCGCCGCCGGTGACGAGGACGCGGTCGTCGGGCGACACGCCGGCGAGGTTGACGGTGTGCAACGCGATGGCGGTCGGTTCGGTGAGCGCGGCGGCGCGGGTCGACAGCGCATCAGGGATGCGGAGCAGCCGGGCCGCGGGCGCCGACTTGTACCGGCAGAACGCCCCGCGGGAGAAGTCGAGGAGGTCGGGTGGCTCGCGCCGCAGGCACACCGAGGAGCGGCCGCGCCGGCACGCTCGGCAGGTGCCGCACCCCGGCGTCGGGTCGAGCACCACCCGGGCGCCGACCTCCCATGCGCCGGCGTCGGCGCCGACCGCGGCGATCGTGCCCGCCCACTCGTGACCGAGCACGGACCCCGGACGCGCGTAGCGCTCGAGCACCAGGTGCAGGTCGGTCCCGCATATGCCGCAGTGCGAGATCTCGATCAGCGCTTCGTCGGCGCGCAGGCCGGGGACCGGGATCTGCTGCACTTCGACCGCACCGTCACCGACGTAGACGGCGGCGGGCATGAGCGCGGTGTCGGTGTCCGTCTTCACAGTTGCAGCTTGGCAGCCGCGTGCCGAAACGAACAAAGCCGCCGGCGAACCGACGGCTTTGTTGCAGCGCGGTTGCGAACGTCAGACGGCGCGAACGTTCTGTGCCTCGTCGCCCTTGCGACCCGGCGCCACGTCGAACTCGACCTTCTGGCCTTCTTCGAGCGTCCGGTAACCCGTCCCCTGGATGTTCGAGTAGTGGACGAAGACGTCCTTGCCCCCGCCTTCGAGCGAGATGAAGCCGTAGCCCTTCTCCGCGTTGAAAAACTTGACCGTTCCAGTCGTCACTACAAATACCTTTTCTGTAACTGCGGGACGCACCCTTCGCGCACCGTCCGCACACAGGTTAGGACACGGGTCGACGGCAGCGCAGCGACCCCTCAGATCCAGTGTTTCCTGCGGAAGTACCAGAGCTGCAGCGCGGTCGTGACGATGATCAGCACCCACACGAAGCCGTAGCCCTGGGACCAGCTGGTCTCGGGGATGTGGCGGAAGTTCTGGCCGTACAAACCGACGATGAACGTCGGGAGGAGCAGCACGGACGCGACGACGGTCAGCCGCTTCATGACCTCGTTCTGGTCGTTCGCGACCTCGGCCTGATGGAAGTCGCGCACGCCGGCGAGGAGGTCACGCGAGAGATCGAGACCGTCGGTGGCGCGCAACAACTTGTCGTACGCGTCGGCGAAGTGCAGCTCGACGTCGCGCGGGAACAAGGAGACGTCTCCGTCGATCTCGACGCGGTCGTCGAGCACTGCACGGGCGGCATCGCGCGTCGGTGCGAGCACGCGCCGGACGTGCAGGATGTCGTGGCGGATGCTCGAGATGCGCTCGCGGATCTGCGGCGCCGGCCAGTCGTGCACATGGTCCTCGAGCTCGTCGATGCTGTCGTCGAACCCGTCGACCATCGTGAGGAAGCGCTCCGCGATCTCGTCGACGACCAAGTGCAGGCACAGACCGGGCGGCGCGCCCGCTCGCAACGCCGCCTCACGCACGTCGGCGAACTCGCACGGCGTGTGTCCTTCCGGGGTCTTGCGGACGGTGACGAGCGCATCGAGCGTGGCGACGACGTCGACCTCCTGGAACACGACCTCGCCGGTCGTGCGCACGGCCGGGACTGCGAGCACGCCGAACACGTAGCTGCCCTGCGCGACGAGCCGAGGGCGCGGCTCGGCGTGGGCGGCCGAGAGGATCCGGCGCATCGCGGTCTCGTGCATTCCGGGCGGGAGCACGGCGCGAAGCTGCGCCTCGTCGGGGTCGCACAGATCGACCCAGTGCGGTTCGTCCGGCACGGTGGCACGTTACGCGTCCGTGCGCGCCGGGCGGGGGAGCGCGGCGTTCACGATCGGGTCGTGCAGCCCGACCGGTCGACCGCGTCCACCTGCCAGCCGGAACCGCTCGCGACGCGTTGCAGTGCGACGCCGAGGCGGGGTCCTTGTTCCAACTCGTCGATCAGTGCGATTTCGTTCGTGTGGTGTGAGTCGTCGTATGTGTCGTCGTGGATGATGCGGTCGACGTGACGCGCGCAGAGGAACGCGGCGTAGGCGTCGACGTCCGGGAAGTTCCGGATGGCCATCGATTCGGGAAACAGCTCGGAATCGATTCGCCCGCCCGCGCGTAGCACTTGGTAGAACGCGAGCTTCCCATCGCCCGCTCGCAGCACGCGATACGTGAGTCCGGGCACGAACGCGGGCGACCGCAGATAGGCGTCGAGCGAGTCGGTGGCGACGCCGCGGCGCACGAGCGCGTGCCACTGCTGACCAACGTTGAGCGGTGCCTCGAAGCTGAGGCCGGCGACCAGCGCGACGACGAGCCCGACGGGTGCGAGCGCGCGGATGCCCGTGCGTTGCAACACGACACAGAAGATGGGCAACGCCACGATCAGCACGCGCGGCCCGAGGGTCGCGAAGAAGTCGACGACCTGCGCGCCGGTGCTCGTCTCGGCTGTCGTCGGCGACGCGAACACGAGTGCCACCGCGGGCAGCGTGATGAGCAGCGACAGCGCGTACCAACGCAGGACTTCGAGCCGGTCGCGCGAGATGACGAGCGCGAACGCCACGAGGAGGACACCGATCGGGAACACGATCGCGGCATGGTTCGCCTGGCCGAGTCCGACCAGCACCGCAGCCCACCCGTGGTGGCCCCGGCGCCAGGCGGCCACGCCGAACAGCAGCAGCATGGAGCCCCATGCGAAGGACTGCTGCCCGAACAGCAGCGCATCGAGGATCGCCGGGTTTGCGAGCACCGCCGCCGCCCACCATCCCGACCGCAGCTCGGGGAACGCGGTGAAGGTCGCGACGATGCAACCGACCACGCCCAGCACGGTCCACAGCGTCACGGTCCAGTTCCCGAACAGCGGCCAAACGAGCGCGGCTGTCGTCCAATTCACGAATCCGTACGGATACGCGTACGCGTCACCGTGGCCGAGTACCGGCATGCGCCACGGCAGGCGACCGTGGTGCCAGAGGTCGCGCGCGATGTACCACACGTGTACGTGGTTGTTGACCGAGTCGGACGACAGCACGATCGCGTGCCGCAGGTACAGCACCAGGATGACGATCCAGGCCGCGCCGAGCAGCACGAGCGCGACGCGGGCGCCGGGGACCTCGCCGAGGCCGCGTCCCGCGTCCCGGTCAACGGTTGCGGACACGCGTCAGGCGTGCACCGCGTCGCACGCCTGATAGGCGGGACCGCCGACGAGCTGGTCGAGGCGAACGGGCCGGAGGTGGCGACTGCGCAACCCGTCGATGATCAGCGGCAGCGCGGCGACGACCGCGGCCTCGTGCGCCGGCGACGCGCCGTTGACGCTCGGATTCAGGTCGATGATGGAGCCGCCACGAACCGACCCCAGCACGTCGCGGGCGATCGCGTGCGCGTCGTCGCTGTCGTGGTCGCCGACGGACACGTCCCACATCGCCATCCGCATGCGATGGTCGCGGACGACCCGCGCCATCATCGGCGTGCGCTGGCCGTTCGGCGGTCGGAACCACACCGGGCACCGCCCGAGCTCGCGTGCGAACACCCGCTGGGTGCGCTCGAGCTCCGGGTAGCGAGGGTCGAGCCAGCGCCATTCGTCGCGGTGGTAGGAGTGGTTGCCCACGAGCTCCCCATGGGCGACGAGCTCGCGGACCACGTCGGGCGACGCCTCGACCGTCTTGCCCGCGACGAAGAACGAACCCTTCACGTGCGCGGCCTCGAGGATGTTCATGATCCGGACCGTCGTCGCGGCGTCAGAACCGTCATCGAACGTGATCGCGACGTCGTCCGAGGTGCGCGGCCCGTGCGCGATGCCGCCGCCGAACCACGTCGCGCCGACGGTGCTCGCGCCGAGGTATCCGGTGAGTCCGCTCACCGCGATCACAAGGGCGGTACCGAGCGCGAGCGTGCGCGCACGGTGCTGGCCGCGTGGGGACGAGAGCCGGACGATCCGCGAGCAGATCGCGGCGACGAACACCGCGCCGACGGCAAAACCCAGGACGATCGAGCGCGAGCCCGCGATCGCGACGATCGTGAACGCGGCGATCGCGCCGGCGAACACCGACGGCCGGGGCCGGCGTACCTTCGGAGCCGCAAGCGCGGCGCCGACACCGAAGACGCCCGCGAGCACGATCGCGCTGCCGGGATCGGACCGTTGCGGCACGAGCCAGGCCGCCACCAGGGCGAGCATCGACCCGAGGACCGCGAGCGACGTGCGCGGCACCGCGCTGCGCAGCAACGCGCCGAGGCCGAACGCGGCGAGCGCGGCGAGGACGACGGTGAATACCACGTCGCTCGAACGCTGGTATGTGATCGCGAGCAGGAGACCGAACACTGCGGCGATGGCGAGATGTCCGACGGCGTCGGTCGGAAAGGCGTCGCGCGCGCGGTCGCGGCGCCAGACCCGGCCCGCGGCCACCGGGATGACGGCGAGGTCGATCGCCGCATCACGCAGCCGCGTTCGCGACCGGGCCACCGGCACCGGGACGAGATGGTCGTTGCGGACGTTGTAACCCAGCTGGCACAGCACGACCGCGACCTCGACGGTCTCGCTGTACTTGTAGCCCGAGTAGAACTCGAGCGCGTGCGCCAGGGCGCCGAGTCGGAAGATGCGGTAGCCCGACTCGACGTCGTGCAGCGGCGCTCCGGCCCAGCTGCTCGCCCATCTCGACAGGACCCAGTTCCCCGTGCGCTTGAACGGCCCGTGGTACGACAGATCACGGCGCGCGATGTTGGCGTCGAGTCCCTCGACGCGCGTCATCTCGACGAGCTCGTCGAGCACGTGCAGGTCGTGCTGGCCGTCGGCGTCCACCGTGAAGACGAGATCGTCGGCGTCGAGTTCGCCTCGTTCCAGGCGGTCACGCAGCTGGGTCAGCGCGGTGTAGTACGCCTCCGACATCCCGCGGTTGTGCTCGTGGGCCAGCAGCCGGCAGTTCGGCCGGCCGAGAGCCATCCACCGCTCGATCTCGCCCCGCGTACCGTCGGTCGAGCCGTCGTCGACGACGACGAGCTCGTCGACGAGCGGGTACAGCTCCTCGAGCACCGCCGCGACCGACGGCTCCTCGTTGTACGCCGGGACCACCGCGATGCGCCTCGCGGCGAGCTCCTTCACGACTCCCTCATGGCGCCGCTGGCGCCGGGCCGGACGGCCCCGCTCGCTGCTCGGCGGGATACCCGCCTCGCGACGCTCGCTCACGATTCCCCGAGCTGCTCGCGATACCAGTCGAGCGTCTTGCTCAGACCGTCGGCGAACGAGTGCTCCGGCACCCAGCCCAGCTCCTCGCGCGCCCGGTCGCTGCGGACCAGACGGGCGCGGTAGTCGCCGGGGCGCGACGGCCCGAAGGTGACTTCCACGTCGCCGACGAGGTCGCGCACCGTCTCGGCGAGCCGGCGGATCGAGATCGCCTCCGACGACTCCAGGTTGTAGGTGCGGTTCGTTGCCGCGGGCTTCAGCGCGAGGACGTGCGCGGCTGCGAGATCCTCGACGTAGACGAAGCGGCGTTCCTGCGATCCGTCGCCGTCGATGCGCAACGGCTCGCCGCGCATCGCGCGCAGCAAGAACGCGGCGACGACGAGGTCACTGCGCATGCGCGGACCGAACGGGATGCCGTAGCGCAAGACGGTGTACGGACGACCGAAGAGGGTCGCATAGTCACGGCACAGCATTTCCGCCGCGATCTTCTCCGACACGTAGAGGTGACGATCGGTCTCGAGGTCGAACAGCGTTGTCTCGTCGACCTCGTCGCCGTGCGTCGCGGAGTACACCCATACGGTGCTGGACACGATCACGCGGCCGGCGTCGGCGCGGCGGCCCGCTTCGAGGACGCGCGCGACGCCGAGCATGTTGAGCGCCACGCTCTCGGCCGGATCGGCCACGATGTCGTTCACGTCGGCCATCGCCGCGAGGTGGAACACCGCGGTCGCGTCCTTCAGCGCATCGGTGACCGAGTCCTGATCGAGCATGTCGACGTCGGCCCACTCGACGTCCTGGACCGGCTGCTTCGGATCGATGACCCGCACCGCGTAGCCCGCGCCGAGCAGGGCGTCGACGACGTGGGACCCGACGAAACCGGATCCGCCGGTGATCGCGATCAGTTCACCGTTCAATCGGTCATCTCCATGAGCACGGTCCCGAGGGACTCGACGACGTAATCGGCATCGCTCTCGGCGAGCGACGGGTACAGCGGCAGGCAGATGTGGCGCGCGCCGATGTACTCGGCGCCGGGCAGGTCGCGATCCGCGAACGGCGCGAACACGGGCTGACGGTGCAGTGGCGTGTCGTACACCTCGCCGGACAGGCCGATGTCGAACTGCTCGCGCAGTGTCTGCTTCAACGCGGCCCGCTCGACGTGCTCGGGAAGGAACGCGACGTACTTGTAGTAGTTGCAGTGCGCGCCGGCGGGAATTCGGAGCAGGTGCAGCCCGAGGTCTTCGATCGCAGCGTCGTACCGCTTCGCGAGCGCCTGCCGGGCGGCGATGAACTCGTCGAGACGGGCGAGTTGCGAACGGACGATCGCCGCGTGCGGCTCGCTCATGCGCCAATTTGCGCCGAGCACCGTGTGGAAGTTGGCGAGGAACGAACCCTTTCCCTGGTCGCGATACGTGCGGGCCGCTTCGTCGAGGGCGTCGTCGTTCGTGACGATCATCCCGCCCTCGCCGCCGGCGATGACCTTCGTCGGATAGAAGGAGAACGCACCTGCGATCCCGAACGTCCCGGCGCTGCGGCCGTCGAGCGCGCACCCGTGCGCGTGCGCAGCGTCCTCGACGAGTGCGATGCCGCGCGTCTCGCACAGCTGTGCGAGCGCCGGCAGCGCGGGACTGAGCAGACCGCCGATGTGCACTGCGACGACCGCAGCGGTTCGGGGCGTGATCAGCGACTCGACGTCGGCGAGATCGAACGCCATCGTCTCCGGATCGCACTCGGCGAACACCACGCGGGCACCGGCGTGGACGGCCGCGGCCGCGGTCGCGAAGAAGGTGTTGGCCGGGACAATGACCTCCCGGCCTTCGACATCGACGGTGCGCAGGATGATCTCGAGGGCGCTGGTACCCGAGCTGACCGCGATCGCGTGGCGGACAGAATGCCGGGCCGCGAACGCCTCCTCGAGCTCCTTGCCGATGGGGCCCAACGTGAGCTGGCCGGTCGCCAGTGCGCGGTCGATGCGGGCGAGCACCTCGGCGCGGTCTTCATCCGGGAACGAGACCCGGGCCGGGGGCACGCGCATGAAGTGAGAATCTATCGAACGAGCGGTCTCCGGCGACCATCAAAGCGGCCGCGGGGAACGGAACGGCGCCTATCTTCAGTCTGTGGAATTCGCGCCGCGCGACACCCGATCGTGACGCGGCGCGACCATCCTCACGTCGTGCTCGTCGGGCTCATGGCTTCCGGCAAGTCGACGATCGGCCACCCACTCGCTCGCCGTCTCGGCCGCGAGTTCGTCGACAACGACGAGGCGCTCGAAGCGCGGTCCGGCCGCTCGGCCCGTGTCATCGCACAAGCGGACGGCGCCGATGCGTTGCACCGGCTCGAAGCGCAGGCGCTCGTCGACGCGCTCGACCGCCCGGCCGCGGCGGTCGTCGCCGCGGCCGCCTCGGTCGTGGAGGAGCCGCTCGCACGCGGCGCGCTCCGCGGGAACGACGTCGTTTACCTGCACGCGTCACCGGACGTGCTCGCGGCGCGCGTAGCCGCGCCCACCCCGACCGACGACCACCGTCCGTTCGTCGACGGAGATGCTCGTGCCGTGTTGGAGGAGCAGTACGCCGTGCGCGATCCGCTCTACCGCGCGCTCGCGACCATCGTCGTCGACACGGCGACGCGTGCCCCCGACGCGATCGTCGACGAGATCATGCAGGCGCTCGGACGAGACGCGCCTCGAACGCGATCCGAGTCGTGAAACCGAGCGACTCGTACACGCGGATCGCGCTGTCGTTCTGCGTCACGACGTGCAATATCGGCGTCTCGCCCCGAGCCTCGATGCCGGCCGCGACCGCGCGGATCAAGCGCGTGGCCAGGCCGCGCTTGCGCGCGTCGGCATCGGTGCACACCGCGCTCACCTCGGTGTAGCCGGACGGGTGCATGCGCTCGCCCGCCATCGCGACGAGTCGGGACTCGCCGTCGGCGTGCACCCCGAGGTACGTGCCGAGCTCGACGGTCCGGCGCAGGAACGGCCCCGGACGCGTGCGCTCGACCAGCGCGATCATCTCGTCGACCTCTGCACCTCCGAGCCGCACGAACCGGTCGTCGGGCTCACCGATCGGTTCGGTGGCGACCATCTGCAGCCCGGCGACGGCGTAGGTGATCTCCCAGGCGGCGGGGACCTCGACGCCCCCGGGCCGGAACAGCATCGCGACGTTGCCGGGCCCGACGAGTGTGCGCAGTGCGTCCCATGCGTCCGGCCCGACGTCGTCCGGCAGCGCCGCGAACGGGCACACGTCCGTCTGGTAGCGCAGCGCCAGGCTGCTGCCTTCGGAGAAGACGGCGTTGGGCCCGGTGAGCGCGTGCCAGGCCGGGTTGTCGAGGACGTCCATCTCCGCGATGGTGTCATGGTGACGCTCGCCGAGCCGACGATTTTCGACCACTGCTCGCGTATCGCGGTCGACGGCTACACGATCGTCGAGAACGCGATCGAGCCCGGGCTCGTCACCGAGCTCCGCGACACCATCCGCCGGGTCGAGCGTGAGCTGCACATCGAGCCGAAGGGCACCGCCGCGGAAGGGCGGGCGACGAAGCGGATGTACAACCTGCTGGCCAAGGCGTCCGAGTTCCAGGCGATGCCGGTGCACCCGAACGTGCTGCCGATCGTGGAACGCGTGCTCGACCGCGGATGTCTGCTGTCGGGCATGACCGCCATCGATATCGGGCCCGGCGAGCTCGCGCAACCCATGCACGGCGACGACATCGTGATGTCGCGTCATCTGCAGCGGCCGCACGCACCGATGATGGTGACGAGCATGTGGGCGCTTGACGACTTCACCGCCGAGAACGGCGGCACGCGCTTCGTTCCCGGTTCGCACCTGTTCGCGGGTACGCCCGACGAGCCGGGCGCGCTCGACGACGTCGACGTCGTCGCGCTGGAGATGGCGGCCGGTTCGGTGATGATCTTCCACGGCTCGCTGTGGCACGGCGGCGGCGCCAACACGACCGCCGACGAGTGGCGGTGTGGTGTCAACGTGCAGTACTGCCCCGGGTTCGTCCGCCAGCAACAGAACCCGTATCTGGGGATCCCACCCGAGGTGGCCGACGCGTTTTCGGACCGGCTGCTGGAACTGTTGGGATACCGCCTCTACAAGGGGATCATGGGCCACGTCGACGGCGTGAGCCCGGGTGAGATCGTGTTCGGCGCGCGCATGGCCGAGACCGCGTACCGCGATTCCGAGCGGCGCGGCACGACGCCGATGACCGGCGACCTCGGGCCCGATTGACGCGTTACGGCGCGTCCCGGCCGATCGGCACGGTCGCGCAGTCGGAGCCGCCGCCGGGCGCGGGGCGGTGCCGGACCGCGCGCGTCGCCCGGATCCGCACGACCGATCCGTCGACCGTCGCGGTGCCGTCGACGATGAGCGAGTAGTCGGACGCCTCGGCCGGCGGCCAGAGCAGGGAGACGTTCGGCCGGACCTGCGCGTTGGCGCAGCTGTGGCGTCCCGCTTCGCAGACGATGACGTCGTCGTCGACGCGCGGCGCGATCGCGACGGCGTGTGCGGAGGCGTCGTCCGAGACCGTCAGCAGATACGCGAACGGCATTTGCTGTCGCGCCGCGGTGCGCAACTCGGTCAGCTCGACCTGGATGCTCATCGGCTCCTCCGGGAGAACTCGCGTGGTTCGTAGTAACCGGGTTGCGTGTCGCGCCGGCCGCGTTTGCTCGTGTACCGCCATTGTGCCGAGATCCGGCCGCGCACCGCGTGCCGCGTCTTCGGCACGCCGTGCAGCCAGTCGGCCTGGAAGCGGCCGCCGAACACCATGAGATCGCCGCTCGCGGGCGCGAGGTCGCGCGCGCTCGACCGGTCGGTCGTCGACCGGCGCTGCACGAGGAACGGTCGGGTCGCGCCCATTGTCAGGATCGCGACGACCGTGTCGTCGAGCCAGCGCATCTCGCGGTCGCGGTGCATGGCGACGCTGTCGCGTGGCCCGCGGTAGTACGCCAGGCCGAAGCCGTCGAAGCGGGCCCGGTATCTCGACGCGATGGCACGCTGCGCCTCGGCGAGCACCGGATGGCCGGGATGCGCGGGCGAGGCGCCGGCGCCGAGGCGCGGCTCGTCGATCCAGCGCTCGTAGCGCCAGACCCGGCCTTGGCGCCAGGCCACGTTCTCGACCAGGTGGGCGTAGACCTCGTCGGCTCCGAGCAGCCAGCCCCGGGCGATGTCGATCCACGAGGTGTCGTCGAGCGCGATCCGCTCGAAGGTCGCTTCCGGGTCGATTGCGGGCGCGCGGTCCACGGGAACGAGGGTACCGACGGTCGGTGACCCGTGATCCCGGCCCGGCGGAGCCTCGCGTCCCCCGCACCCCCTCTTCGCATTGCCCTCACATTTCCGGGCGATCTTCTCCCTGACAGTTCCCCCACGCTCGGAGGATGAGATGCGAGCAAGAATGACGATGATGCGGCTGGCTGCGGTCGGCGTGATGGCAGCCGGCATCGCCGGTGTGAGCGCCCCCGGCGCGCACGCCGCGACCCCGCCGGCGACGCCGGCGCCCGCGTGCCTGCCGGCCGGCCACGACGGTCCCTGGCCGGCGTGGACCGACGGCCGCCCGGCGGCCGTTCCCGGCGTGTCCGTCTGGCACAGCGCCGACGGCTGGCACGTCCGCGTGACCCACGACTCCATGCACGACCGGGTCTTCTCAGGCGAGATTCTGACCACCGGCAAGATCGCGACCGCGACGCCGGTGAAGCTCGAGAAGAACGACGCCTTCAAGGTCGGGCCGGCGAAGCACGGAATCGTTTTCCGCTTCAACAACTACGGCGGCATCGACGGTCTCGACTTCACGACGACCTGTGCACCGTTCCTCGAATTCGGCTTCACGTCCGATGCGCATCTCGTCGGGCCCGCGCGCATCGCGATCGGCGCGGGTGGACGCCATCCTGCGCACGACCCGTTCCTGATCCGCCGCGCCGCATAGCGGCAGGGCGTCGAAGCCGAGAGGCGGGGGTGGGTCCGCGATCGGGGACCCACCCCCGCCACACCTAAACTGGAGGCTCCCCCCGAACGGAGTCTCCATGTCCGCGCGCGACGATCTGCGCAACCTGGCGATCATCGCCCACGTCGACCACGGCAAGACCACGCTCGTCGACGCGTTGCTGTGGCAGTCCGGCGCCTTCCGCGCGAATCAGGACGTCAACGAGCGCGTCCTGGACTCGAACGACCTCGAGCGCGAGAAGGGCATCACGATCCTCGCCAAGAACACCGCGGTGCGGTACGGCGACGTGACGCTGAACATCGTCGACACGCCGGGTCACGCGGACTTCGGCGGCGAGGTCGAGCGGGCGTTGGCGATGGTCGACGGCGTGTTGCTGCTCGTCGATGCGAGCGAGGGCCCGCTCCCTCAGACGCGTTTCGTCCTGCGCAAGACGCTCGAGGCGCACCTCCCGGTGATCCTCGTGGTCAACAAGGTCGACCGGCCCGACGCGCGCATCGCCGAGGTTGTCGACGAGGTGTACGAGCTGTTCATCGACCTCGGTGCCGACGAGCACCAGATCGAGTTCCCGATCGTCTACGCCAACGCGCGCGCGGGCTGGGCGTCGCTCGACCCCGGCGTCGAGGGGAGCGACCTCAAGCCGCTGTGCGAACTGGCGCTCGAACACATCCCCGCGCCCCAGTTCGAGGCGGACCACCCGCTGCAGGCGCTGGTGACCAACCTCGACGCGTCCCCGTACCTGGGGCGCCTGGCGTTGTGCCGCGTCCGCAACGGGATCGTCCGCAAGGGCCAACAGGCTGCGTGGTGCCGCATCGACGGCACGATCGAACGGGTGAAGATCGTGGAGCTGTTCCTCACCGACGCGCTCGATCGCGTCGCGGCCGACGAGGCCGGCCCCGGCGACATCATCGCGGTCGCGGGCATCCCCGAGATCACGATCGGTGAGACGCTCGCGGACCTCGACGACCCGCGCCCGCTCCCGCCCCTGATCGTCGACGAGCCGAGCCTGTCGATGACCGTCGGAATCAACACCTCGCCGCTCGCCGGTCAGGACGGCACCAAGCTGACCGCGCGTCTCGTCGAGAACCGCCTACAGCAGGAGCTCGTCGGAAACGTGTCGCTGCGCGTGCTGCCGACCGGGCGTCCCGACGCATGGGAGGTGCAGGGCCGCGGCGAGCTGCAGCTCGCGGTGCTCGTGGAGACGATGCGCCGGGAAGGCTTCGAGCTGACGGTTGGCAAGCCCCAGGTCGTCGTGCGGGAGATCGACGGGAAGCGGCACGAGCCGGTCGAGTTGCTCACCGTCGACGTGCCCGAGGATTACCTCGGCGTCGTGACCCAGCTGCTCGCGCTGCGCAAGGGCCGCATGGAGCAGATGGTGAACCACGGCACCGGTTGGGTGCGCATCGACTTCCGTGTCCCGGCGCGCGGGCTGATCGGGTTTCGCACCGAGTTCATGACCGAGACGCGCGGCACCGGCATGTTGCACCACGTGTTCGACGGCTGGGCGCCATGGTTCGGAGAGCTCCGGACGCGACCCACCGGCAGCCTCGTCGCCGACCGGCGCGGCATGACCACCACGTACGCGCTGATGAACCTGCAGGAACGCGGTTCGATGCTCGTGGGTCCAGGTGTCGAGGTCTACGAGGGCATGATCGTCGGCGAGAACGCACGCGCGGACGAGATGGATGTCAACCCAACGAAGGAGAAACAGCTCACGAACCACCGGGCCGCGGGCTCGGACGACCTCGTGCGGCTGGTACCGGCGCGCGTGATGTCACTCGAGCAGGCGCTCGAGTTCATCACCGACGACGAGTGCGTCGAGGTGACGCCGAAGAGCGTGCGGTTGCGCAAGGCGACGCTCTCCGGCAGCGAGCGCGGCCGGGCGCGGAATTCGCTGAAGCCGCCGCGCTCGTAACCGCCGCGCTGGCAACCGCCGCGCGTCAGCTCATGTGCGTGAGCGCGATCAGCGTCACGACGGTGACGATGATGTTGTTCGTCGCGTGCGCGACCATGCCCGCGCCCAGGCGACCGGTCTTCACTCGGAGCCATCCGAGAAACGTGCCGAGCACCAGGATCGTGCCGCAGCGGACCGCGGCCTCGTTGAACGTCATCCCGAGCTCGAAGTGCGCGCCCGCGAAGAGCATCGCCTGCGCGACGATCCCGTACCCGACGCCGAGGTTGTTCATGAGGACGGGCTGGACGACGCCGCGGAAGTACAGCTCCTCGATGATCGGCGCGCCGAAGCACGCGAGCAGTCCGACGGTGTAGACGAGCGCGAGGTCCGGCGTCGACGTCACGAACAGATGTGAGCCGCCGTTGTCGGGGAAGAGCGCGCGAAGCCCGGCCGCGACCTGCGTCGCGATGATGAGCCCGGTGAATCCGACCGCGATGCCGAGGCCGATCTCGGACTTCGTCGGGAACCGCAGACCGAGATCGGAGATGCGTCCGCCCGGTCGCCGGTGGCTCACGATGTACGCGGTCATCCAGAGTCCCAGCCAGAGGCCGAACATGCCGAAGGCGACGCTCGGCGCGGTCAGCGGCGCCGCGCCGAGCAGCGCGCCGATCTGCTGGAAGAGGAGCGACAGGCCCGCGGCGCCGAAGAACCCGATGACCGCGATCCAGCCACCGGTGATGTCGTCGCGGGCCGCGGGAAGGAGACGTTCGGGCGCGGGAGTCTCGATCGCCTGCCAGGCGTCGATCCGCCGGTCCCAGCCGGCGGGCGCGGTGCCCGGTGAGGGGGTGGCGGCGGGCACCTCGGTCGCCGCGGGCGCGGCCGGTGCGGCCGGCGTGAAGCCGGTCCAGCTCACGCCGTCCCACCAGCGGACGGGCGCAGCCTGCCAGGGATCGGGGTACCAACCGGGCGCCGGCGCGGCCGGTGTGGCGATCGGATCCGTCGAGGTCACACGATGTTCTCGGCCGGCTGCCGAGCGGACTTTCGGTCAATTCGTGCGGTCGAGCAGCCGCCGGGCGGTCCCGCCCAGGAACAGGGCCATTGCCTCGTCGTCGAGCGGGAGCGCCCGCGCCTCTGCGAGCGATCGCCGCATCGGGAACCAGGGCTCGTCGCTGCCCCAGATCACGCGTCCGCGGTACGTCCTCGTGTTCATGAACGCGATCAGGCCGGGATCCATGTAGCGCGGCGCGTACGCGGTGCACGACACGTACAGGTTCGACCACTTGCGCATGTAGTTCATGAGTAGCTCTTCGTACGGATGACCCATGTGCGCCACGATGACGGTGAGGTCGGGAAAGTCGATGAGCACGTCCTCGAGCAGCTCGGGGTGCTGCACGCGGGACCGCACGCGCGGTCCGGGGATACCGGCGTTGATGCCGACCGGAAGTCCGAGTTCCTCGCACACTTGGTAGATCGGGTAGTGGCGCGCATCGTTCGTCGCGACCTGTGACGCGAGCGGCATCACGCGCACCATGCAGAACGCCGGGTGTTGCGCGAGCTCGCGCACGCGCTTGACTTGACGGCCGGGCCGGGACGGATCGCCGACCCCGCCCGCGACCATGAAGCGGCCCGGGTGCGCGTCACAGATCTCGAGCAGCTTGTCGGTGTTGCGGTCGAGGCCGCTCGTGAACACGCCCGTCGCGACGTCGAGCTCGTCCATGAGCGCGAGCAAAGACTCCACCCCGACCGGTCCGCGGTTGCTCCCGAGGTATCCCGGGATGTTCTCGTAGCCCTCCTGCGTCACGAACTGTTGCGCGGACTGCTCGGTGACGAGGTTCACCCAGATGTCGAAGATGTCCATGGGCCGCGGACGCTACTGCACGGTCAAAGGTGCCTGTCCGCCTGCGGGTGGCTACGGTTTGACGCATGCGCGCTGCTCTGCTCGAAGGTTCCGACAAGCCACTCGCGATCGTCGACGACATCGACATCGAGGACCCGCGAACGGGCGAGGTACGTGTGCGCGTCTCGCACTGTGGTGTGTGCCATTCCGACCTCTCACTCGCCAACGGCACCTTCCCGTTCGTCGCGCCGACCGTGCTCGGTCACGAAGCGGCGGGCGTCGTCGACGCGGTCGGTCCGGGCGTGACCTCGCTGGCGGAGGGCGACAAGGTCGTGCTGTCGCCGATTCCGGTGTGCAACCAGTGTTATTGGTGCGTGCGCGGCGAGTACGGCTGTTGCGTGAACGCCGTGTCGATCACGACGGGCACGTTCGTCGACGGCCGTACCCCGCTGTCGCGCGGCGGCGTCCCCGTGTTGCGCGGTGTCGGGCTCGCCGGCTTCGCCGAGTACGTGATCACGACCGAGACCGGCGCGATCAAGGTCGACCCCGACACGCCGCTCGAGGTCGCGTGCGTCATCGGGTGCTCGGTCCAAACGGGTGTCGGCGCGGTGCTCAACACCGCCCGCGTGCCCGAGGGATCGACGGTGCTCGTCGCCGGTGCCGGCGGTATCGGCATCTCGATCGTCCAGGGTGCCAAGCTCGCCGGCGCCACGAAGATCATCGTGTCGGATCCCGTCGCCGAGCGCCGCGATGCGGCGAAGAATTTCGGCGCGACGGACTTTCTCGATCCGACCACTGACAATGTTCCCGGTGCGGTCGCGCAGCTGACCTCGGGTATCGGCGTCGACTATGCGTTCGACGCAGTCGGCGCGGCGGCGGTCATCGAGGCCTGCCTGTGGTCGACGCGCAACGGCGGCACGACGGTGATGGTGGGAGCCGGCGGCATCGACCAGGTGGTGTCGCTCGCGCCGCCGGTGATGATCACGATGACCGAGCGCAAGCTCATGGGATGCCTGCTCGGCAGTTGCAACGGCCGGCGCGACATTCCCCGCCTCCTCGCGTTGTGGCGCGCGGGCCGGCTCGACCTCGAGGGCATGATCACCGCGCGCCGTCCGCTCGACGAGATCAACGAGGCCTTTGCCGACATGACCGCCGGTCGCGGCCTTCGTACCGTCCTTTCGATCTAGGAGCAGCGATGGAGGTGTCGCTCCCACCCCAGCTCGAGGCGTTCGTGCGCGCCGAGGCGCGTGGCGGCCGGTACGCCGACGAGCAGGAGGTCGTGCGCGACGCGGTCCGGCAGATGCGCGCGACCGTCAAAGCGGCCGAGGATCCGACAGTGGCGAGGCTCGTACGCGACGCGATCGGCCTCGCGAACCAGGCACAGCGTGACGTCACGCAGGTGCTCCAGATCGCCGATCGCGAGACGAGCGTGCTGTCCGAGGTCGTCGGCCAGGCCGCGTCGCTCGCGGGCGCGGCCGTCGACGTCGTGCGCAAGGTTCCGGGCGCTCGTGAGTTCGACCGCGTCGTGCGCGGTCCGATCGAGCTGTTGACGGCGACGGCCGAACGCGGCGAAGTGCAGGCGAAGGCGATCCGCCAGAACCTCGAAGCCACTGCGAAGGCGCTCGGCGTCCTCACCGCCGTGCTCGAGCGGGTCAACACCGCGACCCGCGGCGTGAACAACGCGATCGCGCCGGGTTCGTGACGGCGGCGGAGCTGAGTGCGGCTGAGGCCGCCGCGCTCGTTCGACCGGTCGACACACTCGCGGTCCCGCTCGGCCCCGGGATACCGGGCGGCCTGCTCCACGCGCTGGGTGAGCGCGACGACTGGGAGCACCTCGAGGTCTTCGGTGCGCTCCTGCTCGATCTGTACGCGCTGTTCACGAAGCCCGGTGTGCGTTACGCCAGCGGTTTCTTCGGGCCGGCGGAGCGCGCGCTGCGCGACGCGGGGGCCAACATCGAATTCATCCCGGCCGACTTCCGGCGGTTCGTGACGATCGCGCAGGAGTTCGCGCCGCGGGTGATGACGACGGTCGCGGCACCGCCCGACGACAACGGGTACATGAGCCTGTCATTGCACGCGGGCGCGACCGTCGGCGAGTTGCACCAGGCTGCGCTCGACAGCGAGCGTGTGCTCGTCGTCGAGGTGAACGACCGCCTGCCGCGCACGCTCGGCATCCCGCCGCACTATCCGCACGCGCTGCACGTCGACGAGGTCGATGTGATCGTGCGCAACGACGTGGACCCGTTCGTGCTCGCCGACGTCGAGCCGTCCGACGTCGACCGTGCGATCGCCGAGTTCGCCCGCGCGTACGTCACCGACGGCAGCACGCTCCAAACCGGGATCGGCGGCATCCCGTCGACGATCGTCGAGGTGCTCGCGAGCGGTCCCGGCGGCGACTACGGGATCCACTCCGAGATGTTCACAACGGGACTCATGCGCCTGCACCGCGCGGGCAAGGTGTCGAACGCGCGCAAGGGCCAGTTTCCCGGTGTGTCGATCTCGACGTTCGCCCTCGGCACCGCGGAGCTCTACGCCTGGCTCGACGGGAACCCCGACGTACGGTTCCTTCCGGTCGACGTCGTGAACGCACCTGATGCCATCGCCCGCAACCACAACGTGGTCTCGATCAACAGCGCGCTGGAGATCGACCTCTACGGCCAGGTCGTCGCCGATCGTCTGCGCGGCCGCCAGTTCTCGGGCATCGGCGGTCACGAGGACTTCGTCGCGCAGTCGGGTCTGGAGCTGAGCGACCGATCGCTCATCTGTCTTCCGTCGACGGCCACCGTGGACGGCGGCGTCGTGTCGAGGATCGTTCCCGTCCTTCCGCCCGCGACGACCGTGACCACGCCGCGCCACCAGGTCGACGTGGTGATCACCGAGCACGGCGTGGCCGAGCTCCGCGGACGGACCGTGCGCGAGCGCGCCGCCGCGCTGGCGGAGATCGCGCACCCCGACTTCCGCGACGAGCTGCGCGGCGCGGTCGCGCAGGTCTCGTCGTAGCGAGTCGGTGCGAGTCGTGCGATGAACGAGATCTGGGTCGTGCGTCACGGTGAGACGGAGTGGTCGCGCCGCGGCCGGCACACGAGCGTCACCGACGTCCCGCTCACCCTCGCGGGTCGCAGCGCCGCGGCGACGCTGGCTCCGCAACTCGGCGGGCACGAGTTCGCGCTCGTTCTGCGCAGCCCGCTCGCGCGGGCGCGCGAGACAGCCACGGCAGCGGGCTTCCCCGACGCGCTGGTCGACGACGATCTGCGCGAGTGGGACTACGGCGAGCTCGAAGGTTCGACCACTCCGGAGATCCGGGCGCGCGGCGCCGCGTACGCGCAGTGGTCGATCTGGAGCGGACCGGTGCCGGGCGGCGAGTCGATCGACGCGGTCGCGGCGCGCGCCCGGCGCGTCGTGACCCGGGCCGAGGCCGCGTCGGGCGACGTGCTGATGTTCGGACACGGGCACTTCCTGCGCGTCTTCGTCGCGGTCGCGCTCTCGTTCGAACCGGTCGCGGGCCGGCGGTTCGGGCTCGACGCGGCGCGCATCGGCGTGCTCGGAGCCGAGCACGAAGCCCGCGTGCTGCGGATCTGGAACGCGCCGTCGGCGTGAAGTGTTCTGCGGCCGCTTCGCCGAGCGGCCGCCGCGAGCGCGAACCTGCGCTGTGGTCTCCATCCACCCCGTCACCGATCTGGCGTCGCTGCTCGCGCTGGAGAAGGTCAAGCCCGATGCCTTTCTCGGTGCGGGACCGCCGCTCGGTTGGGGCCGTCTCTACGGCGGCCAGGTCGTCGCGCAGGCACTGCGCGCCGCCGGCCTCACCGTCGAAACACCGCACCGACCGCAGTCGATGCACGCGTATTTCGTACGCGCCGGCGACGAGAACCAGCCGGTGCTGTACGAGGTGGAGCGCGTGCGCGACAGCCGGTCGTTTGCGACCCGCCAGGTCGTCGCGTACCAGGCGGGCGGGGCGATCCTGAATCTCATCGGGAGCTTCCACGCGCCGGAACAGAGCACCGAGATCGACGCGGTGGTGGCCCCGGCGGGTGTTCCCGATCCGAGCGCGCTGGCAAACGAGCCGACGAACCTCCTGTTCGAACGGCGCAGCGTCACCCGGCGGGCCGATCCCGAGCCGTACGAGCTCGCCTGGATGCGCGCCCTCGGCGCCCTCGGCGACGACGAGTCGCTGCACGCCTGCGCGTTCGCCTACCTCTCGGACGAGTTCCCGCTCGGCACCGCGCTCGGCGCCCATCCCCTCATGCCCGACTGGGAGCGGGTGTTCACTGCCAGTCTCGACCACGCCATCTGGTTTCATCGCGGCTTTCGCGCCGACGAATGGCTGCTGTTCGAACTCCGAGGTGGCGGCGTCGCCGACGCCCGGGGCCTCGGCACCGCCCGGGTCTTCGACCCGTCGGGCCGTCACGTCGCCTCGATCGCCCAGGAGGCGCTGGCTCGCGATCGACGGGTCTCCTAGATCGTCCGGTGGTGCCGGTCCGGGCGATTTGGCCCGACCCGCCCATGACTGACCGCTCTCTGCGTCCGGAACCTGTGATACTCGGTCAAGATTCGCGCGTTCTGTGGCCGATAACACAATCGGCATGCGTGGGTCAGGCGTCAACTGGCCGGCGGACGTCGCGTCCGACGCGACGAACCGCACGGGTGGATCGCGATTGCTCCTCGACGAGCTTCTCGCCGAGAGGGAGCGCGCCCAGGCGAGCGTCCCGGCCACACCGCCCCCCGTGCTCACGGTCGATCCGGTAGCGGTTCCCCCGAGCCTCGACAACAGCCGCAAGGCGATCCGCCAGCGGCTGGTCGAGCTCGAGAACGCGGCGATGCGGAACTACCACTCCGCCGAGGAGGCCCGGCGCGCCCTCGCCGACGAGCACCACAAGCTCGAACAGGAGCTCACGGCTCGTGCTCACGCCCAGCGGGAGGCGGCGATCCTGCGCCGCGAGCTCGAGCGGATGGGCAACGACGAGATCCGCCGCGTCGAGGTCGAAAAGAAGAAGGCCAGGGACGAAGCCCGGGCCGCGGTCGCCGAAGAGGTCAAGCGGTACCAGGAAGAGCACCAGCGGGTGCTCGATGAGATGAACGTCCTGCGTGGCTCGATCTCCGATCACGATGGCCTGCTCGACGAGTACGTCACGCGGCTGCGCGACGAGCAAGGTGCGCGCGCGCTGCTTCGCGCCGAGCTCGAGCGCGCCGAGGCCGCCCGGTCGCTCGCGGAGCGCAGCCTGCAACGCGCGACCGAGAACGCGCGCCACGGGGCCGAGGACGAGATGATCCGCATCGCGACGCTCGAGCAGGAGCTCGCCGACGCGCGGTCGGACCGTGATCGCCTGGCGAGCAAGCTCGCCGAGCTCACCGACGGCGACGGCACGCTCGCGAAGCTGTCGGCGCAACTGGGGGAGAAGGACGCGGAAATCGCCGGTCTCGGCGGACGCGTCACCGAGCTCGGCGCCGCGCTCGACGCGTCCGAAGCGGCCGCTCGCGAAGCCGTCACCGAACGCGACGCCGCGTTCGAGACCCGCAATGCGGCCGAGGCGATGCTCCGGGAAGCCGAAGCGGCCCGCGCCGACGCCGACCTCGCGGCGGACGTCGCCTCCGCGCGCCTCGAGGAGCTCGAGGCGCAGCTGTCCGAGCGGAGCGAGAGCGCGGACGAACGCTCGCGGGAGACGGACAAGACTCTGGGGAAGCTGCGGCGCGAGGCGCGCGATGCGTCGAATGCCCGCCGCGCGGCAGAAGAGGCGTTGGCGACAGCCGAGGCCGAGCGTGAGCACCTTCTCGCTCGGGTCGCCGACCTCGAAGCCGAAGTCGTGCGGGCGCGTGCCGAAGGCGACCGCCTGCGCGCGCTCGCCGCGACGTCCGGAGACGGGCTCGCGGCTGCGCGCGCGACGGTGACCGAGCTGCAGGCGGCCGCGCCCGCACACCCCACCGAGGATCCGCAGGGGGACGGCGAAGTCAAGCCGCCGTTGCCGCTGCGGATCGCGGGTCGCCGCGCGCCCGTCACCGAACCGGTTCGGAGACGGCCGAAGCGGGATCCCGCGCTCGCACCGGCCGCGGTCGCGGCCGTTGCGCGAACCGACGGTGCCGAGCCGCCGCTCGCGCCGGCATGGGCGGCGGCGATCCAGGTCCAGCCCCGCCGGGAGTCGGACGGGCCCGCGCTGGCCGCGGTACCCGCACCCGTCGAAGCACCTCCGGCGCAAGCCGCGCCCGCCGCGACCCTCGAGCCGGTTCCCGCGACGGTGGAGACACCCGAGCCCCCGGTCGAGGCCCCGGCCCGGCCCGCCGCCGGCGCCGAGGAGTCGGTCCGGCGCACGGCCTTCGCGGAGTTCACCGCGCTCGCCAGCACCAGCGACGCCCACCGCCGCTGACCCGCACCCGCCCCCGGAGCCTCCCAAACTGTGGGCTCGGTGACGCACGTCCGGCGCGCGTGAGCGTGCGCACGTCCGGTCGCGGAGGGGAGGACCGACCTCCGAGGGGAATATTTCGCTGCGCTAATTAGCTATGCTAAGCGTATGGCGACGACCGAACCCCGCATCAGCAGTCCCGAACTCGCCGCGCAGTTGCGCTTCGCGGTCATGCGCCTCGGTCGCCGGCTCCGCCAGCACGCGCCCGAGGACATCACGCCGTCGCAGCTCTCGGCGCTGTCCGTCGTCGTCCGCGACGGACGCATGACCCTGTCGCAGCTCGCGGAAGCCGAGCGGGTACAGCCGCCCACCGTCACCCGGGTCGTCGACGCGCTCCAGCAGAAGGGTCTCGTCACGCGGGTGCCGTGCGCCGAGGACCGCCGGGTCGCCTACGTCGACGCGACGCCCGAGGGCCGCGCGCTCGTCGACGCGATCCGCCGCCGGCGCGACGCGTACCTCGCCCGGCGGCTGCGCACCTTCACGGCCGACGAGCGCCGGTTACTCGAGCGGGCGGCGCCGTTGCTCGAGCGGCTCATCGAGGACCCGCAGCCATGACCCGCGCCCGTCGACTCGGTCGGGCGACGTTCTCGTCGCTCAAGAACCGCAACTACCGGCTCTATTTCACGGGTCAGATCATCTCGGTCAGCGGCACGTGGATGCAGCGGCTCGCGCAGGCGTGGCTGATCCTCACGCTGACGAACAACAACGGCTTCGCGCTCGGCATCGAGTCCGGACTGCAGTTCCTGCCGATGTTGCTGTTCGGCGCGTGGGGCGGCGTGATCGCCGATCGCTTCGACAAGCGCCGCATTCTCTACGCCACACAGATCGCCGCGGGCCTGCTCGCATTCGGCCTCGGTCTCATCGTCGCCCTCGGCTCGGCGACGGTCGCCATCGACTACCTGTTCTCGGTGCTGCTCGGATTCGTCAACGTGTTCGACAACCCCGCCCGGCAGACCTTCGTGATGGAGATGGTCGGCCGCGAGGAGCTGCCAAACGCCGTCGGCCTGAACAGCGTCGTGATGAACAGCTCGCGGATCGTCGGTCCCGCGATCGGCGGCATCGTCATCAAATTCGTCGGTCTCGCGCCGTGCTTCTTCCTCAACGCCGCGTCGTACGCCGCCGTCCTGCTCGCGCTGCGCATGATGCGTGCCTCCGAGCTCCGGCCCGCGCCGGTGGTGGCTCGTGCGAAGGGACAGCTGCGCGACGGTTTCCGCTACGTGTGGTCCGACCGTCTCGTGCGCACGCCGCTCTTGATGATGGCGGTCATCGGGACGCTCGCCTTCAACTTCCAGGTTGTCATCTCGCTGATGGCGACGAAGACCTTCTCGCTCGACGCGGGCGGGCTCGGTGCGTTGCTGTCGGTGATGGGGGCGGGCGCGGTGCTGGGCGCGCTGGCCGCCGCGTCGCGCAGCGGCGTGTCGTATCGCCGGCTCCTGTCGCTCACGTACGGCATGGGCGTCGCGATCATGTTCGCCGCGTTCGCGCCCACGCTCGCGACCGAAGTGATTGCACTCTTCGTCATGGGCGCGGCTTCGTTCGCGTTCATCGCGGTCGCGAATACAACACTGCAATTGACGAGCCGGCCGGACATGCGCGGCCGGGTCATGGCCCTGTACTCGATCGCGTTCCTCGGCAGCACGCCGATCGGCAGCCCGATCATCGGGTGGGTGTGCGCGGTCTGGGGTCCGCGTGCCGGATTCGCGGTCGGCGGCGTTGCCGCGCTCGTCGCGGGCGCGGCGGCGTCCTACTCGCTGACCCGGGCGCGCGCCGAGCGCGACCGGGCCCAACGCGCGGTCGCGCTGTCGGCGACGTGACGCGCGGCCGCGGTGTCGTGCGCTACTGGATGTAGCCCTCGACCGTCTTCGGGTCGCGCGGCTCCGCTTCCTCCGGATCGCGACCGAACTCCTCCTGGCTGCGGCGCTGCCGCAGCAGATCCCACAGCTGGTCGAGTGTCACCTCGACGTCACGCAGCTTGGCCGGGTCATGGTCGGGTGTCTGCTGGAGACGCTGCTCCTCGGAGACGAGATTCGTGATACGGGCGATCAGTTCACGGTCGTCCATTGCGAAGGCTCCTGTCGACGGCGCGGTCGTGTGCCTTTGTACCCGCTTCCGCTGCGCTCCACGAACGCGCCAACGAGTAGCGTCACCGCCCGTATCGAGGCAGGTGGCCGGGCGGGCGCGGCAAAGGGAACGGTGCATCGTGGAGTTCGGGCTCTTCAACAGCGCGTGCGTCTTGCCGCACTTCCGGGGTGACGAACACCGCCGGATCATGGACGAGGTGGCGGTCGTACAGGCGGCCGAGCGGGTCGGCTTCAAGTACACGTGGGCGACGGAGCACCACTTCCTCACCGAGTACTCGCACCTGTCCGCGAACGAGGTGTTCCTCGGTTACCTCGCGGCGGCGACGTCGTCGATCCACCTCGGATCGGGCATCTTCAACGTCACGCC
>Ga0335085_10000504_pt1 | contig 109450 bp, 108 predicted proteins | sample Lox_Sample_45_FD_206712 | JGI IMG/M metagenome (GOLD analysis project Ga0335085, IMG submission 206712) | Soil microbial communities from Loxahatchee National Wildlife Refuge, Florida, United States - Lox_Sample_4.5 | ecosystem: Environmental > Terrestrial > Soil > Wetlands | place: USA...
TCCCATCGAGGTGAAGATAAAGAACTACAGCCTTTCGCTCCGGAAGAAGGAAGCAGAAGGTATTGCCGTGGAGGTAATGGGATGAACTGGCAGACGAATTTGAAAGAAACCGTGAGTGAAGAGGGAGGAAGAGGTGTGCTCCGCCCGGTGGAAAAACGGACCGTCACCATCGCGGTGGCCGGCAACCCCAACTCGGGGAAGTCGACCCTCATAAACGCCATCGCCGGTATGAGGCTCCAGGTGGGAAACTGGGCCGGGGTCACCGTGGAAAAGAAAGAAGCGCAGTTCGAATCCCAGGGGAGAAAGATCAGACTCGTCGACCTTCCGGGCACCTATTCGCTCTCCCCGTATACCCAGGAAGAGATCATCGCCCGCGACTACCTCGTCCACGAGCGTCCCGACCTGATCGTCAATGTGGTGGACGCAACCAACCTGGAGCGGAACCTTTACCTGACGGTGCAGCTCATGGAGCTGGGTATTCCCGTCGTCATGGCCCTCAATATCTATGACGAGGCGGAAGCGAAGGGGTACAGGATCGACATCCGGGGGATCGAGGAGACACTCGGAATTACGGTCATCCCCACGTCGGCCACCAGGAAGACCGGGCTGGAGGAGCTTTTGAGGGGGATCGTGGAAACGGCGGACAACCCGGCATGGCGCGTGCCGAGGCACATCAACTACGGCGAGGACGTGGAGACCGCGGCCGAGATGGTTGCGGGAGCGGTGCATGACCGTCATCCCGGGCTGGCGGCAAAGTTCCCGGGACGCTGGCTGGCCTTGAAGCTGATGGAGGGAGACCGCCACGTCCGAGAGGAGACTGGCCTCGGAGAGCACGACATCCCAGGCGAGGCGCTCCACCATCTGAGACGCGCCCATGGTGAGGACGTCGAGGCGGTCATGGCCGATGTGAGGTATTCCCTTGCCGCCGGCCTCACCCGTGAGGTACTGGAGAGGCCGGAGCTGCGGAAGGCGGAGCTTACGGAGAAGATCGACCGGGTCGTACTCAACCGATTTCTCGGCATCCCCATTTTCCTGGCGGCCATGTGGATCATGTTCAAGCTCACTTTCGATCTCTCCAAGCCGTATGCCGACTGGATCGGAGACATGATTGCCGGCCCGTTCAAGCACTGGGCCGCGTCTCTCGTCAAGTTCGTTCACGGGCCGGACTGGACCGTGTCGCTCGTCACCGACGGGATCATCGCCGGGGTGGGGAACGTGCTGGTGTTCGTCCCGGTCATCTTCGCCATGATGTTCTTCATCACCTTCCTGGAGGGTAGTGGCTACATGGCGCGGGCCGCCTTCGTCATGGACCGGGCCATGCACGCCATCGGCCTGCACGGAAAGAGCTTCATCCCTATGCTCCTCGGCTTCGGGTGCAATGTCCCGGCCATCTATGCTACCCGCACCCTGGAGAATCCCCGCGACAAGGCACTCACCGCTCTCCTCATCCCGCTCATGTCGTGCGGGGCGCGTCTCCCAGTCTATGTCGTCTTCATCGGCGCGTTCTTCCCGACCCACGCAGGGACGGTCCTCTGGTCCCTCTACGTGATGGGCATCGTCCTGGCCATCTTCATGGGGATCATCTTCAAACGGACCCTCTTCCGGGGTGAGGCTCCCATGTTCATCATGGAGCTTCCCCCCTACCGGATGCCATCCTTACGAAGCCTCACGATCCACACCTGGGAAAAGGGGAAGCACTTTCTGATCAAAGCCGGCACCTACATCCTGGCAGTCTCCGTCCTCGTCTGGTTCCTTCTCAACCTTCCGTGGGGAGTGGAGAACAAGAAGGACTCCTATCTCGGCAAGGTGGGACAGGCTTCCGCCCCGATACTTGGGCCACTCGGCTTCGGAAAGTGGGAGGCGGGTTCGTCGCTGATTGCCGGCCTCATTGCCAAGGAGATCGTGGTCGGGACCATGGGTGAGATTTACGTGAAAAAGGGTGAAGAGAAGAAGAAAGAAGCCCCCTCCTTCACCGATGATCTGAAGGAGGTTGGTTCTTCCTTCGTGAAGGCGACGAAGGCGTCGTTCGCCAACGTCTTCGCCACCGCGGGAATCACCAGCATCTCCACGGCTGAAGACTCCGACAAGGCAGCCGAACGGGCGCCACTCAAGGAGGTACTGAAGACGCAGTTCACCCCCCTTGCCGCCTACGCCTTCATTGTCTTCGTCCTCCTCTACATGCCGTGCGTCATTGCATCGGTTGCCATGGTGCAGGAGTTCGGCACCTGGAAGTGGTACGGGATCGCCTTCGCCTACCAGATGGTCCTGGCATGGGGAATGGCGGCACTTGTCTACCAAGGGGGAAGACTCCTCGGACTGGGAGGTTGACATGGGCGTTTCCGACATGATCATTGCGGCCGTCTTCCTCGCAGGTGCGATGTATCTCCTTTACCATTCCCTCTGGAAGAAGAAGGGACACTGCCAGGGGTGCACCGGCGGGGCATGCAGCAAGAGATGACCGATCGAAAGAAGTCTCCCGCGAATCACGGCCGCCCCAACAGGTACGGCCGTGATTCGCGGGAGGGACAGTTCCGGACATAACCTTGCTCAAGCTGCCGCTCGGATGCTACAAGATATTTCTTCTCCTATTTTGTGGGTTTGAGCTCATTCCCGCCTGCGTCCCTCGATTATTTGGTGAGAGGATGGGGTGTTCCATCCGCACTCGGCGGCAGAATGGGGTATTCCACCCTCGGCTGCCTGCCGCTGAGCGTCTGTAGAAACGCCACAATGTTTTCGGAGTCGTCCGGGCCGAGACTCACCCCGAGTTGCGCCGACCCCATGATCGCCACCGCGTCTTTCAGCTTCCAGACCCTGCCTGAATGGAAATATGGGGGAGTGAGAGCTACGTTGCGAAGTGAGGGCGCCTTGAAGACGTACTTGTCGCTTTCCGTATTGGTGACCTTGAAGCGACCCGTGTCCCCCTCCGGTCGGACTTCCGTTGCCGGCGCCTCTCTGACCCCGAAGGGGAAATAGCCGGCACCTCCCACATTTATCCCGCCGTGACAGGCGACACACCCCTTGTCCATGAAGATCCGCAGTCCCTCCTCCTCTTTAGAGGTGAGTGCTTTCCTGGTACCCTTCAGGTAGCGGTCGAAGGCGGAATCGGGGGTGAGCAGCGTCGCCTCGTATGCCTCAATGGCCTTCGCCATGTTGTCAAAAGAGACTGGTTCCTTTTCTTTGGGGAACGCCTTTTTGAAGAGCGGGAGGTAGCCGGGGATGTTTTTCAGGGTTTCCACCACGCGCTCCGGCTTATTGTTCATCTCCACAGACGCCTGCACCGGTCCTTTGGCCTGGGACTTGAGGTCCTCAGCGCGGCCGTCCCAGAACTGGGCAAGATTGAAAACAGCATTGAACACCGTGGGGGCATTGCGTGGCCCTTTTTGCCAGCCATGGCCGATTGATGTTTCCTGCAGGTCGGCACCGCCGAGTCCCACGTTGTGGCAGGTATTGCAGCTGATGAGCTGGGAAGCTGAGAGCCGCGGGTCAAAATAGAGTTTCTTGCCGAGTTGCACCGTTGCCGAGGTTGCCGGGTTGTCCTTCAGGACAGGCGGTTTCGCAGGGATCGGCTTGAATAGTCCCTGCGCCTTTTTCACGACGTCGTCCTTGCCCCAGGCGATGCCCGTAGATAGAGCGAATACCAGTACCCACAAGAATGTCCTCGTGCTCATTTCTTCCTCCTTCTGACATTAATAACTTCAAGCATAATCCATGGTGAATACCGATGGATTTCCCCCTAAGTCTTCAAAAGTGTACCACATAAATGAATATCAACCATCTGCCCCGACGCTCCCTGCTGTATTGTGGACCTGTGAAAAGGCAACGCCGCGACAAAAAACTTCGTCGGCTTGAGTTGACAAGAGAGAGTTAATAGGTATCATTCTTACATAGTAAATATTAAGCAAAGGCGCTCCCATGCCAACGTCCCCGCGGGCCATAGAGGAACAGCTCGCTGCATTTGAGCGCGCTTGCCGCACGACAGGGCTCAGGCTCACCCATCAGCGGCTTGAGGTCTATCGGGAGCTGGCCCTGGCTGCGGACCATCCTTCTGCGGAAGCTCTCCATCAGCGGCTTCGGCAGAGGATCCCCACAATCTCACTGGACACGGTCTATCGGACCCTGGCCACCTTGGCCGGTCACGGCCTCATCCACAAGGTGGAGACTGCGGAAAGCCAGGCCCGCTATGAGGTCACCCTCATGCGGCACCACCATCTCATCTGCAGCCGATGCAAGGAGATCATGGATTTTCACTGGCGCGCCATTGACGAGGCCGCTCTTCCTGACGTTGTCAGGAACTGGGGCCGCATCGACAACAAGAATGTTGTTGTCTATGGAATCTGCAGCAGGTGTCTGGAGTAGTCACTCTGGGCGTAACGGCGATCTGCTGAGGATTCTCCTGAGGAACGGCAAGGACAGACGGGTAAAAGGCAAAGAATGGGCGAAAAGATTTTGAGGCGCGATACTTTAATTTCACTGCAAGTTAATTCATACAACGAAAGGAGCCAATTTCATGAATGCCGACAACAAGCGCCCAGCAATGGGCAGCGCTAACCCACACACAGGCGGCAGTGGCACATCGAACCGGGACTGGTGGCCGAACCAGTTGAACCTCAAGATCCTCCACCAGAACTCTTCCCTGAGCAACCCGATGGGCAAGGTGTTCAACTACGCGGAGGAATTCAGGAAACTCGACCTGGAGGCCCTGAAGAAGGACCTCTACGCGCTGATGACCGACTCGCAGGAGTGGTGGCCGGCCGACTTCGGTCACTACGGGGGGCTCTTCATCCGGATGGCGTGGCACAGCACGGGCACCTACCGCACCGGCGACGGCCGCGGCGGGGGCGGGACCGGCAGCCAGCGCTTTGCGCCCCTCAACAGCTGGCCGGACAATGTGAATCTCGACAAGGCGCGCCGGCTGCTCTGGCCGATCAAGCAGAAGTACGGCAAGAAGATCTCCTGGGCCGACCTGATGGTCCTCGCCGGCAACTGCGCGCTCGAGTCGATGGGCTTCAAGACCTTCGGCTTCGGCGGCGGGCGAGAGGACGTCTGGGAGCCGCAGGAGGACATCTACTGGGGGGCCGAGAACGAGTGGCTCGGCGACAAGCGTTACTCCGGCGACCGGGAACTGGATAACCCCCTCGCCGCCGTGCAGATGGGGCTGATCTACGTAAATCCGGAAGGGCCGAACGGCAACCCGGATCCAATCGCGGCAGCCAGGGATATCCGCGAGATTTTCGGCCGCATGGCGATGAACGACGAAGAGACGGTCGCGCTCATCGCCGGCGGCCACGCCTTCGGCAAAACCCACGGCGCCGGCCCGGCGTCCCATGTCGGTCCCGAGCCGGAAGCCGCCCCCATCGAGGAGCAGGGGCTTGGCTGGAAGAGCAGCTTCGGCAGCGGCAAAGGTGCCGATACGATCACCAGCGGCCTGGAGATCACCTGGACCACCACCCCGACGAAGTGGGGCAACGGCTTCTTCAAAAACCTGTTCGACTACGAATGGGAGTTGACGAAGAGCCCGGCCGGCGCGCAGCAGTGGCAACCGAAGGGGGGCGCAGGCGCCGACACCGTGCCGGATGCCTTCGACCCGTCGAAGCGCCGCGCGCCGGGCATGCTGACCACGGACCTCGCCCTGCGGTTCGACCCCGCCTACGAAAAGATTTCCAGGCGGTTCTACGAGAACCCGGACCAGCTTGCGGACGCGTTCGCCCGGGCGTGGTTCAAGCTGACCCACCGCGACATGGGCCCCCGCGCACGCTATCTCGGCCCGGAGGTCCCCGCCGAAGAGCTCATCTGGCAAGACCCGATCCCCGTGGTCGATCACGCGTTGGTTGATGCGGCGGACATTGCCTCCCTCAAGGGGAAGATCCTCGCTTCGGGACTCTCCGTCTCCCAACTGGTGTCGACCGCCTGGGCCTCGGCATCCACGTTCCGCGGCTCCGACAAGCGCGGCGGGGCGAACGGCGCGCGCATTCGTCTCGCCCCGCAGAAGGATTGGGAGGTCAACCAGCCGGCCATTCTTCAGACCGTGCTGCAGACCCTTGAGGGAACCCGGAAGGAGTTCAACGGCGCCCAACCAGGCGGGAAGAAGGTTTCCCTCGCCGACCTGATTGTCCTGGGGGGATGCGCAGCCATTGAGCAGGCCGCGAAGAATGCCGGCTTCGAGGTGACCGTACCCTTCACGCCGGGACGCACGGATGCGTCGCAGGAGCAGACCGACGTAAGGTCATTCGCCGTACTCGAACCGGCCGCGGACGGGTTCCGCAACTACCAGAAGAGCAGATACGCCGTATCGGCGGAGGAGCTGCTGGTGGACCGGGCGCAACTGCTGGCGCTGACCGCTCCCGAGATGACGGTCCTCGTCGGGGGCATGCGAGTCCTGAATGCCAACTTCGGACAGTCCCGACACGGCGTCTTCACCAGGCGGCCGGAGGCGCTGACCAACGACTTCTTCGTGAATCTGCTCGACATGGGCACGACGTGGAAGCCAACGCCGGAAGACGACAACGTGTTCGAGGGTCGAGATCGCGCCACGGGCGAACTCAAGTGGACCGGCACCCGTGTCGACCTCGTCTTCGGTTCGAACTCCCAACTCCGGGCTGTTGCAGAAGTCTACGGATGTGAGGACTCGCAGAGCAAGTTCGTGCATGACTTCGTGGCAGCATGGAACAAGGTGATGAACGCGGACCGCTTCGACCTTGCCTGATCTCAGGGCTGGCAATAAGTTCTTAGTTGGTTAGTTGATCAAGATCCTGCCCCTTCTCCGGCCATGGAATTGCCGCAATGGGCAACCGTATCCGCCTCGAAAAACCCTGGTCTGTACTATCCCAGTTATGGGTTTTGACGGGGATCTGGTTCTTCAAAAGCGTCCCCGGCTTGGTACTGCAGCGACCCTTTTTGTCGAGCGCTCGTACCGGCTTACGCAACCGGTCTATGGTGGCTGGGCTTATGGTGAGGAGCTTTTGCTGCACGTGGTCAGCCAAAGGCTCAAACTCCCCCTCGTAAAAGGGAAGCCAGAGCGGGATGGCCGCTTTCAGTTTCTTGGAGCACATCTGGTCAGAAGCAAACCAGATGCGCTTGAGAGGTACCAAGAGAGATTCGCCGTCATACGTAGACCGAGGACCTGGCCGGCGTTGTAAGGCGCGACATCCTTCTTTTTGCGCAGCAGGCGGACGGCGTTTTTGCGATTGTAGCCGCAATTAAGACAGAACTCGTCAAGGATGACAGCCTTTTCCTCCCTGCTGGCTTGTCGGTAACGGCTACGGATCGCCTCCAGGTATTCGCGACGAGAACGAAGCACCATAGTACAGCCTCCTTTCGGTTACCCGTAATATGATGCAACGTTTTCTTCCCGCTACCTGCTTCGGTTACATTTAATTCGAGTCAACTCGTCTTCCATCCTGTCGCTTGCTGTCCTCTTTCCGCGAGCTATAATTACTATACCTGTGTGGAGACGGTCATGACGAAGAACTTCCTGAATGGGGACGACATCCCCCGTTTCCTGGAGATCCTTGCGGGGTACGGCGCACTGCACGGTCCGCTCCTCACCGAGGATGGCGTCATCGCCTTTCGCCCGCTTCGCGACCCTGCCCACCTCCTCCTCGACTATCAGAGGACTCTTCTTCCCCCCAAGAAATATCTCCTCCCTCCACGGGAAACCATTCTCACGTATGCCCCCGCAACGGGCTACCGGCCCCCTGACACACCAGCCCCGCAGATCGTCCTCATCGGTGTCCACCCCTGCGACCTGACCGGCATCGCCTATCTCGATCGGGTCTTCCTGGGGGAAGACCCCGATCCCTCCTACCGCGCGAGACGCGACGCGCTCACCCTGATCGGTCTCTCCTGTGACCCGGATGACTCCTGTTTCTGCGACGGTCCGGTGACCACGCCGACGGAGTGCGACCTCTTCATGGAGCGGGCCGGTACCGGTTATTTCCTTGCCCCGGTGACCACCCGGGGTCGAGAGATGCTCGAAAAGCTCTCTCCGCTGCTGGGGGGGCGGGAAACCACACACCTCACACCACGGGCGCATCCCCTCGTACCCGAAATCCGGAGAGTTGCAGCCCGCGGGGAAACCTTCGACGCCAGCCACCTCTGGGATGATTTCGCCGCCCGCTGCCTTTCCTGTGGCGCATGCTCCCTCTGCTGTCCTACCTGCTACTGCTTCGACGTTCTGGAGTGCGGCGCTCTCGACGGCACGACCGCCACCCGCCTGCGGGAGTGGGACAACTGCCTGTTCAGGGCACATGGGGAGGTGGCCGGCGGCTTCAATTTCCGAAAAGCGCGACGGGAGCGATTCCGCTACCGGTACCGTCACAAGTATCTCGGCTTCGGCCCCACCCGGGGGGAGCTCGCCTGTGTCGGCTGCGGGCGCTGCCGTGCCGTCTGCCCGGTGGGAATCGACCTGCTGGAGCTCTTCACGGAGGGGTGCCATGAAGCCCGCCGGTGACCTGCACACCATTCCTGTGCCGGCTGCCATCATCGACCGCCGCCCTCTCTCCGACGACACCACTTTCTTCCGGCTCCGGCTGGACGACGATGTCGCGCCCCGCTTCTCCTTTCTCCCCGGTCAATTCATCCAGCTCTCCGTTCCCGCCGGCGGCGAGGTCCCCATATCGCTTGCCGGCATTCCCGGTCGCCACGGCATCCTGGAGCTCTGCATCAGAAGAGCGGGCCATGTCACCGCCCTGCTCCACGACCAGCCGGCGGGTGCCATGGTGGGGGTTCGCGGCCCCTTCGGCAACGGCTTTCCCGTCGAAGAGTGGCAGGGGAAGAACATCCTCCTCCTGGCCGGCGGTCTCGGTCTTGCCCCGCTCCGCTCGCTCCTCTACTACCTCCTCCGGATGCGGCATGACTACGGCGAGATCACCCTCATGTACGGCGCACGAAACCCCACCGCCATCCTCTTCAAGGAGGAACTGGCCGAATTGAGCGGCCGCCGGGATTTCCACCTGTTCCTGACCGTTGATTTCGCCACGGAGGAGCCTGCAGGAGGACTCACCTGCCGCACCGGCCTGCTCCCCACCCTCCTTCGGGGGGTGAATTTCACCCTGGAGAATACCGTCGCCGCCATATGCGGCCCCCCGGCCCTCTACCGCTGCCTCATCGCTGAGCTGGACACCTTCGGCTTTTCCGCCGAGGCAATCTTCCTTTCCCTGGAGAGACGCATGAAGTGCGGCATGGGCCGCTGCTGCCACTGCGCCGTCGGAGAGCTCTTCTGCTGCACCGACGGTCCGGTGTTCCGCCTGACCGAGGTCCGGGAAATCGAGGGCGCCCTATGAAGCGGCCGACCATCGCCATTGCCGGGCTCACTGCCTGTTCCGGCTGTCAGCTCACCCTCCTCAACTGCGAGGAGGAGCTTCCCGAGATTGCGGCCCGCTTCATCTTCGATTACTTCCCCATGGGGATCACCGAGCGGGTCATCACGGGCCCCATTGACGTCGCCTTCGTCGAAGGAGCGGTCTCCACCCCCGACGATCTGGATATCCTCATCAAGCTCCGCAGCCGCAGCCGCTTCCTCGTCGCCTTTGGTACCTGCGCCCTCTGGGGCGGGGTGGCGGCCATGAAGAACCATGAGTCCCGCAAGATTCTGGCGGAATCGATCTACGGCACGGCGGCCGGGGAGATGAAAACCTTCAATCCAGGGCCTTTTCACCACTTCGTCAAGGTCGACTTCGCCATAACCGGCTGTCCGCCCGAAAAGGTGGAACTTCTGGCGACCCTCGCCTCACTCCTCCGGGGAACCGTCCCGATCCTCCCTGAATATCCGGTCTGCACCGAGTGCCGCAACCGGGAGAACCTCTGCCTCCTCATGGAGCGTAATGAGCTCTGCCTCGGCCCCATCGTCAGGGCCGGCTGCAACGCCCGGTGCCCATCGGTCGGCATCAAGTGCGAGGGATGCCGCGGCCCGGCAGGGGAGGCAAACGTTGCAGCGGAAATGGAGTTGCTGCTGGAGAAGGGATTCTCCCGTGAAGAGATTACCGGCCGCATGCAGCGTTTCTGTCCGGAGTGGGACTATGAACAGCGTCAGTGAGATCCGGCCGGTAACCCGCGTTGAGGGCCATGGGAGCATTACCGTCCAGCGGGAAGGAGAGAGGATCAGGAACGTCACCCTCTCTCTCTATGAATCCCCCCGCCTCTTCGAGGCACTCCTGGTGGGGAAGCGCTTCGACGAGCTTCCTGAGATCATCTGTCGCATCTGCTCCCTCTGTTCCACGGTCCATCGGACCTGTTCCCTTCTGGCCATCGAGAAAGCATTCGGCATAGAGGTTTCGGAGCAGACGAGACTCTACCGAGAGCTGATCGTCAACGGCGGCCACATCGAGAGCCATGCCCTCCACCTCTTCTGCCTGGCCCTTCCCGACCTCCTTGAGGTCGACGGTTTTCCCGGCCTTGCAGCAAAGGCGCCGGACGAGCTGCGACTGGGTCTCCGCATCAAGGCCGCCGGCAACCTGATTCAGGAGACCGTGGGGGGGCGTCTCATCCATCCGGTCACCCTGATTCCCGGCGGTATGGGGAAACCGGTCGATGGGGACGGTCTTCGAAAACTCCGGGATGTTCTTCTGGACATCCGGCCCGATCTTGACAAGGCCCTGGCGCTTTTCGCCGACGCGTCGTCCCCCCTCGACCGGTTCCACCTCCTAGCACCGCGGTTTCTGGCGGTTCAGCAGGGTGATGCCCCTCCCCTCTTCGGAGAAAGCCTCCTCTTCGAGCCGGGAGATGTCGTACCGGCAGAGATATACCGGCAAACTCTGCGGGAACGGGTCGTTGCCCATTCCCACGGCAAACAGAGCATGCCGGCGGGAGAACCGGTAACCGTCGGCGCCCTGGCGCGCCTCAACCTCGGCCTGGAGCTGGCGCCACAGGCCCTGCCGGTGTTCCGCGAATGCGTACCGCTCCTTACCGGCAGGGACATCCGCGCCAACAATCTGGCCCAGGCCGTAGAGCTCATCCATGCAACAGGGCGGTCCCTGGAGATCATCGAACTCCTTCTCGCACGGGCATTCCAACGGGAGCCTCCCGTCGACATCACCCCTCGGACGGGAATCGCAGCCGCCGCAATAGAAGCCCCCCGCGGGGTTCTCATCCACAGCTACGGCTTCGACGGGCGGGGCATCTGCACCTCCGCCGATATCGTCACCCCCACGGCCATCAACCAGCTCGCCATGGAACGGGACCTCCTTTTTCTGGCCGGGCAACTGGAGGATGCCGACGACGAGGAAATGGCGCACCTCCTCGAGTGCCTCGTCCGCGCCTACGATCCATGCATCTCCTGCGCGGTGCATGTGGTGCGCAGGTGACGGAAAGAACGCCTCATTTGCGGTTGCCTTGCCATCTCCTCCGTGCTACAAGGTAGACATGCGCCTTCCTTCCCCCCTCCATTCCGGCCGCCTCATCCGCCGCTACCAGCGCTTTCTCGCCGACATCAAACTGGACGACGGGACCATCGTCACCGCCCACTGCCCCAACTCGGGCAGCATGAAGGGATGCTCCATGCCGGGGAGCCGGGTGCTCCTCTCCCGGAGCGACAAGCCGGGAAGAAGATGTCCCTTCACCTGGGAACTGGTGGAGGTGGGTGGCGGCTGGGTGGGGATCAATACCGGCCTCCCCAATAACCTGGTGAGGGAGGGGATAGAGAGGGGCATCGTTGCGGAATTGCAGGGGTACGCCTCGATCCGGGGGGAGGTCCGCTACGGCGGCGAAAACAGCCGCATTGACCTGCTGCTGGAGGGAAATACGGAAAGGTGCTACGTGGAAGTTAAGAATGTCACCCTCGTGGAGGGGGGCCGGGCGCTCTTCCCTGACGCGGTGACGACGCGGGGACAGAAGCATCTGCGGGAACTGATGGCAGTTGTGCGAAGCGGCGACCGCGGCGTCATCTTCTTCGTAGTGCAGCACCACGACGGCGAGTCGGTCGCCCCGGCCGACGCCATCGACCCGGAATACGGCCGGCTGCTCCGCCTAGCCACGGGCGGCGGCGTGGAGGCACTGGCCTACCGGGCACTCGTGACACCGGACGAGGTCCGCCTCCTGCGGCGGCTGCAGGTCATTTTCTGAGGAACTTCCGCACTCGGCGAATCCTGCCGCTCAGTGCCCCGCCTTTTCCCCCCACAGCTCCTTGAGCCTCCTGTCGCGGCCGCAGCCGGTGCGGTAGTATTTGTACCGCAGAGGGTTCTTCTTGTAGTAGTGCTGGTGGTATTCCTCGGCAGGATAAAAGACGCCGGCGGCGGCAATTTCGGTGACGATGGGCGCCCGGAAAGGCTTCGTCTTCTCCAGTTCCCGCCGTGATGCCTCGGCCTGCCGCTTCTGGTCCTCGTTGTGGTAGAAAATAGCGGAGCGGTACTGGTGCCCGCTGTCGCAGAACTCCCGGTCCTGGGTGGTCGGGTCGATGTTGTGCCAGAAGACCTCCAGGAGCTTCTCATAGCTGATCTTCGCCGGGTCGTACACGATCTGCACCGACTCGGCGTGGCCGGTCCCCCCGGCTGAGACTTCCTCGTAGGTGGGATTCACCTTGGTCCCCCCGGTGTAGCCGACGGTGACGGAGACAACCCCGTACAACTTGTCGAAGGGGGACTCCATGCACCAGAAGCACCCCCCGGCGAAGGTGGCCTTTTCCAGCAGCTTTCCCCCGCCCTTCTCTTCGGCGGCGGCCATGCCCCCCGCTGCCGGTACCAGCACGCCGAGGCAGAAGAGAACCGCCAGGAGATATTTCCCGAATACCGTCTTTTTCATGGTAACAACCTCCCCCTTTGCTCCCTCCGTCTCCCTCACAGGATGAAATCCGTTGAGAGAAAATTCGACCGCCGCTCCCTGATGATGGACCGGATGATCTCCCGGTTGGCCTCGTTCTCCTTGGCTGCCACCAGCGTACGGATGGAAAAGGAGCGCAGGGCATCGGAAACGGAGAGGGTCCCCACTGCCGAGTCCTTTCTGCCGGTGAAGGGGAAGATGTCCGGCCCGCGCTGACACTGGCTGTTGATGTTGACACGGCAGACCTGGTTCACGAGGGGGTCGATGAGGGTGGCAATCCGGGCGGGATCGCGCCCGAAGATGCTCACCTGCTGGCCGTAGTCGGAAGTGACCAGGTATTCAACGGGAGTGGCGATGTCCGAAAAGGGGACGACCGGGATAACCGGACCGAACTGCTCCTCGCGGTAGAGGCGCATCCGATCGTCCACGGGGTAGAGGACTGCCGGGTAGAAGAAGGTGCCGTTGACAGTTCCCCCTCCGTCGTTGGCCACCCGGGCGCCGTGGTTTTCGGCATCGGCGATGAGATCGGAGAGATAGGCCGGTTTGCCCGGCTCCGGCAGCGGTGTAATGGCTACCCCCGGCTCCCACGGCATGCCGCAGGGGAGGTGGCCGATGGCCGAGGAGAAAAGGCGCAGGAACGGCTCGGCAATACTGTCGTGGACGAAGATGATCTTGAGGGCAGTGCAGCGCTGGCCGTTGAAGGAGAGGGAGCCGGCAACGCACTCGGTCACCGTCTGATCGAGGTCGGCGTCGGGAAGGATGATGGCCGGATTTTTCGCTTCCAGGCCGAGGACCTCCCGGAGCCGGTGGGGCCGCGCATGGGCCTTCTGCAGGCTGTCGGCAGCCCTGCTCGTGCCGATGAAGGCCAGGGCATCCACCTCGCCCGAGGCCATGAGGGGCGGGGCGATCTTGCGTCCCTCGCCGTAGACGATGTTCACTACCCCCGGGGGAAAAGCGTCGCGGAAGGCTTCCAGGAGAGGCTGGAACAGGAGCACCCCGTGGCGCGGGGGTTTCACCACCGTGGTATTCCCCATGATTAGTGCCGGAATGAGGGTGGTGAAGGTCTCGTTCAGGGGGTAGTTAAAAGGCCCCATGGAGAGCACCACGCCGAGGGGGGAACGGCGGACTTGGCCGATGATCCCCTGGGCGATGACAAAGCGGGACGACACCCGGTCCAGTTCCTTGAGGGCGTCGATGGTGTCGCCGATGTAGTCGATGGTCCGGTCGAACTCCTTCTCGGCGTCGTTGCGGGACTTGCCGATCTCCCACATGAGGAGCCTCACCACCCCGCTCCGCTCCCCCTTCATTTGCGCGGCGAAATCCTGCACCCGCTCGATCCGGGCCGCCACCGACAGAGTCGGCCAGACTCCCCGCCCGCTGTCGTAGGCCCGGACCGCGGCATCGAGTGCCGCCAGGGCCTCGTTCTCGCCCAGGAGGGGGAACCTGCCAATCAGCCGGCGCTCGATGCCGTCCCTGGTCCGGATACAGACGGGGGAACGGACCTCCTGGAGCGCCCCGTCCCAGCGCCGCAGCTCGCCCGCAACAAGCCAGCTGCGCTGCTCGGTCATCTGAGGGAGGCGGAACTCCGCCGGCACCTCTTCTTCCGCAGGGAAGATCCCTTTGATCCTTTCCCGGATATCCATCGTCCCCTCCTTATGAGGCTCACTTGGACATGCACTCCCAGATTACCAGCTTTGGCCGGTAATGCAACCGGACGGCGGTGACCACGGGGAGGGGGTTCTGATCAGCGGATTTCTTCGATTTCCCCGCCTCGATGCAGGTGAAAGAGATGCCCGCGCCAGCGAACTCGGTTTCCCAGGAAGGAGAGGCCCCACGTGGCGAAGGCAAGCAGGTCGCGGCAGGGGAGGAGCCAGAGCCAGCGGGGGAAAACGTTGTCGCTGACGTAGCAGCGGCTGTAGACCAGGGCGACGACGGAACGGACGAGGTAGAGGAGCGCTGCCGCAATGATCCCGGCGGGGGTGATGCCGGTCACGACAAGGGCGAGGAGGGCAAAGGGGAACGGCTGGGTGATCCCCGAGGCAAGATAGCCTGCCGGGCGGGAGACCCTCATGGTCCGGGCCCAGCGGAGTTGACGGGATAGGACCGTCGCGAGTCGCTCCCGGTGGATGATGCTCTCCACGAAGGAGCCGGCAAGCTCGATCCGGTACCCGTTCCGGAAAACCTTGTTGCCGAGCTGATAGTCGTCGGCAAGGTAGCTGGCAAGCGCCGGGAAGCCGCCGATCTCCTCGAGCACGCTCCGGCGCACGGCCATGGAGGCGCCGAGGGCAAAGGAAAGCCCTTCCAGCCGCAGGGCCACCATGACGTTGGGAACCATCTCGACGGTGAAACCCATCGCCTCGACGGCGCTCCCCATCCCCGAGACGCCGGAGGTCCGGTAGAGCGAGGTGACGAGCCCCACCCGGGGATCGGCGAAGGGGGCGCATACGTCCCGCAGATACGTGGGACCGACGCGGATATCGCTGTCGCAGACGATGACGATGTCGTGCTTCGCCCGGGGCCAGGCGTTGATGAGGTTGCAGACCTTGTAGTTGGGGCCATGGATGCGGCCGTCCACCACCAGGTCACAGTCGACGTCGGGGAATTCCCGCCGCAGCAGCTCGATGACCGGGATCGCCTGGTCTTCGGGGGAAGCGACGGCGAAAACGATCTGCCACACCGGATACTCCTGGCGACAGAAAGAGGCGAAGTTGGCAAAACTCTCGGCGTCCATTCCTTTCACCGGCTTGAGGATGGTGACGGGCGGACACGTGCCGTCGTGAGCCGCGCCACGGCGGTGGAAGAAGGATCTCCCGCACCAGAGGGCTACCATCTGGTAGATCAGTGGTGGGGTGATGACGAGAAAGGGAAGGAGGAAACGGAGCATCGCGTACCTATTCACCGTTCACGGCAGCGGACTTGCCGTCTCCATTGCCGCGTGCCGTGGCTGTTTCTTCAGGACCCGTACGCGGAACCACTCCTGGAACTTGTCCATGTAGTAGTAGATGACCGGCGTGATATAGAGGGTCAGAAGCTGGGAGACCAGGAGCCCTCCGACAACGGCGAGGCCGAGGGGACGGCGGGACTCTGCGCCCGCCCCGATGCCGAGCGCGATGGGGAGCGTTCCCATGAGAGCGGCCATGGTGGTCATCATGATGGGGCGGAAACGGACGAGTGCCCCCTGGTAAATGGCGTCGAGCGGCTTTTTCCCCTCCGTGCGCTCCGCCTCCAGGGCGAAGTCGATCATCATGATGGCGTTCTTCTTGACGATGCCGACCAGCATGATGATGCCGACGAAGGAGTAGAGATTGAGGTCCTTGCCGAAGAGGAGCAGGGTAACGAGGGCGCCGAAGCCGGCGGACGGCAGCCCCGAGAGGATGGTGATGGGGTGGATGTAGCTCTCGTAGAGGATGCCGAGCACGATGTAGATCACCAGGATCGACAGGATCAGGAGAAGGGCCAGGCCGGTGGTGGAGGCCTTATAGACCTGCGCGGTCCCCTGGAAACCGGTGGTGATGGAGGCCGGCAGCTCTTTGGCCATCCTTTCGATGGCCGTCACCGCATCTCCCAGGGGGACTCCCGGCTTCAGGTTGAAGGAGATGGTGACCGCCGTTATCTGGCCGAGATGGTTCACCGAGAGCGGCCCCAGCCCCGGTTTCAGGGTGCCCAGCGAGGCGAGCGGCGCCAGCTGGCCCGTATCGGACCGGACATAGAGGAGGCCGAGGGCGCCGGGGTCCATCTGGTACTGGGGGAGGAGTTCCATGATCACCTGGTACTGGTTGGTGGGGGAATAGATGGTGGAGACCTGGCGCGTACCGTAAGCGTAGTAGAGCGCATCCTCGATCTGCTGGGCGGAGATCCCCAGGGCCGACGCCCGGTTGCGGTCGATCTCCATGTTCACCTGGGGGTTCTTGATCTGCAGGTCGCTGGTAACGTCCTGGATCATCGGCAAGCCCCGCAGATTCTGTTCGAAAGCGCCGGCAGTCCGGTAGAGCTCTTCCGTATCCGGACTTTGCAGCACGAACTGGTACTGGGCCTTGGCAAGAGTCGCCTCCAGCCGGATGGGGGGCGGGTTCTGCATGAACGCCATGATGCCGGGGACCCCCATCATCTGGGGGCGGAGCTTCTGGATGATCTGGTCGGCATTGAGCTTGCGCTCGCGGCGCGGCTTGAGTTTCAGGAACATGAAGCCGGAATTGGAGCCGACCCGGGTGCCGGCGGCCCCTACCGACGACATGAACGCCTCCACGTTCGGCTCCTGGTGGACGATATCCACGAGCTTCATCTGATTCCGCTTCATCTCTTCGAAGGAGACCCCCTGGGCCCCCTCGGTAAAGGCGAAGATGGCGCCGATGTCGTCGGAGGGGAGAAGCCCCATCGGCATCTTCACGAAGAGCCAGACGGTGAGGACCGTCATGGCGGCGGTTACCACGATGGTGGTGCGGCGGTAGTTGAGGGCCTTGGCAAGGGTCCGCTCGTAGAGACGGAGCATACCGTCGAAGAACCGCTCCATGAACAGGTAGAGCCGGCCGTGCTTCTCTTCGCCCGGCGGCTGCAGGAAGCGACTGCACAGCATGGGGGTGAGGGTGAGGGAGACCACCCCGGAGATGAGGATGGAAAAGGTGATAGTGACGGCGAACTCGTGGAGCATCCGGCCCAGCATGCCGGCCATGAAGAGGACCGGGATGAAGACCGCCACCAGCGAGATGGTCATGGAGAGGATGGTGAAGCCGATCTCCCGGGAGCCGCGATATGCCGCCTCCATCGGCTTTTCGCCGTGCTCCATGTGGCGGACGATATTCTCCAGCATGACGATGGCGTCATCGACCACGAAGCCGACCGAGAGGGTGAGCGCCATGAGGCTGATGTTGTTGACCGAGAAGCCGAAGGCATACATGGCCGCGAAGGTGCCGATGATGGAGAGGGGGAGCGCCAGCGACGGAATCACCGTGGCCGAGAGGTTGCGCAGGAAGAGGAAGATGACCATGATAACGAGGCCGATGGTCAGGACGAGGGTGAACTTCACGTCGGCCACCGAGTCGCGGATCATCTCGGAGCGGTCGAAGAGGACGTTGAGATCGACGGATGCGGGGAGCTGGCTCTTGAAGCTGGGGATCTGCTCCTTGATGCTGTCCACCACCTGGATGGTGTTGGTCCCGGGCTGGCGCTGGACGGCCAGGACAATGGCGCGGGTGGTTTTCCCGCCGGTATTGTACCAGGCGGCGATCCGGTCGTTTTCCACGCTGTCGGTCACGGTCCCGATGTCCTGGAGGCGCACCGGCGCCCCTCCCCGGTAGGCGACGATGAGCGGCCGGTACGCGGCCGCGTTGTAGAGCTGACCGGTTGCCTGGATGGTGAATGCCTGGGACTTGCCGTCGAGGGAACCGGTGGGGATGTTGACGTTGCCCGAGTTCAGGGCCGCTCCGATCTCGTCGAGGCCGATCCTGCGCGTCGCCAGCGCCCGGGGATCGAGTTCCACCCGCACGGCGTACTTCTGCGAGCCGAACACCTGCACCTGGGCCACGCCGTTGATCATGGAGATGCGGGGTGCGATGACCGTATCCGCATACTCGTTGACCTCGGACAGCGGCAGGGTGGGAGAGCTGAGGGCCAGGTAGATCACCGGCTGGTCCGCCGGGTTCACCTTCTGGTAGGAGGGGGGGGTGGGCATGTTCTGGGGGAGCTGCCGGGCGGCCTTGGAGATGGCAGCCTGCACGTCCTGGGCCGCGGCGTCGATGCTCTTTTCCAGGGTGAACTTGAGGGTGATGATGGATATTCCCTGGCCATTGGTGGAGTTCATGGAATCGAGGCCGGAAATGGTGGAGAACTGCCGCTCCAGGGGAGTTGCCACGGCGCTCGCCATCGTGTCGGGATTGGCCCCCGGCAGGTTGGAGGTCACCTGGATGGTGGGATAGTCGATGGTGGGCAGGTCGTTGACCGGCAGGAGCCGGTAGGCGAAGAGGCCGAAGATCAGCACCGCCATCATGACGAGACTCGTCATGATGGGGCGCTTGATGAAGAGCTCGGAGATGTTCATTATTTCTTGCCCTGATTCGCTTCCGCTGCCTGGGGAGCCGCAGCCGCTCCCTTCTTCACTTCAACCTTCGCCCCCGGGTAGAGCCGGACCTGGCCGTCGGTCACCACCGTTTCGCCCGGATTCAAACCTTTGTCGATGACCGTTTCGCCGTCGACGGCGATACCAGCGGTCACCGGCCTGATCTCGGCCGTCTGGTCCTCCTTCACCGTGAAAACGTACTGTCCCTGCTGACCGGTCTGCACCGCCCTTGTCGGGACGATGACCGCATCGGGACGGGTGGTGAGGGTCAGCACAACAGTAACGAACTGCCCCGGCCAGAGCCTGCGGGTGGCATTGGCAAAAGTACCCTTCAGCTTGATGGTGCCGGTGGCGGTGTCCACCGTGTTGTCGAGGAAGGAGATGGTGCCCGCCTCTCCCCCGCTCTTGTCGCCGGCGACGAAGGCATCGACTCTGATCCCCGTACCGAGGTACTTCCGTATTTCCACCATGTCCCGCTCGGGAACGGTAAAGGTGGCAAAGATCGGGGAGAGCTGGTTGATGGTGACGAGGACCGGTACGTCGTTCGCCTTCACCAGGTTGCCGACCTGCACCGCCAGGTTGCCGGTCCGACCGTCGATGGGAGACCGGATGTAACAGTAGCCGAGCTGGATCCTGGCATTGTCCACCGCCGCCCGGTCGGCGGCAATGGCCGCGTCAAGGGCTTCGGCATTGGCGCTCAACTGGTCGTACTGATCCTGGGTGACGATGCCGTCCTTGACGAGCGTGCCGTAGCGGCGGACCTGTTCCCTGGTATACCGTGCCTGGGCCAGGTCTTTGGCAAGGGTTGCCTCGGCCTGCTTGAGGGCGGCCTCGAAGGGGGCGGGATCGACGGTGAAGAGGAGGGCCCCCTTCCGCACGTCATCGCCTTCCCGGAAATGGACCCGGGCAGTCTGGCCGTTCACCTGGGCCTTGACGGCCACGGTCGTGGACGACTCCACGTTGCCGATGGCGTGTATCTGCACCGGGACGGTCTTCCGGACGGCAGCCGTCACCGTTACCGGAACGGGAGGCTTGGGCCTCGGCTTCTCCTTCCCGGCGGAACAGGCTGCAACGCTAAAGACCAGAACAGCGGCGGCCGGCACTCTGAGGGAGCTCCATCCAACCAGACGGTCATGTCTCCTCATCCCCGTCACCTGTTCTTCCGGTAGAGATCATCCGCTTCCTTGGCGGAGACCTTGATTCCCTCCCGATCGAGGAGTTCGCCGGTGGTCGTCCAGAGATTCGTGATGGCGTTGTTGTAATCCACAACCGCCTGGATCTGGTTCCCTTCCGCCGTCACCAGGTTGTTGAGAACGTCCAGAACGTCCTTGGTCGTCGCCAGCCCCACCTTCTGCTTCTTGATGTAGGCATCCAGAACCTGTTCCGCGTAGGCGCGGCCGCGGCTCGTGACGTCGAGCTGCTTGTAGCCGGAAAAAACCGCTCGCACCGCGGTGCGCACATCCTTCGCGATGGATTCCTCCAGGCTGCGCACCTGGGTCTTGGTCTGGTCGACGAGGAGCTTGCTCTTGATGTAGGCATTGTCCGCCGCCTCGTTGCCGATGGGGTAGGTGAACTGGAGACCGGCGTTCCAGACCGGGTACTGGCCCGAACCGACGTATTCCAGGTCGCGATTGTAGTGACTGTCGAGGCCGGTGAGGGTCACCCCGCCGACGAAGTCCAACTGCGGAAGGGTCTGGTTTTTCGCCACCCGCGCCTGCAGCTCGTTCGACCTGAGGGCAACCCGCTGCTGCTGCAGGTCAGGCCGGCCGGCCAGGGCGTTTTTGACAGATTCCGCCTCGTTCACTTCCAGATTTTCCCGCATCGGAGTGTCGGTCGGCACGATATCGGTCACCTCGTGCATCTGCAGCAGGAGGCGCAGCGCGTCCACCTGGTCCTTGAGGGCCCGCTCGGCATCGATCAGGTTCTTCTGCTGGGTCGCCACGCCGAATTCGGCATTCAGGACCTCGAATGCCGGCAGCACCCCGGCCTTTACCTGGGCACGGGTATTGGTGAGAATGGTCTGGGCGAGATCCAGGGAGGTCTTCTTCACCCGCAGGTTTTCCCGGGCGCTGTAGAGCTGGAAATACTGGGTCCGCACCTGGGAAATGATTGACAGCATCTTCGACTTGTACTGCTCCAGCGACCCTTCCTTGCCGTACTGCGCCACCAGGATGTTGAGTTCGGTCGCCTCCCGGCCGAAGTTCTTCAGAAGGGGCTGGGTGAAGGTGAGGGCAACGCTGGACTGGAAATAATCATTCAGGTTTCCGATCCCGAAATTGTTGTGGTTCCAGGAGTTGTCGAATGCCAACCCGGCAGTCCCACCGCTCGGCATGAGCTTGCTCAGCGCCGCATTGAACTCGGTGGTGCGCTGCCTGGTGATCTGCGCACCCCCCGTGGTGACGCGGTTCGCCGTCTGGTTGACAAGGTCCTGGTAGTTGGCCAGCAGGTTCAGGAGCGGATCGTAGATTCCCAGGTACTTGTGGATATCGGCCTCCGCAGACGCCGGATTGTACAGCTCGGCCTGCACGTCCAGGTTTTTCTCCACCGCCATCTTGACGGCATCTTTCAGGGAAAGGGAAAGCGGCGCCTCCTCCGCCCGGACAGCACCGGCAAGCACCACCAGTAAACCGACTGCGACAGCGTATTTCATCATCAGATCTCTCTCCTTACCAGTCCGTTGAGGATTAAATCAATGCATCCTTCGGGGGAAAAAAGCGCTTCCGCGTCAACTACCATTGAAAAAATAAAGCCCCGCAGCACGTTGAAGATGATGCGGGCTGCTTCCGCCGAATCGCAGCTGCGGAACGTGCCGGCGGCAATCCCCTTGTCGATGATGTCGGCAATGAGCCGGCGTCTTTCCCGCAAGTACCCCTGCACCAGGGCGCCGCTGAAGGACATCCCCAGCTCCCGCCCCATCAGGTGGATCATCTCCCGATGCTTTCCGGCAAATTCGATGCTCGCGGCGATAAACGATGCGATGGCTTCGCCGGGGTCCCGGCAGTCGCGGAGCGCTGCCAGCGTCGCCCTGTTGAGCTGGTCCATCCATTCCCTCTGGAGAGTCTCGTAGAGCTCTTCCTTGTTCTTGAAATGGAGGTAGAGCCCGCCGACACTGGTCCCCGCTTCCCGGGCAATGGCCCGCATGCTCGCCTGGGCATATCCCTGCTCGATAAATGCCTGCCTGGCGGCGGCAAGGATATGCTGCTTGGTCTCCATGCCTGAACGCTTGTTCATATGAACGATTGTTCAGTAAAATCGGTAATTTGTCAAGGGAAATTATCCTTCCGGAGGCTGCGGTAATACCAACAAAACGGGGCCAGACCGTGGCGGTCTGACCCCTCTGCCGTGTGCGCGGCGGAAACCGGTGGAATCCTTCATTGACGGGACGGGACCCGGCGATGCGGTCACGCCCGGTCACGGGACGTCAGTATTCATCTTCCTCCGGTTCCTCTTCTCCGTATTCGTCGACCCCGAACGCCTCGTCATACCCCAGGTCTTCGGCACCTTCCACCTCATCGAGCTCATCGGCCATGAACTGTCCGGCGGACCGTTCATCCTCGCTGATCGCCTCGAACTTTGCCAGGATTTCACCCTTGGTGCAGTACCGGCCATCCCGGTGCCCGCACGTATCGAGCGAGCAGAGGTCGAACAACTGGATCTCGCTGCAGAGTCTGCGGGGTGTGTTTTCCTTTGTCATGTCAGCTGACCTCGCGGGGTAGCTACCCGCCGTTGACGTATTCCATCGCCTTGCCCACATCCTCGGAACAGCCGATAAAGATCGGGGACCGCTGGTCAAGGCTTTCCGGTTTGATGTCCAGTATCCGCCGGGCCCCGTCGGTGGCGGCCCCGCCGGCGTTCTCCACGAGGAAGGCCATGGGATTCAGCTCGAAGAGGAGCCGCAGCTTGCCGTTGGGGGAGCCGTTGAGGGCGGGATACATGAACAGCCCCTTCCCCTTCATGAGCACCTGGTTGATATCGGGAACGAACCCTCCCGAATACCGGAGTTTCGACCCTTTCGCCTCCAGGTAGCGGACGTATTTCTCGATCCCTTCGCTGTACTTGTTGCGCAGCCCCCCCGGGGAGTAGATATCCCCGGACGGTTTCATCCGGACGTTCTCGCGGGTCAGGGTGTATTCCATGAGATGGTTCATGGTGAATTCGTAGACCCCGTTCCCCACCGAATAGACGAGAGAGACCCGCGGGCCGTAGAGGATGTAGATGGCCGCTACCTGGTTGCGCCCCTCCTGGAGAAGGTCGCACCCTTTATAGACCGACACGATGGTACCCACCGCCAGGTTCACATCCACCAGGGACGAGCCGTCCAGGGGATCGTACGCCACTGAGTAGAGCCCCTCGGCATTGGCCTGGGCCTGGAATATCTCGTCCATCTCCTCGGAGGCGATATTGCAGACCACCCCCGAATGGATCAGCCGCTTCCTGATGATACGGTCGGAAAGGACATCCAGGGCCAGCTGCTCTTCCCCGTAAAGGTTCGAAGTCCCTGCAACCCCCAGGTCGCCGGTGCGGACGGCATTGATCACGTACTTGCTCGCCTCGGCAATCTCGCAGATCAGGTGCACGAGATTGTCCTCGATGTTCTGGCTCCGCAGGTGACGCCGTAGTTCAATCTGAAATTTTGTCTTTCCCGGTTCGCTGGACGACATCCCTTTCCCTCCCCCCCCAGTATTCAGTCACATTAAATAACATTTCGATATTACTGTAATTCCCTGGGCAACGCAAGCAAAAACTCCCCCCCGGCCGCTATTCCCTTGACTTCAGGATTCAGCGTGGTATTTCATAGAAGGACATGTGGCACAGTGGAGACGATCGGATCGGGGAGCAACCATGGAGCAGGTCGGGCGCAGGAAATTTCTCATGACATCTCTCGGCGGGGTCCTCGCGGTCGCTGCCGGCGCCGTACTCTATCCACTCTACCGGTACCTGGCCCCGCGCCGGAACATCGACAGCCTGGGAAAGGTTTCCTTTCCCGAAACAGAGGTACCGGCGGGGGGAGCAAAGTTCTTCGACATCGGAGGTGCGACCGGCGTGGTGGTACGCAAGGCGAACGGCGATCTCGTGGCCCTCAGCGCGGTCTGCACCCACCTCGGCTGCATCGTCCAGTGGCAGAAAGAGCGCCAGGATTTCCTCTGCCCCTGCCATGCCGGCCGGTACACCGCCGACGGCGCCGTGGTTTCCGGACCGCCGCCGAAGCCGCTCGGCAAGCTCCCGTTCAGCGTTGCCAACGGCACCATAACCGTCGGGTAAGCAGAGGGTTCCGCATGCCGTCCCCGCTCACTGACCCTGCGCCCCCGCTGCCGTTCCAGGAGAAGTAGATGGTCCTGTTCAAGAAAATCGCGGACTGGCTGGAAGTCCGTCTGGGGCTCAGGGATCTGGTTGACCGGGAGTTGACCGGCTACCTCCTGCCACGGAACATCAATGCCTGGTATTCCCTGGGGAGCATTCTCCTCTTCATTTTCGCCCTCCAGGTGGTTACCGGCATCCTCCTCCTCATCTACTACGTCCCCGATGCGGACCGGGCGTTCCGGAGCGTGACCACCATCATGAACGAGGTGCCGTTCGGTTGGCTGATCCGGATGTGCCACGCCGTCGGCTCCAACATGATGGTGCTCATCCTCCTGTTCCACATGCTGTCGGTCCTCTTCATGGGAAGCTACAAGAGTCCGCGAGAGATGAACTGGCTTTCCGGGTTCATCCTTCTCAACCTGGTCATGGCGGTCTCTCTCACCGGCTATCTCCTCCCCTGGAGCCAGCTCTCCTTCTGGGCCACCACCGTCGCCACCAACAGCGTCGGCACCATCCCGGTCGTCGGCGGCCGCCTCGTGGAGTTCCTCCGCGGCGGCACACTGGTGGGCCCCGCAACCCTCGGCCGGTTCTTCGCCCTGCACGTGGCGGTTATCCCCCTCACCATCGCCGCCCTCGTCGGTCTCCACCTATTCCTCCTGGAGAGGATCGGCGTCTCCACCCCACCCTTCGGGATGGATGACACGCGAAACGCCTGGCGGGGGGAGCGCTTCGAGTACGAAGGGCACCCGGGCGGCATCCCCTTCTTCCCCAACTATCTTCTCCAGGACCTGACGTCCATCGCCATCTACCTGGCGTTCTTTTTCCTCGTGGTCTTCTTCGACCCCTACCTCTTCTTTCCCAAGGACGCCTTTCTCCCGGCCAACCCGTTCCAGACCCCGGCCCATATCAAGCCGGAGTGGTACTTCCTCGCCAACTATCAGACCCTGAAGATCTTCCCCAGTGAATTCGTGGGACTGGCGGTGCAGGGGATGGCCATGACCTTCCTGGCGCTCCTCCCCTTTGTCGACCGGGGAAAAGAAAAGCATCCACTGAAGCGGCCCCTCTTTCTCGCCTGCTCCGTCGGCGGCATCCTCCTCTGGCTGGGCTTGACGATCTGGGGGCATTACTCGTGACAAGCGGCGCTGACAAACTGCCACCTGCGGGGTTGCGGCCCTCCCCGACTACACCTGCTGAGACACGGATGATTCCATGCTGAGAGCCACCCGCGCAACCGTCATTCTGTTCCTGATCCTCATGGTACCGGCCCTGGCCCCGGCACAGGAGGAAATCGTCTGTATAAGCTGCCACGGGACCCTTCCGGGAAAACTCGGGGAGCCGGTGAAGCTCTGGAAAGGGAGCATCCATGCCGAGAACGGCATCGCCTGCCCCAGCTGCCACGGCGGTGACCCCCGGGACATGGCCAATGCCATGAAACCTGAGCGGGGTTTTCTCGGCGCCCCGAAGGAAACCGACATCCCCGCCTTCTGCGGCCGTTGTCATATCGGGGTAGAAAAAGACTACCTGCAGAGTGCCCACGGCAAGGCCCTCGGCATGGGGGGCCCCACCTGCGTCACCTGCCACGGCAACCACCTGGTGGTCAGGGCATCGCTGGATATCATCAATGAGAAGACCTGCAGCCAGTGCCATGGTTTTGAGCGGGCACGGATCATCCGCGAGGCCATGGCCCAGACCGAGAGCCATATCGTCGCCATCGATGCCGGCATCAACCGGTACAAGGGGATGGGGATCGACACCGAGAAACTGGAAAAGGGGCTTTTCGCGGTGCGTAATCGCTTCCACACCCTCTTTCACAACGTGAATGTCGAGATGGTAAAGAACGAAGCCGTCGGGATCAATGCCGACCTCGGAAAGCTCGACAGCACCCTGGCGAAGATTGCCGAGGACCTCGACAGGCGGAAGATCATCGGGGCCGGGGCCGTCGGCCTCGCCCTCCTCGCCGCCCTGATCCTCTATCTCCTGAAGAGGAGTTATGACCGTGAGGAGTGAGATGCCGCCGGAATGGAGCCATTGACGGGCGGAGGGCATGCCGTCGACGGAGTCGTTGACTTCCGCAATCCCGGCTGCTTTAATAGTACTGGCTCCGCCCACTAACTCCCGAGAAAGAAGCCCCTCGACATGTCCCTTCTCCCGGCACGGAAAAAGCTCACCCTGGTGCAAAAGCTCATCTTCAGCTACGCTGCGATGCTCTTCTTCACCACCGCCGCCCTCGTCTTTGCCGTCGTCGGCCTCTACTCCATCAAGAGAACTGCCAGGGACATCATCATCACCGACCTTCCGGCCATCAGCGCCACCCTCCGCCTGCGGGAATCGCTGCTGGCCCAGGAGCGCTACGCCGGCAAATTTATGATCCTCAGGCTCGATGAATTCAGGCAGCTCTTTCATCAGCGGGAAGAGGAATTCCACAAGATTCTCGGCGACCTGGAAAAGAAGAACAGCGACGAGACCATCTCCCGCCTCTCGATCGATTACCATGCATACCAGCAAGAGGTCGACCGGCTTTTCAAGGCGCCCGCAGAGGCCCCCCTTCCCGCCAGGAAGGAAGCAGAGCAGGTCTTTGCCGACATCGAAGCGGTTTCCGCATCCCGGCAGAAGCTCCTCTTCGAAAAGCTTGCGGAAACCGACCGGCGCGAGGCAGCAACCGTACGCCTCACCCTCCTCTACTCCTTCGCAGGCTCCCTCCTTGCCCTTGCCGTCGCCGCCCTCTTCATCCATAATATTTCCTCGTCGATCCGCAAACTCAAGAGGGGGACGCACCGGATCGCCCAGGGGGATTTCGATTTCAACCTCCAGGTGGCACCCGGCGACGAATTCGGCGAGCTTGCCGAAGACTTCACGAGGATGGCAAAGAAACTCAAGGACCTGGAACAGTTGTCCCTCGATGCCAGCCCCCTGACAAGGCTCCCCGGCAATATCGCCATCGAGAGGCTCCTCAGCAGCAAAATAGAGGGAGAAGAGCCCTATGCCGTCTGCTACGCGGACCTGGACAATTTCAAGGCGTACAATGACCGCTACGGCTATATCAAGGCGAGCGAGGTCATCAAACTGACGGGCGATATCATCAGCGATACGGTGAGCGGCATTGCCGGCGAGGGTGCATTCGTCGGCCACGTGGGGGGAGACGACTTCGTCATGGTGGTTCCAGCGGAGCATGCGGCGGCCATCTGCGAAAACGTAATCGCCTCTTTTTCCGCCATGATAGTCGAGCATTACACCGGCGACGACCTGGCCAAAGGGGCCATCGAGGGAATCGACCGCTACGGGGTTCCCCGGACTTTCCCCATCATCACCATCTCCATTGCCGTGCTCGTCTGCCACCGGGGGGAATACGGCTCTCCCACGGACATAGCCGAGGCCGCACTGGAAATCAAGGATCGCCTGAAGGGGATGAAGGGGAGCAATTACTTTATCTACTCGGGAGCGACGGCCCGATGAGAAGAATGCATCCCGCAATTCTTGTGCTGGCATGCACCCTCTGCTGTTCCGGGTGCGCATCCCTCTCGACCACGTCGTTCTATGCTCGGTACACGCAGCAGCAAAAGCTCTCCCGGGCTGTCGATCTTCTCGGAACGGGGAATACCGGGCAGGCGACCGGCCTGCTGGCAGAGGTAGCGGCGGGGAAAGGGTTCCCGGGCGTCACCGACGAGGCGCTCTTTCGCTTGGCACTTCTCTCCGTGGGTGACGGCACCGACCCTTCCCGGCTGCAGCAGGCACGGCAGCTGCTCGAGAGATTGAAGAAGGAATACCCCGACAGCCCCTGGACCGCACAGGGGGCCTCCCTGACCGATTTCCTCACGAACATCCCGAAAAGATACGATCTCGGCCGTGGGAAAAAGCTGGCTGAGGCGCTCAGGGCGCTCAGGGAGGGAGATGCGGATACGGCAGCCAAGCTGCTGGACGAGATCAGCAGGGGAAAGGCGGCGGACGGGGTTACCGACGAGGCGCTCTTCCGGCTGGCACTCCTCTCCATCGACACGGAGCCTGAACGTCAGCAGAATTCCCTGACGTCGAACCTGCTGGGAAGACTGGAAACGGAATATCCCGAAAGCCCCTGGACCCTGCAGGCTGCGGGTCTCTCCGAACTGCTGGAAAACCTCTCCCAGAAATTCCGGAACAACCAGGAAATGCGGCGCCAGATCAAATCCTTCAAGGATATGAACCAGCACCTGATCCGGGAAAACAAGGAACTGCGCCTCAATATCGAACGGCTGAAGAATCTTGACCTGGAACTGGAACGAAAGAAATAGGGGCATGGAACCATGCCCCTGCAGGTGAACTCCACTCTGGCTACATCTTCCTCAGGTCAATGACTCGCGAGGCCTTTCCTTCATGGCGGGGAATGCTGTTCGGTTCCACCAGCCTGACCGTCACCCCCACCCCGATAACCGATTCGATCCGCTTCTCGACCCTTTCCAGGAATGCCCTTTGCATCTTCATCTCGTCGAAGAAGATGTTCTCCGTGACCTCGATCCGCACCTCGATGACATCCAGCGCCCCCTTGCGGTCAACGACGAGCTGGTAGTGGGGCTCGCACCCCTCGATGGCCACCAGGGCCTCCTCGATCTGGGACGGGAAGACATTGACCCCCTTGATGATCAGCATGTCGTCGCTGCGCCCCATGGTTTTCTTCATCCGCACCACGGTCCTGCCGCACGCACAGACGCCGTAGTCGAGGCTGGTGATGTCGCGGGTGCGGTAGCGGATCATGGGAAAGGCCTCCTTGGTGAGGGTCGTGAGCACAAGCTCGCCGACATTCCCCGGCGGGAGGACCTGGCAGGTGTCAGGGTCGATGATTTCCGGGATGAAGGCGTCCTCGAAGACATGCATGCCGTTTTTGTGCTCGCAGTCTCCGGCGACCCCCGGGCCGATGATCTCGGAGAGCCCGTAGTTGTCCGTAGCGCTGATGCAGAGCCGGGACTCGATTTCCCGCCGCATCGCCTCGCTCCAGGGTTCCCCGCCGAAAAGCCCTACCCGCAGGGACAACCCCTTGGGATCGATCCCCATCCGTTCCATCCTGTCCGCAAGGGTAATGGCGTAACTGGGTGTGCCGACGAGGACGGTACTCTTGTAATCCTGCATGATCATGATCTGCTTTTCGGTATTTCCCGCCCCCATGGGGATCACCGACGCCCCGATGGCTTCGGCGCCGTAGTGAAGGCCAAAGGCGCCGGTGAACATCCCATAGCCGAAAGCGATCTGCACCACGTCGTCGTGGGTAACCCCTGCGGCAGTCATGAACCGCGCCACCAGGTTCGACCAGGTTTTGATGTCGTTTCTCGTGTATCCCACCACCGTCGGCTTCCCGGTGGTACCCGACGACGAGTGGATCCGGACCACTTCCCGCAGCGGCACGGCAAACATGCCGTACGGGTAATTGAGACGGAGATCTTCCTTGGTGGTGAAGGGAAGGTTCCGCAGGTCAGCCAGGGACTGGGCATCCTCCGGCACGATTCCCGCCTCCTTGAACTTGGTGCGGTAACAGCTGACATTCTTGTAGACGCGGTGCAGTGTTGCCTGCAGGCGTTCCAGCTGCAGCTGCTCCAGTTCTTCCCGCGGCATGCATTCGTGTGTCGGGTCCCAGATTCCCATAAGATTCTCCCGTTGTCAGATGTGGGTTTTCAGGTATCGGTCAGAGTACGTGAATTGTTGATCGGAAACAACAGACTCGAAACGCGCATCATCGTTCCCAGATCTCTTTCTTTTCCCGTCCGAGATAGGCCCGCTGCACCTCTTTGTTTTCCAGCAATTCCGCCGATTCTCCTTCGAGAATCACTTTTCCCGTCTCCAGCACATACCCGCGATCGGCCATCTTCAGGGCAGCCCTGGCGTTCTGCTCCACGAGGAGGATCGTCGTCCCCCGGTCGCGGCGCAGCGTCTCGATGACCGCGAAGATCTCCTGGATCACCAGCGGAGCCAGCCCCATGGACGGCTCGTCGAGGAGGAGGAGTTTCGGCCTCGCCATCAGCGCCCTGCCGATCGCCAGCATCTGCTGCTCGCCGCCGGACAGCGTTCCGGCCATCTGCCGGCGTCGTTCCAGGAGCCGGGGAAAGAGGGAGAATATCTCCTCCATGTCTTTCCTGATCTCGCTCCGCTTTTCCCGATGGCGAAAACGGAGGTAGGCCCCCAGTTCCAGGTTTTCCTCCACGGAAAGGGGCTTGAACACCTGCCGCCCCTCGGGGACCTGGGAGATGCCGAGTTCCACGATGCGGTCGGCCGAAAGGGCGGAAATGGGAGCTCCGTCGAAGATGATCTCGCCGCTCCTTGGAGGGGAGACCGCCGACAGGGAATTGAGGATCGTGGTCTTGCCGGCGCCGTTGGCGCCGATCAGGGTGACGATCTCCCCCCTGACGAGGTGCAGCGATACGTTCTTCAAGGCGTGCACCTGGCCATAGTAGGTATTGATATTCTTGACCTTGAGCAGTTCCACGGCCCCCTACCCTTCCCCGAGATAGGCGTCGACGACCGCCTGGTTCTCCTGGATCTCCCGGGGCGTTCCCGCTGCCAGCAGGCGCCCCAGATTGAGAACCAGTATGGCGTCACAGATGTCCATCACCAGCTCCATGTCATGCTCCACCAGCACGATGGTGATCCCGGACTCACGTATTCTCCTGATGAGTTGGGCCAGTTCGGCGGTTTCCCTGCTGTTGAGGCCAGCAGCCGGCTCATCCATCAGGATGATGCGCGGCTCGATGGCCAGCGCCCGGGCGATCTCCAGCAGCCTCCCCTTGCCGAAGGGAAGGTTCCCCGCCACGATCGAAGCGGCATCGCCAAGGCCGACGAAATCGAGCCAGTGCTGCGCCCGTTCCCGGATGGCGCGCTCTTCGCGCAGATGGCCGGGAAGCTTGAGGACGCAGGAAAGGATGCCGCTCTTGCTCCCCGTGTGGAGACCCACCATGACGTTTTCCAGCACGGTCATCTGGGAGAAGAGCTCGATGTTCTGGAAGGTGCGCACCATGCCGAGGGGAGCGAGTCTCTCCGGCGGGAAACCGGTGATGGGCTTGTTGTCCAGATAGACATGACCGGAGGTCTGCGTGTAGATGCCGGTGATGATGTTGAAGAGGGTCGTCTTGCCGGCACCGTTCGGGCCGATGACCCCGGTGATGGACCCGGGGCTGACGGCAAACGAGACATCCTCCAGGGCGGTAATGCCGCCGAACATCTGGGTTATCCTCTCCAGCCTAAGCACGCTCTTCCCCCTCTTTTCCGCGTCTCACGCGGAGGGAGCCGATCATGGCGGGAATGCCGCGCACCAGGCCGCCCGGCATGAACATGGTCATCAGGATGAGAATGAGCCCGTAGATGACGATGTCGTAATCCTGGAAGGCGCGAAGCATCTCCGGCAGAAAGGTCAGGAGGGCCGCGCCGAGCAGGGAGCCGTAGATGCTTCCCAGCCCGCCGATGATGACCATGGTCACCAGCTCCACGGAGAAATTGAACCCGAAGGAGGCCGGCGAGACAAAGGCCATGGTATGGGCGTAGAGACTCCCGGCAATGGCGGAGATGAACGCCGACAGCGCGAAAATCTGCACCTTCAGCAGGCGGGCATTGACCCCCATGACCCGGGCAGCCACCTCCGAATCGTGGATCGCCCGCAACGCCCTGCCGACCCTGGAGTTGACCAGATTCAGGGAGAGGAGAACGGTCGTCAGGGTAAACGCCCAGATCAGGTAAAAATTCTTGACGTCGTTGTCAAAGACAAGCTTTCCCAGGGCGAGGCTGGGTATCCCCGAGAGCCCCGATGGCCCGCCGGTCAGGGCGACGGCTTCGTTGAAAACGATATAGACGATGATTCCCATGCCGAGGGTGGCCATGGCCAGGTAGTGCCCCTTGAGCTTCAGGATGGGAAATCCAACGGCAAAGGCGAGAACCATCACGGCAACCGCCGAGAAGACCATGGCGGGCCAGGGATTGATGCCGAAGGTGGCTGTCATGATCCCCGAGCTGTAGGCGCCCAGTCCGAAGAAGGCCGCATGGCCGAGGGATATCTGGCCGGCGAAGCCGAGGAGGAGGTTCAGAGCAACGGCCAGCATGGTGTTGATGCCGACGAACACCAGGACATTCATCAGGTACCCCCCCTTGAAGAGAAAGGGGGCTATCAGGACCAGGACGGCCAGGATCAGGAAATGGACAAATGCGCGTTTCACACTCTTTCCTTTGCTGCTTCTACGATGCCACGCTGCGGCGAAGGGCTGGAGAAGAGGCCGGGCCATTCACTCTTCGCCACGGAAGAGCCGTAATCAGACCCGCTCGGTTTCGGCCTTCCTGAACAGCCCCTGCGGCCTGATGAAGAGGATGAGGAGCAAGATGATGAAGGCGATGGCATCCTTGTACCCCGACGAGATCAACCCCGCCCCCAGGGATTCGAGAACGCCCAGGAGAAGTCCTCCGAGGACCGTGCCGAAACCGCTGGAGAGGCCGCCGATGATGGCGGCACAGAACCCCTTGAGGCCCAGCATGATTCCCACGTCGTAGGCGGTCATGGTGAGGGGTGCGATGATGATGCCGGCCATGGAACCCATGGCCGAACTGATGACGAACGAGAAGAGCACCATGCGGCGGACATCGATCCCCACGAGACCGGCAGCCCGCCTGTTGCTGGCGCAGGCGCGCATCGCCTTGCCGGTGATGCTGTAATTGAAAAACAGCTTGTTCACGACGATGATCACCACGGTGATGCCGAAGATCCAGAGATTCTGGGGGAGTATGGTGGCGCCGGCGACCTCGATCGGCTCGCTGCCGGAAAAGGGGGGAAGGGCATGGGTATCTTTCCCCCAGGCGAGCATGGCAAGACCGCGGATCAGGATGCTCCCCCCGATGGTGATGATGACCAGACTGAGGGGGGTGGCATTCTTGAGAGGCCGGATCGCTAGGCGCTCGAACACGACGCCGCCGGCGGTCGCCGCGAGAACGGCCGCCACCACGGCCGCGGGGAGTGGAAGTTTCAGAACGGAAGAGAAAAAGTAGCTCAACATCCCTCCCAGCATGACAAATTCGCCCTGGGCAAAATTGATGATGCTGGTGGCGTTATAGATGATGGCGAACCCGAAGCCGATGAGGGCGTAAATGGCGCCGGTGGAGAGGCCGGAAAGGAGGTACTGTAGTATCTGCTGCGTGAGTTCCATGGAGCCCGCTGGAGAAAAAGGCGCAGGCGGCGGTGCCGCCTGCGCCGGGTTGGATCAGAATGATCTGGTACCGTTCAGGAGACCGGGGAGCATCGGGTTACTTGACCAGCACCCAGTCTTTGTTCTTCACCTCCACCAGGACGAAGGCATCCTTGGTGAGGCCGGCGTGATCGGAGGGAGAAAAGGTGAACGTGCCGCCGATACCGTGGAAGTCCCGTGTTTTCTCCAGCTGGTCGCGGATGGTGGACGGGGTGTCCCCGCCGCGCTCGATGGCCCCCTTGAGAAGCATGACCGCGTCCCAGGCATGGCCGCCGAAGTGATCGCCCTCCACCTTGAAGTGGTTCTGGTAATCCTTGACAAAGGCCATGAGGGATTTTCTCTGGGGATCGGACGCTTTCAGCAGATCGGCAACGAGCACTTTCCCCGAGGGGAGCCTGATCCCCTCGGCAGCATCGCCGGCCAGATCGATGAATTTCTTGGAAGAGACGCCATGGCTCATGTAGAGCGGGATCTTGACGCCCAGCTGGCGGGCGTTCTTGGCAATGACCGCCGGGCCCGGGTTGGTCCCCCAGCAGATGATGGCCTGGGCCTGGGAGCCGCGGATCTTGGTGAGCTGGGACGTCATGTCCGTGTCCTTGGGCCCGTAGGTATCGTCGGAAACGATGGTGATGCCGTATCTGGCAGCCTGCCCCTTCAGCTGTTCCCGCCCCGACGAGCCGAAGCCGTCGGATACGGTCAGTATCGAAATCTTGGTGATTTTCTGCTTCTGCAGCTGCTCGTAGATTCTGGCCACCGCCAGGGAATCGTTCTGGGCGGTCTTGAAGACCCACTTCTTCACCGGTTCGGTGATCTTGATCCCCGCCGCGCAGGAAATGAGGGGAACCTGATCCTTTTCCGCCACCGGAATCACCGCCATGGATTCGCCGGTGGTGCTGGGACCGATAATCGCCGCCACCTTGTCATCCTTGATGAGCCTGGTGGCCAGCTGCACCGCCTTGGTGGCGTCGCCGCCGGTGTCGTACACAACCAGCTCCAGCTTGCGTCCCTTGACCCCGCCGGCTTTGTTGATCTCGTCCACGACCATCTGGGCCGTGTTGCGCTCCGGTTCGCCGAGAAACGAAGGGGGCCCGGTCACGGCAAAGAGACCGCCGATCTTGATGGGGGGAGCGGCCACGGCAGCGCTGCAGGCAAGGAGAACAATCAATCCGGCAGACATCGTTCGCAGGATTTTCGTCGTCATGGGATATCTCCGTTTCATGGAAAAATGTAGTTTCGGGTTTCGCGTTCCTTGTATTCGAGTCCTTGACCCTGATCCGGCTGTAACTCAAAACGTTACTTGATGATGTCCCAATCCCCTTTGGTGATCCGGACCATCTCAAAGGCGGAGAGGTCCAGCCCGTTGTGGTCGGTGGGGGACATGGTGAACACCCCGGAAACGCCGTGCATTCCCTTGGCCTGCTCGATGCCGGTCCTGATCTGGTCGGGGGTGGCCCCGACCTTCTTGATGGCGTTGCTGATCAGTTCGAACGCATCGTAGGCATAGCCGCCGAAGGTGGACGCCTCCACCCCGTAGGCCGCCTTGTAGGCCTGGTCATACGCCTTCAGCACCTTCGCCTGGGGGTCGTTCTTCTTCAGCTTGTCGTAGACCGCCAGTTTCCCCGCGGGAAGCATGACCCCTTCCGCGGCATCGGCGCCGGCCAGCTCGATGTACTTCTTGGAGGCGACGCCGTGGCTCATGTAGAGGGGGATCTTGATCCCCAGCTGTTTCACGTTCTTGGTCACCGCCGCAGGTCCCGGATTGGTCCCCCAGCAGATGATGGCGTCGGGCTTGATCCCCCGGATCTTGGTCAGCTGCGGGGTCATGTCGGTGTCCTTGGGGGAATAGACTTCATCGGCAACGACGGTGAACCCTTTTTTCGCCGCCAGGGCCTTCAGCTGCTCCCGCCCCGAGGCCCCGAAGGCATCGGAAACCGTCAGGAGAGCGATGTTCTTCTGGCCGTGCTGCTTCATGTAGTTCAGGATCTTTTCCGCGGCCACATGGTCGTTGGCGGGAGTCTTGAAGACCCACTTCGAGACCGGCTCGGTGATCTTGATGCCGGCGGCGCAGGAGACCATGGGGATTTTTTCCTTGTCGACGAATTCCTTGATGGCCATGGTGTCGCCGGTGGTGCTGGGTCCGATGATGGCAACCACATGGTCGTTCTTGACGAGTTTCGTGGCCAGTTGCAGCGCTTTGGTGGCATCGCCCTGGGTATCATAGACCACCAGCTCGATCTTGCTCCCCTTGATCCCTCCTTTGGCATTGACATCCTTCACCAGCATTTCCAGGGTGTTCTTCTCCGGTTCCCCCAGGAAAGAGGCCGGGCCGGTCACGGAAAACAGGGCGCCGATCCGGATCGGCGCAGCAGCCAGGACGCTGCCGGCACACAGCAGGAGCAGGCAACAGGTCAGCACAGGCGTCAACTTTTTCATACGTGTCTTCCCTCCCTAAATAGATGTGAAGCGACGGGACTGCGGCTTACATGCCGTAGAGCCGTTCCCCTTCGAGAATTGCAAAACCTTTATCCAGCAGGGCCTTGATCGCCTTCTCGGTCTCATCGAAACGGAAAATGATCACCGCGTTCTCTCCGCACCGCTCGACAAAGGCGTACATGTATTCCACGTTGATGGCCTGACTGTCCAGGGTCTGGAGGATGGTGGCCAGCCCCCCCGGCCGGTCGGGAACTTCCACGGCCACCACTTCGGTCTTGCTGACGGTGAAACCGTGCTCCTTCAGGACCGTCTTCGCCTTTTCCCGGTCATTGACGATCAGCCGCAGGATGCCGAAATCCGAAGTGTCGGCGAGGGAAAGTGCCCGGATGTTGATCCCCGCATCCCCCAGAATCCGGGTGATCTCCGCGAGACGCCCCGATTTGTTTTCGATGAAGATGGAAATCTGCTCGACTTTCATGATGCCCCCTTTGTAAGGGGCGCGGTCGCCGCGCCCTGGACGGAGAGACTCCGCCCCTACCCTAATTTCCTGTTGTCGATGACCCGCTTCGCCTTCCCCTCGCTGCGCTGGATGGTCTTGGGCTCCACCAGCTTGGCGGTGCAGGTGACCCCGAGCATATCCTTGATCTCTTTCTCGATGCGCTTGGCAAGCCCCTGGAGGACTTTGACCTCGTCGGAGAAGAGCCGCTCGTCAACCTCCACCTGCACCTCGAGCGTGTCGAGATTTTCCTTGCGATCGACGAGGAGGAGGTAGTGGGGCTCGACCCCTTCGATCCCCACCAGGATCGATTCGATCTGGGAGGGGAAGACATTGACCCCGCGTATGATGAGCATGTCGTCGGAACGGCCGCTCATGCGCGCCAGGCGTGCGTGGGTCCGGCCGCAGACGCATTTCTCGTAGGTGATGCTGGTTATGTCGCGGGTCCGGTAGCGGACAAGCGGGATCCCCTGCTTGGTAATGGTGGTGATCACCAGTTCGCCCTTTTCCCCTTCGCCGAGCCGCTCCCCGCTCTCCGGGTCGATGATCTCGGGGATGAAGTGGTCTTCCCAGATGTGAAGGCCGTTCTTCCCCTCGAAACACTCCTGGGCCACCCCCGGTCCCATGATCTCGGAGAGGCCGTAGATATCGAGGGCGGTGAGGTTGAGCTTCTCCTCGATCTCCCCCCGCATCGCCTCGGACCACGGCTCGGCGCCGAAGATCCCTACCCGGAGCTTCAGGTCACGGAAATCAACCCCTTCCACTCGCGCCTCCTCGGCCATGAAAAGGGCATAGGAAGGGGTACAGGTGAGGATCGTGGAACCGAAGTCCTGCATGATCATGATCTGGCGTTTGGTGTTTCCGCCGGAGATGGGGATAACCGAGGCGCCCAGCCGCTCTGCGCCGTTGTGCACGCCGAGACCGCCGGTAAAGAGCCCGTACCCGTATGCGTTATGGATAATATCTCCACGATGGGCGCTGGCCGTTGCCAGGGTCCGTGCCATCAGCTCGGTCCATATCTCGATATCGCGCTTCGTATAGCCCACGACGGTCGGTTTGCCGGTGGTGCCGCTGGAGGCATGGATCCGGACGATCTCTTCCATCGGGGCGGCGAAGAGGCCGTAGGGATAGGAGTCCCGCATATCCTGCTTGGTGGTGAAGGGGAATCGCCGGAGGTCGTCAAGACACTTCACGTCATCGGGACGGATGCCGGCCTTGTCAAAAGACCCCCGGTAAAACGGTACGCTGGCATAGACCCGTTCGACGACGCTCTGGAGCCGTTTCAGCTGCAGCGACTCCAGGACCGGCCGGGGGAGCGTTTCGAATTCCTCGTTAAAGTATGTGGCCATGGGTTGAACTCCCTTACACTCATTTCTGGCGAACGGTGGAAACTGACAGAGGGAACGGGAAGCCGGGACGGGCCTCCCGTCCATTCACCGCTTCACAATCACAGCGCCCTTCCCTTCAGGAAGGCCGTGCGGTTCACTTCGAGGGCCTTGTGGGGGACCATTTTCTCCAGGGACTTCAGCCAGAATTCCTCGGCCACGTTGAGCCGGCGGGAAACGGCGCCGAGGAGGACGGTATTGGCCGCCCGGGGGTTCCCCGCCTCCGTGGCCAGTTTCTGGCCGTCCACCAGGAGAAAGTCGGGAAACCGTTCCCGGATGGTCCCTTCCAGCCCTTCCGGGTAGGAGGCCTGTCCCATCAGCACCGCCGGGGGCGGGATGCGCAGGTCGTTGGCCACCACCGTCCCCCCTTCCTTCAGGAGAGGCAGGGACCGGAAGGTCTCCATCAGCTCGAACCCGAAGAGGATGTCTCCCTCCCCTTCCGGAACGATGGGGGAGAAGACCTCCTTCCCGAACCTGACATGGGAGACCACGCTCCCACCCCGCTGGGACATGCCGTGGATCTCGCTCTTCTTCACGTCGTAGCCGGCCAGCATAAACGTCTCGGAGAGGATCTCCGACGCCAGGAGGATCCCCTGGCCGCCCACACCCACCAGCAGGATGTTGGTTATCCGGTCGCTCATTTCCCCCTCCCGATCGCTTCGAACTTGCAGAGCTGGCGGCATACGTCGCAGCCGGTGCAGAGGAGGGGGTCAATCCACGCCTTCCCCTTTTTCCCATCCGGATCGGGGTGCCACTCGATGGCCGGGCAGCCGATCTTCAGGCAGGCGCGGCAGCCGGTGCACTTCTCCACTTCCACCGTGTAGACCGGTCCCCGTTCGAACACCCCTTCCCGCTTCACCAGCACGCACGGCTTGTTGGTGATGATCACCGACGGCTCCGGTCGCGCCATCTCCTCCTGGAGGACCCGGCGCGTCTCGTCCAGCTCGAAGGGGTTCACCGTCCGCACGTGCTTGACTCCCAGGGCCTTGCACAGGAGGGGAAGGTCGATGCTGTGGGTGGGATCGTCCATGAGGGTGAAACCGGAGGCAGGGTTGTCCTGGCGGCCGGTCATGGCGGTGATGCGGTTGTCGAGGATCACCAGGGTGGCCGGGGCGTTGTTGTAGACCATGTCCATCAGGCCGTTGATCCCCGTGTGGAGGAACGTAGAGTCGCCGATTACCCCGACCACTTTCTGCCGCTCCTCTTCGGAGACCACCTTGACGACGCCGGTGGCCATGCCGACAGAGGCTCCCATGCAGATGCAGGTGTCCATGGCGGAGAGGGGGGGCATGAAGCCGAGGGTATAGCAGCCGATATCGCCGGTGACGTAGGCCTTGAGCTGGTTGAGGGCGAAGAAGACACCCCGGTGGGGGCAGCCCGGGCACATGTTGGGAGGGCGGGGAGGCAAGGGGACGGGCAATTCCTGGGAGGGGGCCTTGTGAATCGCCCCGGCAACACCGACGGAAGCAAACGCGTCCCTGATCCTTCCCGGTGTCAGCTCGCCGCACAGGGGAAGGATCTCCTTGCCGGCCACGGCTATCCCCATCGCCTTGATCTGCTCTTCCAGGAAGGGGTCGAGCTCCTCGACCACGAACAATTTCTCTACCCGGGCGGCGAAGTCGCGGATCAATCCGGTAGGTAGGGGGTACACCATCCCCAGCTTGAGGGTGGAGGCCCGGGGGAGCACCTCCCGCACGTACTGGTAGCAAACCCCGGAGGTGATGATGCCGATCGCCGGATCGCGCAGCTCCATGCGGTTGATGGCCATGGAGGCCCCCGCCTCGCCGAGCTTTCTGGTCCTTTCCTCCACGAAGACGTGGCGGACCCTGGCGTTGCCGGGGAGCATGACCAGCTTGGCGGCGTTCTTGACCAACTTCGGCGCCGGCAGCCCCGTCACCCGCTCGCCGAGGGAGACGATGGATTTGCTGTGGGAGATGCGGGTGGTGGTGCGGAGCATGACCGGCGTATCGAACTCCTCGGAGAGCTCGAAGGCCAGCCGGGTGAAGTCCTTGCACTCCTGGGAATCGCCCGGCTCCAGCATCGGCACCTTGGCGAATTTTGCGTAATTGCGGTTATCCTGTTCGTTCTGGGAGGAGTGCATCTCCGGATCGTCGGCGGTGATCAGCACCAGCCCTCCGTTCACGCCGGTGTAGGAGAGGGTGAAGAGGGGGTCTGCCGCCACATTGACGCCAACGTGCTTCATGGCACACAGGGCACGGCCGCCGCCGAACGAGGCGCCAATGGCAACCTCCAGCGCCACCTTCTCGTTGGGGCCCCAGGAGGAATCTATTTCCTTGTAGGTGACTGTGTTTTCGAGGATTTCCGTGGACGGCGTACCAGGGTAGGCACAGGCAACACGGCACCCCGCCTCGTAGGCACCGCGAGCGATGGCTTCGTTGCCGGAGAGAATTTCCTTCATGTTCCACACTTTCCGAAAATAAAAATAAGGGGATACCCCCCGGGAGTGACCCAGAAATATACAAAATTATAACGAGTTATGTCAACTCATTTGTAAAACGGGTTTCTATGAATACTCTACCGCCATCTTCAGCAGGCAGGGAAGACCGGTGCCGAGTGTTCTGCCTCCCGTCCTGCAACGCTCAACAACACCCCTTCCAGCAGGCCGAAATCGCTCACCTTCAGCCGGCCGAAGCCGAATTTCTCCATGGTCGCCATGGTGATCAGGGTGCCGGCGATAATCAGGTCCTCTCTCCCCTGCTCCAGGCCGGGGACCGTCAGCCGTTCGGCCGGTGTCAGGGGGAGGAGGCGGGCGAAGATCTCCCAGATCTCCGCCAGGGAGACGGTGTAGTTGTTTACCCGACGGTAGTCGTAGTCGGTCAGCCCCTGGCTGATGGCCGCCAGGGTCGTCGCCGTACCGGCGGTCCCCACCAGCACCGCCTCGCTCACGAGCGGCTCCAGGCCGGCTCCGGCCAGATGCCCGTGGAGACGGTCCAGTTCACGACCGATCTTCTCCTCCATGGCAGGAAGGGACCCCTTCCCTTCGGTGAGCCGCACCACCCCCAGCGGCAGGCTCTCCGTGAAAAGGATCTCGTCGTCCCCCGCCAGGGTGTATTCCGTACTGCCCCCCCCCACATCGAAGACGAAGAGCTTCCCCCCCCTGTCGTCGATCCCCGCCCGCACCCCGGCCAGGGTCAGAACCCCCTCGGTCGTCCCGTCGATGACCTCCAGGGTAATGCCGCTTTCCCGGCGGATATCGTCGCAGAAAACCCTGCCGTTCACCGCGTCGCGGACCGCACTGGTGGCGACTGCCCGCACCCGGCCGACCCGGTGTCGCTCCATCTCCCGGGCAAAGCCTCGGAGGGCGGCCACGGTACGGTCGTAGGCTTCCCGGGAGATGCCCCGCTCCGCGGTAAATCCTCCGCCGAGGCGGGTAATACGCCTCTCCACGAGGAGCTGTTCGATCTCCCCCTGTGCATTCACCCCGCCGATGAGGAGGCGGACGGTGTTCGTCCCGAGATCAATCGCGGCTGCCGGCTGAGACATTGAGAAAATCCCTTTCCGATTCGATGATATTCAGGGAGAAGCGGGCGATCCGGGCATAGGAGGCGATCATGTCGCCGAACAGCACCCCGGCCAGCACCGTGCAGGTGCCGCTGCTCAGGCGCCTGAGGTGGTTCGCCTTGCTCGCCTCCTGGAGGCGGGCGACCTCTTCCTTCAGCTTTTGGGCCTTGCCGGCCATTTCCTCGCCGGGAGTGTCGAGAAACGCCACCGCCAGTGCCACCATTTCCCGGACCTTGGCGGCGATCCCCTTCACCTCGTCCATGGCCTCGGTGGAGAAGAGGACCTTCTCCTCCTTCTTGCGCCGCAGGTAGTCAGAGACGGCCTCGCACTGGTCGCCGATATGCTCCAGGTCGTTGATGAGATGGAGCATGGTGGGAATCTCGCCGGAGATTTCCGGCGGCAGAGTCTGCCGGGAGAGGGTCACGAGAAACACTGAAATCTCCCGCTGCAGCTGGTCCAGGACATTCTCCTTCTGCTTGATCCGGGCGCTTCTGTTGGGATCGAAGCGGAAGAACTGCTCCTGCACGTCGCCATACATGGAGAGGGCCACCTCGGCCATCCGCTTCAGCTCGTTCTTGGCCTGCAGGAAGGCAATGGTCGGCGTATTGATGACCCGCTGGTCGATGTATTTCGGCCGGGGCTCCATATCCCCCCCGTTTTCCCCGCCGGGGAGAATGACCGCGGCGGACCGGGCCAGGAAACCGATGAGAGGGAGGAAGAAGACGATGTTCAGGAAGCTGAAGACCGTATGGGCGTTGGCGAGATGGCGGGCCATGTTGGGGTAGAGACCGGGAACCGGCTGCCCGGACGGAGAGCTCCCGCCGGAGCTCATGGTGAACTCTGCCTCGCCCGGGGAGACGAGGTGTACGATCTTCTGGAACAGCGGGAAGAAGAGGAGCACCACCCCCACGGCGAAGATGCTCATGAAGAGGTAGATGAGGGCCGTCCGCTTGGCCGCCAGGGTGCCGCTGATGGTGGCGATGGCCGCAATGAGGGAGGTCCCGAGCACCTCGCCGATGATGATGGCGGCCCCCATCTCGAACCCCACGAGGCCGCTTCCCGCCATGGCGATGACAATGCCGGTCACCGCGCTGCTGGACTGGATGAGAAACGTCAGCAGGGCGCCGAAGAGGACGGACGAGACGCGCCAGGAGAAAAAGGGATTGTGGAAGACGGAGTAGAAGGCGCTCTGGCGGGCCGGGACAAACCCCGACTCCATGATCTGCAGGCCGAGGAAGACGAGACCGGCGCCCAGGAGAAGCTCTCCCACGTTGACCCACTTCCGTTTCCGGCCGAAAAACTTCAGGAGCACGCCGATGAAAATCGCCGGCAGCGCCAGGGACTGGATCTTGAAGGCGATGAACTGGATGGCGAGGGTAGTGCCGATCCCCGTGCCGAGGAGGACCCCCAGGGCCTGGTAGAGGGAGATGAGCCCCGCGTTGACGAACCCCACCACGAGTATCGCCGCGGCACTACTGGACTGAAGGAGCGAGGAGAGGCAGCTCCCCATGAGAGCGCCGGTCAGGCGGTTGCCGGTGATCTTTTCCAGGGACCGCCGGAGCCGGTCACCGGCAAATTTCTGCAACCCGTCGGACATGGATTTCATGCCGAGGATGAAAAGACCGAGCCCCCCCAGCGCTTCCCAGAGGAATGAAAGAGACATGGACGTGTATTCTCCGGAACTGTGTGATTGGCACCAGGGAAAGGAGCCCGTTTCCCGTCGGGCAGCCCCGGTACCCCGACGCGCCATCTCCCCGGTGTGATTCGTAGCCATCATACCACCAATGTCCGGGAGGCACAAGGGATGTTGGCCGTCACAAATCCCTTGACAGGAAATGCGGCGAGGTATAGATTCCTGCACAATGAAGCAGCAGCCGAGACCCGTTCACGACGAGCGGGTGCGGGGGACCCGAGTTATTGGGGCGAATTCCCGGCGTCTCTCACTTGCGTGAGGCATCGGGATAGGGTACTTTCAAGCCCGAGCCCGACAGCTAACCTCGTAGGCGCGTGAAAGGGCAATGACAGCGTTGAAAGCCGCCGGTCTTGTGCCGGCGGCTTTTTTTGCGCCCGCCGTTCGTGTCCGGCCACCGGCCGGTTGCAGGCCGCCGGCATGGTTGTATAGTTAATAAATCCACGGAGGCAGCATGAACGGCAACGATACCGACGAACGGAAGGCGGGCATTTTCGCGAGGGCGTGGCGGACAGTCATCGGCGCCCCGAAGCATGTCAAGGACCCGCACCTCTTCCACAAGATGTCCCTCATCCCCATCCTGGCGTGGGTCGGGCTCGGCTCCGACGGCCTCTCCTCGTCTGCGTACGGCCCGGAAGAGGCATTCAAGGCGCTGGGCGCCCACACCTACCTGGCGGTGCTCCTCGGTGTGGCCACGGCGGTCACGGTTTTCATCATCTCCTACGCTTACTCCCGCATCATCGAGCATTTCCCCCACGGCGGCGGCGGCTACATCGTCGCCACCCACATGCTGGGGGAAAAGGCCGGCGTCGTTTCCGGCAGCGCCCTCCTCGTCGACTATGTCCTGACCATCACCGTCTCCATCGCCTCATGCGTGGACGCCGTTTTCAGCTATCTTCCCCTTCACTTCCACCACTTCAAGGTCCCCTTCGCCTGCGCCCTGACAATCCTCCTCATCATCCTCAACATCCGGGGGGTGAAGGAGTCGATCGCGGTGCTGGCGCCGATCTTCGCCACCTTCGTCGTGACCCACATCCTCATGCTTCTCGACGGCGTCTTCACCCACACCGACCGGTTTGCCCCTCTGGCAAGCGATTTCCAGAGCGGCCTCCACCACGACCTCTCCACCATCGGCACCATCGGCATCGTGCTCCTGTTCCTCCGGGCCTACTCCTTGGGGGGCGGGACCTACACCGGGATCGAGGCGGTCTCCAACGGCCTCCAGATCATGCGGGAGCCGCGGGTCCAGACCGGCAAGCGGACCATGATCTACATGGCCACCTCCCTCGCCTTCACAGCAGGGGTGCTGTTCCTCTGCTACGCGCTCCTCGCCGTGAAACCGGTGGAAGGGAAGACCCTCAACGCCGTCCTGGCCGACGGGCTCTTCGCCGACTGGCCCATGGGGAAACTGGTCGCCTTCATCACCATCTTCTCCGAGGGTGCGCTTCTTCTGGTTGCCGCCCAGACCGGCTTCGTGGACGGCCCCCGCGTCATGGCCAACATGGCGGTGGACTCCTGGTTTCCCCACCGCTTCGCCGCCCTCTCCGAACGGCTCACCATGCGCAACGGGGTCGTTCTCATGGGGGCGTCCTCCCTTCTTCTCCTCCTCTACACCCGGGGGTCGGTCGATGCGCTCATCGTCATGTACTCCATCAATGTCTTCGTCACCTTCTCCCTCTCCCAGCTGGGGATGTCCCGCTTCTACATCCAGCGCCGCCGGGAAGACCACCAATGGATCCGGCACCTCTCCGTCCACTTGGTGGGGCTCGCCCTCTGCGCCACCATCCTCATCGTCACCACCGTGGAAAAGTTCGCCGAGGGAGGCTGGCTCACCCTGGTGATCACGTCGGTGGTCATCGGAATCTGCTACCTGATCAAGAGTCACTACGTGAAGGTGCGCAAGGGGATGGCCCAGCTCGACGAGACCCTCCTCGATTTCCCCACCAGCGGACCGGCCAACGAAGCGTCCCTCAACACGAACGACCAGACCGCCATCCAGCTGGTCTCCAGTTACAGCGGCTTCGGCGTCCACACCCTTCTCTCCATCGTCACCACCTTCCCCAAGCTGTACAAGAACATCGTCTTCGTATCGGTGGCGGTGATCGATTCCGGATCGTTCAAGGGGGCCGAAGAGATCGCGGCACTGGAGGAATCGGTGCGCTACAGCCTGGAGAAATACGTGGATCTGGCCCGGCGCCTCGGTTTTGCCGCCGACTACCGGATGGAGGTGGGAACAGACGTGGTCGAAAGCGTCATGGATCTGTGCAAGCAGGTCAACAGCGAATTCCCGCGCTCCACGGTCTTCACCGGCCAGCTCACCTTCCGCCTGGAAAAGTACTACCACAAGATGCTCCACAACGAGACCGCCTTCGCCGTCCAACGTCGTCTCCAGTGGGACGGCATCACCTCGGTCATCCTGCCGATCAGGGTGCGGATCTGAGGGGACGGGCGCTGCGAAACGGGGAATAGATGGGAGTGAGCCAATGGCGGATTTTTTCGGCGTGGAGGAACTGGCATGGCAGCCGGTACGGCCCGACGAGACCCGGGGTGTCTTCGGCAAGACGCTCCTGGCGGACGGGGTAAAGGCAGTTCTGACCCGGGTGGCTCCGGGGGGCGGGTTCCTCCCCCATCGCGACCCCTACGGTCATCTTTTCTACTTCATGGAGGGAAGAGGCAGTGTCCGGGTCGGCGACCGGGAGCACCCGGCCCGCCCCGGCCTCGTGGTCAGGGTGGCGGCGGGGGAGCTGCATTCCTACGAGAACACCGGCGGGGACGACCTCCTGCTCCTCTCCCTCAATCTCCCCGGCACCTAATCCTCGTATCATAGAGTGCAAGCAGCCCGGGGAAGGGGCAGCGGGGGGTCTCGCGGCGAACAGAGTATGCATTACTTCTGTGCCGCTGATATGAGGAAACCCGCGGTTGCTGCGTTTTCCCCGTCTTGAAGGTATGTCGCCCGCGCTGACTCTGTTCGCCGCGAGACCCCCCGCTGCCCCTTCCCCGGGCTGTCACCAACCGTGTCATCAAGCAGACAGAAAATTCACTTCAGGAAAAACCTGAGGGCATCCGCCACGATGTCGAAGAGGCCCGGATCGTCGCGGCGCAGGGTGCTTCCGTAGCCGGCGAAGTCGGTATATTCCCCCTGATGCCTTCCCGTGGCAGACGGGACAATGTCCCCGCGACGTTCCCTCTCGCGCGCATCCTCCTTTGCGAGCGTGTCGCGCTGTTGCTGGTCGAGGAGCTTTCCCCCCGCCTTCATCCATTCGAAGAGGTGCCGCAGCTCTCCCCCGTCGAGCCAGACCCCGTGGTCCCGGCACCGATCCACCACGACGCCGCTGCGCGCCCCGAAATTGACCCGGTTCATGAGCTTGGCACAGACCGGGCACTTGATGTAGGTGATGCCGTAGTCGCTGTTCCTCATGGTGGCGTTGACGGCATCCAACTCGCCCCGGTTGACCTCGAACACATTGGTGACCATCGCCTCCAGGAGCGCCTCCAGTTCCCCCGGATCGAAAAAGAGCCCGAAGCACCGTTCGCACCGCTCGATCAGGAACCTGCCGTTGATTTTCAGGTCGATGGTCTTCAGACCGACGACACAGCGTGGACAGATGCGCGTAGACTCGGTCCAGTTGGTCGTATAGTAATTGATCCCTCGCAGATCGATATCGTTGCGGCTGCCGCAGTATTCGCACACCAGCGAGCAGGGCGGCAGTGGAGCGGAACAGTTGGTGCAATTGGCCATGGAGTCTCCCGGAAAAGAAAAAAGTGGCGAACCGGTCGGTATTCTACCACTTCATTCACCAGGGAGGAAGGCGTATCTGCGCACCCGAGGGCAAATCCGCGCAAAACGCCCGCATCGGCAACGGAGCGCTGCTTTTCAGGGTAGAGTTGGAGGGAGTGGTGAGGAGTGGGAACGACGTTACCAGGGGATTTTCATGGAGCCCCACCCCTGGGTCGTCTTCCCGCGAAGGCCTGCCAGGGAATCCCTGATGGCATCGAGCAGCCGGTCGCAGGTATACGGCTTGATAAGGTAATCGCTCGGCCTGGCATGTGCCGCCCGCTTCATGACATCGTCTGTGTCATACCCTGTGGAGAAAATAATCGGCACCGACGAAAACTCCCGGATGGTTTCCGCTGCCGTGATACCGTCCACGTCTCCCATCAGCCGGATGTTCATGACGACAAGGTCGACGTGCTGGCTCTTCACTGCGTCAACTGCCTCCTCCCCCGTGGTGACGACGGCCGAGACCGTATACCCATGGTGCGTGAGCAGGATTTTGATGACAGAAGAAATTGCCTTCAGGTCCTCGACAATCAGGATGTTCGCTCTTCCCACCACCTACCCCCGTGCAGATGAAGTACCGTCACGGGAGGTCTCTTTACGAATTTCGTACCAATAAGGTTGGTGACGTAATTCCGCAATGTTATGAGCAACCGGAGTGGCTCGGGAGGAATGATACGTAAAATAAATTTACGTTCCGGGTGAGGTAATGACACTCAGGCTGCACCGGATGCAGGGCCATCTGGCAGGTAAAATTATTCGCGATATTATACTTCACACACCAGAGCGTAACTATATCCGTTTACCACATACCCCTGCACCATACTAGTTCTAGCCCACATCATAACACCACACCACAACCAGTTGGCTTTTAATCCACCATAAGAACGCATTGGTTTCGCCTAAATATGCGCCCACGTATTTAGGTATTGACAGGTAGCATATTAACCTATATAAAAGAAATAGAATCACAATTTCCCTGTTTTAAACATACCATGAGGGGGGTGTATAAACATGTCAGATTTGCTTTTAGACATTGACCAGGCATTTGAGCGTAAGATTGCTGCGCTTTTAGCGCAGGCAGAAATGTTGCGGAAGAAGAAAGCCGAATACATTGCTGGACTACGTGCAGATTTAGGGGGACAAGAAATCGAACCCAAGGTGGCAACAAAAACGCATCATCCAAAGAAGCCTACGGAAGACGTTGAAACAGGGCCAACCACACGTAACCGAGGGATACAAGCGCTAGATAGAATGTCTCCATTAGGATTTGGAACCGCTGAATGGATAAAAACGATAGATAGCGATGGCAACCCTAAGCCAGTGAACAAAAACAGGGCGTTAAGGATTTTCAAAGATTTGATCGATGATGAAATGATTGAAGTAATAAAGCCCCACAGTGGTAAGCAAGGTGGGGTTTATAGGAAGAAACCTGGATTAGCAACGACCGAATCTCCCGCGAGCTTGCAATAGCGGGGGAGGGTAAGGAGGTATCCGATGAAGAGAAGAAGAACCCAGCCCGCCGGAGTGGGTACGCAGCGGCGGGTAATGGGAAAAAGATAAGCGAATGTCTAGCTGGGGGGCCTGACCATTCGCTTATTTACTGCGCACCCGTTGTCTTAACCTTGGGAAGTTAAAAGGCAGCAAACGCTACGTTTACTGTTGTGGGATATTTGTATCTTAAATGCATCCAACTAAGATGTCAATAGGAGATTGGTGGAATGGCAAAGATATCAATAAACAAACTTGGGGAATATTTAATCACTTCAAACCCGAACAGACGGAAGTCTATTATCACAGAACAGAAAACTCCAAACAGCTTTGCTGTCCCGCGTTATCGCAACGCCTATGGCCCAATACACCAATTCCTTTCTTCTTACGGAACCGGACATGATGCTATTTATAGTGCCATTGATGCTCTAAGGTTAGACTTAACTGGTAGTGAATGGAAAATCAATGATAACCAGAACACTGCTGAAGCATTGGAAAATTTCATAGATGTGTCTGATAGCGTGATTAATGAAGATTATACGTATTTACTAGGTGATACAAATCCACCTAAATTAGTCATTGCTGGCGTTGATATAAGCGTCAGACCTGATATTATCATCCATTTCAATAAACGCAATGTTGAATGCATAGGAGCTATAAAATTACATTTTATAAAAGATGAAGAAAAAGCTTTAACAGTAGATGGGGCGCAATATGTCGGAGTTATGCTGTATGAATGGCTAAAAGAATTTGGAGAACAAGGGAAGACGCCACAACACAGCCATTGTTTTGTGATCGATTGTTTCAGGAAGCAAGTTACTACTGCTCCAGCAAATTACAGAAGAAGGCTACAACATATAGAAACCGCATGTAGTGAAATTCTTAACCAATGGGATTTTGTATAGCATCGGCTAGTTCTGCCTTGGTCGCCCATCCGGTAAATACATCGGAAATTATAAATACTTCGGCGTCAGTGCTTTTTGCAATCACGCCTAAGCCTTCATCATTAATATTGAGTTGCACCCCCACCTGAAAGTCTTCAGCTTTAATAGCCATTTGTACTCTCCTTTTCCATTTTAATAGCCTGCCTCCCCTCCAATAATAGTCGGAGGGGGTTGTCCTTACCGGGTATAATGATAACAGCTTTAATTATCATTTTCAATTATTATTTAATAAAAAACGAAGAATTGTCTTCGTTTTTTTATCAACTTATCACTCCTTTTTCTTTTTTGGCGCTTTCAGAATTGTGGCGCAAGCCGCCTTAAACGCCTCTTTATCCATTCCACTTTCTAGCTGCTTTGCTGCCTCTATGAAGCGGGCAGACTGCTCTTTGTCGTCTGGTTCAGGTTTTTTTCTTCTTCCCATACTTCCCCCGTATTTTCCTTATCCTCTTCCGGCCTAATCGCTCCTTGTAATCAGACTCAGCTATTAGTTCTTTGATAAGTTAACCGCCTACCAACCACACCCTTTAGAAGCATTTCGGTACGTTGCTCGTCGTTGTAACCGTTCTTGATGCGGTGATTGTACCGGAAATCAAATTCAGCAAGGTAACGGTGCAGGTGATGCTTCGCACAATGCTGGTACACGCCCTTCATGCCCCTTTTGAAGATGGAGAAATAACCTTCTGCGGTGTTGGTATGGATTTCGTGGTCATTGGCGTTAACATACTCTCCAAAGGTATGGCACACAACCTCATGTATAGCAAAATACCTATTCAAAGATTTGTAGTATCCTGCATCATCGGTCATGACCCGTGCTTCATACGCAATATTCTCTTGAAGGACGGGGAGAATGTCTTTCACTTTTACGCTGTCTATTACCTGACTCCTGGCGCGACCAGTAGACCTATCCAAAAGAGAAAGCACTTTCATTTTATGGCCCGCCCCTCCGCGACGCTTCGGGATGCTAGGGTCTTTGCCGATGAAAGTTTCATCTGCTTCGACAATACCACCGTTTGCGCCAAACGGCAAGAATCCGCCTTCCCGCATAGCTTCGCGAATACGATGACTCATGAACCAAGCGGTTTTAAGGGTGATACCTAAAGTACGATGAAGTTGATTAGAGCTAACCCCTTTCTTGGAGGAACAGACAAGGAAGAAGGCTTGAAGCCATATGTGCATCTTGATGTGGCTATCTTCAAAGATAGTCCCGATCTTCACGGTGAATTGCTTTCCGCAGGGCTTAGAATAGCACTTGTAAAGGCCGATACGTGTTGTCTTGCCCTTTAGCTTGCCAACATTCTCCCGGTTGCCACAATGGGGGCAAACAGGGCCGTTAGGCCACAAGATAGACTCCACAAAATCATAGGCAGCTTGCTCATTGTGGAAGTGATTTGAATTAAAAATAGAATGGCTCATGGCTATATCTCCTTATCTGTAGCCAGTATACCAAATATGTATGGTGTGTCAAGTATAATATTGCGAAATTATTTTACATATGTAAATTTATTTTACTCTCCGTATCCGTCCTCTTTCGTCACGCGTGCCACGGCTTTACGCGCGGGACCGAGCCTCTTCTGTAAACCACTTTCATCGCGGTGCGTATCTCTATTTGTCTGCCCGATCACAAGCGACCGGTTGCCCCGGGTGAAACGGATGCCCCGGGGCATCGGGCCAGGTGATCGCTCTGACAGGTCATCGTCTCCGGAAACCTTGCGGCGACAGACAATCAATCCATCCCGCTACCGGAAAAATTGAAGGAGGGATCAGATGCACTATCTGAAATCACTGGGGGCAGCGGCCGTGCTGGCGGGCATCCTGTCGGGGTGCGGCCACAGCACCAGCAACCCCGTCGTGACGATCGTTCCCGCGACGGCGAACGGCGTTTTCGTCGACGCGCCGGTCGAGGGCCTGAGTTACGTGTCAGGAAGCCACAAGGGAAAGACCGATGCCGCGGGGACCTTCACCTACGAGATCGGGCAACCGGTGACGTTCCAGGTGGGCGATATCGTGCTTGGCCAGGCCCCCGGCGAACCGGTCATCACCCCGCTGGAACTGGTCAAGTCCGTGGATGTCACCGCATCGAACAGCGATGCGAGAGTCGTCAATATCGTCCGGTTCCTATTGTCCGTCAACGGTAATGCCGACGCCACGAAAATCATCATACCTGACGCAGTGACAATGGCCGCGGCAGGGAAATCGATCGACTTCAGCAACGAATCCCAACTGACAGCGGTCGTGTCCCAGATTGCTCCCGACAGGAATCTCGTCAACGCCGCGACCGCCCTCGCCCACTTCAGCGACAACCTCGCTGCGCTTTCTCAGCAATTCGCCGGCTCCTACATCCTCGCCAGCCCGGACACCCTGCTGAGGATCGTCGTGGGTCCTGACGGCACGGTTTCGGGGACGGCGAAGAACGTCTTCAACGAGGAAAGCACGGTAACGGGAATGGTAACCACCCCCTGCTCCTTTTCCGGCACATTGACCGGTCCGGTCACCCTCAGCCTCTGGGGAAACGTCGACCTGTGGGGAAACATCTCCCTTAACACCCAGAACCCCGAGAACGGCATCCGCAGCACCCAGACCTTTACCGGCTTCCGGACCGGGCCGGTCGACGCGAAATACACCGGAGTGTACACGTCGGCCCTCAACAACGGCACGGTTACCTTGACGGTCAATGCGGACGGAACGCTCTCCGGCACCTATGTCAACAAGAACGCCCAAACCTACACGGTGGGCGGTGCCGTCAGCAGCACCGGCACGTTCGAAGCGCTCGCCGTCGGACCCGACACGGCCGTCATCAACGGTGTGCTGGACGGTACCGTCAATCTGGCAGGTATATTTGTGGAACTCGATCCCATGGAAGGTAGTCCGAGCAATACCCGGTTTACGGGCGTCAAGACGTCGAGCCCCTGAGCACCTCTCACGCCGGGTGCATAGCCGTGTACGCCGGCGACACCGGGACCGTCCGCCGCGACGCGACGGAGATGAACCCAGGGGATGCCCGGGCGGGACCATCGTCAGATAACGATTTTCAGTCGTCGGTGGACGGGGTGGACTTCGTGGACGCGGTGGAGCGCTTCCGGGCCCGCACCCGGTAGAGTCGTTCGGTGAAGCCCCCATCGGTTTCGAATGCCTGCGCCTGGCTCCCTTCGGCGATGTTCTGCACCCCCGAGCGCGCCGCCTGCACCATCTGGTCGTGGGTGCGGCTGCATCTGTCAATGTAGCGGTCACAAAAACGGATTGTGGCTTCGCGAGTATATGAATGCATCTACCCTATATGCTTCTCCCCGACCAACCTCGAACTTCCCCTTCCGGCCAAAGGAAAAGCCGCCCCGCAGCCATTACGGCCGACACGAGCGGCTTGTCGTCACTTCCCTTCCAATCTCTCACCCCCGGAAAAGTAAAGCGCCCTCACTTTACCCTTCAACCGGTCCGGTGTGAAGGACCGTTCATCGGGGACCGGGAAGAATCCAGCACGGTCTCCGGAGTCATCCTCTCTTCGTATTCTGCCTCGGCTACCGCACATAATGCACGTCGGCCGGTCCGTGCTGGGCGGTGCGGGCGTACCGGACCGCCGGCCGGCCGAAGGCCATGGTGTAGCCGATGACGTGGTCGGGAGGGATTCCGAGGCGTTCGCGGGACTCCGGCAGGAGGTCGCTGATAGCCCACTTGGCCAGTCCGTCCCAGACCGTGCCGATGCCGAGGCTCTGGGCGAACAGCTCGAAATAGGAAAGGGCGATCAGGCAGTCCTGTACCGGCGTCACGACCCCCTGGGGGGCGGAGGCCACCAGGAAATGGGGGGCGCCCCGGAAGAGGAAGTCGAGCCGCTCCTCTTCCCACAGCCTGACGAGGTTGGCGTAGAACTCCATCCCCTGGGGAAACGAACCGTCGCGCACCTTCCGGCTCAACCCCGCCATCAACTCGTCCCGGAGCTGCACGAGCTTGGCGCGGCTGTCCACCACCGTGAACCTGACCTGCCGGGTGTTCCGGCCGGTGGGGGCGTGCCAGGCGACGGCCAGGAGCCTCTGCAGCAGCTCCGGCTCCAGGTCCTCCTCCAGGTAACGGCGAACGGAGCGCCGCCCCTTGAGGAGCGTCTCCACCTGCTCGGGATCGGGGAACCTGCCGGCCAGGGGCCGGCTCTCCCCGGGCCTGCACCCCAGGATCGAAACGGCACCGGTGGGGCAGATGGCGAAACAGTGCTGACACCGGTAGCAGGACGCGTCTTTCTCCGGGGCGATCGCCGGATAGCCCTCCTCCATGGCGATGATCCGGGCCGGGCAGTCGGCAGCGCACTCGCCGCACCGGGTACAGTTCTCTTTGTTGACGATGAAATCGATCACGACATCTCCTCCCCTGTGACAGCTTCGCTCGCCGCCGGATGAGCACGGCCCCCTTACTCTATCCCTCTGCAGGTCCGGTGTCAAGGAGGGCCCGAGGGAAGACCGGGAAACGGCACAGATAATGGAAGAAGGATCTCCCCCGAACGCCAAAGGCCACACCCAATGAAGGATGCGGCCTTTGAAGACTTATGCGGACCAGGTCCTTATTCGAAGGCGGGCACCGCCTCCAACTCCGGCTCGGGCACGAGGGAGCGTTCCTCGCCCTCCTCCACCAGCTCGTTATTGAGCACCCGCTGCATCCGGTCCACATCCAGCTCGTTCTCCCACCGGGAGACCACGACCGTCGCAACGCCGTTGCCGATGAAGTTGGTGAGCGCCCGGGCCTCGGACATGAAGCGGTCGATGCCGAGGATAAGCGCCAGCCCCGCCACCGGGATGGTGGGGATCGCGGCGAAGGTGGCCGCAAGGGTCACGAAGCCGCTGCCGGTGACGCCCGCCGCCCCCTTGGAGGTGAGGAGGAGCACCGTCAGGATGGTGAGGGTCTGTCCGAGGGTCAGGTGGGTGTTGGTGGCCTGGGCCACGAAGACTGCCGCCATGGTGAGGTAGATGGAGGTGCCGTCCAGGTTGAAGGAGTAGCCGGTGGGGACGACGAGCCCCACCATCGATTTCTTGCAGCCGAGGTTCTCCAGCTTGGCCATGAGCCGCGGCAGGGCCGATTCGGAAGAGGAGGTCCCCAGCACGATGAGAAGTTCCTCCTTGATGTAGCGGATGAACTTGAAGACGTTGAAGCCGCAGATCCGGGCGATGGGGCCGAGGACCAGGAAGATGAAGATCAGGCAGGTGAGATAGAAGCTCCCCATGAGCATGCCGAGCTTGGAGAGGGAGCCGACCCCGAACTTGCCGATGGTGAAGGCCATGGCGCCGAAGGCACCGATGGGGGCAGCCTTCATGATGATCCCGACGATGCCGAAGAGGATGTGGGAGAGCTGGTCAATGAACCGGAAGATCCCCTTCCCCTTGTTACCGAGGGCAGCCAGGGCGAAGCCGAAGAGGAGGGCGAAGAAGAGGACCTGGAGGATGTCCCCCTTGGCGAAGGCGTCAACGACGCTGGTGGGGATGATATTCATGATGAAATCGACGGTACTGGTCGATTTTGCCTGGCTGGTGTAGGCGGTGAGCGCCTTGGTGTCCAGCTTCGTCACGTCGGCGTTGAAGCCGGCCCCGGGCTGGATGGTGTTGACGATGATGAGGCCGATGACCAGGGCCAGCGATGTGATCACCTCGAAGTAGAGGAGCGCCTTGGCGCCGACCCGCCCCACCTTCTTCATGTCCTCCATGCCGGCGATGCCGGTCACCACCGTGCAGAAGATAATGGGGGTGATGATCATCTTGATGAGCTTGATGAAGCCGTCGCCCAGGGGTTTCAGGGCAACGCCGGTCTCCGGCCAGAAGTTGCCGACGGCGACCCCCGCAGCGATGGCCACCAGTACCTGGAAATAGAGATGCTGGTAAATCTTCTTCTTTCCCATGAGACGCTCCTCCCCAACGAGAATGGCGGGTGCCTGCGCTGGCCCCTCGAATTACCCCGGCACCAAGTACCTTAGCAACGGGAGTGCCATCCCGTATACACAATCCATCGTACTGTTTTTTCGTGGGTTTTTCTTGAGCGGCGGATCGGAGGGAGGGATGAATGGCGGATATCCGCCATTAAAGCTGGCTGGAATCTGCCAGCAGGGGTGGCTCTCGATCAGGAAAAGGGAGCGTTGCCCCTTTCACTTTTCACGAATCGCACAATCTCCCTGAGTGTCGGGATAGTCTGTATGGTCAACCGGCCGTTGGGGGGGAAGTACGGAGCGTATTGCGTCCCGGGTTTCAGTCTGCCCGCGTCTATATTGCCGGAGCTCTTGCAGCATCAGGCTCCTGATCGGAATCCGCTCCGTGATCCACCGCCCGTTCCGGTCCCGGGCCAGATCAGGATTCAAGGCCATATCGTGGGTGATAACCAGCACACCGTCTCTGGTCATGCCGATATCCATGTCCACGTAATCCACCCCGGGCGGAGGGCGGCGACATAAACCGGCAGGGTCTGTTCGGGCATCGGACCTCTGCCGGCTCGATGCGCGTAGATATGTATTCTGCCGCTTCCCGGGATGCCGTTGTACCTCACCGCATCGTTTGCCTGAGCGTCTACACACGGTGTCATATAGCATGGCAGACAAAAAACTCGCACGACCACGGAGCTGCCCTCCGTTATTCAACAGTCCGATTATACGTGCAGGCAATCTGCCCCGAAAGTTCGAAATATTTTATCATCACCAACAGTCCGATAAGTAATTCTCGGCTCTTATCTCTAAATTGATCCACCCAATCATGTGCGTTATCAATGATTGCCAGAGCCTCCTCGACATGCTGATCATAATAGGCAATTTTTTCGTTCAGATCCGAATAGTCGTCTTTGAGTAACACATAGTGGTGATCTGGGATCAGACTACCTTCCATAAACCATGTTTCATATTTTGGCTTTGTCATAAAACATAACGAGTTTGATGACATGATCCACTTTAAATTAGTTGCGACATCATTGCCCTCAACACTGATGATATATTTATAGCGCAAGTGCTCTTGCAATGACATTGGAGATTTGTAACTCTTTTCCCCTCTGACACATTTTCGTATATCGCCGATATTCGTCTGCGGTAATGCGTGACACTTTTCAACAAATCGCTGCCTGTGAGGTTGGTAGCATGGCCCTCTGAATAGGGCACAGCTTATTTTCTCGGTAAAATTTGTTTCATCCTTGATAAAGTTAAAATGTCGCAACGCATCAAGTTTCAGCACGACGCTATTTTGATTGTTTCCGCTTATGGGTCTGCTTTTGACAAAGGCAGGAGATGGCGGAACAGTAGTGACATCACCGAACACATAATCGAAGTAAATGTCAGTACTGAAATAATCCAAAAGGCTGACACTGTCAAAAAAATATGTGCTATTCACTTTGATATGTCTGTGTGGAGAAAAACTATTAATGGTAGACTTGAGTTTAAACTGTGATTTACGGATGGCGGTATCAGTTATTTCGAAAGGTTGGCTTATTTTATTGTAATAATTGATTCTATGTAAAACATACTGATAATCATTACGGTTAATTATGCTTTCATGGTTAAGTATTGTATCATAACGATACCTTTTGTACCAAGCCATGACTTTATGCGATAAGTAGTTTTTTATATAATAGCTTGCTTTTGCTGTTTTTTGAGAGATAGCCTTTTCCGTGCTGCCTATCAAATTGAATTTAAACTGAATTGTGATGCGATCTGTTGTGTCGTTAATCATTATGCACACGTGAACCTTTGGGCAGAATCAGGATCGACCTTCTGACATGGCGATTCTTGAGTTGTTCTCCGGCACTGTGAGTGATTCTTTTGCCATCACACCTTTCCCAGGCACCACTATACCACAATGCCTCGGTGCTTGTGAAATGTTCCGCAAGCAACCGTCGTATCCCTCCAAACAGTAACACACCAAAATCAATGTGATTTTATACACCTCCCCTTACACGCTTGTCAACAAAACTCAATCCAAGCTTACTTCTGGCAGGTCTACTGTCAAGGGGTCACCGCCGGCTGGGTGGATTGAACCGTACTCGTTCATTACAGTCTGACCGAATACTCCATGCCATCGCCGAGAGGGAGCATTGCTGATACAAACCCATTTAGTGGATTGCGTACATATTCAAGATAGGATTTGAGCTTATCCGGAGCAATATCCAGATCATCAGCCAAAACCACCGAACCTTGCCGGAGTCTGCCAGACAATACTTTTAGGAGATCGAGATACGCCTCTTTCCAGCCATCAAGAAACAATAGGTCTATTACGCCATCGTCCCGCATCAATGTCTGCATGGCGTCACCTTGACGGATATCTACATAGTCTGACAAACCAGCTTCATAAATATGTTGCCTGGCTTTTGAAATCTTGGACTCTTCGAGTTCAGATCCTATAACCACGCCCCCACCACCATCACGTACTGCCGCAGCGAGATAAATTGTCGATATGCCAAAGGACGTACCAAATTCAACAATACGCTTTGCTGCAATTGAGCGAACTACCGCATAAAGAAATCTCCCCACCTCTTTAGAAACGGGAAGCGAGGCATCTCGCAACAGGACGGCCTGTTCTTGGGCATTCATGGAACTGCGGTCCACCCCGCTATCTCGAATTTGCGCCATAATCCTATCGTCATTGCTGTCTGCATGGCTATGAAGTCTTTCGAGGAGTGAACCTATTTTTGGAGCCACCAATGAAAACTTGTCGTTCATGTTCCCTTCTCCATCACGGAGCAAGAGGCTGAAGGGTAAGACCTGCACAATTAACAAATGTAAATTGTGCAGGTCTTACCCCTCTATCCTCCCCTGTCCACAGTCGAGTTGCGTTACAATATTCTATTTATTTATAGGCAGTTAACCGCCACCATACGCGGAAACTGGCTCCGCGTCAATCCACTATCACGAACCGTCAGGGAGCTGGGCAAACTCATGCTCTCGCATCACGTACCGTGCCGCTCATTCACACCATGCAATTTCACAGGGTTGCGCCGCTGCCGCGCGCCCCCTTGCCGCCTTGACGTAAAATGATTTTACACACCACACCAAGCCAAACCTCCCCCTGACAAAAGGGTTTGGAGGCGCAAGGGAAAAGGTGTGCCTGCGGGGAAAAAAAACGACATCAGCGCTTGCCGCGGACGATGGCGAGGAAATTGGCGAGGATGAGGCGGGAGGAGAGGCGATACCGTTCCAGGTTGCGGGCAAAGCCGGCACGTATCTCGTCTGCCTCGGCCCGGGACACTCCCGGCGAGCCGGCCCACGCCTCGACGGTGGCCAGGTCCACCTCGGGATGGAACTGGGTGCCGTAGGCCCGGGGGCCGACGCGAAACGCCTGGTGGGGGCAGGCGGGGGACGAGGCGAGGAGGACCCCGCCGGCGGGAATGTCGAAGGTGTCGTCGTGCCACTGGAAGGTGGTGAATACGCCGCCGAGACCGGCAAAGAGAGGATCGGCCTCACCGGAGGCGGTGAGGGTGACCGGCAGGCACCCCATCTCCCCCCGCTGGCCCGACAGGACCGGCGCGCCGAGGACGTCCGCCAGGAGCTGGCCGCCGAGGCAGATGCCGAGAAAGGGTATTTCCCGCCGGACGCAGCCGCCGATGAACTCCTTTACCTCCGCGAGATACGGGTGGCGGGCCGTGTCATGCACCCCCATGGCCCCGCCGAGGACGATGGCGGCACCCGCCCCGGCGACCGCGGGGAGCGGTTCGCCGGCGAAGGGCCGGACGATGCGGAACACCTCCCCTTCATCCCGCAGTTCCCCTTCATAGGCGGCAAGAGGCACCTCCGGATCGTTCTGCACGACGACGAGCATCAGATATCCACTCCCGCCGCCGGCATCACACCGGCCGCAGCCCTTCGGCCACGACCTCCGCGATGTCCCTCACCCTCGTCTCCCCGGCCTGTTTGTCCTTGAGGCCGTCCATGAACATGGTCATGCAGTAGGGACAGGCGACGCAGATGGTGTCCGGATTGGACCGCAGGGCCTCCTCCACCCGGGCATGGTTGATGCGCGTGCCGCTGAACTCCTCCATCCACATCCTGCCGCCGCCGGCACCGCAGCAGAAGGACTCCTCCCTGCTCCGCTCCATCTCGGCCGGCGCCTGGCCGGTGGCGTGCCGGATCGCCTCCCGCGGCGCGGCGTAGACGTCGTTGTGACGGCCGAGGTAGCAGGAATCGTGGAAGAGGACTTTGCCCAGCTCCTCCACCTGGCGGGTGAGCCGTAACCTTCCGGAGGAGAGGAGCTCGTGCAGGAACTCGGCATGGTGGATGACCTCCGCATCGAGACCGTACTGGCGGTAGTCGTTCTTCAGGGTGGAGAAGCAGTGGGGGCAGAAGGTGATGATCTTCTTCACCCCCTTCTCCTTGAACGTAGCGACGTTCTCCCGGGCCATCCGGTCGAAGACGAACTCGTTTCCGAGCCGGCGGAGGCTGTCGCCGCAGCATTTCTCCTCTTTCCCGAGGATACCCCAGGAGACCCCGGCGGCATCGAAGATGGTGGCGAGCGCCACGGTCACCAGCTTCTGCCGCGAGTCGAAGGCCCCGGCGCAGCCGACGTAGAAGAGGTACTCGGTGGTCTCCTGGGCGAAGGGCTTGACCTCCAAGGTGCCGCACCACTTGGTCCTCTCGCTGGGGGCGATCCCCCACGGGTTGGAGCGCTGCTCCATGTTCTCGAAGAGATTCAGAAGCTCCTCGGGGAACCGGGCCTCGGTTTCCACCAGGTGGCGGCGCATCTTGACGATCTTCGGCATCTGCTCGATCATGACCGGGCATGCCGCCAGGCAGGCGCCGCAGGTGGTGCATGCCCAGATGGTCTCTTCCGTAGTGGTCCCCTCCCCTTCCGGGCCGATGAGGGGGACGACCGGGACACCCCCCTTGCCGATGAGGGGGCCGTTGGCCAGGAGGTTGGTCTTGACGGCGTGGATCACCTGGCGGGGGTTCAGCGACTTGCCGGTGGCAGTGGCGGGGCAGCTGTTCTGGCACCGGCCGCACTCGGTGCAGGTGAAGCCGTCGAACAGGTCCTTCCAGGTGAACTCGTCCACCCTGCTGGCGCCGTAGCGGTTCCCCTTGGCGAACTCTTCCCGCGGCTGGGTGTTGGGCTTCTCCAGGCTGGCGAAGAAGCAGTTGGGAATGGCGGTCAGGATGTGCATGTGCTTGCTGAGGGGGAGGAAAACGATGAAGGCGAGGAGCACCGCAGCATGGAGCCACCAGAAGAACGTTCCCCAGCCGGCGAGACCGCAGTGGGCGCACTGGCCGCTCCCGACACAGGCGAAAAGACCGGCGACGGCACGGGAGACCGGCATGTAGCCGGCGAGCGGCTCTTCCCCCCGGGCGATCTCCACGCCGTGGAGGCCGAAATAGGCGAGCATCAGCAGGGCGATGAACCCGAGGATGAGGAACGCCTCGAAGCTGCGCCCCTTCACGTAGGTGGTGTCCAGGTAGACGGGCTTGAAGGCGAGCCTCCGGCCGACGGCAACCGTAACACCGCACAGGGCTAGGAGCGAGGCCATATCGCAGAGGAAAACCAGCGGCTCGCCGATCCCCTCGGGGAGAAGCCGCAGGCTCACGCCGGGGAAGACGCCGGAGACGACGAACTCGCCGTTGGCGACGAGAAGCACCAGGAACGACCAGAAGAGGAGGGCGTGGTTGATGCCGAACGACTTCGCCATGACCCTTTTCTGGCCGAAGGCATAGAGGAGCATGTCCCAGACCCGCAGGTCGAGGCGGTGGAGACGGTCCTCGGGGCGCCCCAGGGCCACGAGGGAAAACCTCCGGTAGCAGTTCCAGGCGAAGAAGACGAGGGCCGCGATCAGGAGCGGCGTGAAGATGGCTGACGTGGTGGCTGGCATGGAGGTCCTTTGGAGTTTCAGGTGCAAGGTTCTATGTTCTATGTTCTATGTTCTAGGTTCATGGTCAGGTAGGGGCTCAGGTTTCAACCCTGAACTTTGAACTCAGAACGTTGAACAGGTTTTAGGCTACTTTCTTCTGGCGCTGGGCCTTGAGTTCCCTCAGTTCCCGGGTGATGGCCGGGACGATCTGGAACAGGTCGCCGACGATACCGTAGGTGGCGACCTCGAAGATCGGCGCGTCCTTGTCCCGGTTGATGGCGATGATGATGTCCGAATCCTGCATCCCCACCAGGTGCTGGATGGCGCCCGATATGCCGCAGGCAATGTAGATCTTGGGACGGACGGTCTTGCCGGTCTGCCCCACCTGCCGTTCCTGGGGCATCCAGCCGGCATCGACGGCGGAGCGCGAAGCCCCCACCACTCCTCCCAGCTCGTCGGCCAGTTCCTGGAGCATGGCGAAATTCTCCTTGCCCATGAGGCCGCGCCCCCCGGAGACGATGAACTCGGCCCCCGCCACGTCCACGTGGTCCTTCTTCTTGTCGCTGACGATCTCCAGGACCTTCACCAGGATGTCGTCTTCGGCGACCGGACAGCTTTCCCGGATGATGGTGCCGCTGCGGCCTGCTTCCCGCTCCGGCATCGCCATGACGTGGGGGCGGACGGTGGCCATCTGGGGGCGGAACCTGTCGCACATGATGGTGGCCATGATATTGCCGCCGAAGGCGGGACGGGTCTGCATCAGGTTTCTCTTGTCGTCGATGGCGAGTCCGGTGCAGTCGGCGGTGAGACCGGTGCCGAGGACGGTGGCGACGGCGCCGGCCAGGTCCCGTCCCAGGCCGGTGGCGCCCATGAGGACGACTTCCGGCTTGTGGGCCTCCACCAGGTGGCGGACCGCCCTGAGGTAGGCATCGGTCCGGTAGTACCGGAAGACCGGCGCATCGACCAGGTAGGCGTTGTCGGCTCCGTAGGCGAAGGCCTCGTGGCAGAGCGGTTCCACGTTCTCGCCGATGACGACGACGGAGAGCGGGACCTCCAGGGCATCGGCCAGTTCCCGCCCCTTGCCGAGGAGCTCCCACGACACCTTGTGGGGCACCCCTTCCGTCTGCTCCACGAAGACCCACACCCCCCGGTAGGCGGAGAGCTTTTGCGCCAGGGCGCGGGCCTCCTCATCCTCCTCTTCCGCCGGCGCCCCCTTCTCCTGGGCCATGAGCTCGTCGAGGATCTTCTGCTCCTGGGGGGTGAAGAACATTTCCAGGGCCTGGGCCGGGCAGACCTTCACGCACTTGACGCAGCCGATGCACTTCTCCGTGAGGATGATCGGCTCGCCCGCATCGTTCATCTCCACGGCGTTCACCGGGCAGGCGCTCTGGCAGCGGGCACCGCAGGCGATACACTTGCCGGCGATGAGGCACGCCACACCCCGGGGCTTCTTCGGCTTCTTCGGTTCGGTCATGTGTAACCTCGGATTACGGAAAAGGTAAAGGAAAAGGTACAGAGAACAACTCGTTTCGGAGCGGGATGGTTTTCTTCTTTACCTCTGCCTGTCGTCATACCGCCAGCAGGTCCTTGCTGACGAGCTTCTCGATCAGGAGCCGGGCGGTGCCGGAGGGATCGTGCACCCCGTCGCCGATGATCTCCCCCTTGTCCCGCTCCGGGGAGAAAATCCGGCTTACCCAGGTGGGAGAACCCTTGAGGCCGACGGCGTTGACATCCAGGTTGAGGACGTCGTTCCCCCATACCTTCACCGGCGCATCCTGGGAGTCGAGGCGCATCGGCACGGTGGGATAGCGGGGACGGTTCAACTCCCGCACTACGGTGAGGAGAGCCGGCAGCGGCGCCTCCACGATCTCGTGGCGACCCTCCAGCTTGCGGCTCACCCGGATGCGCCGCTTTTCCGGATCGAGCTCCAGTACCTTGTCCACCAGGGTCAGCTGGATGTAGCCGAGCCGGGTGGCGATGCCGGGGCCGACCTGGGCGGTGTCGCCGTCGATGGTCTGCTTGCCGCAGATCACCAGCCCCACCTCGTCCTCTTCGTTGAGCCGACCGATCGCCTCTGCCAGGACATTGCTCGTGGCCAGGGTGTCGGCGCCTCCGAAGCAGCGGTCCGAGAGGAGTATCGCCTCGTCCACCCCCAGGGAGAGGGCCTTGCGCAAGGTCGCCTCCGCGTTGGGAGGCCCCATGGAGATGGCCGTCACCCGCATGCCGAAGCGGTCCTTGATGCGGAGGGACTCCTCCAGGGCATGGGTGTCGTACGGGTTGACGATGAAGGGGATCCCTTCCCGCACCAGGGTATTGGTGACCGGGTCGATCTGCACCTGGGTCGTGTCGGGGACCTGCTTGATGCAGGCAACTACTTGCATGGAGCACCTCGCCGGGGAATTGCTTCTCTGGGTGATATATGAATTCTAGCCGATTGTGCCGGAATTTCCTTGATGCAGATCAAAATATTACCGAAGGACGGCCTTCGGGGAAGAGTGCCGCTCCCGCATGTCTATATTTTGAGCAGATTAAATAATATGAAAAAACCGCCGGAAGCGCAAGCACTGAATGCATAAATTGTAAGCATTCCAGTCCGACCGATACACCATCCCCTACCCCATGCTCCCCATGCTGGCCAGGGCATAGACAAGCTCGGCGGCGTAGCGCGGCTTTTCCCCGAGACACATGAGAGTGGAGCTCCCCCGGATGGCGAACCCCCTTCCCTGGAGGAGAGCCGCGGCCGCCACATTGCGCACCGGCACGTCGAGAAAGACCCGGTTATTCCGGCCAGCCTGCGCCAGGGCTGCTTCCAGGAGCCGGGCCGCCGTTTCCCGGTCGCCGCACCCCCACGGCCCCAGCTGGAGCCCGTCACCGGTGGGCTGGACCACGATGAAACCGTCGGAACGGTGGAATGCCTTCCCCCGCGCAGCGGCGGCCGAGAGGAGCGTTTCCCTGACATCTCCCCATCCTGCCCGGTCAAGCCTCAGCATGTCGGCAAAGCCGTCCTTCGACGGCGGAACTGCCCCGCCTTTCCCCGTCCCGCACCAGCGTTTGACGGTGTCCACGGCGGCAAAGCCGAGCCGCCCGTATACCGGCTCCCCTGCGGTCGAGGCAGTCAGCCAGACGGTCCGCGCCCCGGCATCCGCCAGAACTGACAGCACCCGTTCCATGAGGAGGGTGCCGAGACCCCTCCCCCGCAGCTCCTCCCTGACGATGAGATTGCCGATCCAGCCGCTGCGGTCGTACTTCACCGACGTGATGAAGGCGACCGGCTCGCCGCCCGTCCGTGCCACCAGGCAGCCGGCGGGAAACGTCCGCAGGAGAAAGTCGAATTCCCACCGGTCGCAGATCCATCCCTCCGCAGCCGCCATAAGCAGGAAGCCGTCGACGTCCGCGGGGCGGAACTGTTCGATCTCCACCGCCGGCATTTCCGGAGAGGAGCGGACGGTGTTCCGCAGCAGGGTCATACCGCGCATCCCGGCGAGGGCACCGCAAGGTCCTGGCCAATGAGCCCGACGGCGTCGGCCCGGCACTGCCGGCAGTGCTTGAACTGGCCGATGATCGCCTCGTTGGCCCGGCGCACCTCGTCGAGCCGCTCCGGAGACGGGGGAACGATTCCGGCGAACTCCGCCTGGGGGATGAGGGGCATGACGTTCATGACGAATGCCCCCAGCTCCTTCACCTTCCGGGCGATCTCCGGCACCTGATGATCGTTGACGCCGGGTATGAAGACCGTGTTCACCTTGACGGTCATGCCGTGGTAGGCCCCCCGCCGGATTCCCTCCAGCTGGTTGGCGATGAGAATCCGGCCCGCCTCTTCACCCCGGTACCGCCTGCCATGGTAGGTAATGTGGGAGTAGACCCTTCCCGCCACCTCCGGATCGAGGGCGTTCACGGTGACGGTGAGGCTGTGGAGGCCCAGCTCGTCCAGCTCGTCGATCTTCTCCGGCAAGAGGAGGCCGTTGGTGCTCATGCAGAGGATGAGATGGGGAAACTCCTCCTTCACCCGGCGGAAGGTCTCGAATGTCTCCGGGTTGGCAAGGGGGTCGCCGGGACCGGCGATGCCGATCACCCTGATCATCGGCCCGAGGAGTTCGCTCGCCATCACCTGCCGCACCTTGACCAGCGCCTCATTCGGGGTCAGAAGCCGGCTGGTGACGCCGGGGCGGGACTCGTTGGCGCAGTCGTGGCGCCTGGAGCAGTACCCGCACTTGATGTTGCACCGGGGCGCTACCGCCAGGTGCATCCGGCCGTTCTTGTGATGATTGCCGCCGAAGCAGGGGTGACCCTGGATATTTTTTCTCTCCCCACATGCAGTTGCCATCCCGATTCTCCTTTCCGGGACCGATGCCGCCGGTCCGCCGCGGAAACGCGAAAGCCCGGCAGGATTCGATCCGGCCGGGCTTCATTGCGCTGTTCCTGGAATACTGCGGCGTATTCCGTTATTCGTTGTTGTTTCCTCTCCCTATGCCGAATCCGTGCCAGAAGAGTAACTCACCATTTTTCAGCATGTTACACAAGCGTCCCGGGAACCGGTCGTGGAAACGGGAGCGCCCGATGCTCCCGACATGGGCGACCGTGACTATTCATTAAGCAGAAATGGCCCCGCAGGAAACGCCTCGCCGCGGCAAAGCCCGATGGCTGCGGGTTCCGGGGGCTGGCATGGTCCGTGTAAAGCTTTCATGCATACAGGTCAACAAAGGAGACTCATTATGGCACGAACGATCGATGGCATCGAGTACGTGACCGCCGACGAGGCGGCGGAACTGCTGGCAACGACCCCCATGCGGGTGCTGATGCTCATGCGGGACAAGGCCCTCGTGGGAATCGAGGCGGAAGGAGAATGGCTGGTGAGCCGGGATTCGGTGGCCTGCTGCGCGGCCCACGGCTCGGACATGAAAGTGGCCAAGGGGTGCGCCACCTACTGTTCGTCCGGGGGAAGCGGCTGCAAATGACCCTTCGTCACTCCATGGTGATTACCAGGAAGCGCTCGTCGAACCACGGCTCCAGCAGGGGACGCACGTCTTTCCAGGAGAGCCCTCCCCCGCCGCATCCGGGCCTCGGCACAACCACCAGCTGCCACCCCGCCCGGTTGGCGAGCGAACGCAACTGACGGGCGGACCGGGCGATGAGGGTGAGATCGGGAAGGGACCAGGGGGTCTCTTCCACGGGAAAGGTTACGAGGCCGTTCCCCAGATCGTGGACCCTGTTCCCCTCCGTCCGAAGCAGCGCCCCCAGCCGGGCACGCAGGTCGGGGAACAGTTCCCCGGCCTGTCGGGCGCAGCCGGTCCCGAGGATCGCCTCACCCTGCCGGGTTGTCGACCCGTTGGTGGTGATGGCGATGACGCCCCTCTCCCGGTAGTCCCAGATATTTCCCGTTGTCTCGCGCATCGTCACCACCATACGGAAAGCGTGCCAGGAAGGAGGTTCCATGGACATTGAAGTCAAGGCGTCGGATCTCTACTACAAATACCCGAAGGATACGGTGAACCGGCATCTCCCCAAGTTCCGGGGGAAGCCGGACCCGGCCCCCTTCAACCGGGACGACATCTACGAGGTGCTTCCCATGCTGGGGAAGGTCATGGACGAGCTGGGGCGGGATGACGGCCGCACCCTCCACATGGTGGAAGACCTGATGGTCAGGGACATGCCCCGATTCCTCGTGCGCCGTGACGAGGTGTTCGATTTCCTCGTCGGCTGCGGGCGGGAACTCCTGGAGCGGCCGTGACATCAGCCGAAGAGGGGTTCCGGCAGGAGATCACTTCCCGGAGCCGCGCCGCCCTTCTCGGAGCGGCCGTAGGCGACGCCCTCGGTGCGCCATTGGAATTCATGACCGCCGGTGAGATCAGGGCGAAGCACGGGGTCCTGAAGGAGATGGTCGGGGGGGGGTGGCTCCGCCTCAAGCCGGGACAGGTCACCGACGATACCGACATGGCCCTCTGCATTGCCCGCGCCCTCTCCGCAACAGGAAGGTGGGACCTCGCAGCCATCGCCGGCAATTTCGCCGGCTGGCTCCGGGGAAAGCCTCTCGACGTGGGGGACACCTGCCGCCGGGGAATCCGCAACTACATGCTCCACGGCACCCTGGAAACCCCGTACAACCAGTGGGACGCCGGGAACGGTGCCCTCATGCGCATGGTGCCGGTGGCCCTCTATACCCTCGACGACGACGACCTCCTGGAGCACTGCAGCCGCGAGCAGGCACGCCTCACCCACAACCACCCCCTCTCCGATGCCGCCTGCCACTGGTACGGCCGGCTCGTCCACCTGGCGATCAAGGGGGCATCCAGGGCCCGCCTCCAGCGGGAGGCGGAGGGGCTCGTAGCCGCATTCCCCGCCTTCCGCTATACGCCCTACCCCGGCCTCGCCACCGGCTACGTGGTAGACACCGTGCAGACGGTGCTCCACCACTTCTTCCGCAGCCGCGACTTCGAGGAATGTCTCATCGCCACCGCCAACCAGGGAGGTGACGCCGACACCACGGCCGCCATCGTCGGCGGCCTGGCCGGCGCCTACTACGGCGTGGAGCGGATACCCCCGCGATGGCTGAAAAAGCTGGACCGGAAAATCTACCGGGAGATCGACGGCCTCGCCGTGAGGCTCGTGGCCCTCTCGCCCCTCGGGAGGAATGCGGGGCTGCATAGGTAAGCGGGTGACCGGCCGCTCCCCCGTATGTTGCCGTGAGAAAGGGTAGCAGGGGCCTGGGGGCCTTCCCGGAAAACAAAGTCAGCGCAGGCGTCATCGTCCCATGGGAAGGAAAGCGCCGCTTCCGCCGCTTTCCTCCAAACAGCAGCACTGCACGATTGCATACTTTGTTTTCCGGGAAGGCCCCCAGGCCCCTGCTACCCTCCCGCTCCGCCGCAAAACACAGGCCGGACACTTCACACTGTGCAGGGAATCTGCCGCACCCGGTACTCGCCGCCGATCACCAGGTATTCCCCCTCACCTTTCATGATGCTCGACGGAAAGAGCCGGTCGAAGAAGAAGACCTTGGCGAGCGGCACCCTGAGCTCCCAAACGGTGAAGCCGAACTCCCACGCCCGTTCCTCCTCGCAGGTGAGCGACACCAGGTTGTTGAGCCGGACGACCTGCTCCCGCTTCGCCACCGTTTCGAGGAGATCGTGTTCGCTGGCATCGAAGGTGCCCCGGTAGAGGGTGAGTGCCAGCCGGTCGGGAAAGCGGCGGTGCAGCTCGTACTGGCAGAACTCGTACAGGAGATCGAGCTGGGAATTGATGGCGTTGGTCCGCTGGCTCCCCTTGGTCCGGTCGATGGCGTAGGTCATGTACTCCTCGGAATGGATACCGGGGATGCGGACCTTGTGGAAGGTGGGGGGGATCCCCATGCGGCTTTCCACCCACCCCTTGAGCACGGCCCCCTCCACGGAATTGGAGTCCATCATCCAGCCCCGCAGGTAGCGGAGATAGCTGTTCTTCAAGCTCTTGCGGGCCGTGGCCGTCGCCTGGTCCTGCCAGTGGTGGAGCTGGAACTTGACCGACATGTAGTCGTTGAAGACGATCGCCCGCTCCTCAGGGGAGGGGATTGACTCCAGGCGGTCGAAGAGGAAGCGGTTGGCGCTCCTCACCCCCTGGACCTCGATCCGCTGGGGATGGTCGTTGAAAAGGCGGGAGGCGATGACCCACGGGGGAAGATTGCACAGATTGAATCCCGACTGATTCATGGGTCATCACCTCGTTGTGAATGATATGCGGGGGCGGCCCTACAGGATCTTCGCCAGTTCCACGAGCGTCGGCCCGATGGGACCCTCGGCCACGAAGGCATCGATCCCGAGCCGTTCCAGTTCCATCTGCGGGGTCTGGCCGATCTGGGCGCAGACGATCGCCCGGCATTCTCCCACGGCATCGGCGATGGCATGCAGGATATGGGCGCGCAGGGGATGGTCCGCATCATATGTGCAGTAGCGCTCCACCTTCCGTTCATCCACCAGCTTCACCCCCGAGCCTTCCACTGCGAAGATGAGAAAGCGCTCCGCATGGCCGAAATGCTGGTTGATCTCCCGGCCATCCTTGGATGCAACGGCAATCAGCATGACACACCTCCAGTGAAAACCCGCGAGAAGTATAACGTGAGAAGTGAGACGCGGGACGACACACTTCACTCTTACCTCTTACGTCGATGTACATCTTTCGAAGTACGTCTCACATCTTACGTCTTCCGTCTCACGCCTTCAAATAACGACCGGTTCGAAGGTAAAGCACTTCTTCGAACACGTCCTGCCGCATGCCTGGCAGCCGATGCAGTTGCCGGGATTGGCCACCTTCATGAACATCTTTGCCGAATCGTCCTCGTCCAGCTCCTCGTAGGCCAGCACGTCGTGGACGCAGACCTTGAAGCAGCGTCCGCAGCCGATGCAGGTTTCCTCATCGATAGTGACGATGAACTGGGGAGTCCACTCTGTCTTGTTTCTTCTCAAACCGGTAATGTACGCCATTTTTCATTCCTCCGTGTGGTAGGGACCGGGGAACGGGGACCGGGTAAGGATGCGTACCGGACATGCCCCCCGCCTGTTGTGGTCAATCTTCGTCGAATGGGACAGCCGAATCCTTGTTCATTGCCTTGCGCAGCCAGGGAGGGGGGGTTCCCCTGAGGACCTCCTGCAGCTTCCCGATGATCTCCGCCACCGGCACCTCGGTTGTGGTCTTCATGGGATGGATCTTCTTCGCCACCAGCTTCGCCGCCGCCGGCCCGCCGATCTGCATGGTATAGACGATGGCGCAGTCGGCAAGGGCGCTGGCCCGGGCGGCGATCCGGTCCTCCTCGTCCTCGGCCGTGGTTATGGCGCTCACCGCGGCAAGCGGTGTCGCCGATTCAGGCCCGATCTCCCAGATCTGGAAGTTCTGGCACTGGCCGAAGTGCTGGTCGATCATGTGGCCGTCTGTCGATGTGAATGCGACTTTCATACGATTCCCCTTTTTTGGTCAAGTATGCGGACATTCCCAGGAGCGTCGATTTTTCGTCCTGCCAAGGCTGTCGAGGGATTGCGCGGAGGCGTAGCCTGGCTACGCCGCACAAGGAATCCCGAAGACTTACGCAGGCAGGGCGAAAAAGCGGCGCTCCCCGTTAATTGTGCGCCAATTTCTGGGCTTCCCTGGCATTGGCCTGGAAAATGGTGGCCGTCTCGAACAGCAGATTCATGGTCCCCCGGTACCCGACCCAGACCTTTGTGTGGGCACCGAGCCGGTCGAAGACCGGCAGCCCGGCCCGGAGATGGGCGCCGATCTTCAGCTTGGCGGCGGCCTGCCGGCCGTTGCTGTTGGCCACCAGGAGGTCGGCATCCTCTGCAGCGCTTTCCAGGTCCTCCAGGTCGCCGACAAAGACGTTGTCGCACGGCAGTCCGTCCAGCCCCCGGGTCCGGGTGGCGGAGAGGGCCGCCTGGATCTCGCACCCCATGCCGGCGAGGAATCGGGTCATGGTCTTGAGCAGGTCCGCCTCCAGGGCGATGGCCACCTTCTTGCGGCCGAACTGGTAGTGGCTGTCCACCATGGCGTCCATGAGGCGACTGCGCCAGCGGCGCTGCTTCTCGGGGACCTCTCTCCCGCTGATGGCGCAGAGGACGGCCATCAGCCGGTCGGTCTCGGCAAGGCCCGTCAGGGAGGTGAAGCCGTATGCCGGCATGCCGAATTGGTCCCGCAGCTTCAGGGCGGCCCGGGCCAGGGAGTCCCCCACATAGATGACAGCGGCGCTCCGCCCCGATTTCCGGATGTCGGCCACCGCAATCCCGCCGGTGGAAAGGGGAGACACCTCGTCGTCGATGTGGCCGTCCAGGGCACAGGAGATGTCCGGCACCGTCAGGCAGGTGAGGCCGAAGGCCTCGATCAGCTCCTTCACCTCTTCCACGTCGGCCGGGGTGAGGTGGGCGCCGGGAAGGAGGGTCACCTGATCGGCGATGGTCTCCCCCCCCTCCGGGAGCGTGGCGACGATGGCCTCGACAGCCGCCGCGTACCCCTCCTGGAGCGAGCCGCAGTAATCGGGCGTCGCGGCCCAGACGACGGGGACCTGTTCGTACTCCGGGTTCTCCTGCCGGAAGTGGACGATGGCGCTCCGCACGTCGTCCCCCATGGTCTCGGTAAGCCCCGAGGTCATGACACCGACCACCGCCGGGTGGAACTTGTCGATCACCCGCTTGATCCCCTTCTTCAGGTTCTCCCACCCTCCGAAGATGGCGGTGTCCTCGCTCATGGCGGTGGAGTTGAGGGCGATCGACTCCTTGAAGTGCCGTGAGAGCTGGAGGCGGATAAAAGTGGAGCACCCCTGTGCCCCGTGCAGCAGCCCCAGCATCCGGTCGATGCCGAGATAGGCCAGGGTGGCGCCCAGGGCGGGCGAGTTCTTCTGGGGATTGACGGTCGCCTGCTTGGCGGGCACCTTGACCCGGGAGGAGGAGAGGTCCTCGGCGAGGAGCGCTTCGGCGTGTCCCGAGGCTGCCGCCACCTCGGCAGCCAGCTCCCCGGCGCTCTTCTCCCAGGGGGCGGGGGCGTTCAGCACGGGCCAGATGGGGTTATTGACCGTCAGGTCCAGCTGGCGGGCGAAGGTGACCATCCCCTCGTAGCCGGCGTAGGGGTGGGAGCGGCCGTGGTTGATGTCGAGGAACGGGGTCTTCGTCTTCAGCGCCAGGAACTTGGTCTTGCCGCCGGCCACGATCAGGTCGGGCATCTTTTCGGCCATGACGGCGAGGAGTCCGGCCGTGCTGGTGTCCTCGATGATCTTGGCGTCCTTGTGCATCAGCCCCTTCATCCGGTAGAAGTCTTCCAGGGTCGAATTCTGGGTGCCGGCGGCGAGGATCTCCACCCCCAGCTCCCGCATGGCGTTCACCATGGACCAGGTCTTCACGCCGCCGGTGAAGAGTACCGACCGCTTTCCTTCGAGCCGCGCCCGGTAGGGGGCGATCCGCTCCCGGCACTTCGCCTCCTCTTCCTCCAGGAGCCGTTCCACCCGGTCCTGCATCACCCGTTTCTCCAGGCCGCCGGTCGCGTCGTCCAGCTCCCGGGCGATGTCCCGCAGGGCCTTGGCCGTGTCGGTCATGCCGTAGAACGATTCCTCCAGGTAGGGCATGCCGTAGGTCTTCTGCATCTTCTTCGCCAGGTTGGTGAGGCTCTTGGAGCAGATAATGATGTTCAGCCTGGCCCGGTGGGCGTAGCGCAGCTCCTCGAATCTGGTATCCCCTGAGAAGCAGGAGAGGATCTGGATCCCCAGCCGGTCGAAGAGGGGGAGCATCCCCCAGAGGTCGCCGGCGATGTTGTACTCGCCGATCAGGTTGATGGGATACTCCCCCAGCACCGGCGGCTCGGCCGTGCCGATCACGTACTTGAACAGGATCTCCCCCGCCAGGCGGTTGCCGATGTTCTTATCGCCGATGAAACCGGGGGTGTTGACCGGGATGAGGGGAATGGCCACCTTCTCCTGTGCGGCCTTGCAGACCGCCTCGATGTCGTCGCCGGTCATGGCGGTGACGCAGGTGGCGTAGACGAACATCGCCCGTGCCTCGGGGTAGCGGGCGGCCAGCTCGATGATCGCCTTGTACAGTTTCTTCTCCCCGCCGAAGACCACGTCGTTCTCCAGCATCTCGGTGGTGAAGCCGCGGCGGTAGAGCTGGGAGCCGCTGGACCTGGCACCCCGGTTGTCCCAGGAGTTCCCAGCGCAGGCGATGGGGCCGTGTACCAGGTGGATCACGTCGGTAACCGGCATGAGGACCACCCTGGCCCCGTCGTAGGCGCAGGACCGTTCGGTCCCCTCCCCCGGTTCCGACTTCTTGCAGAATTTCGGGGCCCCCTTCTCCTGATGGGTGTCGCATTCCGGGGCATCGTAGTAATCGGGTCGTGCCATGGCGAACCTCGCTGGTACCTGAAATGCAAAAGGCGCCCCCATTCGGAAGAATGGGCGGCGCCTTTGCCGGGGTGGATACGAAAGAACTTTTTCCTTGTCGATTACATAGCAGGTGCCGTGCCAAAAACGTCGGGCCCAGCAATCATGCCGATCTGGCGCGGGTTGTCTATGTCCCGGCGATGCGGGAGTGGGGGGAAATGCCTATCATTTAGGCAGCGCCGTGGTCATGAAGTGCCGCTCGGGGGATCGGAGGGAGCATCCGCAGGGTACCGGCAGCGTGACAAGGCGGGGGAGCCCGGCGGCGAAACTCCACCAGGCAGGAGCCTTTGCTGGCGGTTTCGCTGCATGAGACCACATTGAAGCCATCCGCTCCTTCGAAAAGGGAGGTGAAGATGGCTGACCTGAGCACAATTCCCGACGAAACGGTTGACAGGCTGTAGCCATCTGGCTACAATATTTCCATGATCGAAATCCGCAAAACCGAACTGCTTGCCACATGGCTCGACAATATGAGCGACATCCAGGCTAAGGCCCGTGTCCTCGTCAGGATTGAATGTCTTGCTTCATGAAATGCAGGAGACGTTAAGCCTGTTGGTGAAGGCGTCTCGGAAATGCGGATCGACTATGGTCCCGGTTATCGTGTGTATTACATCCAACGCGGCAGCGAATTGATCATCCTGCTGGCCGGTGGCGATAAAAGCAGCCAGTCTCGGGATATCAAGACAGCGATCAGGCTTGCACAGAACGTATAGGAGTTGAAAAATGCCCAAAACAATAACCAGTCGTTACGATGTTGCCGAACATCTCCGCACTCCGGAAGAAATGGCGGCCTACCTTGAAGCCTCCCTCGAAGAGGCTAATGGCGATGCCGCCTTTATTGCCAAAGCGCTTGGTGACATAGCACGTGCCAAAGGGATGTCGCAGGTTGCGCGTGATGCGGGCCTATCCCGCGAAAGTCTTTATAAGGCACTTTCAGGGGAGAGAATTCCGGGATTCGACACGATTCTCAAAATCGTTGCGGCGCTCGGTCTCAAACTGCACGCAGGAGCAAGGTAAAGTTTTTAATCCTCTGTAATCGTTCTTTACTTGTCTTGAGATACCTTTTGGGGTCGCGTTTACATTCCATATTTCATATGGAATGTGGACCTGATCCTTATCCCACCCATTTTCATTCTTGGTTTACGCCAACTTCCGGATCAGCCGGAACAACAGCATCTTTCTCGATCTCAAGGAGCAGATCAGCTTCGGTCGGGGAAAGGGAGAAGTCAAGGCGGGGTGGAACTACTACTTCTAGCGCCGGCCGGAGAGCCTCCGTCACCAGGTTGCCCATGGAAGCGCAGGAACGGCAGATGGGTCCTACAGAGGTCCCCAGCCGGGAGGCGACGGCCCGGGCCGTCAGGGCGGCCGCCCGGCTTCCCGTACAATCTCGCACCCGGCCCCGACGACCTTCTCCTTGGGGACAACAATGCTCGGCGGCGACATGGCATGTACCTCGGGGTACCGCGGCTCGGGCGGGGAATGCTATCCATACGTTAGCTGACAGGCGTTGGTTACTGCGTCAGCAAAAACAGCCACGCCCCGTACAAGAAAAAAGGGACATGCCGCGCCGTGATGGCGTGCCACATCCCTCTTCCCTTCTCCAGCAGCCACTGCCGCTATGGGCGGCATAGCCTCCTACGATGCCCTGCCCGGGGCCTTCCCGCTGGCATACACGTACCAGGCAATTGCAACCAGCACCGCAACGACAATGAAAGCTGCAGACACCAGACCGAACTTGATGCAGTAAAGTGGTGGCATACCATACCTCCCGTTCCTGTTGTATGTTCCCCCGCTTGCTTCTCACCCTCAATGGGCTTTCCCCAGGCTCAGATGGCCGAGTCCCTCTTCAGAAACCCCCTGATGATGCCGAATATGGTGATGATGGCGGGTATCAGCTGGGCCACGACCACAATGGTGCTGAACCCGAAAAAGATAATTGCCAGGACCCCGGTCTTGTAGGCCTGGGGAGGAGCGGCCGCAAATGCTTCCGCCGAACTCCCGACCAGGGTGGCCATCGTGTACAGAAACAGAGCTCTCTTTCTCATGGCAGACTCCTTCTGGTGCGGAGTGGTGGGTTTGCCTTTCATCCAGCATCAACCGTGCCGACATGTGAACACTGCAACCATTATTGTTAACATTATAATTTTATTATTTTTTTTCGAATCGGCCCGGCGGGGATTCGGCGTGAATGTATACGTTTTTCATACACGCATCCCAGGCCCGTCCTCTGCGAAGCGCTGCTGGGCCTTGATTTGCAGGCTACAGCTCCCCGCGGGTGAGTGTATAAAATGTCTGTCCGTTCGGGGAAGGCACGCCGTTGACCGGGGTCCGGCCGGGAGGCCGGGGAGGGAGCGGGGCACAAAAAAGGGGCGCTCCCAACAAAGTGGGGAGTGCCCCTGGTATCGATGGCTCGCGAACCGGCGAAGAACGTCGGTCCGGTCTTCGCCGCCGTGCGGGTGGTGACGTTATCCTTTTCCTGCAGCGGCGCGCAACGACTCTTCGACTTTCATGACCAGCTGTCGATGGGCGAACGGTTTGCGGATATAACCGTCCGAGCCTGACTCCTTCACCAGAAAGTGAAGTTCATCCTCCGGTTTCGACGAGAGGAGCAGGATGGGAATGTCCCGGGTAACGGCGTTATCTTTCAGCATCCGCGCCTTTTTGTCCCCGTCGAGGATCGGGAGCATGACATCCAGGATGATGAGGTCCGGCCGGGCCTGGCTAAAAATGCAGGCATCCGCCTCCTTGGCATTCAGGGCGGTCACGACTTCAAATCCCCCTTCTTCCAGGGCATCCCGCGCCATGGTCAGGACGATATCGCTGTCGTCCACAACGAGAACTCGCTTTTTCATCGCTTCCTCCCCCGTTCCGGTTGGATCCGTTATCTGCTGCCTTCAGCACCCTGTCGGCGGAAGCCGCACGGGCACGTGCCGGTGTACGACCGACCGCGAGCGCAGCCAGACCCCGCGTCACGCATCCCTCGCCACATTTTCATAGGCACACTTATACTACTTTGATCCTGTTGTCCACAGTTTTTCATTGCCCTGGGGCGGGATCAGTGAAAGCCGAACCAGATCGCCAGGGCGCTGAAAACCGTCCAGGAGAGAACCGCTACCGTCGTCCCCGCACAGAAAAGGGCCAGATACCGGTGAAACGGCCCCTCTTCCCGCCGCTCCCGATACCCCAGGAGTTTCCCCAGCACGATGCCGCCGATGATCCCGCCCCCATGCCCCCAGTTGTTGATCCCCGGCATGACCAGGCCGAACAGCACGAGCCCCACCACCCAGCCGCTCACCTCGCGAAAGACCGCAGCGCCATAGCTCCCTCCCCGACTCCGACCGAAATAGAGAAGAGCTCCTATCAGGCTGCAGATCGCCGCCGAGGCCCCGATGGTGAAGGGGATTCCTGCAAGAAGCGAGACCAGGTACCCGAACACTCCCCCCAGCGTGTAGATGACGAACATGCGGCTGGCGCCGAATTCCTGGGTGACCCAGGGGGCTATCTGGCGAAGGGCCATCATATTGAAGATGATATGGAGGATGCCGCCATGGAGGTAATTGGCGGTGAGAAGCGACCATGTCCGACCGAATTCGGCCACGGGAACCGTTCCCGTCGCACCGAGGAGGAGAAGGCTCGTCTGATCGGGCGTAAAGAGCGAGAGGGGATTGCCGGTGAGCCCGCGCCGGGTTGTCAGGAGCAACGAGCAGAGAAACAGGGCGATGTTGACGGTGATGATTGCCTTCACCAGCCACTCGCCATCGAGAGCACCCCGTCCCCGGGCAATGGCATGCCACCACCCGGCGGACCTGCTTGCGCCACACCATGAACAGCTCGCTTCGTCACTGCCGATCAAGCGACGGCAGCGGGGGCAGAGAATTGCCCGATTCTTCACTATGGTACCCTCGTCATGTTTGATCTGCCCACACTATACCATGGCGCCGGTGAAAACAAGGCAGGAATTGCTCGGGGAAGAGCAATGTACGCCAGGCGGGAGTGCTGGAAATGGAGGAAGCAGGCCCGCCGGGACAGAATCCGAGAAAAATTTTAATATCGCTAAAAATTTTTTTTCGCTACAATGCATGCCATGAGTTCTCTCGCCTTTGCCCTTATCCTCTTTTCCGGCATCATGCACGCCCTCTACAATCTGCTTATCAAGAAAAGCCGCAACAAAACGGTTTTCATCTGGTGGATGTTCGTCATGTCGACGGCCCTGTTCACCCTGACCCTCCCCTTGCTGCCGGGAGAGTTCCCGAGGCCGGATGTCTTCATTATCCTCCTCGGGGCAGGCGGGGCGTTCTGTTTCTTTCTCTACCACCTGTTCACCGGCCGGGCTTACCGTTCCGGCGACCTTTCGGTAACCTATCCCCTCTCGCAGACGGCCATGCTCTATATCCCGCTCTGGGGAATCTGGCTGCTCGGCGAACGACCGAATATCTCCGGTCTCTGCGGCATCGCCGCCATCGCCGTCGGCGCCTACATGGTGCAGATGCAGCGGCTGACGCTGGCGGAACTGCTCCGGCCCCTGAGCAGCCTCGTCGACAATTCCGTCCAGGCCGCGCTTGCCGCGGGCTTTGTCTATTCGCTCGGGGCGATCATCGACAAGACCGGCGTCAAGTACTATTCTCCCCTCTACTTCACCTACATCCTCGTCGTGTTCATGCTCACCCTCATGACCCTCAACCTCCTGCGCCCCCGGTACCGCAGCAAAATCCGGACGGAATGGCAGGAGAACCGACGGACGATCCTGGCGAGCGGCCCGGTGATGATGGGCTCCTTTCTTTCATTCCGCTACGCCCTTGCCCTTTCCCCCATGAGCTATGCCATACCGGCACGACAGGTCAGCGTGCTCGCCGGGGTCATCATCGGGGCCGTCTTCCTCGGCGAGCCCTGCGGCCGGATCCGCTTCCTTGCGGCCGGGCTGATCCTCGTGGGGGTCTGTCTCATCCGCATCGGGTAATCACCGCGCCGGCACCGACGCACCATCTCCTTCGGGCCATTTGCCGGAAGATCAACAATTTTCCCCCAATCGCACCCGCAGCAGGTATAATAGACGCTGGGCGTGACTGGTGGGGGTGATGCCCCCCAGCCGGACGCGGACAAGAAGGCCGGGCAGTATCTCGTATCTCTCCGTGGAGATGGAATTGTGCCAGTACGTAGCGAATCCCCCAAACCCCTCCTGAAAATAACCGCGTATGCAACAAAGGCAATCGCTACCCTCATCGGGGACACATGGGTGACCGGCCGTCGGACACATGCCATCAGGGTCCTGAGCATGCTGGTCCTTCTCCTCATCGGCTGGATCGACTACATCACCGGCTACGAGCTGGGGTTTTTCATCTTCTACTTCATACCGGTCGCCATCTCCTCCTGGTTCATCAGCCGCCGCTCCGGCCTGTTCATGGCCTGCACCGCAGCCATCGTCTGGTATCTGTCGGATCGCTTCACTTTCCATCCATACTCCCATGCCTATCTCATCTACTGGGAAATGTGGATGCGCTTTGTTTCTTTTCTCACAACGGCATTGACGGTTGCCAGAATCCGCGCCAATCTGGAACGGGAAAAAGAGCTGAATACCGAGCTCGCCAGGGCGTTGCGGGAAATCGAGGAGTTGAAAGTATCCCTGCCGGATGGCCCGCCCAATCTCCGGCATGGTGGCGACCCCGCCTGTCGCCGGGAGCATCTCTGGCCACTGCTTGCGGGAACGGACCCGGATGTCCAGGCCGTCGGCACGGGACAGGGCGGCCCTCCCGGACAACATACGCCATGACCGTATGCGCTTCACGGGCCATCTTCCCCGCCGCCGAAAGAAAGAGAGGGGAACGATCATTCGTCCCCCCCTCGTGCATGCGGGTTTCCGCCCTGCCTACATCTCCGTCATGACCCGTTCGTCGTAGATATCCTCGAGACGCCTTTTGTGCCCCTTCTCCACGTCGGCGAACGCCAGGAGGGTCTTCTTCAGCTTGGGGTCGTCGGTCAGCTCTGCCGCAGCCGTATAGAGGCGGTACGCGTTTTCCTCGGTTTTCATGGCGTGCCGGATGATCTCGTCGTAGCTCATGTCCGGACGTAGCGGCACATCGACCATGTATTCGGCGAGTTTCATGTCGGGGACTTTGCCCGATGACTGCTGTGCGGCCTCCACCAGGTCCGCTCTGCTGAAGACTTCCTTGTGGCCCGCCTCTTCAGCGGCGATCTCTTCGAACATCTTCCGCGCTGCGATGCTCGTACTCTTCCGTGCCGCTTCCTTGTATAGCCGGTACGCGGTTTCCTCCCGCTGGACGGCAAAGTGTATGATCTCCTCCAGTGTCCTAAAACCCATCGTCTCTCCTCCCCAGTAGTAGTGATTGCACGCCAGGAATCGTTGACCGTTCACTGCCCCGCTCGTATCTCTGCCGGCGTCGCCGGCCTGCGAATCCGCTTGCACAAGTATATACTAGTTAAATCCATTTGCCGATACGTGTCAAGCCGTGCGGTCAAATTACTCTCCGAAACCGAGAAGATTGAGCGTTTGGCAGCGGATCGTGCTACAATGACCAACAATGGACATGAAAACCGCTACGCCACAGAGTGCCTCCCCCGTGAACGACTCCCGAAACGCCGCGGATTTCGCCGTTTCCCTCGACAGGCTGGAGAAACGCTTCGGCGATTTCATCGCCGTCAACAAGGTGAGTCTTGCGGTGGGCAAAGGCGAGATTTTCGGCTTCCTCGGCCCGAACGGCGCCGGCAAATCAACCACCATCCGCATGCTCTGCGGCATCCTCCAGCCCAGCGGGGGCTCCGGGACGGTGGCCGGCTTCGATATCGTCGCCGAACCGGAGAAGATCAAAGAGCACATCGGCTACATGAGTCAGAAATTTTCCCTCTACGAGGACCTTACCGTGGAGGAAAACATCGACTTCTACTGCGGGATATACAAAATTGCGGCCCCACGGAAACAGCAGCGGAAAGAATGGGTCATTGCCATGGCCGGTCTTGCCGACCACCGCGCCTCGCTGACCGCCACCCTCTCGGCCGGCTGGAAACAGCGTCTGGCCCTCGGCTGCGCCATTATTCACGAGCCCCCCATCATCTTTCTCGACGAGCCGACCTCCGGGGTCGACCCCATCAGCCGGCGCAACTTCTGGGACCTCATTTACCGCCTGGCCGGCAGCGGGGTCACGATTTTCGTCACCACCCACTACATGGACGAGGCGGAGTACTGCGATCGGCTCGGGTTCATCTACCGGGGAGAAGTGATCGCGCTCGGTTCTCCCCGGGACTTGAAAACCCGCTTCATGACGGAAGATATCGTCGAGGTCCTCTGTGACCGTCCCCAGGATGCCATGGAATTCATCGAGGAGCTGCCGGGGATACGCCACGCCGCCCTGTTCGGCCAGGGCCTGCACGTGGTGGTGGAGGATGCGGAGAAAGCTGTCCCGCTGATCGAATCGGCTCTTGCAGCCGCTGGTTTCCGCCTCCCCGTTCCGGAGCGGATCGTCCCGTCACTGGAAGATGTTTTCGTCTCCCTCATCGAGGCACGGGACCGCGAAGAATCGCCGCAACGGGAAGTCGCCCGCTGACGGTTGCCCGACAAACAGGGGAGTCTCATCGGCACCGGACGGCACAGAGCGGGGGAAACCCCGGTTTTCACCCCCCGCACCGTTTTCCTGCCTTAAAGAGGAGCCATGAAGTATCAACGGATTGCAGCCGTCGCGAAAAAGGAATTTCTCCACGTCATCCGCGACCCGCGGAGCCTTCTCATGGGCCTCGCCCTGCCGATGCTCCTCCTCTTCATGTTCGGCTATGCCCTGACCCTGGATGTCGACCGGGTGCCGCTCATGGTGTGGGACCAGAGCAACACCCCGGCCAGCCGCGAATTCCTGAGCCTCTTTACCGGCTCCCGTTACTTCTCTCTTGCGGGAAGCACCGACACGTACCGGGAAATCGAACGTTCCATCGATGAACGGCGTGCCACCCTGGCCATCGTTATCCCCGCCGACTTTGCCCGGTCCATCGACGCCGGAAAGACGGCGCAGGTGCAGGCCATCGTCGATGGCAGCGATTCCAACACCGCCACCATCACCCTCGGGTACGCCGAATTCATCGTTTCCGGATACGGGGAAAAGATCCTCCTGGAAAACCTCGCGCGCAGCAGCGGCACCACCGTCACACCACCCTTCACCGTGGAGCCCCGGGTCTGGTTCAATGCCGACATGCTGTCGCGCAACGCCATCGTCCCCGGGCTCATCGCCGTCATCATGATGGTCATCGCCGCGCTCCTCACCTCTCTCACCGTTGCCCGCGAGTGGGAAACCGGCACCATGGAACAACTCATCGCCACACCCCTCACGGGGCCGGAACTCCTGACGGGCAAGCTCGTCCCCTACTTCTGCATCGGCATCTTCGACTTGGTCCTGTCGCTCCTTGCGGGTCGGTTCATCTTTCAGGTGCCGTTCCGCGGCGACCGGCCGCTCCTCCTGGCCATTTCCATCCTCTACCTAGTCGTGGCCCTCTCCCTCGGCCTGCTCATCAGCATTGTCGGCAAGAGCCAGTTCGCCTCGAGCCAGTTCGCCATGATCGCCACGCTGTTGCCGGCATTTCTCCTCTCGGGCTTCGTCTTTCCCATCGAGAACATGCCGTTCGTCCTGCGCATTATCACCCACGCCATCCCTGCGCGCTATTTCGTCACCATTCTGCGGGGGCTCTACCTCAAGGGGGTGGGGCTTTCCGTGCTCTGGGGAGAGGCACTGTTTCTGATGGTATTCGGCGGGGCCGTCTTTGCCATCGCCATACGGAAGTTCAGCAAGAAAATCGTGTAGCAGAGACGAAAAATAGCAGGGGAGGATCATGTTCGAACGACTGAAGACAATGCTCGTCAAGGAATTCACCCAGATCATGCGCGACCCGAAGATGCGCTTCGTCATCTTCGGGGTGCCGGTAGTACAGATCTTCATCTTCGGCTATGCGGTGAACACCGACGTCAAGCACATCAGGACCGCCGTGTACGATCAGGACAACAGTGTCTCCAGCCGGGAACTGACCGCGCAGCTGGCACAGTCGGGGTATTTCGAGATCGTGCGCCATGCGGAGGGGGAGGAAGAGATTCGCCGGCTCATCGACCACGGGGAGATTAAGGCCGCCGTGCAGATTCACCACGGGTTCGAGGCAACCATCCGGGGAATGCGTACAGCAACGGTGCAGGTCATTATCGACGGCACCGACGCCAATACGGCACGCATCGTTCTCTCCTACGCCGCCAAGATCGCCGGCCGGTTTTCAACGCAGATCCTCATGGATCACCAGGCCCGCGGCAGCGGGACCACGGGGGGAGTCGAACCGGTCTCTCTGGCCAGCCGGGCATGGTTCAACGAAAATCTGGAGAGCCGCAACTTCTACGTGCCGGGGGTCATGGCACAGATGGTTCTCATCGTCACCATGATGCTCTCCAGCATGTCCGTGGTGCGGGAAAAGGAGATCGGCACCATGGAGCAGATCATCGTGACCCCCATCCGGCGGTGGGAATTCATCGTCGGCAAGACCGTGCCCTTCGCGGTCATCGGCTACATCAACGTGGCCATGGTCACAGTCCTGGCGGTCTTCTGGTTCGCCATCCCCCTTCGGGGCAATCTCCTGCTTCTCTTCTTCGCCACCGGCCTCTACCTCCTCAGCACTCTCGGCTTCGGCCTCCTCATCTCCACGGTGAGCCGCACCCAGCAGCAGGCGATGATGAGCTCATTCATGTTCACCTTTCCCGCCATGCTCCTCTCCGGCTTTGCCTTCCCCATCGCCAACATGCCCCTGGCTATTCAGTACACCACGTACCTCAACCCGCTGCGTTACTACCTCTTCATTATCCGGGGGGTCTTCCTGAAAGGGGTCGGCGCCGGCATTCTCTGGCCGGAACTTCTCGGGCTTTTCATTCTCGGCGCCATCATCTTTCCTTTCGCTGTCCAACGTTTCCGGAAAACGGCGGCATGAGTCACGAAACGGCGCCATGCGACCGTGTCCGCATACAAAGGCGCAGACTCGCCTTCTCCTGGTCGATGCCGATGGCTTCCCGGTGATCGATCGTCGGAAAGCCCCCACAGCGCCTTGGGCCGCAGCCGAGCTTGACATAAGGCCTTATATTCTGTATAAAATGCAAGACTATCCCATCCCTACCACCCGAGGCAGTTCATGTTCATCGTCACCAACTTTCTCACTGCTGCGGCGAAAATCCTCGATATCGTCCTCTCTCTCTACATGTACATCATCATCGGACGGGCCGTCATCTCATGGGTCAATCCCGACCCCTACAATCCGATCGTCCGGTTTCTCTACCAGGCCACCGAGCCGGTTCTCTTCCGGGTTCGCCGCATCCTCCCCGCCATGGGGGGGCTCGATCTGTCTCCCCTTGTCATTATCCTGGCAATCTATTTCATCAAGGAATTCGTCATCAGGTCGCTCTACCTTCTTGCCTACCGCATGTAACCGGACTGGAGGAATGACGTGAAAATATCACCACTGGATATCCAGCAACAGCAGTTCAAGGGAAAACTCCTGGGCGGATTGGACCCCGATGATGTGGACGGTTTTCTCCAGTTGGTATCCCAGGAAATGGAGGACCTGATCCGGGAGAATACCGACCTGAAGGAACAGACCCGCAGGTCGGCAGCAGAGATGGATGACCTGAAGCGTCGCGAAGCGGACCTGCGCGAGACCATGCTGACCGCGCAGAAGATCATCGACGAAATGAAGGCCAACTCCCAGAAAGAGGCCAACCTGATCATTTCCGAGGCGGAACTCAAGGCGGAAAAAATCGTGGCCGACGCAGAAAAGAAACTGATCCAGTTCACCAACCAGATCCAGGAACTGCGGCGGGAGAAAATCCAGTTCGAAACCGCGTTGAAGGCCCTGCTGGATACTCACTACAAACTGCTTACCCCCGATGAGGAATAGGCGGTTTTCCTCGATGCTCCCACCGAGGGTGCATCCCGACAGCAAACCATCCGACTCCGCTTCCCCCGCAACAGCCGCGCCCGTAGGGTGGGATATCCCATGCTGAAGATCACCGAAGGCAAAGAAGGCTCCACCTTTGTCGTTCACGTCCAGCCGCGTGCCTCTCGTACCGAGATCTGCGGCGTCCAGGGCGAGGAACTCAAGGTGCGCCTCACCGCCCCCCCCGTGGATGATGCGGCGAACAGGCTCTGCATCGAATTTCTGGCCAAACGGCTCGGCATTGCCAGGGCCCGGGTTGTCATCATTGCGGGGGAAAAATCGCGACACAAGACCATCAGGATAACCGGCATCGGCAGTGCGGCCATCCGGGAAGCACTCGTGAAGCAAGGAGAAACGTCATGAAAGCCCGAGACATTATGGTAACCGATGTCCCCGCCATCGGGAGCGATACGACTGTCGGGGAGGCGGTACAGATCCTGCGGAAAAATTTCGGGGACGAAAGTTACCTGAACGCCGCTCCCGGTCTGATCGTCGTCAACGAAAAAGGGGAGCTGGCGGGCATCCTCTCCCCCCTTTCCATTATCAGGGCTCTCCTCGAATCCGCCCAGCAGCCCGGGACAACTGCGGAAACCACCGCAGACTACTACGAAGCTCTCTGTTCCGGCATCAAGGACCGGCCGGTACGGGATGTCATCGACTGGCAACCCATTTCCGTGACCGAAGACGCACTCCTCCTGGATGTGGCCGATCTTTTCGTGAAAAACCGGTTCCAGCGGATTCCCGTGGTGCGGAATAAGAGAGTGGTGGGGATTATCTACCGTTCCCGCCTCCTCTTCGCCATCGCCGGGTGCATGCTGAAGTAGCGACGGGACTCAAGGGCGCAGCACGCCATTATACGGGACGAAGGGGCACTGCGGCTACGATCCGCGGGACGGCACGATCAGATCATTCGGTCCGGCAACCATCCCGGGAGCGTGCCGGTTGGGACGCCAAGACTATTGACAAACCGGCAGGGTTCTCATTATAGTGGAAGGGACTTTGTATCTACGGGAGGTTTTTCACGATGCCGATGTACGAGTACCAGTGTACCAGCTGCGGCGACACCTTTGAACTGCGGCAGAAGTTTTCCGACCCGCCGGCAACTGAGTGTCCCGCCTGCGGTGGGCCGGTCAACAAACTCATTTCCAGCGCCTCATTCGCCCTCAAGGGTGGGGGATGGTTCACCGAAGGATACGGCAAGGCAAAGAGTGCCGATGCCCCGGCCTGCCCGTCGGGCGGGAGCTGCGCCGGTTGTCCTTCGGCATCCGCCTGACCCGTCTGCCCATCCGCCATTTCCCAGAGAACTTTCACATCTCCCCCGTTTCGGGGGATTTTTTTTAGCTGCTCCCCAGCGTGAAGGAAGACTCAGGAAACGAACCGCTTACCGCATCACCTTCACATCTTCCCCCCCGCAGGCGACCAGGGAAAGTCCCGCAGGTGCTCGGACAGTTCGTCCCTGCCGTAGCGGTTGGCTCGGCGCACGACGAGGGTCCCCGCGATGGCAGCGGGGAGGGTGTACATGAACACCCCGGTGACCAGCATGAGCCGCTCTCCGATCAGCCAAGTGATGGTCAGGTTGAAGATGATGACCGAAACGTACAGCACCGCCCCCAGAAGAGAACGAAACGGGATGTTGGCCGCCCCCCTCGGTTTGCCGGCCGATCTGCTGCAGCGGGCATCGATGGCCTGGAGTGCGAACACGAGACAGACGCTCGTCAGCCACCAGCCTCCATAGTTGGAGAGGGGAACCCCGTAGTGTATTCCCGCCTCCCGGTAGCCGTAGATCTGGCCGAGGAACCAGCGTCGCCCCTGGAGGGCCACCGGATCGACGATGATGTCGAGAAAGACCTGGAAGAGGGACCCGAGGAAAAGGACCGCCAGGGAACGGCGGACGGTCCGGGTTTCGAGGGTGACGACATTCCACTTCCACGCCTTGACGGGAGAGACCACCAGGAGTGCCGTAGCATAGCTGCAGTAGGCGAGGAACACATAGGAGAGAGAATCGAAGAAAGGGACGCCGGCAATCCAGAGTTCCCGCTCGCGGGTGGCGTCGATGTAGTAGTACCAGCCGTAGGGGAAACCGGTATTGATGGAACTTACCTCGGAAAGGAAGGAGATCAGGTACCCGACAACGGTAAACCAGAGCGTCGTGCGCCACCCCAGGTGGGTGACCGACGCAACCAGATACACGGCCAGGAACGCGAAGACGTACGGCCGCATGGTGATGGTGCCGACGGCTATCCTGAAAATGTCTTCCATGACCCCCCACCTGCCGCACGTAAAGCCGAGAAGTTCATGGCACGCTCACGTTAGAACAGAGTGCCGATGATGGTGCCGAGGACCGATATGGGCCCCGAATCGGAGAGCCCCTCCATTGCCTTTTCGGTCTTTTTCAGGGTAGCGGTGGTGTCGCGGTACAGCTTGTCCTCGGTGACGAGCTTTCCGAGCGTTCCTTCACCCGCATTGATCTTCCGGGTAATCTCGGCGATGTTGTCGGAAGCGCCGCGCAGTGATTTGTAGAGCGAGTCGTCGTTCACGAGCTTCCCGATCGTCCCCTCTCCCCGGTTGATCTTGCCGGCTATCTCCCTGACGTCCTTCATCCCCGCATTGATCCCCGCAACCGCCCCCTTGGCCTCGGTGTACAGGGTTTCATCCTGGATGAGCTTCCCCATGCTCCCCTCACCGCGGCCTATTTTCCCGGTAATGTCGCGCAGGTTGGCGGCCACGTCGACGGCATCGGCGTAAAGCTTTTTGTCATTGAGCATCAGCGACAGCGAGTTGTCCCCCCGGTCCAGTTTGGCGGTGAGGCTGTCAAAGTTCGCAATCGCATCCCGCAGGGGGGCGCGGTTCTCGTCCAGCAGCGCAGACAGCTTCCCCATTACTTCGTTCTGGTTCCGGTTCACATCGACGATGAACTTCTTGGCGTCCTTGGTCAGGTCGCTCACGTTATCGACGATGATATCGATATTGGCCACATCCTTTCCCGCGACCGTTCCGCCGGGAGGAAGCACGGGCGCGGACTCGGAACCGAAGGAGATGCCGAGGAACTGGCCGCCGAGGAGATTGGTGAGGCGGAGGCTTGCGACGGAATCGGTCTTGATTTTCGTGTCCGGTTTCACCTCGAAATCGATCTGTATCTTCCGGTCGACGATGGTGATGGCCTTGATCCTCCCCACATCGAGTCCGGCCAGACGGACCGGATCGCCGACCTTGAGCCCCGTTACGCTGGACAGGAAGGTCGTGTACCTGATCTTGTGCTCGAAGGGATTCCATTTCTCCCCCACCTCCAGCATGATACCGAGGATGAGCAGTCCGACGATGAAGAACAGTCCGACCTTTTTTTCAACCGAGAACGTCATATGCCCTGCCTCCTGTCACCGATGCGCAATCCCTGCCAGAACGGAAGATGTGAGCGGACCCTTTGGAAGGTGGCGATCACTCCCATCCGCACCCTCACATGAGCAGCCTCGTCAGGAAATAATCCGCAATCAGGATCAGCATGAAAGAAAGTACGACGGAACGGGTGGTCGCCTGACCGATGCCCCGGGCCCCGCCGCTGGTCTTGAACCCGGTGTGGCAGGCTACCAGGGAGATGAGTGCGCCGAACACCACCGATTTTATGAGCCCGTTTCCTATCTCCCGGAGTTTCAGGGCATCGGTGAGACTGTCGTAGTAGGTGGCGTAGGATACGAATATTTTGGGATGCAGGTTGCTGATGACGGCCCCGCCGACAATGCCGACACAATCGGTATAAATCACGAGGGCAGGGACACAGATCAGGCAGGCGATCAGCCTCGGCATCGCCAGATAGCGTATCGGATTGATATCGAGGGTCTTCAGGGCATCGATCTCTTCGTAGACCTTCATGACCCCGATTTCAGCCGCCATTGCCGAACCGACCCGGCCGGCAACGAGAAAGCTCGTCATGACCGGCCCGAGTTCCCGCACCATGGAATGGCCAACAATGGCGCCGATTATGTTCTGCCCCCCGTATTTCTGCAGTTCGACGCCGGTATTGAGCGCCAGGACCATGCCGACGAAGAACGCCATCACCGAGGCAACCGGGAGGGTGTCATAGCCGATGATGGACATCTGGACAAAAATGCTCTGGATGTTGCGGGGCGCCTCCCGGAAAAAATAGACGGTCTGTCCGAGGAGCATCAGCATCTCGCCGATGATCTCCTGGAATGTCAGGATTCTTTTGCCGAGTCTTTCCAGCACAGCCGTCATGGCAAGTTCCCCGTCACGGTGTCCGTTTGGCCGCGCTCCCCCCGGGAATCATCTTTCCAATGAACTCCGAAGGGGAGCCAGAAGAACGAGACGCTTTTCTCGCCTCCCCGCTTCCGGTAGCGCAGCAATCCCTTGAGGAACTGGTAGTCCGCGGACGACTCCCCGGAGCGACCGGCAATCAACGGGAAGAATTCAAAGGCAATTGCCTCACCGCGCACTTCATGCCAGTAGAGGTTCCAGAGAACGGAAACCGCCGAATCACCGTTGTCATCCCATTTCTGCTGATACAACCGCCACAACGGCGCCCAACTCTTCTCGATTCCCTCCTTGTCCAGGATTGGCTCGACCGGTGCGGGCACTGACAGGGATTTTACCCCACGGGGGTCACGGGTAGCGACGAACAACGGCCATACCGCCGTCCGGCGCCGTTCCGTCCCGTCCTTCGGCCAGAACTCACGGTTGTCAGAATAGAGAAAATAGAGAAGCCGGTCCCGTTCCTCGCGAAAATTGTCCGCGGTAATTTCCTCATGCTTGTAGACCGGCCACATGATCCAGCGCTTCCGGTACTCCTTGCGCTCTTCTTCCAGGTAAAAGGGGACCCAGCTCGTCAGCGTTCTGTTATCACCCCGGACAGTCCGCCAGAGAGGCCAGAAGTAGTCGTGCTCCACCTGGTTTCCCTCTTTTTCGGTCTTGTACCCGAAAAACGGCCAGAGAACGTACCGGGAGGTACTTTTCGGGGAATCGGTAGCCGCGTAGAAGGGGAACAGATACAGTGTATCGGTCGGGGTATCCCCGTCCAGTCCGCTCTTTTCCTGCAGGAAGAGCGGCCAGAGGACGAAGCGCTTGCGGTAGGAACCCTCCTTGGCTGACTCTCCGTAGAGGGGCCAGAAGTGGAAACCGCTCTCCCGCTCCCCCTCGATGGTGGCAAAAAACGGATAGAGGTAGTTGCGGGTGGTGGTTCCCTTTTTCACGGTCCTGCTGTACAGGGGAAAGAGCGTGAAGTGGATTTCATCCCGCCAGAAGCGCTCATAAATATCGCCATGAATCGGGAACACCGAGGTGTAGGGGCCGTATTTCTTCGATGTGCCGCTGAGGTAGAACGGGAAGAACATGTTGCTCTCCCCCTGGTTCTCCTTGTCATCCTTGCGGTAGATATTTTTCTGGAACAGTTTTGCAACCTGAAACGTGCTCACCTCCGGCGAGGTTTCCACAGAAGCCAGGGGATAGAGAATGGTGGTCTCGCTGCTCTCTTTCCTGGGATTGGATGTCCGGAAAAAAAGAGGACGCACCGCACTCTCCGACTCGTCCCCCCATTGCTGGAACTTCACCAGCGGACCAAGCAGGGAGAGGTTGCGGAATCCGTCCCGGGGACTTTCCCGATAATCGATCAGAGGCCAGAATGTAACGATCGTCCCCTCCTCGGCATCCTTTGTCCCCTTTTCTTCCGCATACAGAAGCGTACAGCACCAGGGGAAAAGGAGCAAACAAAGGATTGTTACTATGCTCTTAGCCATAAACGCCTGAATGAGTTAAAAAAATGCAATCCCAATTATCCCCGCGAAGGCACAGGGAGTCAATCAAAAACATGCCCCACGGGAATTCCCGCGCAAGAAAGCCCACAAAATGGATTGCGGGCTTTCGGTGACTGCAGATACGAGCGATTGCCGGGGCCTGTCGAATGCGGTACTCCACCGTCATGCTGGCATCGGCACAGGTTTCTTCCTATTCAGTACTTCTGATCGGCATAATCGACCCAGCCGCCTGCGAGGACCAGGGCCTTGTCGAAGGGGGATGTCTCGAACCCGAAGGTGTCGCTCTTCCCTCCGCCGGTTACAGTCAGGGCCTGCCCGGCGATGTCGAGATCGATGCGGGCATCGGGAAATGCAGCATATCCGAAGAGGAGGTCGATCTTTTCCCGGGGGAGTTCGATGGCTGCCATGCCGCAGTTGAACATGTTCTGCCGGAAGATGCGGGCAAAGGACTCGGCAATGACCGCGGTAATATCGTTTACCTCGAAAACCCACGGGGCATGTTCCCGGGACGAACCGCAGCCGAAGTTGGCACGGCTCACGATAACCCGGGCGCTCTTCGTCTTTTCACCCTTCGGGTCGAATCCGGGAAGCTTCAGGTCTTCGAGAATGTACGGTTTCAGGTCTTCCTTGGTGATCTCCGTGAGATACTTGGCAGGAATGATTTCATCAGTATTGATGTCCGACCGGTCGAGGAAAAGGGCCGGTCCGCCGAAATTTTTCATCTCTCATCTCCTTGAAATTTGTATAGGTATCAAAGGTATTTTCTCGGATCGGCCATCTTCCCCTCAATGGCCGTTGCGGCGCTGGTGGCCGGGGACATGAGATGCACCATCCCTCCCTTGCCCATTCTCCCCATGAAGTTGCGGTTTGTCGTGGAGGCACAGACCTCGCCTTCGGCCAGGACGCCGGTGGACATCCCGAGACAGGCGCCGCAGGTGGGATTGGTCACACAGAATCCCGCCTCCATGAAGATGTCGATGAGTCCCTCCCGCAGGGCATCCTGGTAAATCTTCGGGGTCGCGGGGGAAAGGATGCCACGGACCGTCGAAGCGATCTTTCGCCCCTTGAGGATCTGGGCAGCCACCCGGAGGTCCTCGAGGCGGCCGTTGGTACAGGAACCGAGGTAAACCTGATCCACCGGAGTCCCGACCATGGCGGAAATCGGCTTGACGATATCGGGCTTGTACCCGTCGGTGACGATCGGTTCGAGCCCGGAGACATCGATATCGATCACCCGATCATAGACGGCGTCGTCATCGGACCACCACTTCCTAAATTCGGCGAGGGCCGCTTCCTTGGAAGGATACTCGCCGCTGATGAACGGCCAGAGGTAATCGACGGTAACGGCATCGGGCATGCAAATCCCCGAAGTTCCCCCTGCCTCGATGGCCATATTGCACAAAGTCATCCGGGATTCCATGGACATCGCATCCACAACCGGACCGCGGAATTCCATGACCCTGTCGGTGGCACCATTTACGGTAAGCGTGCCGATGATGGAGAGGATGACGTCTTTGGCAAAGACCCCCCTCGGCAGCCGGCCGGTCACATTGATGCGGATCGTCTTCGGCTCCCGGAAAGCACACACTCCCTTGAGAATCCCCACCTCCAGGTCGGTGGTGCCGACACCGGCGGCAAAGGCTCCGAAGGCCCCGTGGGTACAGGTGTGGGAGTCACCCATGATGACGGTATACCCCGGCCGGATGTATCCTTTTTCCGGGAAAAGCGCATGACAGACGCCGTTGTGCCCCACATCGAAAAAATCTTTGATGTCGTGCCGTCGCGCCCAGTCACGGAGCATTTTTGCCTGGGTGGCCGTCTTGCTGTCCTTGCTCGGCGTCACGTGATCGACGACCGCCTTGATCTTTGTCCTGTCGAAAACCCTGTCCTTGCCGCGAGCCATCAGGTCGGCTATGGCAATGGGTGTGGTAATCTCGTGACACATCACCACATCAATCTTCAGTACCCGGGTGCCGGGAAACGGCTCATCCACCAGGTGACTGGCAAAAATTTTCTCAGCTGTGGTCTTTCCCATGGACTCTTCCTTTCGGAGGGATGATTCAGATAATTAATCGTGGTAATGTACTCAAATCCGCGGGATAAATCAATTCATTTCATTGCGCTCACCGCGCATAACGATTGCCTCTGACGAACGCCGATGGTATACTTACGGCTATTTTAGCGAGGAGAGCCCCATGGAACTCAGCTTCACCAAGCCAAACCCCGCAATCGACCCGCTCATCGAGGAACTTCTCGCCAAGGCCGAGGGGATTCACAATCCCGCCTTTGTCAGGGAGATGATCCTGTCCGCGCTCAAAACGGGCCAGGAATCAACGTACCCGGCCGACCTGAAGATGATCGGCAACACCATGAAGGAAATGCGTTACACCTACAAGGTGTTCGCCCCGTACCGGGGACGTAAAAAAGTGACCATCTTCGGTTCGGCCCGGATCGAACCCCATGAGCCGATGTACCAGACATGTGTCCGTTTCAGCCGGCGGCTGGCGGAGATGGGATACATGATCATCACCGGCGGCGGACCGGGAATCATGCAGGCCGGCAACGAAGGGGCGGGAAGTGAAAACTCCTTTGCCGTCAATATCCGCCTCCCCTTTGAGCAGCGCCCCAATCCGGTCATGCTGCGCAACCCCCGGCTCATCAACTATAAATACTTCTTCAACCGCAAGGTGGCGTTCGTAAAGGAGACCGACGCCATTGCCGTTTTCCCCGGCGGCTTCGGCACCCTCGACGAGGCGATGGAGGTCTTCACCCTGGTGCAGACCGGCAAGACCGCGCCGAAACCCCTCGTGCTCATCGATGACGAGACCGGCTTCTGGGACCGCTGGTTCGCTTTCGTCAAGGAAGGCATGCTCGCCCGCGGATACATTTCCGCCGAGGATTTCGCCATTTTTGCCATAACCCGCAACGAGGAGGAAGCAATCCGGGTCTTCGAGGAGTTCTACCGCAACTACCACTCGCTCCGTTTCGTCGACAACCTTCTCGTCATTCGCCTGACAAAAGAACTCTCAGCGGCGGAAATCAGCACCATCGAGAAGGAATTCCCCGACATCCTCCTTCCCGGAACCCGGATCGAGCGGATTGCAGCGCTGCCGGAAGAAGCGGACGAACCGGACCTCCTTCACCTCCCCCGCCTGGCCATCCATTTCGACCACAAGCATTACGGACTGCTGATGGCATTTATCGGGAGGCTCAATACGTTCTAAAACCAGCACCACGGCTGCGATAACATTTTCTAAAAGAATGCAAATTTCTTCTTGACAGTAGTATGTAACTCTGTTAATTTGCTATAGTAGCAATTTTCGGAAGTTTTTTGCAGTACAGGGAAATCCGGTGAGGTTGAATAAAACCTTACTTCATTTCCTGCCTCAAGACTCCGGAAACTGCAGTATTCCACGAGGTTCCGGCTATAGATCCGGAGGCAACAAAAGGAGGTAGGAAGATGGCACAGGGTAAGGTGAAATGGTTCAACGACGCCAAGGGTTTCGGTTTCATTGAACAGGAAAACGGTGAAGACGTGTTCGTACACTTCTCCGCCATTCAGTCGGAAGGGTTCAAATCCCTCGCCGAAGGGCAGGCCGTCACGTTCGACGTGGTGACTGGACCGAAAGGGCTCCAGGCCGCCAACGTAAGAAAAATCTAACCGCTCACCACGGTTTATTGACGGGGAAAACCCCGCTGGAACTCCAGCGGGGTTTTTTTGTGTTCGGATGCGGGTACTCACTGATGCCATGGTTCAGCCGGCAACACTTTTCCCCACGCAGACCAGCCCGATCAGAGATGTTCCAGAACCTTCTCCCGCTTGAAATGAAGACGATTGAGGGCATGGATGTAGGCTTTCGCCGAAGCCTCGATTATGTCGGTCGAGGAACCCTTTCCGATGACCGTGCGCTCTCCTTCCGCAAGCCGTACGGTGACTTCCCCCTGGGCATCGGTACCTCCCGTTATGGAGCCGACATTGTACTGCTGGAGTTTTGCCTTCGTTTTCGTCAGCTTCTTGATGGCCTTCAGGGTCGCGTCAACGGGACCGTCCCCCAGTTCCGCAGTCCTGGCTGGGGCACCGTCAATCTCCATCTGCACTGTCGCCGTCGCCACGGCAAAGGAACCGCAGGTCACGGTGATGTGGGAAAGCCGGTACATCTCCGTTGCCCGCATCGCCTCTTCATCGGCAACGATGGCATCGAGGTCCTCGTCGAACACTTCCTTTTTCAGATCGGCAAGTGCCTTGAACCGCTCGAAGGCCCGGTTCAGCATCCCGTCATCCAGGTCGTAGCCCAATTCCTCGAGCCGCTTCTTGAAGGCGTGACGGCCGGAATGCTTGCCGAGCACGAGGACGTTGGCCTTGAGCCCCACCGACTCGGGAGTCATGATCTCGTAGGTGGTCTTTTCCATCAGCACGCCGTGCTGGTGAATCCCCGCCTCATGGGCAAAGGCATTGGCACCGACGATCGCCTTGTTGGGCTGGACCACGATGCCGGTGACCGTGGTAAGGAGCCTGCTGGCAGGAACAAGTTGTTCGGTTACCACATTTGTCCGGTAGGGGAGGATATCGTGCCGGGTCTTCAGCGTCATGACGAATTCTTCCAGAGAACAGTTCCCCGCCCGTTCCCCGATGCCATTGATGGTGCATTCCACCTGGCCGGCACCGGCCTGCACAGCGGCGATGGAATTGGCCACCGACAGCCCCAGGTCGTTGTGACAGTGGACAGAGATGATTGCCTTGTCGATGTTGGAAACATTATCCTTCAGGTACTTGATGATGTTGAAATACTCGAAGGGGATGGTGTAGCCGACCGTGTCGGGAATATTCACCGTCGTTGCCCCGGCGTCGATAACCGCACCCACCACCTCGGCCATGAACTTGAGGTCCGTGCGGACGGCGTCCTCACAGGAGAATTCCACGTTCGGGGTGTACGACTTGGCCCGTTTCACTGCCTTGACCGCTGCGTCAAGCACCTCTTTCGGCGACATCTTCAGCTTGTATTTCATGTGAATGTCGGAAGTGGCGATGAACGTATGGATCCGCCCTTTGTCACCGGCAAACTGAAGCGCCTCCCACCCCCTGTCGATATCCTTGTTGTTGGCCCGGCACAAACCGGCGATTTCAGGGCCCTTGATGCTCTGAGCGATCTTTTTCACGGCCTCGAAATCCCCCTCGGAGGCAATGGGGAAACCCGCTTCGATCACGTCGACGTTCAGTTTCTGCAACTGTTTCGCCACGCGGAGCTTCTCCTCGATATTCATGCTGGCGCCGGGAGACTGCTCGCCATCCCTCAAAGTCGTGTCGAAAATCTTGATCGTCTTCAGCTCACTGGTTTGTTTGGCCATCATCGTCTCCTTTGTCGTCGATATCGTCAGCAATCTTCCCGAATGCCGTCACGGTCGCATGCGAAATGCCGTAATTATCCCACAGAAAAGGCACCGGCACCATAGCCGGCCAATAAAAAAAGCCTCCACCCCTGCAAGGGGCGAAGGCTTGAGCTCCGCGGTACCACCCTTATTCAACCGTCTGAACGGTCCTTGATTCACCCGTAACGCGGGCGACGGCCCCGGCTAGTGGGTCACGGTCCGCGTCCCGCGGATATCAACCCGGAACGCCAAACTCGCAAGCCCATGTTCACCGGCGCGGCTCCGAGGCGAGTTCATCGCGACCACCTGCTGACTTGCACCGACCGTCAGCTCTCTGGAAGGGGTCCGCCGACTACTACTCCTCATCACTGCCTTTATATTTTGAACATCATAATGAAAACTGCCACCGTCTGTCAAGGCATTTTCGCCGGCACCATTTCTCCAGAGGTGCCTTCCCTGTCCAGACGGTTCACCGGGTCTTTAGAAGTGATCAGGCTCAGTGTTTCTCCGACCCCGGCGGATGCACCGCTTCATGCCCCTTGTGCACCGCTCTCTCCAGCCTGCGGCGGCGCGGATACGTCATAAAGAACGCCACCGGACCCGACAGGACATAGCAGATGAACAGAACGAACAGCATGACAACCGGTTCGGCCGCGATGACGATGAGAAGCAGGACGGAAAGGACGAGAAAGGCAAACGGCTGCCGTTTGATCAGTTCCGGGTCCTTGAAGGAATAGTAGCGGAAATTCGAGACCATGAAGAAGGCGAGGAGGTAGATCAGAATGAGGATGGCGAGCTTCTTGAAGGAGCTGGGCCAGCCGAAGTGGTGAAAAAAGAGGACCGTCGAAGACACCATGCTCGCTGCCGCAGGGATGGGGAGTCCGACGAAACGCTTGCTTTCCACGGTATTGACCTGGACGTTGAAACGGGCCAACCGGAGGGCGCCGCAGACCACAAACAGGAACGACGCAAGCCAGCCGAGCCTCCCGAACGGCTTGAGCGCCCACGAATACATCAGGAGTCCCGGCGCTACCCCGAAGGAGACGAGATCGGCGAGGGAGTCATACTCCACCCCGAATTTGCTCGTCGTACCGGTTGCCCGCGCCACCTTGCCGTCGAGACCGTCGAAAATGGATGATACGAGGATCCAGATGGCTGCCGTCTGGTAGTCCCCCCCCATGGTGGCCACCATCCCGTAAAAACCGGCAAAGAGGCTACCTGTGGTGAAGAGATTGGGAAGGATATAAATCCCCTTCCGCATGTTCTCCGTCATATCGACCTTGTCGTTGTTCACGGCAGATACCCCAGGATCGTTTCGCCGGCCACGGTCACCTCCCCCATTCCTATCCGTACGACGGCGTCTTTCGGGAGGTAGACGTCAAGCCGGGAGCCGAACCGGATCAGGCCGTACCGAGTTCCCCGCGTGAGCGCATCGCCCTGCCGCGCATAGCAGACGATGCGCCGGGCGATCAGGCCCGCCACCTGAACCACCACGATCTTGCTCCCCCCCTCGTTCTCCAGAACCATGCCCTGTTGCTCGTTCTCGAAGGTGGCACGCTCGTCGCGGACATCGAGGAACTTCCCCCGCCGGTAGAAGGTGTCGAGGACGCGGCCGGAAGTCGGAGCCCGATTCACATGAACGTTGAAGACCGACATGAAAATGCTGATCTTCAGCATCTCCTCCTGCAGATGGTCTTCGCGGGCAGGCCCCAGGTAAATGACCCGCCCGTCGGCAGGGGCCACCACCGCCTTCTCTTCGGCAGGAACGGTCCGCTCCGGGTTGCGAAAGAAATAGGCGACAAAGCAGGTCACCGCCAGGAAAAAGAGGGCGAGCGGCTTCCAGATGAAGAAGGCCGCCACCGTGAGCAGGGCGGCCCCCCCGAGAAACGGTATCCCTTCGAGGGCTATTGGTGAATTGGTAGTCCGCATCCGTCTTCCAAAGAGTATCGTACCAGGGATCGAGGGGTGGAAACCCATCCCCGGCCATCAGAGCAAAGAGGCCGGACACGGGCGGACAATCTGCCCCCCGCGATCCGGCCTCGTCATCCTTGTGCAAAAATCAGTTCTTGCTCTTGTCCACAATTTTCCCTTTTTGAATCCAGGGCATCATGCTGCGCAGCTTTTCACCGACCACCTCGATGGGATGGGCGGCGTTGAGCCGGCGCTGGGCAGTCATCTCCGGATACTTGGTCATCCCTTCCATAATGAACTGCTTTGCATAGGAGCCGTTCTGGATGTTTACCAGGCACTCCTTCATCGCCTGGCGGCTCTGCTCGTTGATCACCTTCGGGCCGGTAACGTATTCGCCGTACTCGGCGTTATTGGAGATGGAGTAGTTCATGTTGGCGATGCCGCCTTCGTACATCAGGTCGACGATCAGCTTCAGTTCGTGCAGACACTCGTAGTAGGCCATCTCCGGTGAGTAGCCCGCCTCCACCAGGGTATCGAAGCCGGCCTTGACCAGCTCGACGCAGCCGCCACAGAGTACCGCCTGCTCGCCGAACAGGTCGGTTTCGGTCTCGTCCTTGAAGGTGGTCTCGATGATCCCCGCCCGTCCGCCGCCGACGCCGGCCGCATAGGCAAGGGCAATATCCTTGGTGTTGCCGGCCGGGTCCTGGTGAACGGCGATCAGGCACGGTACGCCGCCACCCTTGACGTATTCGTGGCGCACCAGGTGGCCAGGCCCCTTGGGTGCGGTCATGAAGACGTTCACATCTGCGGGGGGAACGATCTGGGCGTAGTGGATGTTGAACCCGTGGGCGAACATCAGGTAAGACCCCTTCTTCAGCTTCGGAGCGATTTCCGCCCGGTAGATGGTGCCCTGCAGCTCATCGGGAAGGAGAATCACCACGATATCGGCTTTGCTCGTTGCCGTCCCCGCGTCGAAGACCTTGAACCCTGCTTTTTCCGCCTTGGCGGCATTCTCGCCCCCCATCAGCTCGCCGACGATGACATCCAGACCGCTCTCCTTCAGGTTGTTGGCGTGGGCATGGCCCTGGCTGCCATAGCCGATGATGGCGATCTTCTTTTTCTTGAGCAGGCTCAGGTTGCAATCCTTGTCATAGTAAACTTTCATCACTTCCTCCTGGTTACGTTTTGTACGTGAACATTCGCCGTACCAGAAAATTTCCCTGGCAAGCGGATTGATCATGATAAAAAGAATGCCCCCCCCTGTCAACAATAATAAGGGGATGCCCGTCTATCCCTTCCACCCCTTTGAGCCCCTGCCGATCGCTACCGGGCCGGTCCGCACCAGCTCCTTGAGACCGAGGGGGCGGAGAAGCTCCAGAATGGCATCGATCTTGGCCGGCGCACCGGTCGCCTCGATGGTGTATGACTTGGGGGTCACATCGATGATCTTGGCCCGGAAGATATCCACGACTCGAAGAACCTCCGCCCTGCTCTCCTCTTCGGCGGTGACCTTGATGAGGGCCAGTTCCCTCTCGATGGCGCTCTCGTCGGCGTAGTCGATGACCTTGATGACGTCGATGAGCTTGTTGAGCTGTTTGGTTATCTGTTCGAGGATCAGCTCGTCGCCCCGCGTCACGATGGTCATGCGGGAGATCGATTCATCGTTCGTCGGAGCAACCGAAAGGGAGTCGATATTGAAGCCTCGGCCGGAAAAGAGTCCGGCTACGCGGGACAGAACACCGAATTCGTTTTCCACCAGGACAGCAATGGTATGTTGCATGGGAAACCTCCAGAGACGTTAGAGACGTACGAGGTGAGACGTGAAAACCTTCTCTTGCGTCTCACGTCTCGCGTCTTACCTCTTACGCATTCAACACCATTTCATTGAGCGACGCCCCCGCAGGAACCATGGGAAGCACCTTTTCCTCGCGGGCGATCTTGAACTCCATGATCACCGGCCCCGGCGTCGTGAACCCCTGGCGGATGACTTTCTCCACTTCGTCGGGCCTGCTGGCCTGGAACCCCTTGGCGCCGAACGCCTCGGCCAGCCGGATAAAGTCGATGGGGAGCTCGAGACAGGTCTGGGAATAGCGCTTATCGAAAAAGAGTTCCTGCCACTGCCGGACCATCCCGAGGAAATTATTGTTGAGGATGCAGATCTTCACCGGGAGCCGGTTCTGGACCAGGGTCGCCAGCTCCTGCATGTTCATCTGGAAACCGCCGTCGCCGCAGACAACAATCACCTGCCTGTCGGGAAATGCCGCCTGGGCTCCCATGGCCGCAGGAAGGCCGTACCCCATGGTGCCGAGCCCGCCGGAGGAGAGGAGGGTACGGGGCCGGCTGAACTGGAAAAACTGGGCGGTCCACATCTGGTGCTGCCCCACGTCGGTGGAGATGATCGCATCATCTTCGGAGAGTTCCCGCAGCTTCTGGATCACGAACTGCGGCTTGATGACGGAGGCACCCTGCTTGTAGGTGATGGGGTGCTTGGCCTTCCAGCCAGCGATCTCTTCGAGCCACGGCGCCAGCCCGGCGCGGAACTCCGCGACCCGGTCGTGCACCTCGACCACCTTGATCATCCGGGCAAGGACATCCTTCACATCGCCGACAATGGGGAGGTCGACCCGGACATTCTTCTTGATGGAGGTCGGATCTACGTCGATATGAATGATCTTGGCATGGGGGGCGAAGGTGGCGATCTTGCCGGTCACCCGGTCGTCGAAACGGGCTCCAACCGCCACGATCAGGTCCGAATTGGTCATGGCCATATTGGCGTAGTAGGTGCCGTGCATGCCGAGAAGACCGAGGGACTGGGGATCGTTTTCCGGGAAGGAGCCGAGTCCCATCAGGGTTGTGGTCACGGGGGCGCCGAGACTTCTGGCAAGTGTGGTGAGTTCCTCGGCCGCATTGCCCAAGACGACCCCTCCACCCACGTAAATGACCGGCCGTTTTGCGCCCAGCAGGAGCGAAACCGCCTTCTCCACCTGTTTCGGGTGCCCCTCGATGGTCGGTTTGTACCCCCGGATGTCGACGGTGTCGGGATACTTGAAATCGGTAGTCGCAATCTGCACATCCTTGGGCAGATCGATGAGCACCGGGCCGGGACGACCGGAACGGGCGATGTAGAAAGCCCTTTTGACGATGCCGGCCAGCTCCTTGACATCCTTGACGAGGAAACTGTGTTTGGTGCAGGGACGGGTGATGCCGATGATGTCGACCTCCTGGAAGGCATCATTGCCGATGAGTGCGGTCGGCACCTGGCCCGTGATGACCACCAGGGGAATGGAATCCATATAGGCGGTAGCAATGCCGGTCACCGTGTTGGTTGCTCCCGGGCCGGAGGTGGCAATGGCAACTCCCACCTTGCCCGTGGCCCGCGCATAACCGTCGGCAGCATGCACCCCGGCCTGTTCGTGGCGAGGGAGAATATGCCGGATCGCCTTGAAGGAAAACAGTTCGTCATAGAGATTGATGACCGTTCCCCCCGGATAGCCGAAGACCGTGTCCACTCCCTCCAGTTTGAGACATTCCCAGAGGATTCTCGCGCCGTTCATTTTCATGGCAAACCTCCCGTAACAACAAAGCATGGGGCGGGGGCACGGGGAGGTCGTTTCACCCGGTGCCGAGAGCCCGCAGCCCGATTATATCTAGTCCGCCGTCGTAATCGCCCCGGTATGGGCCGACGTGACAACCTTCGCATACCTGGCAAGCCAGCCGGTCCTGATTTTCGGCTCGGGAACCCGCCATTTCGCCCGACGAGCGGCCAGCACCCCGTCGTCCACCAGCAGCTCCAGGCGTCGAGCCGGAATGTCGAGGAGAATCCGGTCACCCTCTTCCACCAGGGCGATCGGCCCCCCCTCGGCAGCCTCGGGGGATATGTGGCCGATGCAGGGGCCGCGGGTCCCTCCGGAGAACCGTCCATCGGTAATGAGAGCCACGCTGTCGCCGAGCCCCAGTCCCATCAGGGCCGCGGTGGGTGCAAGCATCTCCCGCATCCCCGGCCCCCCTTTCGGTCCCTCGTAGCGAATCACCACGACATCGCCGGCCGTGATCCTTCCCTCCATGAGGGCGGCCATGGCCCCCTCTTCGGAGTCGAAACAGCGGGCCGTTCCTTCGAAGCGCATCATGGCGGCCGATACTCCGGACTGCTTGACCACCGCCCCCTTGGGGGCCAGGTTGCCGGAAAGCACCGCAATGCCACCTTCGGGCTTCACCGGATTGGTCAACGGCCGGATCACCACCTCGTCCACGTTTTCCACGGAGGCGGCCAACTGCCGGGTAGTGAGGCCGAAGACCGTGGGGTTGTCCGCGATCTTTCCCCCGAGCTGCTTCAGGACCCCGCTCACCCCGCCGGCAGCATCCAGGTCTTCCATGAAGAATTCGCCGGCGGGGTTCATGGAAGAGAGCTGCGGGGTTTCCTTGGCAAGGAGGTCGAAGGTCTCCAGCGGGAGCGCCACCCCGGCCTCGTGGGCGATGGCGAGGAGGTGGAGAACCGTGTTGGATGAGCCGCCGAGGGCAAGATCGACACGGATGGCATTCTCGAAGGCCGCACGGGTAAGTATCTGCCGCGGCGTCACGTTGTCCCGCACCAGGCCGACGATCCTTTCGCCGGATGCGAAGGCGATCCGCCGCTTCAGGGCCGATACCGCCAGGGCCGTTCCGCAGCGGGGGAGACTCATGCCGAGGGTTTCCGTAAGGATCGCCATGGTATTGGCGGTGAAGAGCCCCTGACACGAACCCATGCCGGGGCAGGCGTTGTCTTCGCAGACCTTCAGTTCCTTCTCGTCAATGACGCCGGCCTTGTACCGGGCCATCGCCTCGAACGTATCGGTCACAAAGGAATATCTCCGCCCCTTCTCGCCCCGACCCGAGAGCATCGGTCCGGCGGTTACCACGATGCACGGGATGTCGAGACGGGCCGCAGCCATCAGCATGCCGGGGGTAATCTTGTCGCAGTTGGTGAGCAGGACGAGGCCGTCGAGACGATGCGCCTCGGCCACCGACTCCACCATGTCGGCAATCAGTTCCCGGGTGGGGAGGGAGTAGTGCATCCCCTTGTGCCCCATGGCTATGCCGTCGCAGACACCGGGAATGCCGAAAAACATGGCATAGCCGCCGCCGCTGTGGATTCCTTTCTCGATGAACCGCTCCAGGTCCCTCATCCCCACATGGCCGGGAATGAGGTCGGTAAAACTGGTGGCTACCCCGATGAACGGCTTCTCCATCTCGCTCTCGGGGACACCGGTCCCCTTGATGAGAGCCCGATGGGGGGTTCGCTCCAGGCCTTTTTTGATCAGATCGCTTCGCATGTTCAACCCTCCGTCAGGGTGTTCCCGTCACACGGCGCAGTCCTGCCGCAAAGAAAATAAGCTGATAAAATAACTCTTTCTGCGTCGGCTGTCAACAATAAATAGAATGATGTTATACACTTTCCCGTTTCAGCCGGGCCAGCTCCGCCTCGGAAGGCCTGATGTAGATCGGGGAAAGGGATTCGAGGGGCGGAACCTCGCCGCGCCGCAGGAGTTTCTCCGCCAATTGGGCGCCGCTGGAGGCCCGGGGCGCGTTAGCAACCAGCGGAGCAAAGTGGGCACGCCCACCGAGGCATGCCTCGATTTCCTGCCGGTAGCGCACCGCCCCCTCTCCGACAAAGATAGCGTGGCCATCGATGCGCCTCACGAAGTCGGCCGGGGGAAGGACGCAATCGGGTTGAACGACACGCAGCTCGTCCCGGCAATCGTAGAGAGCCGTGTACACTTCCTGTTTCCTGGCGTCAAACATGGGACAGACCGGATGGACCGGCCAGGGGAGGTTCATGGCGAGCATCGCCAGCGACGAGAAGCCGGCCGCCGGTTTACCCGTAGCCAGTGCCAGCCCCTTGACGGTGGCGACGCCGATGCGCAGGCCGGTGAAAGAGCCGGGGCCGAGGGCAACCCCGAAACCGTCCAGATCGCCCACGGCCAGCCTCCCTCCCGCCAGCACCGCATCGACGCACTCCAGCATGCGGCCTGCCAGGGTTCTCTCCTGATGGAGGAGATATTCCGCAACGAGCTTGCCGTCGCAGGTCAGCGCCACACTGCAGACTGCGGTCGATGTATCGATGGTGAGGATCTTCACGTCATCCCTGTTTGATCAGGTAGCGGACGATGTCGTTGTACATGGCGAGAAGCATCAGGCTAAGCAGAATGAACAGGCCGATTTTCTGGGAAATTTCCCGGGTCTTGGGACTGACGGGTCTGCGGAAGACGAGTTCCCACGTGTAGAAGAAAAGGTGACCACCGTCGAGGATCGGTACCGGCAGGATATTCAGGACCCCCAGGTTGATGGAAAGAAGCGCCATGAAGGCGAGAAAGCTCGTTCCCCCCGCCGCTGCCTGCTGGCCGGCCGTGACCGCGATCATGATGGGTCCGCCGATGGTGTCTGCGGGAATGACCCGCTGAATCATCTTCACCAGGACAATGAAGGTGAAGCGGACAACGTTCCACGTCTGGCGTCCCCCCTCGATGAAGGCTTCACCGGGACCGAAGTGCTGGATGAATTTCTCGCCGGCGCTCCTGATGCCGATGACCGGCCTGGTCACCGTCTCGCCGAGGAGGTTTTTTTCCGTCAACGACTCGGGGACGATAGTGAAGGCCAGCCCCTCTTTCCCGCGCCGTACCTGCAGATCGATCGACTTCCCCTTGCTGGCAAGGATCTCCTTGGTCATCGCCTCGAAACTGTCGACCGGTCTGCCGTTAACCGCCGTCACCAGGTCATTGGTCATGAGTCCGGCAAGGGCTGCCGGCTTCCCCTTGATCACTTCGCCCACCCGCGCGGTTTCGAAGGGTATGCCGATCATGGAGACGACAACAAAGATCAGGTAGGCGAAGAGGATATTGAACAACGGTCCGGCGGCGACAATGACAATCCGCTGCAACGGGGGTTTCTCGGCAAAGGAGCGAAGCCGTTCCGCCTCGGAAAGCTCGACGTCATCCCCTTCTCCCACCATCTTCACATAGCCGCCGAGGGGAAAGGCGGAAAGGAGGTATTCGGTCTCCCCGACCTTCCTGCCGACGAGTTTCGGGCCGAAACCGAGGGAAAATTTCTCCACCCCGACGCCGAACAGTTTGGCAAAAATGAAGTGTCCCAGTTCATGGACAAAGATGAGGACACCCAAGACTACGATTGCCGACAGTAAACTGACCATCCTGTTCCCCATCCCCTTCAAGGAAAGTAATTATCAATTAGGCCGAAGAGAGGAAATCCCCGGCAAGCCACGCGGGGGGAAGTGCGGCCCTATGCGGTCCCCAACAGCTCCCGCGTCTTCTCCCGTCCCCACCGGTCCACATACAGCACCTCCTCGATGGTGGCAAGGGCGTGGGACTGATGGTACTCCATGACAGTTTCGATGATACGGGGGATGCGGGCAAAGGATATGCGGCCCGTGAGAAACGCCTCGACCGCCACTTCATTGGCGGCATTGAGCACCGTCGGCATACTCTCACCCTCCTCGAGTGCCCGGTAGGCAAGCTTCAAGGCGGGAAACCTGGCATAATCGGGGTTTTCGAAGGTGAGTCCGGACAAGGCCGTCAGATCCAGGGGTTTCACGCCGGTCGGTACCCGTCCCGGATAGGTCAGGGCGTAGGCAATGGGGGCCTTCATGTCGGGGACACCCAGTTGGGCCATGACACAGCCGTCAACATACTCAACCATGGAATGGATGATGCTCTGGGGGTGGATGTTGACCGCGATCCTCTCACCGGGAGTGTTGAACAGCCAGCGCGCCTCAATCACTTCGAGCCCCTTGTTCATCATCGTTGCGGAATCGATGGTGATCTTCTGTCCCATGCTCCAGTTGGGATGGTTGAGGGCGTCGGTGATGGAAACCTCCTCAAGCCTCGCCAGGGGGAGATTGAGAAAAGGCCCCCCCGAGGCGGTGAGAATGATCCGCTTGACATCCTTTTCACGATGTCCCTGGAGCGACTGGAAAACGGCGCTGTGCTCGCTGTCCACCGGATAGAGCCTGATCCCCCTGTCCCGGACCATCGCCATGATGAGGTGACCGGCAGTGACGAGCGTTTCCTTGTTGGCCAGGGCCACATCCTTTCCCGCCTCGATGGCGGCAGCGGTCGGCACGAGCCCCGCGGCACCCACGATGGCCGCAACGACCATCTCGGCTTCGGCGATGGTCGCCGCGGCAATGAGGCCGGGCACCCCGTGGAGAATTTCCGTCTTGCTGCCGGCAAGGGACGCACGCAGTTTCCTGGCCGCCTGCTCGTTGAGGACCACGGCAAGCCGGGGAGAGAACCGTTCGATCTGGGACTGCAAAAGTTCCAGATTGTTGCCGGCGGTGAGGGCCACCACCTGGAATCGTTCCGGGTGGGCAGCAACGATCTCCAGCGTACTGACCCCGATGGAACCGGTGGAGCCCAGGATGCTGAGCTTTTTCATCTCGACCTCGCAAAGCCCCCCGAGGTTCCAGCCATCTCGAAGGAGCAGCCAACGTGCAGAAATCAGCGGACGGGAAACAGGTACACGGCGTAGTAAAAGGCAGCAGGCGCGGCAAAGAGGATGCTGTCGAGCCGATCGAGGATGCCGCCATGACCGGGAACGATCACCCCCGAATCCTTGACCCCGAAACTCCGCTTGAGGAGCGACTCGAAGAGATCCCCCAGTTGCCCCAGCACTCCCAGGAGAAGAGCGGTCGCCAGACAATCGATCACGGCAAGGGTGGGGAAAAAAGCGGCCCGGGCAACGAACGCCCCGGCGATGCTCCCCGCAAGGCCCCCCACAGCCCCTTCCACGCTCTTGTTGGGGCTTACGGCCGGATAGAGTTTTCTCCGGCCGAAATTGCAGCCGACATAAAAGGCACAGGTATCCCCGAGCATGACGATGACCAGGATGAGGAAAATCCAGGATATCCCGTGGGGGAGCCCCCGCAGCAGCAGGAGATGGCCAAGGAGAAACGGCACGTAGAGAAATCCCATGAGGAGCAGAGCCCCCTCCGTTGCCGCCTTTTTGATATCCGAGAAGGTAAAGAGAATCAGCAACCCGCTGAGTACGACAAGGATCGCCAACAGAGCCGCGAGCATCGTCCGGAACTGGTCCAGGAGGACCAGCGGAATGAAAGCGCCGGCGAGCGATGCCAGGATTCCCGCAACCGCCCTGTCGGGCAGCGCCATCCGGTAGAACTCATGGAGTCCCAGGAAGGAGAGGAGCATGATGAAGCAGGTGAAAAGAAAGGGGCTCCCCTTGAGAATCAACAGGATGAGGAGGGGCAGGGCGACGGCCCCGGTTAGCAGTCGTTTGATGGTCAACTCCTCCTGGGCAGCTGGCCGCTGGTGAGCCCGAATCGTCTTTCCCTCGTCTGGTAATCGGTAAGGGCCTTGTGCAGTTCGGTAACGGTAAAATCGGGCCAGTTGACCTCGGAAAAATAGAGCTCCGTGTAGGCCATCTGCCAGAGGAGGAAGTTGCTGATTCTCATCTCGCCGCTGGTCCTGATGAGAAAGTCCGGGTCGGGAATGCCGACGGTGAAGAGATACCGGGCAAAAACCGTCTCGTCCGCATCCTCGGCACTGACACGTCCGCCAGCCAGGTCTTCCGCCATCAGCCGGGCCGCCCGGACGATTTCCTGGCGGGACCCGTAGGAAAGAGCCAGGGTGAGGATCATCCCCGTGTTGGCGGCTGTCCGGGCAAAGGCGTCGTCAATGGCCCGGTTGACGTCGGCGGGAAGGTCATCCCTGTTGCCGATCACGTTGAAACGGATGTTGTTCTGCATCATCCGGGGCGTTTCGGCCTTGATGTATTTCTGGAGAAGCGACATGAGAGCCTTCACCTCGGTTTTCGGTCGCAACCAGTTTTCCGATGAAAAGGCGTACAGGGTAAGAAAACCGATACCGAGGCGCGAGCACTCTTCGACGATCGTCCTGACCGTCTCCACCCCCTTCTGGTGGCCGACGATCCTTCTCAGCATCCGTTCCTGCGCCCAACGGCCGTTACCGTCCATGATGACGGCAAGGTGACGGGGGAGCTTTTCTCTTTTCATAATGAGCATCATATGCCTGAAAATAAAAAACCCCCTCGGTGCAGGGGTGTGGGGGATTTAACCACAATTTCGGCGGCTTCGCAAGAAAAAAATAGAGCACAGGAGACGGTCGTCTCCTGAGTCGAAACGGTGAAACACCCTAGACTTCCAGCACCTCTTTTTCCTTATGGGCGAGAACCTCGTCGATCTTGGCGACATGAATGTTGGTAACGTCCTGGACTTCCTTTTCCCCCCTCTTCAGATCGTCCTCGGAAATTTTCTTGTCCTTTTCCATCTTTTTCAGTTCGTCGATGGCATCCCGCCGGATATTCCGGGCGGCAACCTTGGCGTCTTCCGCCATCTTTTTCAATTGCCGGACGATATCCTTGCGGCGCTCTTCGGTAAGGGCCGGGAGGTTGAGGCGGATCACCTTGCCGTCGTTGGCCGGAGTAAGACCCAGATTGGCATTGAGGATCGCCTTCTCGATGACCGCAATCATCTTCCCTTCCCACGGCTGGAGGGTAATGGTGCGAGGTTCGGGAACCGCCAGGGTGGCCACCTGGTTGAGGGGGGTGGGAGTCCCGTAGTAGTCGATCTTTATATCGTCAAGGAGAGCGGTGGATGCCCTGCCGGTGCGCACCTTCTGGTACTCTTTGCGCAGCGAGTCGATAGTCTTGTCCATATGGGTACCCATATTCTTGATGACTTCCTTGGTCATGTCAGTCTCCTTTCACAACGGTGCCGATTTCCTCTCCGCACACCACCTTCTTCACGTTTCCATCGGTCGTTACATCAAAAACGATGATGGGAAGGTTGTTATCCATGCAGAGCGATGTGGCGGTGGCATCCATCACCTGGAGCCCCTTCTTCAGCACCTCGATATAGGTAAGTCGGGGGAATTTGACCGCGGTCGGGTCTTTCTTGGGGTCGGCCGAGTAGACACCATCGACCTTGGTCCCCTTGAGGATCACGTCGGCGCCGATTTCCATGGCCCGCAGACTCGCCGCGGTGTCGGTGGTGAAATAGGGGTTGCCGGTGCCGGCGCCGAAGATCACCACCCGCCCTTTCTCCAGGTGGCGGATAGCACGACGCCGGATGTAGGGCTCGGCCACTTCCTGCATCGCGATTGCCGACTGGACGCGGGTATCGACGCCGATCTTCTCCAGGGCGTCCTGCATGGCCAGGGAGTTGATCATGGTGGCGAGCATTCCCATGTAATCGGCGCTGGCCCGGTCCATCCCCCTGGACGATGCTGCCAGACCGCGGAAAATATTGCCGCCGCCGATGACGAGGGAGAGTTGGACGCCGCACTCAACGACTTCCTTGACTTCATTGGCGATAGTGGTAATAGTCCTGGGGTCGATGCCGTACCCTTGCTCACCAGCCAGGGCCTCGCCGGACAGTTTCAGCAGCACTCGCCTGTAGAATGGTTCACCCATGGGAATTCCTGTAGCTACTGGTTTCGGGGTTTGTCGTCAAGGCTGTTCGCCGGGAAACTCCCCGCGACGCCTGCCTGAGCACTTCTCGCTTGAAGCAAAAAAAAAGCCGGCCATCGATCATGGCCGGCTCTTGCACCGTCAAGCGCCGGCCGCGGCAGCAACCTCGGCGGCAAAGTCGCTTTCCTTCTTCGCGAGCCCCTCCCCCAGGACGAACCGGGCGAAGCGGCGGATGGAAATGTTCTCGCCGATTGCCGCGATGGTCTCGTTCAGATAGGTTTGCACCGTCTTGTCGGGGTCCTTGACGAAGGGCTGCTCGAGGAGGCAGATCTCGGCGTAGAATTTGTTCACCTGCCCCTCGATGATCTTCTCGATGATGTTGTCCGGCTTCCCAGTTTCTTTCGCCTTGGCGCGGTAGATGTCCTTTTCCCGTTCGATCACGTCGGCCGTCACCTCTTCGCGCCGAACGAACTGGGGTGAAGCGGCGGCAATGTGCATGGCGACGTCTTTCACGAAGCCCTGGAAATTTTCGTTTTTGGCAACGAAATCGGTCTCGCAGTTCACCTCGATAAGCACGCCGATCTTTCCTCCGGCGTGAATGTACGAGCCGACGAGCCCTTCGGTGGCCGCCCTTCCTGCCTTCTTGGACGCGGCGGCAAGCCCTTTTTTCCGGAGATAGTCAATGGCCTTCTCATGGTCCCCCCCGGTCTCCGCAAGGGCCTTCTTGCAGTCCATGAGACCGGCGCCGGTAACTTTCCTCAGTTCATTCACCTGTGCGGCTGTAATACTCACTGTATCCTCCAAATAGCGGTCGGCCGTAGCCGGCGTCTGTGTTGTCATTGTCTCGGCACTGCGCAGCGATGTTGCTGGCTGCGCGTACGGTACGCGGGCTAGGCTTCTTCCGGAGCGTACTGCTCGCCTTCGGCACCTTCTACACCGGCCTCTGCCGGCTCTGCGCCCTCGCTGTCGGTCTGGAGCCGGGCGTCCCTCGTGCGACTCCCCTCGATGACCGCATCGGCCATCTTGCTCGTCAGCAGCCGTATCGCCCTGATGGCGTCATCATTGCCGGGAATGACGTAGTCGATGGGATCGGGATCGCAGTTGGTGTCAACAATGGCCACGACAGGAATGCCCAGCTTTTTCGCCTCGGCAACGGCGATCGTCTCGTTTTTCGGATCGATGACGAAGAGGGCGCCGGGCAGCCGTGACATCCCCTTGATGCCGCCGAGGGTCTTTTCCAGCTTCTGCCGCTCCTTCTCCAGCTGGAGGGCTTCCTTTTTGGTGTAGAGCTCGATGGAGCCGTCGGCAAACATGGCATCGAGACGCTTGAGCCGGTCGATGCTCTGCTTGACCGTG
>Ga0335085_10000505_pt1 | contig 109060 bp, 114 predicted proteins | sample Lox_Sample_45_FD_206712 | JGI IMG/M metagenome (GOLD analysis project Ga0335085, IMG submission 206712) | Soil microbial communities from Loxahatchee National Wildlife Refuge, Florida, United States - Lox_Sample_4.5 | ecosystem: Environmental > Terrestrial > Soil > Wetlands | place: USA...
TGCAGAAGATGCGAGCAAACGCGTAAGCAGCATTGCGTTCAATTCTGGAAACTACCGCGACCGGCAGTCCATATGGATACGTTCCATCGATGCCCGATGTGACGAGTTGGTCACCTGTTTGAATATCGGCATTGACTGGCATATAGCGCAGTTCCAGTCCCCCGGGTTCGCCCGCGCCAAACATCACCGCCCGCAGACCGTTGCGCACCACCTCTACGGGCACTGTCTGGTCCTTGTCGGTAACCAACGTGACTTCGCTCACGAATGGGTACGCGCGTGTTACTTGGCCGATGACTCCAAGATTATCCACCACTGCTTGACCGGGCCGGATTCCGTCCTGCCTGCCCTTATCAATGACAATGCGGCGCGAAAACAAGTCATGGCCGGAGTAAAGAATTTCCGCCAGCGCCGCGCTATCTTGAAGACTATCGCGCGCCTTGAGCAGCCGCCGCAACTGATTATTTTCCTCTTCGAGCGCTTGATAACGTTGTAGCTGCCCGGCATTTAGCAGTTCCTGCTGTTTGAGCTTGGAATTTTCGTCCATCAGGTTGGATTGGGTCGCGAAAAAATCGCTTACACGACCCAAAATCAGGCTTGGCGCAGTGGCGAGTTTTTGCAAAGGATAGATGACGACCGACAGCGAGAGCCGGAATGTTTCCAGGTATTTGAAGCGGGCATCGGAAACGAACAGCAGCAGGGATAGCAGCGTGAAAAAAACGAGTCGTGCGAAAGGGCTGGGACCGCGTCTAAAAAGAGGCGGAAGCTGAGTGTCCATCAGTTTCGAGCTATGTGTTTTGAATCCCCCATCGGTTATACGCCAAAGTTTGCGTAAAATTTAATATGAAACGCGGAACTCGAAGTTGGGCCGAACATTAATCCTCTGCAAAAATGTTGCTCAATTTGTCCATTCTTTCCAGCGCCCGTCCCGAGCCGCGCACCACGCAGGTTAACGGATCGTCGGCAACGATCACCGGCAATCCGGTTTCTTCCATCAGCAGGCGGTCAAGCTCGCGCAGCAGCGCACTGCCGCCGGTCAACACCATGCCTTTTTCCGCGATATCCGCGCCAAGTTCCGGAGGAGTTTGTTCAAGGGCAGATTTGACTGCACTGACGATTGCGTTTAACGGATCGGTTAGCGCCTCCAGAATTTCATTGCTGGAAATGGTAAAGCTCCTGGGAATGCCTTCCGCTAAGTTACGTCCTTTGACTTCCATTTCACGCACCTCGCTGCCCGGGAAGGCCGAGCCGATTTCCTTTTTTATCAGTTCAGCCGTGGTTTCCCCAATCAGCATGCCGTAGTTGCGGCGTATGTAGCTGATGATTGCGTCGTCGAATTTGTCGCCGCCCACGCGTACCGAACCCGCGTAGACAATTCCGCCGAGCGAAACTACGCCGACTTCGGTCGTCCCGCCGCCGATATCCACCACCATCGATCCGGTTGCCTCTGCGATTGGCAGGTCAGCGCCGATTGCTGCCGCCATCGGCTCTTCAATAAGGTATACCTTGCTGGCACCCGCTCCGATCGCTGATTCCCGAATTGCGCGGCGTTCAACCTGGGTAGACCCGCAGGGAACGCTGACGATGATGCGCGGAGAAAGACTGAACAATCGAGAGTCGTACGCTTTCTTGATGAAGAGTTTGAGCATCTGCTCAGTTATCGTGAAATCGGCAATGACGCCGTCTTTCATGGGGCGTATCGCGGTGATGTTACCGGGCGTGCGCCCGAGCATTTGCTTGGCTGCCAAGCCCACTTCCTGGATGACCTTTTTCCCATTCGGTCCGCCTTCCTGGCGGATGGCTACCACTGAGGGTTCATTGAGCACGATTCCTTTGCCGCGCACGTAGATCAGAGTATTGGCAGTTCCCAGGTCTATCGCCAGGTCGTTTGAAAAATAGCTATTTAAGAATCCGAACATGTGAGAAATTCCATTTTATAAAGGTGAGAGCTCCGACCGAATAAATTATAATACTCTATTATGCTTGAAGATTTAAAGGTTTAAAAGGCCGTATTCCGCATATATTTCGGAGAAAAGGCGTCCTCGCGCTAAACCTATGGGTAACCAAAATAGGCCTCTGTCCCTAGACGATGTCAAACGCATCGCGTACTTGGCACGTATTGCAATCGACAGCTCCGAGGCGGCTGCGATGCTCAAACAGCTGTCTGGAATTTTTGCGCTCATCCAAAAAATGCAGGTGGTGGATACCGCGGGCATCGAGCCCATGTCGCACGCCCAGGATGTGGTATTACGATTGCGCGACGACGTCGTAACCGAATCCGATCAGCACGAGTTATTTCAATCCGTCGCGCCCAAGGTGCAAGCAGGCTTGTATCTTGTTCCCAAGGTCATAGAGTGAATTATTGAACCAGCGACCGGCCGTTTACTTTCGCTTAAGTCCTTTCGCAAAATTATTGCATGCTTAACTACAGTCTAAAGCAACTCTCCGACCTGGTTGCATCGAAAAACATTTCCAGTGTGGAACTCACCCAAGAATTTCTCCGACGCATCGAAAAGCTCAACCCGCATTACAACGCATTTATAACCGTTAATGAAGAAGCGAGCTTGGAGCAGGCGCACGCTGCCGATTCCAGGATCGCGCAAGGCCTGGGACAGCCGTTAACGGGCATTCCCATTGCCCAAAAAGACATCTTCTGCGCCAAGGGATGGCGAACCACCTGTGGCTCGAAAATCCTTTCCAATTTCGTTGCGCCTTACGATGCGCATGTAGTAGAGCGCTTTAACGGTACTGGCATGGTGAACCTGGGCAAAACCAACATGGATGAATTCGCGATGGGTTCCTCCAACGAGACTTCTTTCTACGGTCCGGTGAAAAATCCCTGGGATGCGCAAACGGTACCGGGTGGCAGTTCCGGCGGTTCAGCGTGCGCGGTTGCGGCGCGCATGGCGCCGGCAGCGATTGGCACCGACACCGGAGGATCGATTCGCCAGCCCGCAGCTCTTTGTGGAATCTCAGGAATAAAGCCAACGTACGGTGTAGTATCGCGATACGGAATGATTGCTTTTGCGTCCAGCCTGGATCAGGGCGGTCCGATGGCAAAAAGCGCGGAAGATCTCGCGCTAATGTTGAACGTCATGGCCGGATTCGACGAGCGTGATTCCACGAGCCTGAACCGTCCTCCAGAAGATTACACTCGCGACCTGACCAAGCCGCTGAGCGGGCTCAAAATCGGTTTACCGCGTGAATATTTTGCACAAGGTTTGAGCGAGGACGTGGCGCGGGCGGTGGAGGCTGCCATAGGACAATATCAAAAACTCGGCGCGTCCACGGTCGAAATCTCGCTCCCCAACACCAAGCTTTCGATACCGGTGTATTACGTGCTTGCTCCCGCGGAAGCATCATCCAATCTCTCGCGCTATGACGGCGTGCGTTACGGCTACCGCGCGCCGCAATACGATGATCTCCTCGACATGTACTGCAAGACCCGCGCCCAGGGCTTCGGCTCCGAAGTGAAACGCCGGATACTTATCGGTACCTATGTGTTGTCGCACGGTTATTACGATGCCTATTACCTTAAGGCACAGAAGCTGCGGCGGCTCATCGCGCGGGATTTCGCGCAGGCTTTTGAAACGTGCGATGTCATCATGGGACCGACCAGCCCAACGACTGCGTTTAATTTAGGCGAAAAATCGGGCGACCCGGTGCAAATGTATCTTTCCGACATTTACACAATCGGGGTAAACCTCGCAGGCCTCCCGGGCATGTCAATTCCTTGCGGCTTCGGCACTAGGAAACTTCCTGTGGGCTTGCATATCATTGGCAAATATTTCAGTGAGGCGCGGATGCTGAATATCGCCCACCAGTACCAGTTGGCGACCGATTGGCATGACCGTATGCCTGAAGGGATCTGATGTGAACTGGGAAGTCGTGATCGGGCTTGAAACACACGTGCAGCTATTGACCAAGTCCAAAATTTTCTCTGGCGCATCTACTGCATTTGGCGAGGCGCCCAACACCCAAGCGTGCGCAGTGGATATTGCATTGCCCGGTGTGCTCCCGGTACTGAACAAGGCTGCTGTGGAAAAAGCTATCATGTTCGGCTTGGCGGTTGATGCAAAGATCAACCGACGCTCGGTATTTGCACGCAAGAATTATTTTTATCCGGATTTGCCCAAGGGTTACCAGATCAGCCAGTACGAAATTCCCATCGTGCAGGGCGGGCAATTGCCGATTGAAATTGACGGCGTCAAAAAAACCGTGCGGCTGACTCGTGCGCATCTGGAAGAAGATGCTGGCAAATCGCTGCACGAAAATTTCAAGGATATGTCTGGGATTGATCTAAACCGCGCCGGCACCCCGCTTCTCGAAATTGTTTCGGAACCCGATATGCGGTCAGCCGAAGAAGCTGTTGCCTATGTTCAAAAGCTCCACAAATTGGTGGTTGATTACCAGATTTGTGACGGCAACATGCAGGAAGGTTCTTTTCGTTTCGACGCTAACGTATCGGTGCGCAGGAAAGGTTCCGACAAACTCGGCACCCGCTGCGAAATCAAGAACCTCAACTCATTCCGCTTTCTTGAGCACGCAATTGAATACGAGGCTGCGCGGCAGATTGAAATTCTGCAAGACGGTGGCGTGATCGAGCAGGAAACCCGGCTCTACGATCCGGACAAGAACGAAACGCGCTCAATGCGTACCAAAGAGGAAGCGCACGACTACCGCTACTTTCCAGATCCCGACCTGCTGCCGCTTGAGGTCTCGGAATCGTGGATAGAGCGAGTCCGCGCCTCAATGCCTAAGAGTCAGGAAGAGAGGGAAGCTGAAATCAGACAGTTTCCAGAAATACCCGAGTATCAGGTTATTCAGCATGCTGCAACTCCCCAATCAACGGTCTTTGCGTCGACTACGTTTGCCATCGTGCCACCAGCAGATAGGCCGAATGTTTCGAACCTAATTTTGGGTCCGCTCAGCGCCCTGCTCAAGCAAGAGCATCGCGACATTGAAGACAGTAAAGTGTCTCCGGAACAAATCAAGGCACTTTGGGAGCCTGTTTCCAACAAAACTATATCAAATACAACCGCAGTAAGCGTCGTGCTGCCTGCACTGTGGCATGGAGAGGGCTCGGTTGAGGAGATTATCGAAAAGCGCGGACTGAAGCAGATCAGCGACTCTGCGGCAATCGAGAAAATCGTCGATGAGGTGCTTGCCGCAAACGCAAAGCAGGTCGCGGATTATCGAGCTGGAAAAGAAAAGGCTTTCAATTCACTTGTTGGCCAGGTAATGAAAGCAACCCAGGGCAAGGCGAATCCTCAACAAGTAAATGAAATATTGAAACGTAAACTGGCGAGTTAAGGCGGAAATTTTATTTTTTGACGCCGGCTTGAGCGGCGGGTTGGGTCAGCTCGATGTAGCGCTTCTTGTCATCTTCAAAGCGCGCGCGCATGTCGTCGGCGTCGCTGCGTTTTTGCACGATAGCCACCTCAAGGTCTTGCTTGTTCTTTTCCAGTATCTCAATGTCGCCGCGTAATGTGTCGGGCACTGGCTGTTTTTCTCGTTCATAAGCTGCGAGATTTTTGCGACTCGCGTCTAATTGATCTTCCACGGATTTTAGCTGCGCTTCGGAATCTTTGATTACCTTCTCGATTTGCCCCAGATTGCGGTCGCGCGCAAGATCAATTTCTTCGACGCTCGAGTAAGTTCCCAGCAAAATCGCGTCCCTGCGATTCTCTTCTGTCCTTTTTTTACGCTTTGCTATCTCTTCGTCTCGGGCCTTGATTTGTTCCGGTGTCAGCGCGGCATCATTCTTCTTGATGACCACGCCCCGTTTGTTCAACTCTTCATTAGGACGGTTTTCGTATTCCGGGGGAATGGTATCACCATAGTGGGTGACGCCGTTTTCATCCACCCATTTATACATTACGGCAAATGCCGGAGCGCCGAGTATGACTGAGAACAGCAGCAAGGCTGCGTAGGACATTATGCACAATAATCTAAGCTGCATTTGCGTCGACACCATATATTTGGCGGTACTTCCGCACCGCTAGCAAATTATGGACCATCTCTTCCCTGGTTTGAAGGTAATTAAGCACGTCGTCCAGTGTGATGATGCTGATGACGGGGAGATCATATTTCAGCTTTACCTCCTGGACCGCCGATAGCTCGCCGCTGCCTCGCTCCATTCGGTCCAGAGCAATCGCCAGGCAACAGGGCGTTGCCCGATTTGCGCGAATGAGTTGCACCGAATCGCGCACCGACGTGCCTGCGGAAATTACATCGTCAACGATCAATACCCGTCCGTTCAGCGTCGCCCCGATCAAGGCGCCGCCTTCACCGTGATCCTTGACTTCCTTGCGGTTAAAGCAAAACGGCACATTATGACCATTTTGGGCAAGCGCGATGGCAGTACCCACGACCAGCGGAATGCCTTTGTAGGCGGGTCCAAACAGGACGTCAAACTGTACCTTAGCGGAGAGTATGGCTTTGGCGTAAAATTGCGCAAGCCCAAAAAGCGATTCGCCATCATGAAACGAACCGGCATTGAAGAAATATGGCGATAAACGTCCGGCTCGGGTTTTGAATTCACCAAAGCGCAGCACATTTTTGCTTACCGCGAAGCGGATGAATTCCTGTCTGAAGTCGGACATTCCAAGGCGCTTAACAAGCCAATCGACGACCGCATAATGTTACGCATAATCACATTAAACCTCAACGGAATCCGGTCAGCTGTTACCAAGGGATTTCTCCGCTGGCTTGTAAAATCTCAAGGTGACATTGTTTGCCTGCAAGAAATAAAAGCGCAAGCAAAGGACATGCCGCGCCAGACGCTTAACCCCGCGCGCTACAACGGATGGTTCCACTACGCGGAGAAGAAGGGTTACAGCGGCGTGGGAATGTACTGCGCGCCCGAGCCGGATAAGGTAATCACTGGACTGGGCATTGCCGACATAGATTCAGAAGGAAGATATCTGCGCTGCGATTTCGGAAATTTAAGTGTGGTCTCTGTTTATCTTCCGTCCGGTTCGAGTTCGGAAGATCGGCAGGCCGTGAAGTTCAGCTTCATGCGCAGGTTTTTTCCGCACCTGCGCGAGATCGCCGAGAGCGGTCGTGAATTTGTTTTATGTGGTGACTGGAACATTGCGCACAAGGAAATCGACTTGAAAAACTGGCGCGGAAATCAAAAAAATTCAGGATTTCTTCCCGAGGAACGCGCATGGCTTACACGTGTATTCGACGAACTCCACCTGGTGGACGTATTTAGGGTTTTGAATAAACAGCCGGAACAATACACGTGGTGGTCGAACCGCGGCCAGGCATGGGCCAAGAATGTAGGATGGCGCATCGACTACCATATAGCTACGCCGGGAATCGCAAGCAAGGCGAAGCGGGTAAGCATCTATAAAAGCAGGCGCTTCTCAGACCATGCGCCGCTTACCATCGATTACGATTACCGACTTTAATCAACCGTATTGAAAATCGTGGGGTCATCGTCTAAAAACGGCAACGCCTATCTTGAGATCTTTCGCAACCCTCGTATTGCGGTAGTGTTCTTGTTCGGATTTTCTTCGGGGCTCCCGCTTGCACTGACAGGTAGCACCTTACAGGCGTGGCTGGCAGTTTCCAACGTTGATATCCAAACCATTGCCTGGTTTTCCTGGATCGGCGTGCCTTATCTCGTTAAGTTTCTATGGTCGCCGCTCATGGATCGCTTCGTACCGCCGTGGCTTGGACGCCGGCGCGGCTGGATGCTGGCAACCCAGCTCGGATTGGCACTCGGCATCGTTGCCATGGGCCTGACTTCTCCTGAGCGCTCGCTGTTGCTGTTGGGGTTGATCGCGCTGTACGTGGCGCTTGCATCCGCATCGCAAGACATCGTAGTGGACGCCTACCGTACTGACCTGTTGAACCCGTCCGAACGCGGCATGGGCGCGGCGGTAAGTGTGCTCGGTTATCGGGTTGCGATATTGGTGTCAGGTGGAGTCGCTTTGGTTCTTGCCGACCAAATCGGCTGGCGAGTCACTTATTTTCTGATGGCGCTCGTTATGGGTGTAGGTGTATTGACTTCGCTGTTTGCACCCGAGCCGCAAACGCCGGCCGCAACACCGCGTACTTTGCAAGCCGCTGTCGTGGAACCGCTTAAGGATTTTTTCTCGCGAGAGGGCGCACTGCTGTTGCTACTTTTAATAATACTTTACAAATTTGGCGACGCCTTGGCATCAACCCTTACCACCGCATTTCTTATACGCGGCGTCGGCTTTTCGCCAACCGAGGTCGGAGTGATCAACAAAGGACTGGGGCTTGCAGCGCTGCTGATCGGGGCGCTGATTGGAGGAATGCTGCTCACGCGCATGAGCCTTTACCGCGCGCTGATGTGGTTCGGCTGGCTTCAGGCAATATCCTGTCTCTCGTTTATGTTTCTTGCTTGGGCGGGTAAGAGCTACCCTTGGCTGGTTTTTGCGGTGGGGTTTGAGAATTTTGCGAGCGGCATGGGTACTGCGGCATTTGTCGCGTTCGCCATGAGCCTATGCAACCACAGTTATAGCGCGACCCAGTACGCGCTGCTCTCGGCTCTAGCATCGCTTGGACGGGTACTGTTCGGGCCGATTACGGGGGAAACTGTGGTGCTCCTGGGCTGGCCGAAATTCTTTTTTATTACCTTTATTGCTGCATTGCCCGGCCTGTGGCTGCTCTGGCTGCTGCGCAAGCAGATTCCAGTCATCGAAAAAAGGGACAGCTAGTTTATTACGCTCCTTTCTCAAAACGGTACACGGCGATGCTCCCTAGCAGGTTGGGAAACAGCTTAACTACGTTTTTTCCTGTTATCACTACCCGTTCCAGGATTCGTATTGCGTGTTCCGCGCAAAAAGCCTCAAAATCATCAATGGTGCATAAGTGCACGTTGGGTGTATCGTACCACTGGTACGGAAGATTCTTGGACACCGGCATGCGGCCGAAGAACACCTGCCAACGCGCGCGCCAGTAGCCGAAATTAGGAAATGTAACAACGCCCTCGCGTCCCACGCGCAATATTTCCTTTACAATGCGCTCGGTATGGCGCATCGCCTGCAACGTCTGCGACAGGATCACGTAATCAAAAGAATTCGACTCGAACCCGGAAAGCCCGGTTTCAAGGTCATTTTGTATCACATTTACTCCGTTCCGGACGCTCGCGAGAATGCTGGCGTCATCAATTTCGACACCGTAGCCGCGTACTGAGAGCGATTGCTTGAGATAGCGGAGCAGCGCACCGTCCCCGCAGCCGAGATCCAGAACTTTCGAGCCGGGCCTGATCCATGTGGCTACGGCGGCAAAATCAGTACGTTCCTTCAGCGCCGGATCATGCAGAATTGTTTCGTCGAGTTCGACGCTCATATCTTGATGTTGTCGAAATAGGCACGCAGCAGCGCGTGGTAGTGAGGGTCGTCAAGCAAGAACGCGTCGTGCCCGTGCTGCGCATTGATTTCCGCGTAGCTTACCTCGAGATCGTTGTCGAGCAAAGCCTTCACAATTTCCCTGGATCGCGCGGGAGGAAAGCGCCAGTCCGAGGTGAAGGAAGCAACAAAAAATCCGGCCCTGGCGCGCTTAAGTGCCGCGGCAAGATCGCCGTTGTAGTTATGCGCGGGGTCGAAATAATCCAGCGCCTTGGTCATCAACAAATAAGTATTGGCATCAAAGCGCGAGGCAAACTTCTCACCCTGATGGCGCAAGTAGGATTCCACTTCGAATTCGATATCAAAATGGAAATTGTACGTTCCCGAACGCAGCGCGCGGCCAAATTTCTCCATCATGACATCGTCAGACAGATAAGTAATGTGCCCGAGCATGCGCGCCACGCTTAAACCGTTTTTGGGCATCACGCCGTACGCGTAATAATTTCCACCATGAAAATCCGGATCGGTCATGATGGCTTGACGCGCCACCTCACTAAACGCGATGTTCTGCGCCGAGAGTTTGGGCGCCGCAGCAATTACCAGCGCATGACGCATGCGATCAGGGTAGCTAAGCGTCCATTGCAAAGCCTGCATCGCGCCCAGGCTGCCGCCGATACTCCCCGCGAAACAATCAATACCGATATAGTCGGCAAGCCGCGCCTGCGCTTCAACCCAGTCCTCCACGGTGACCACAGGAAAATCCGCAGCGTAAGGTTTTCCGGTTTTGGGATTAACACTGGAAGGCCCAGTAGAGCCGTGGCAGCCACCGAGATTGTTTACGCCGATCACAAAAAAACGGTTGGTGTCGAGAGGCTTTCCGGGTCCGACCAAGTTGTCCCACCAGCCGACATTGCTCGGGTCATCGGCATAATAGCCCGCCACGTGGTGAGCGCCGGAAAGCGCATGGCAAACCAGCACGGCGTTGGACTTGGATGCATTCAAAGTGCCGTAGGTTTCATAAACGAGGTCGTAGCTGTCTAGAACCGAGCCGCATCGGAACGCGAGCGGCGTGTCGAAATGCGCCTTCTGTGGTGCGACGATTCCGATCGAATTCTCGCTTGCATGCCGATCCGCGGTTGCAGGATCAAAAATTCGTTCGGAGACGCTCGGGTCCATTTCGTGTACTTTCATCTCGGGTCATTCGGCGCTGCAGGCTCCGGACAGGAACAGGCAACGCTTTAACGACATCTTAAGAAGCTTGCAAGTTGTGTTTAACTCGGCGGTACGGCGGGCATGCACAAATAAAAAACCCGCTTGCTTGGCGAGCGGGCATCATCTTTTAGCTGCATTTATTGAGCGCCCGCAAGCCGGTACAAATCGGCGCTTGATTGCAGGGTACTTTGGAGGCAGGAGTTTGTCAAGCAAACAGGTTCGCCCGAGTCACGGCGAAGTGATGCTTTTGTAATGACTAGCTGTTGAGTCGGAACAACAGCTCGCGTACTTTATCCGGCTCGTCTGCTTTCAGGATTTTTTGCGTGAGTCCTGTAATATCCGGCAGGCTTGTTTTGAGCACTTGCTGCTTTACGCTAAGAAGGTATGCCGGGTGCATGGAGAACTGGCGCAAACCTAAGCCAAGCAATAACCGCGTGAACGAAACGTCGCCCGCCATTTCGCCGCACACCGCAATCGGCACCCCGGCTTTGTTTGCAGTGCTGATAGTGTGGGCAATCAAATGCAATACTGCAGGGTGCAGCGGATCATAGAGATGGGCAACGGCATCGTCGGCGCGGTCGATCGCCAGCGTATACTGGATCAAATCGTTCGTGCCAATAGAAAGAAAATCGAGTTTTTTTAAGAACAAGGTGAGTGCCAGCGCGGCCGCGGGAATTTCAATCATGCCGCCGATTTCGATTCGATGATTGTATGGTATCCGGTCTTTGTCTAGGCTGGTTTTTACCAGCTCGATGGACTGCAACGTTTGATTGAGCTCTGCGACACTGGAAAGCATCGGAATGAGAATGCGGATGTTGCCGTAATTGGTGGCGCGGAAAATGGCGCGCAGTTGTGTATGGAACATATAAGGCTCGGCAAGGCAGAGCCGGATCGCCCGCAGGCCCAATGCGGGGTTAGGTCCGCGTTCTGCACCATTCATACTCTTGTCAGCGCCTAGGTCAAGCGTGCGTATGGTGACGGGCAGGCCGTGCATTTTTTGCGCAACTTTGCGATAAGCGTCAAGCTGTTCCTCCTCGCTGGGTAAATCCAGACGGTTCATGTACAAAAATTCAGTACGGAACAAGCCGATGCCCATCGCGCCGTTCTCTTTTACCTGGTCGATATCCTGCGGCAGTTCGATGTTGGCTTGCAATTCCACCGCGGTGCCGTCCAAGGTCGTTGACCGGGTAAGTTTCAGGCGCTTAAGTTTATGCTGCTCGAGTTGCCTCTGGTTCTGGCGCAGCTTGTACTCTGCAAGTATCTGATTGTCAGGATTAACAATTACCACGCCCTGACTGCCGTCGACTACAAGCATGTCCTGTTCGCGCATCAGCTGCCGTGCCTGGTGCAGCGCCACAATTGAGGGTACGTTCAGGCTGCGCGCAACGATCGCACTGTGCGACATCAGTCCGCCGATATCGGTAATAAAAGCCGCAAAGCGATGCTGCTTGAATAGTATGAGTTCCGCCGGGCTCAGGTCGTGTGCGACGAGAATATTATTCTGCTCGAAATCCGTGGGCGAAGGCATATGTCCCGGGTGGCCCAGCAGTGACTTCAATACCCGCTCACCGACCTGGATTACGTCAGCCTTGCGCTCGCGCAGGTAATTGTCCTCGATTTGGTTAAACCGCTCGAGAAGTTCATCCAATTGTTGTTTCAGCGCCCACTCGGCGTTGCAATGCTGTTCTTCGATGCGCTTCGGCGCGTCTTTAGAAATGATAGGATCACAGAGAATCATCTGATGCAGATCGAGGAAAGCCGAGAGTTCCGCGGGCGCGTCAGCTGCCATATTTTCGCGCACGGTTTGCAGTTCCGCCTGCACTTCCTTGATCGCTGAAGCAAAGCGAGCGATTTCGTCCGCCACTTCGTGCTCGCGCACGGTATAATGCGCGACTTCTAGCGTATCGTGCGAAAGCAAATGCACCGGCCCGATGGCGATGCCTTCGGATACGCCAATGCCGTGCATGGTGAAGCTCATTCCTCTTCCCCGAAATAATTTCTTATTAAATCTAAAATAGCCTGCAGTGCTTCGTTTTCGTCTTCGCCGCTGGTTTCAATGCCTATCGAACTTCCCTTACTGGCGGCCAGCATCATCACGCCCATGATGCTTTTTGCGTTGACCCGCTGGCCATTTCGCGATAGCCAAACATCGCATTTAAACCGGCCGGCGAGTTGCGTGAGCTTCGCAGCCGCGCGCGCGTGAAGCCCAAGTTTGTTTATGATTTCAGCTTCCCGTTGCCGCATCATAGCCTTCCGTGCTGATGTGCAGAACGCCTTCGCAGCCGCCCGACAGTGCCTTTTCCAGCATTACGTTCAGGGGCTGGTTGCGGTAGGTGAGCGCGCGAATCAGCATCGGCAAATTGACGCCCGCCACGCCCTCCACTTTTCCGGGAATTAACAGCTTGGAAGCAAGGTTGCACGGTGTCGCCCCATAGATATCGCATAGCACCAACACGCCTTGTCCCTGGTCGAGCTGTTTCAGTAGCTTGAGCGCCTGCGGCAGGATTGCCTGCGGGTCATCATGTACCGTCACTCCGATTTGCATGAGCTGCGACGGGCGGCTGCCCATCACGTGGCTTGCGCAGTGAATCAAACTTTCACCCAGCGTGCCGTGCGCAACGATCAAAATACCTACCATATTCCCTCCTCGAATAACAAGTAGATCTTAATTTGATTTTACTCCGCGATTTTCAACAAAGCAGCAATAGGAAAACCGGTGCCTTATACCGGAAACAGTAAGCCGTGGGGCCGTTACGATGGAATTGCCCCCGTTGTTACGCTCTTCGTGTGACGGTTTTCTCCAGCGCGTCTATCATCATCCCTGCGACATTGAAGCCCGTCTGGTCGGTAATCTCCCGCATGCAGGTAGGGCTGGTTACGTTGATTTCAGTGAGGTAATCGCCGATCACATCAAGCCCCACCAGGATCAGGCCTTCCTTGGCAAGTTGTGGTCCCAGAGCATCGGCGATCTCCTGGTCGCGCGGCGAAAGCGGGCGCGCCACTCCTTTACCTCCGGCGGCAAGATTTGCGCGGGTTTCTCCCGGTTTCGGGATGCGTGCCAGAGCATAAGGCGCCGGTCTTCCATCAATTAGCAGAATGCGCTTGTCACCGTTAACAACCTCGGGGATATAGCGTTGCGACATAATTGTCCGGGTTCCGTGTTGGGTAAGCGTTTCTATGGTTGCATTTAGATTCACGTCCTGTTCACGTATGCGGAACACCGACCGGCCTGCCATTCCGTCGAGCGGTTTGAGAATCACGTCATGATACTGCGCGAGGAATTTTAGAATTAGTTCCGCCCGGCGCGTTACCAGGCTCGGCGCGGTAAACGAATTGTACTTGGCGATGGCGAGTTTCTCATTGAAATCGCGCAATGCCCTCGGCTTGTTGAAAACCCTGGCTCCCTGTGTTTCCGCAAGTTCGAGCAAATAAGTGCTATAGATATATTCCATATCGTAGGGTGGGTCTTTGCGCATGAGCACGGCTTCAAAGCGCTCGAGCGGCATCACCTCAATTTCGCCGGCACGGTACCAATCATCCTCGTCCCCGGTCAGCGCAAGCTTGCGTGCCTGACACAGCACCCTGCCCAGTTGCAGCACGACATCCTGCTGCTCCATGACGTAAAGCTCATGGCCGCGTGCCGCGGCTTCACGCATCATGGCAAAACTTGAGTCTTTATATGTATGGATTGAATCGAGCGGGTCGAGAATAAAGGCAAATTTCATGGAACAGCGTCAGGCAGTCGCTTTCTCAAACGTTTTTTCGGTTTGCTCAAGCTCGATGGCAGCCGCGAGCAGCGCGAGCCGTGCTATGACACCGTAGACATAAAATCGATTGGGCACACAGCCGGGTTGTGTCGGGTCGGGAAGCGAGCAGGGACTTTCGAAGGCCAACGGAACAAAATGCATTCCGGGCGAATTGAGATTCTCGTCCGTGCCGCGGCTGGTGTGTACGCGGTAAAAGCCGCCAACCACGAAATGATCGATCATATACACAACCGGTTCGGCTACTGCATCCTCGATGCTTTCAAAGGTGTACACGCCTTCCTGCACCATTACTTCGGTAACCACTAAGCCTTCCTTGATCACGGCCATTTTCTGGCGCTGTTTGCGGTTGAGGTCCCGTACGTCGGACGCACTCTTCACCGTCATAATGCCCATGCCGTACGTGCCGGCATCCGCCTTGACGATAACGAAAGGCTGCTCCTCGATTCCGTATTCCCGGTACTTAGCGCGGATGTCGCTTAGGATCTGCTCCACCCACGTCGCCAGGCATTCCTCGCCCCGGCGTTCTTGAAAATTGATTTCTCCGCAGGTCGCAAAATAGGGATTGATCAGCCATGGATCTATGCCGACGAGTTCGCCGAATTCCTCGGCTACCCGGTTGTAAGCGCTGAAATGGTTCGATTTGCGTCTATTTGGCCAGCCGGCGTGCAAAGGTGGCAGTAGCGATTGCTCCAAGTTTTTTAAAATTTCCGGAATGCCCGCCGATAAATCATTATTCAAGATCACGACACACGGATCAAAATCGGCAAGCCCGAGGCGGTTGCCTTTGCGCAGCAGCGGCTCCAGGGTGAGAGTCTCGCCGTTCGCGAGCTTTAGCTCGGTAGGTTTGGTGATTTCAGGCAGCAAGCTGCCAATTCGCACGTTCATTCCAGCCTGGCGTAGGATAGACTGCAGAGCCACGACGTTTTGCAAATAATAATCATTGCGTGTGTGATTTTCCGGAATCAATAACGCGCCTCTCGCGTCGGGGCAGACTTTTTCCACCGCGACCATCGCTGCCTGCACACACAAAGGCAGAAAATCCCGTTTGATGTTGTTGAACCCGCCCGGAAACAAATTGGTGTCCACCGGCGCGAGCTTGAAGCCGCTGTTGCGCAAGTCCACCGAAGCGTAGAACGGCACGCTGTGCTCCTGCCACTGACTGCGCAGCCAGTGTTCTATGGCAGAGACCTTCTCCACGAGTTTAATTTCCAGTTTGGGCGCATGCCCGGGAAGCGCGGCGGTTAAATGGGGAACGGCCATGGGGGAGCGGAATTGAAAAAGGAAGGACTATTGTAACGGAAACCGCGGCCTCGCGCGGACGAAAAAAAGGGGCGCTCGCGCGCCCCCCTAGGAGGAGAAGTTTCCGGTATGACGATTACAATACTTGCTCGCCGTGCAGGGCGATATCCAACCCTTCGCGTTCCTGTTCTTCAGTGACTCTTATACCCATAACCATATCGAGCACCTTGAAGATGATGTAGCTCACGACGAAGCTGAAAATGAGGGTCGAGGCCGCACCGATGAACTGGATCAGGAACTGATGGGGATTCCCTTCCAGCACGCCGGCAGTCCCGCCGATATCCTTTACCGCGAACACCCCGGTGAGCAGCGCGCCGGTGAAGCCGCCGATGCAATGCACGCCGAAGGCATCCAGGGAGTCGTCGTAACCCAGCGTATTCTTAAGCCAGGTCGCGGCCCAGAAGCAGATCACACCGGCAGCAGCGCCGATCCAAAGAGAACCGATCGGAGCCACGAAGCCCGACGCGGGTGTGATGGCAACCAGTCCCGCTACCGCACCCGAGCAGATGCCGAGAACGGAGGGTTTGCCTTTGACGATCCACTCTGCAAACATCCAGGCAAGTGCGGCAGTGGCCGTTGCGATCTGGGTAACAGCCATAGCCATGCCGGCGCGGCCGTCAGCCGCCACCGCAGAACCGGCGTTGAAGCCAAACCAGCCGACCCACAATAACGACGCACCGATGACGGTGAGCACCAAATTATGCGGCGGCATGGCTTCCTTGCCATAACCCACGCGTTTGCCCAGCACCAGCGCGGCAGCAAGACCCGCAATGCCCGAATTGATATGCACCACCGTGCCACCCGCAAAGTCGAGCACGCCCAGCTGCGCAAGCCAACCCGAGGGCTCCCACACCCAGTGTGCGACGGTCGCATATACGACTATCTGCCAGATGCCCATGAACCACAGCAGGGCCGAGAATTTCATGCGGTCGGCGAATGAGCCACAGATCAACGCCGGCGTGATAATGGCAAAAGTCATTTGGAAGCACATATACACCGACTCAGGAACCGTGACTCCCAAGTGCGAGACCGCGACCTTAGAGCCGTTCACGAAGATCATGCCGTTCAGAAATAAGCGGCTCAAACTGCCGAAATAAGGCGTGCTCCCGGGTGTGAAGGCAAGACTGTAGGCGATAACCATCCACACTACGGTTACCAAACAGGTAATGGCAAAGCTTTGCATGACCGTTGCCAGCACGTTTTTCTTGCGCACCATGCCGCCGTAAAAGAGTGCGAGCCCGGGAACGGTCATCATTAGCACCAGGGCCGTTGAAGCCAGCATCCACGCTGTGTCACCTGAGTTGATTTTGGAAACGTCAACAACCGTCGGTGCCGTGGGTGCCGCAGGCGCCGCAGCAGGGGCCGCAGCCGGCGCGGCTTCAGGCGCCTTTTGTTCATCCGCTAGCGACAGTCCGCTGAAGCCGAGCGCTGCAAATAAGAGCAGCGAAGTAAATATACGTTTCATTCTGTTCTCCTTATAGCGCATCAGCGCCGGTTTCACCGGTGCGGATGCGAATTACTTGTTCAAGATCGAAGACAAATACCTTGCCGTCACCGATCTTGCCGGTGTTGGCTGCTTTCTCGATGGCCTCGATCACTTGCTCGAGCATTTCCGTTTTGATAGCCGCCTCGATTTTTACCTTGGGCAAAAAATCCACGACATATTCCGCGCCACGGTAGAGCTCGGTGTGCCCTTTTTGCCGCCCGAAGCCCTTGACTTCGGTGACGGTAATGCCTTGCACACCGATGGTGGACAGGGCCTCCCGCACCTCGTCAAGCTTGAACGGCTTGATGATGGCTGTAACTAATTTCATGTTGACTCCTTGAAGTAGGTAGATGCTGATTAAAACTTGAGCAGCGCTTCCAGACCGAACGAGTACTGGTTTTTGCTCGTTCCCCCGTTACTGTTATTGAACGCGTCGAACTGACCACCGGTGGGAGCAGGGAGATGTCCGTTCGACCAGTCATAACGGTATTCGCCGCGCAGCTCTATGTTTTTGTACGGCATATAGGCCACGGTGTAGGTCATTTCTTTCCATTGCTGGACTACGCCGGTTCGGTAGCCGTCTTTGTCGTCGAAGTACTCGAACCGCACCGAGCCGCGCCATTGGTCGGTGAATTGATAATTGCCGTAGCCCGCAATGCCATACCATGTGGCAACGCCATTGCCATTCGCATCGAACGGGGCGAGGGTGACGGGGTTTATGGAACCCGCATTATCTTGCCAGCCGTAATCGTAATTCAGCACGAAACTCAGCTTATCGGTGGCGCTGTAATTTCCAATTAAGTCCACCAAGCCACGGTAGCCGCCGGGAGAGGCAGCCGCACTAGGCTCGCCTGCGCCGCCGCAGGAACTGCCGCAGAGTTTCTCGTTACCGAAATAGCCGGCAGCTGAGAAACTGAGATTACTGAGTGGTGCATACGAAGCGCCCGTTTCAATAGTCTTGTTGCCGTTGGTATCCTGCATGTCATCCCAACCGTTGTTGAGGCCAAGTATCAGGCTCAACTTGTCGTTGACCGCGTAGGTTCCGCGCACTCCGGTATGGGTAAACGGAATCGCGTAGCCAAACAGGATCGAACGCGAAAAGTTGGTGTCTGTCGTGGGATTGATCGTTTCCGCCCCGGCAAGCGTTACGAATTTACCGCCAATGCCGGTAAACGCACCCCTGGCGTATTGCACGAACGCTTGAGTCAGATCCACTTTGCTGGTGCTGCCCGGATTCTGGTTGTACGCCGCAATCGTATCGGCATCCTGGCCAAAAGTGACATTGACCAGTCCGCCAAACCCTTCTTTCGGCTGCTTGGCGAGAGTGAATGCCGCTTGATGCAGCGTGAATGCATCATGCTGAAAATCAAACACCCGGTCGTTTGTGCCGCTGACGAAGGTACCGCTGCCGCTGAGATGCGAATAAGAAGCGTCAATGTAGCCATTGAGCGTAAGACCCCATGCGTCCAACACGTCCTGCAGCTCGGGTATCGGAATTTTCGGTTTTGCAGGAGCGGCTGCTTCATCCGCGAAAACCAATGCCGGCATTCCCAGCAAACTTGCTGTTATCAAAGCTTGAGTGAGTTTTCTCATTTTCTTTCCCTTTCTAAAATAGGAACGTAAAAATGCAGGTTCTTATTAGCACGCCGTGTGCCAGATTTAATCATCATGGGAATCAGAAAGTTATGCGCTGGCCTGGGGTCGTTACAAAAATCCGGTGCACCACTTTAAAGCCGGTTAATCCAGTTGCGCACAGATACGGTGCGCATGTCGCTGCAAATTTGCTACACTCTTGCTCAGAAGGCACAGGAAAAAAATGCTGAGTCCAAAAATGCTCGATGAGATGAGTAAAAAATTGAGCGAAGTCGTCGCGCAAAGTCCGGTCAAGGACATCGAAAAAAATGCGCGCGCTTTGCTCGCTTCATTGTTTGCACGCCTCGACTTAATTACCCGTGAAGAATTTGAAGTGCAACAGAACGTCTTGAAGCGCACCCGCGAGAAACTTACCGAAATGGAAAAGCGCGTGGCCGAGCTGGAGAGGGCCTTGACGCAGAAAAACAATAGACAGGGTTGACAGGATATTTCAGGATTCGCGGGATCAGGCAATTTTATTGTAGCCGGGTGGAATCCTAATCCTTGTTCATTGGCGTTTAATTGATGTCGCTTGCCGTCCTCTATAGCCGCGCGCTTGCCGGCATGGAAGCACCTTTGGTTACCGTGGAAGTGCATCTTGGCGCGGGTTTACCAAGTTTTACCATCGTTGGACTTCCAGAAGCCGAAGTGAAGGAAAGCAAGGACCGCGTGCGCGCGGCACTCGTGAACTGCCGGTTTGACTTTCCGGCAAGGCGCATTACGGTAAATCTTGCACCGGCGGATCTTCCCAAGGAGAGCGGGCGTTTTGACCTGCCGATTGCCTTGGGAATACTTGCCGCGTCCAAACAAATTCCTTCCAGCCAGCTCGACCGTTTCGAACTTGCGGGGGAACTCGCATTAACCGGCGAACTTCGGCCGATCAGGGGCGCGCTGGCCATGACGTATTCAGCTTCCCGTTCGGGGCGCGCATTTATTCTGCCGTTGGAGAACGCGGGAGAAGCTGCGCTGGTTGAAGGGACCGAAGTATATCCGGCAACTTCGCTGCTGCAGGTATGCGCGCATTTCAATGGGCATGAGCCGCTCAAACGATACCTGGAAAAACCGCGGACTGTCTCACCGAGCTATGACGATATGCAGGAGGTAAAAGGCCAGGCGCACGCCAAGCGAGCGCTGGAAATCGCCGCAGCCGGAAGCCACAGCGTACTGATGGTGGGACCGCCCGGCACCGGGAAAAGCATGTTGGCTGCACGTTTTCCAGGCATTCTTCCAGAGATGACCGAAGAACAGGCGCTTGAATCGGCGACAATTCAGTCGCTGGCGAGTGGCGGATTTAAAATACAACATTGGAAAAAACGACCTTACCGTGCCCCGCACCACACTGCTTCGGCCGTTGCCTTGGTGGGTGGAGGCGGGAACCCGCGTCCGGGCGAAATTTCGCTTGCGCTGCACGGCGTGCTGTTCCTCGATGAGCTGCCGGAGTTTGACAGAAAAGTATTAGAAGTGCTGCGCGAACCGCTGGAGTCGGGGCACATCACCGTATCGCGGGCCGCCCGCCAAGCAGATTTTCCCGCACAGTTCCAGTTGCTTGCGGCGATGAATCCGTGCCCTTGCGGGTATCTCGGACACTTCAGCGGCAAGTGCAAGTGCACGCCGGATCAAGTTGTGCGTTACCGCAGCAAAATATCCGGGCCGCTGCTCGACCGCATAGATATTCAAATCGAAGTCCCTGCAGTGCCGGAAGAGGAGCTGACCCGTCATGCGAGCGGAGAGCTTTCAAGTCAAATCAGATCGCGCGTCGAATCTGCGTATCGCCAGCAGCTGGCACGGCAAGGCAAACCAAATGCGCAGCTGACTACACAAGAAATCGACGGCATTTGTATACCGGACACTGCGGGCCTAGACCTATTAAAGCAGGCCATCAGCCGTTTGAGTCTCTCGGCACGCGCCTATCATCGGATATTGAAGGTCGCGCGCAGCATCGCCGATTTGGCAGAAGCGCCGAAGATCGTTGCCGCACACATTGCGGAAGCCGTGCAATACCGCCGTTACTTTGACCGGACCGGTGCTTGATTTGACTGCAGACCTGATATCCGCCTAAAGTTGGCGCAATGAAAAAAGCCCATCTCACCTTGTTGTTGCCGGTAGCCGTTTTGATATTTTCCTGCGCAACGAACAAACCCATGGGACCGGCGACACGCGAGCTCGAAAAAGCGGCAGTGTGCTGCGCGGGTTATGAAAACTTTGATTTCCAGCCGCTCAAGTTCGAAAGCACTCAAGATATTACAATAGACACAAGCAGCCCGGTGTTTAGCTTCGATAGCGGCAAAAGCTATTTCAAGGCATTCCGCCTCCCCGTGCAGAGCCGGTCCTATTTTATCGTTGTCAGCAGCCATTTCGTGGACAAGGATAACCTTTCCCGTTCGCCGTACGTATTCAGTCCTGTGATAATGCTGCTTGATGCGGAATATCGTGTCACGCGCAAGCTTGAACAGGGTGTGGTAAAGCCCATTCCGTCGGGCAACAGCATGAACCACGCCAGCATCGAATTCGACATCAAGGTGAACCCGCGTACGGCTAATGAAAGATTCATGGTTATCTATACTACTGCGGCCTTGCTCAATGAAATGACAGCTCTGAATGTGCTCAAAACCACACTGGTTGGGCAGGTGGTTGAAACTCATTATCCAATTCAAAATGCGCCTGTCGGTAAGATCCAAATTCTTACCACACCCTGGATAGAATAAATGGTCAAGAATGCTTCAGGCGAGATTGAAAATTGGCGCGAGGAAAAGCGCTCCGCGTATCTTTACCGTTTGGTTGCCGCAGCCGAGAAAGGCAACGCGCGGCACGGACTATTTCTGGAACTTGCAGCGGCGGCGGAAAAGCAGGCTGAAATTTGGGCAAAAAAAATCCGCGAATGTGGCGCGAGCGTCCCGCAAGAATATGCCCCCGACTTACGCACGCGCGTAGTAGCTTTTTTGTTGAATTTATTTGGTCCGCGCCGCATGCGCCCGGCACTTGCGGCAATGAAAGTGCGTGGAATGTCGCTGTACACCAAGGAGCAGCCGGGCCATGCAATTCCGCTAAGCCTTGAAGAGGTCGGGCGCCGCCATCGCGGCGTGCAAAGCGGTGGGAATCTACGTGCGGCGGTTTTCGGAGTGAATGACGGCTTAGTATCTAACGCCAGTCTGATCATGGGCGTGGCGGGTGCGACCGCGGATAACGCCGTGGTCTTGCTTTCCGGAGTTGCGGGGTTGCTCGCGGGCGCATTTTCCATGGCGGCCGGCGAATACGTTTCGGTGCGCTCGCAGCGCGAAATGTACGAGTACCAGATCGGGCTCGAGCGCGAAGAGCTTCAGCAATACCCAGAGGAGGAAGCGGCCGAATTGGCGCTGATTTACGAGGCGCGAGGCTTGCAGAAAGGCGAAGCGCAACGTCTTGCGCAGGGTGTTTTGACCGATCCACAAAAGGCACTGGACACGCTGGCGCGCGAGGAACTTGGGCTCAACCCGGAAGAACTCGGCTCGCCGCAAGGCGCGGCGCTTTCTTCGTTCTTTTCTTTTGCATTTGGCAGTGCCATTCCACTTTTTCCTTTTACGTTTGCCGCGGCTGACGAGATCCTGTTATTTTGCGCCCTGATTAGCGCGATCGCCCTTTTCACTGTTGGCGCAATACTGAGCCTGTTTACGGGACGCCGCGCGCTGTACAGCGGTTTGCGCATGCTGGTAATTGGCGCAGCTGCGGCCAGCGCAACCTACCTCATTGGCAAAGCCTTGGGCGTGAGTCTTGCGTAGCGCCGATTGATTTTCAAAAAAGCGCTCCGCCAGCGGGGCTATATGAGTGTTGACAAGCTCGAGACTACAGGGTAACTTGTCGCCCGATTGCGCCGATTTGATATTCAGCTTGCGGGCGCATAAAAAATTCTGCTAAAGCGAGACACAACCCGTCCGCGCAAGCAGTACGGGTTTTTTTGTTTCTAATGCGGTGATTCAAACATGCCAGCCTCACGAGCCCAGACCATTGAACAATTGCTTAAGCAGCGCATCCTAATTCTGGACGGCGCAATGGGCACGATGATCCAGAGTTACAAACTCAACGAAAAGGATTATCGAGGTACACGCTTGGCCGATTTTCCGCATGATTTGAAGGGCAACAATGATTTACTCAACCTGACCCAGCCGCAGATAATCCGCGGAATTCATATCGCGTACCTGGAGGCCGGGGCGGACATCATTGAAACCAATACCTTCAACTCCAATGCGCCCTCGCAGGCGGATTACCATCTGGAGCATCTGGTTTACGAACTGAATCTAAGTGGCGCCAGGCTGGCACGGGAAGTAGCGGACGAATTCACTGCCAAAATTCCGGGGTGGCAGCGCTTTGTTGCGGGCGCCTTGGGACCTACGAACAAGACCGCCTCCATCTCGCCGGACGTCAACGACCCGAGTTTCCGCAATATCACATTCGAGGCGCTGGTCGCGGCTTACAGCGAGGCGGTGCGCGGCTTGCTTGACGGCGGAGTCGACATTCTTCTAATAGAAACCATTTTCGACACGCTTAACGCAAAAGCGGCGATATTTGCCGTCGAGCAATTTTTTGATACGCATCGGATTCGTGTACCGGTAATGATTTCAGGGACCATTACCGACCAATCAGGGCGCACGCTTACCGGGCAGACCACCGAGGCTTTCTGGAACTCGGTGCGTCATGCACAGCCGCTTTCCATTGGGCTTAACTGCGCTCTCGGCGCGAAACTGATGCGCCCGTATATTGAAGAGCTGTCGCGCATAGCAGACACTTATGTTTGCGCCTACCCCAACGCCGGACTTCCAGACCCGCTTTCTCCCACCGGCTTTCCGGAGGGGCCTGAAGATACCGCAGGGTTTCTTCAGGAATTCGCGCGCAGCGGATTTATCAACATCGTCGGCGGCTGCTGCGGCACCACACCGGCGCACATCAAAGCCCTTCGCGACGCGGTGCAGGACATAGCGCCGCGCGCCGTTCCAAAAATCGAAAAGAAACTGCGCCTGTCCGGATTGGAGCCGCTCAACATCGGGGACGATTCGCTTTTCGTCAATATCGGCGAGCGCACCAACGTCACCGGCTCCAAGGCTTTTGCGCGCTTGATACTCAATGGCAATTTCGGGGAAGCGCTGAGCGTCGCACGCCAGCAGGTGGAATACGGCGCGCAGATAATAGACGTGAACATGGACGAAGCGATGCTTGATTCCAAGCAGGCAATGACGAAGTTTTTAAACCTCATCGCGTCCGAGCCCGATATTTCGCGCGTGCCGGTGATGATCGACTCCTCAAAATGGGACGTGATCGAAGCCGGACTGAAATGCGTACAAGGGAAATGCGTTGTAAATTCCATCAGCCTCAAAGAAGGCGACGCGGAATTCATCAAACGCGCCAGGCTGGCGCGGCGTTACGGCGCGGCGATTGTGGTGATGGCATTCGACGAAAAAGGCCAGGCCGATTCGCTGGCCCGCAAAACTGAAATATGCACGCGCAGCTATCACATCCTGGCAAAAGACGCTGGCTTACCGCCCGAAGATATTATCTTCGATCCCAACATCTTTGCGATTGCCACGGGGATTGAGGAGCACAGCAACTACGCGGTGGATTATATCGAAGCGACGCGTGCAATAAAGCGCGCCCTGCCGCATGCGAAAGTAAGCGGCGGCGTTTCAAATGTTTCGTTCTCATTCCGTGGCAATGATGCAGTGCGTGAAGCGATTCACACCGTATTCCTTTATCACGCCATTCGAGCCGGCATGACCATGGGTATTGTCAACGCAGGACAGCTCGGAGTGTATGAAGAAATTCCCAACGACTTGCGGGAGCGGGTCGAGGATATTGTTTTGAACCGCCGTCCCGATGCAGCGGAGCGCCTGGTGCAATTCGCGGCAACACTAAAGGGACAAGGCAAAGTGTTGGCCGAAGACCTGTCTTGGCGCAAGTGCAGCGTCGAACAGCGCCTTACCCACTCACTGGTGAAAGGTATTGACGCATTTATTATCGAGGACACCGAGGAGGCGCGCCGCAAATACCAGCACCCGATCCAGGTAATAGAGGGCCCGCTGATGGATGGCATGAATGTCGTGGGCGACTTGTTCGGCTCGGGAAAGATGTTTCTCCCACAAGTTGTGAAGTCCGCGCGCGTTATGAAGCGGGCAGTGGCCCATCTGGTGCCTTACATTGAGGCGGAAAAACAGAAATCAGGGGAAATACAAAAGCCCAAAGGTAAGATCGTAATTGGGACGGTTAAAGGCGACGTGCACGACATCGGCAAAAACATCGTTGCGGTGGTGTTGCAGTGTAACAATTACGAGGTCATTAATCTCGGAGTGATGGTGCCGTGCGAGAAAATCCTGGATACGGCACGGGACGAAAAAGCCGACATCATTGGGCTGTCGGGCTTGATTACGCCTTCTCTTGAAGAAATGGCGCACGTGGCGAAGGAGATGCAGCGCGAGGGTCTTACCATTCCGCTTCTGATCGGCGGAGCAACCACGTCGCGAGTGCATACCGCGGTGAAAATCGAACCCGGGTATAACGGCGCCACCATCTGGGTGCCCGATGCGTCGCGCAGCGTGAGCGTATGTAGCAACCTGCTTTCCGAGGAACAGCGCACGGGCTACATAGCAAGCATCAAGCAGGAATATGAATTGGTGCGTGTGCAGCACCGGGAGAAGAAAGGCCAACCGCTGCTCGCGCTTGCCGAAGCTAGAAAAAACGGGTTGAAAACGGATTGGAAGCAGTATATTCCGCCAAAACCCCGCTTGATAGGTTTAAAAACGTTTAAGGATTATTCATTGCAGGAACTGGTCCCATGCATCGACTGGACGCCGTTTTTCCAGACCTGGGAGCTCTCGGGGCGCTATCCGGCGATCTTGCAGGACCAAGTCATAGGCGAAGCCGCGCGCAATCTTTTCCAGGACGCGCAGGCGATGCTCAAGCTCATCATCGCGGAGAACTGGCTCAAGGCGAATGCGGTGATCGGCTTGTTTGCCTGCAACTCGGTGAATAGCGACGACATCGAGCTTTATACCGATGAATCGCGGGGCAAGACCGCCATGGTTCTTCATAACTTGCGCCAGCAAAACATGAAGCCGCAAGGCAATCCCAACCTTTGTCTTGCCGATTTCATTGCACCCGTGGATTCCGGGTCACGGGATTATATCGGGGCATTCGCCGTGACGGCCGGTATCGGTATCGATGCGCGAGTGAAGGCATTTGAAGAAAAGCACGACGATTACAATGCCATTATGCTGAAGGCGCTGGCCGACCGTCTTGCCGAGGCCTTCGCCGAGCGCATGCATTTGCGTGTGCGGAAAGAATTCTGGGGTTATGCGGCGGATGAGAACCTGGATAGTGACGCCTTGATTGCCGAAAAATACCGAGGCATCCGGCCGGCGCCGGGATATCCTGCTTGCCCGGATCACACCGAAAAAGGGGGATTATTCGCTCTGTTGAAAGCGACCGAAGTGGGCATTATCCTGACTGAAAACTTCGCTATGCTTCCGGCAGCGGCGGTGTGCGGCTTTTATTTTTCTCATCCAGAGTCTCGATATTTTGCAGTCGGCAAAATCGGCAAGGACCAAGCGGAGGACTACGCTCGACGAAAAGGACTGAGTTTGGCGGTCGTTGAGAAATGGCTTGCGCCGGTTTTGGGTTACGATAGATAGCCGGGGGCGGACCAGAAGCGCGTTTCTTTCTTTTGCTTGCCGAAAGGAAGGAAAGCAAAGTAAAGGATATTCTGCTCTAGCGTTGCAATGCGGTCGGCCGGGCGGCTCGCGCCACGCGCTCAGCCTGTTCTGGCACGGATTCCCGGATTTGACCTCATTGCTCGGCGGCGCAGAAAAGAATTGAAATTCGCAAATACGAGGTCAAGGTCGATTAACTATGACCACGGGCACTTGAGGCATAATATGAGGGGTATTCACCAAGTAGGAACAAAGCTATGGCTTACACTTTTGAAGAGCTGAAAGGCAAAACCGTGGTTGAGCTTCGCGAAATCGCCAAAGGCGTCGAACACGAGGCGGTGAAGGGCTATTCCCAGTTGAACAAGGACCATCTGCTGGTCGCCTTGTGCAAGGCCCTGAATATCCCTACGCACGGGCATCACGAGGTGGTGGGGGTCAACAAAACGGCCATCAAGACCCAAATCCGGGCATTGAAGAAAAGACGCGATGAGTTTCTTGCGGCGCATGACCACGGGCAGCTCAAAAGCATCCGGCGTACGATCCATCGCCTCAAAAGAACGCTGCATAAGGCGACGGTGTAGATTTCAGCTGAGGACGTCGCGCTGTTTTCAGGGAAAATTACCATCTGCGGTGGGAGACCTGTTGAAGCAGGATGAAACCGGGTAGCCCAGAATTGAAAGGAGCCAGGGTTATGCTTAAGGAGTTCAGGGAGTTCGCGATGCGCGGCAACGTGGTGGACATGGCCGTGGGCATCATTATCGGCGCCGCCTTTGGTGCCATCGTTCAATCACTGGTGGCCGACGTAATCATGCCACCGATTGGGTTGATTCTCGGCAATGTGGATTTTTCCAATCTTTTTATTGTGCTCAAACAAGGCGCTGCGGCCGCGCCTTATGCAAGTCTGGCGGAAGCGCAGAAAGCAGGCGCGGTCACCATAAACTACGGCAAGTTCCTTAACGCGGTTGTGGGCTTTGTTATTGTGGCGTTCGCGGTTTTTATGCTGGTTCGCGCCATCAATCAGTTGAAGCGCAAGGAACAGGCTGCGCCGACGACCAAAGAATGCCCGCAATGCTTTTCCACCATCCCGATAAAAGCCAAACGGTGTCCGAATTGTACTTCACAGATTTGAAAGCCCCGGGATGAAAACGGTTCAGCTTGCTTCGCTTTTTACACTGGCTGTCCTGGCCGCCACCGACTTCGCTCGCGCTGCGGAGGAGCCCCCGAGCTATAACATGGTGGAGTTGCAGGCGGAAGCGCAGCGCGATGTCCAGAACGATTTGATGACCGCATCCTTATACGTTGAACAAAGCGGCGAAAATCCCGCGCGAGTCTCCGATGCGGTGAATAAAATCGTGAATGAAGCATTGCGCGCCGCGCAGGAGGTTAAAAGCGTGAAGGCGAGCACAGAAGGCTATCAGACTTATCCGGTTTACAGCAAGACTGCCAGATTGGAAGCGTGGAGAGTGCGCTCCGAGATCCGCATTGAGAGTCGGGATTTCAGCGCCGCTTCCAATCTCATCGGCAAGCTGCAGTCTACGATGCGTCTTTCTTCTCTTGTTTTTACGGTATCTCCTGATGCGAGGCGGCAGGCGGAGAACGAGCTGATCGCCCAAGCCATTTCCAATTTTCGCGAACGTGCCGATATCATTAAGCACTCGCTTAACGGACGCGGCTACAAGCTGCGAAAAATGAGCATCAATACCAGCGCGTTTCATCCGCGCCCAATGCTTGCCCGCGCAATGGCCTCGCCGGAGGTCTCAGCGCCTAATGTGGAGGCAGGCACCAGCCAGATTAGCGTTGTCATCAGCGGCACCATCGAAGTGGAATGACACTGGGTATGGGACGTTGGTTGGTCGTTCTGGGTCTGATTCTGGTCGTCGCAGGCTTGCTCTGGCCGTGGCTTGCAAAAGTGGGACTGGGCCATCTTCCCGGGGATATCCGCATCGAACGCAAGGGCTTCGTGTTCTATTTCCCGCTCACCAGCGGGCTGATTGTCTCGGCGTTGCTTACGTTGATACTGTGGATTTTGCGCCGCTAGGAAACCGCGCCGCTCTGAACCGGCGATAAGCGGAGCGCGCAAGTACCAACAAGGCGATTACGCCCAGCAGCGCCGCTAATACTTTCCAAAACAGACCGTCACTTTCGCCCTGCTTCAACTTGATCTCGGTCCACATTCTGGACATGATCCGCCGGTGCGTTCGATCGAGATCTTTCATGTATTCCAGGTGCTTGATCGTTTCCGGGTCAGGGAAGATCGCCGGGTTTTGCGCAATCTCCGGCCTGATGTACGGAAGTGCCGCGGCATTGGGATTGCCGGCGCCAATAAGATTGGTCAGCTCCGCAGAATTTTGGCCTTCGAGCATGAAATTGATGAATTTATGCGCAAGGTCCGGCCGCGGTCCGGATTTGTGTATGACCATGCTGTCCATTCCTATCACCGCACCTTCCCTGGGAATTGTCCACTTTATGGTGAAATTGCGATGCGCCTTTTTCGCGTCCTGCGCGGCCTGGAAAAAATCGCTGGAGTAGCCGTGCGCAAGCCAAATGTTGCCGACCGTGAGCTCCTTGATATAGCTCTGCGCGTTAAATGCGGCCCAGTACGGTTTGGCACGGATGATCAGATCGCGCGCCTGCTTCCATTTTTCCTCGTCCGTGTCGTTGATCGAATAGCCGAGGTATTTCATGGCAGCCGCCATCAGCTCCCGTTGCGAATCAAGCACGGTGACCCGGCCCTTTACCTTTTTTAGGTATTTCGCCTCGAAAATCACCGCCCAGGTATCGGTGGGCAGACCGAGTTCCTGCATTTTTTGCTCGTTGTAGCCTATCACCGTGGTCGAATATGCATAGGGTACGGAGTATTTATTGCCGGGGTCGAAATCGCGGTTCAGGTACTCCGGTTTTATGTTCTTGAGATTAGGCAGAAGTGATTTGTCGAGTGGGCGCAGCGCATCTTGTTTGATCAGGGAATCCACGGCATTCTGGGTCGGCACGATGACATCGTAGCCGGTAGCGCCTGCGGCAAGCTTTGCCAGCATTTCCTCGTTATCCCCGTAATAATCCTGCACCAGCTTGCAATTGCAGAATTTCTCAAACCGCTCCACCGTGTCGTCCGAGATGTAGTTGTTCCAGTTGTAGAGATGCAACACGTCTTCGCCAAAAGCGCTGGCGCTGATGAGCAACCCCCAGATAAAAAGCCAGCGCTTCATTTCATAGCTCCCCGCAGAGCATCGGGCGCGAATCTGGAGGCGACGATAATGGTCGTCAGCGTCAGCGCCATGAGCAGGGTGGAGACAGCGTTCACCTCGGGCGTTACCGCGATCTTGATCATCGAGTAAATCTGCAACGGGAGAGTTGACACCCCGACGCCTACGGTAAAGAAAGTAATAACGAAATCATCGATCGAAAGGGTAAATGACATCAGCATGCCGGCAATCACGCCAGGCATGATCAGCGGGAATGTGACGAGCCTGAAGGTTTGCCACGGTGTGGCGCCTAGATCGCGCGCCGCCTCAAATATGCTTTCATCCATTCCTGCCAACCGCGCGCGCACCACGATGGCGACAAAGCCGATGCAGAACGTGATGTGAGCTATCATGATCGACAGCATGCCTAGTGTGAGGTTCATCACCTGTATGAAAAACAAAAGCAGCGAAACGCCCAACAGGATTTCCGGCATCGCCACCGGTGTGATGACCATGAATGGAAGCAGTTTCGGTTTGTAGCGGTGGATGGCGATACCCGCCATGGTGCCCAAAGCCGTGGCGACCAAGCTGGAAACAACTGCAATGGTAAGCGAATTGACCGCGGCGCTGATCATCTGATTGTCGTGGGACAGCACGCGATACCAATTGAGCGTGAAGCCCACCCATTCCGCGTTCAGCCGCGAGTCGTTAAAAGAATACACCACGACGATGATAAGCGGCACGTAGAGAAACGCATACACCAGGACTGAGACCGACCACAGCCAGGAGCGCCTACGCATTTCTAACACCTCGACGGCTGATCAGCGCCGTAATGCCTGCAAGCGACAGTACCGCGATAGTGAGCATGATCGAAAGCGTGCTGCCAAAAGGCCAGTCGCGAGTTCCAAGGAACTGGTCTTTAATAAGATTACCGATCAGGATATCGCCGGTGCCGCCAAGGATATCCGGAATAGCAAACATGCCGAGCACCGGAATGAATACCAAAGCGGAGCCGGAGTACACGCCGGGCAGCGACAATGGCCAGGTGACTTTCCAAAATCTATTCCAGGCATTTGCGCCGAGATCTTGGGCGGCATCAAGCAATACCGGGTCGTGTTTCTCCAGATTGGTGTACAGCGGCAGCACCATGAACGGCAAATGTACGTATACCATACCCACCAGGACCGCGAACGGCGAAAACAGCAGCGGCACAGGCGCAACGCCAAACCATCCGAGGAAATTGTTGACCGCGAGGCTGAAAGCCGACTGTGGACCCAGGATGATCATCCAGGCATAAACCCGGATCAGGAAGTTGCTGGCAAAAGGCAATATTACCAACAATACCATGAAGTCCCGGTGCTTTTTCGGGCTGTGGGCAATCAACAAAGCCAGCGGATAAGCCATTAGCAGGCAGATCAATGTCGTGGCCATTGCTACGCCAAAGGATTTGATGAATACCTGCGTGTAGATGAAATCGCTGAAGAAAAATTTGTACGTTTCCAGCGTCAGCCCGGATTGCTTTCCGAATTGGGCTCCGAATATCGGAGCGAGCCCGCCGTAGTCGCCGGGATAGCGGAAGGAGGCAATCAGAATGATGATACTGGGAAGCAGGAAAAATGTTGCCAAATAAAGAAAAGGCGGCCCGCTCACCAGCCACTTGGTGACACGCGCAGAAGTCAGAAATTTATTCATGCAGAAATAGTCCTGCGTCCTTTGACCATGCCACTTCGACTTTATCTCCGCTTTCGAAAAACTTGCCGCGCCCCGGAGCCGAATTAGGCAGCAGCGCTTCAATGCGGGCCCCGTTTGTGAGGTCGACGATGTAAGTGGTAATATCGCCTACGTACAATAAATCGCGCACTTTTCCGGGAAAGTGGTTCTCACCTGCCGCCTCCTCAATTTTTGCGGCGATTCGCACTTGCTCCGGGCGCAGAGCCAGCACACCTCGCTGTCCGCGCGCTGCGCCGATTTTGACCGGCGCCCGAACCTCGCCCATGCCGGGGATGCGAACCCGCAGATAATCAGAGTCTGTCTCCAGTACTTCCGCTTCCAGCATGTTGATACGGCCGATGAAGTCCGCAACAAAACGGTTTGCGGGAAAACTGTAAATTTTCGAGGGCACATCTACCTGCTCGATCCTGCCGGCATTCATCACCGCGATGCGATGTGAAAGCGCAAGCGCTTCAGCCTGCGAGTGCGTCACAAATACGAACGTAATGCCGACGTCGCGCTGCAACGTTATGAGCTCAATTTGCATCTCCTCGCGCAGTTTGGCGTCCAGTGCGCCGAGTGGTTCATCGAGCATCAGCAGCCGCGGACGGTTGACCAGTCCGCGAGCAAGCGCAACGCGCTGCTTCTGGCCTCCGGAAAGCTCATGCGGAAAACTTTCGCCTTTATCTGAGAGGTGAACCAGCTCCAACACCTCTCTGACTTTGACCGCAGTTTCGTCCGGGCTTTTTCCCGCCATCTTGAGGGGGAAAGCGATATTCCCCGTGACGGTCATGTGCGGAAACAGCGCGTAACTCTGGAAAACAGTGTGTATCGGGCGTTTCTCGGGCGGCGTGCCGGCAAGGTCCTTGCCGTCAAGCAAGATTTGTCCGGCGTCCGGCAGGTCGAATCCTGCGATCATCCGAAGCAAGGTGGTTTTGCCGCAACCTGAGGGCCCTAACAGGGTAAAAAATTCTCCGGCCTCGATGTTGACGCTTACATTGTCCACCGCGACCAGAGTGCCAAAGCGGCGGGTAACGTTGCGGATTTCGAGTAGCGCCATGTACGCTCAAGCCGATAAAAAACGGGGTATTCTAACAAATATGTGGAAGCATCGAATCGGATTGGCGACGATGATTTCCGTCAAAGAAGCGTTGTTGACCCAGCGGCCAGGCCAGCATTCAGGTGTGCAAAACAAGGAGAGCCAGCAGGGTGGCGAGCAAAGCAGCGATAGCGACCAGCCACATGGTCTGCTCCCGGTGCTCAACCTGCAACTGCTCCAGTTCCTGCTTCAGTGTTTGCGTGCGATCTTCAGTAAGCGCGCGGTGCATGAGGCGGGGCAGTTGCGGCAGCAGCGTACTCCAGAACGGCGCTTCCTGGCGGATGCGGCGCAAAAGACCGCGCCAGCCTACTTGCTCGCTCATCCAGCGCTCGAGGAACGGCTTGGCGGTTTTCCACAAGTCCAGGTTGGGATCAAGCTCGCGGCCCAACCCCTCTATGTTTAGCAAAGTCTTTTGCAGCAGCACCAGCTGCGGCTGGATTTCGACGTTAAAGCGACGCGAAGTCTGAAACAGGTGTAACAACAGTTTGCCAAAGGAAATGTCCTTGAGCGGCCGGTCGAAAATCGGTTCGCATACGGCCCGGATCGCGGCCTCGAACTCGTCTGCCCGCGTATCCTTGGGGATCCAGCCTGACTCGATGTGGGCCTGCGCCACCCGCTTGTAGTCGCGTCGGAAAAACGCAAGGAAATTCTGCGCAAGGTAATTCTTGTCAACATCGTCAAGCGTGCCCATGATTCCAAAATCGAGCGCGACATATTGCCCTTGCGGTGTTACAAAAATATTCCCCGGATGCATGTCGGCATGAAAAAAGCCGTCGCGCAAGACCTGCGTGAAAAATATTTCAACACCGGCCCGAGCCAGTTTGGGAATATCCACGCCTTGTTTCCTCAACGCTTCGACCTGGCTGATCGGCGTACCGCGCATGCGCTGCATGACCATGACTTCGGTCGAGCAGTAATCCCAAAATACTTCGGGAACCCGCAGCAGAGGGGAATTTTCGAAATTGCGGCGGAGTTGACTGGCGTTGGCCGCCTCGTGCAAAAGGTCCAACTCGTTATATAGATGTTTCTTGAATTCCGCCACCACTTCGTGCGGTTTTAAACGCTTCCCGTCTGCCCACAGCGTTTCGATGAGCGACGCGCCGATATCCAGCAAGGCCAAGTCCTTGGCAATCACTTCAGTTATGCCGGGGCGCAGGACTTTGACCGCGACCTCGGTCCCGTTATCGAGTACAGCAAGATGCACTTGCGCGACGGACGCGCTTGCAATCGGTTGCGAGTCGAATTTCTCAAACACCAGGTCCAGAGGTTTGCCGTAAACTCTCTCCAATGTTGCAATGGCTTGCGCAGAGGGGAATGGAGGAACTTGGTCCTGAAGTTTCGCCAACTCATCCGCAATATCCGCGGGTAGCAGGTCGCGCCGCGTAGACAGTACCTGTCCGAATTTGACGAAGATTGGCCCCAGCGCTTCCAGCGCCAGGCGCAGCCGTTCGGCGCGTGGCTTTCTGAGCGTACGCCAAAACAGAAAAATCCTAAGCAGTACGCGCAGGGCACGCACACGCTCGTGCCCAAGAACGAACTCGTCGAGTCCGAAGCGCAGACTGATGCTGGTGATTTTAAGAAGGCGGAAAAACCGCATGCGCGGATTGTAACCGCCAGATGCGGTACCGGCTAGTTGTCAGCGAGGAGAGATGTCTTGCAGCCGCTTTTCCAGACGCTCGACATCATCGCGCAGGGCATCAACTTCCGCGATAAATTGCCTGACGTGCTCGGATTTGGCGATCAGCGGCCGCTCTTCAGTCCAATATTCCGAAAAAGAGCGGCTAAAGCCGTCGAACGTCTGCCTGCCCCAGGTGCTGAAACTTCTAGCGGCGCTGACTAGGCGCCGGGCAGCGATATCACCGACGAAACGGCTCAGATCGTCCTCTGCATCCCAGCGCAGGTTTTTCGCGACGTATGCGATTTCTCCGGCAAATTCGCTGTCCCCGGTGATTTCAACGTCCTTGTATGCCGCCTCGTCGCGTACTAAAAGGCGCAGCAGGAGCGGAGGAGTGAGGAAAAATTTCGCGTCCGGCGCCGATTCAGCGGCCGCAGAGGTCACTTCGCCGCCGGAAGTAACGGTAAGAGACAAACAAAACGGCGGCACCTGGAATCGCACGGTCTTGCCGGCAAAAGGCTTAAGGCGCTCGCGCGACCACGACTCACCGCGCAGTAAATGGTTCAATGCGGCGTCGAACATGTTTAGGGATCATCCAACCTGCTTGATGCGGGCAAGCAGCCAGACCGAGTCGGAGTCATTCAGGAATTTTTGCACGTCCCAGATTTCATAGAACGGCCGGGCCGGAGCACCGGCGGGTTCACGGCTCAGCCCGCTGAACCTGACGCTGGCATGGGCGATATTGTGCTCGATTGCGAGCTCCAGCAATTCGGCATCCAGGGTGATGATATCGCATTCTTGCCGCTCGTTGCCGCGCGCCGCGATCTGTTTGCTCAGCTCTTGAAATGTTTCGGGCGTCGTGTAATCGCGGATTACATCGAGGTCCTTGTAAGCATTCGCCGCTTGCAAACGGAAATAGCCTTCCTTGGCGCTGCGCAGAAAAGGTTCGATCTCGAAACCAAGCGGATACGGAGCGGGTTGTGCCGTGCCGCCGAACATCCTTGGTGGCAGCGAGGGCGTGGTTTCAGCCCCCAGCACCGCGTACTGCATCGCATTATTTGCCGGCTTTTTCCGCAGCATGCGGAAGATGAAATAAACGGCGCCGAACAGCAGCGCAAGCATCGCGATGTCGGCCAAGCGGATTCCGTCGAAAGCGGTCCCGGTGAACACGGCTGCCAGAAGTCCGCCTGCAGTCAATGCTGCGGCAGGCCTGGTTTCAATGGCCGCTGCAGGCGAGGGCATGGTCTGTTGAGCCGGTCGCTGGGCGGCGCTGGGCGGAGTCTGCTGCCTTGTCGAATCATGCCGCTTGGCGATGCTGCTCCCGTGGCCGCGGTGTTTGGCGGCTTGTACGTCAAAAACAGTCTGTCCGAAACTAAACAAGACCAGCACGAGCAGCAGGAAAGATTTATTTAAGGCGCTCTGATTCATGTTCAAGATTCTATCACCTGGAATTCGGGCTGAATATCGAACTGCAAAAGCCGGTGTGCCGACCTTATGACAGATTCCGCCTCCATGGAGTTCGCGCCCCTGGCAAAAATAAAACCAAGGTAGCTCGCGCCTTCCGGCGGTGGAAGGATGATCTGTCCGATTTCGGCAGTGATCCGGATATCGGTAATCCCGGGTGATTTCCGCGCAAGGTCAAGATTGCGCACACCTTGGTAAATCCCGCGCCGGGGAATAGGTATCATCATTACTGCTACAGATGTCTCACCGCGAAACGCTGGCAGCGATTCACCCATCGCTTGGCGCAAAATCAGTTCCTCGATACTCATGCCCAGCGCATGGCGCAGCACCCGTCCGCACAACCCGCCGATTGAACGCGCCGCAATCTCCAGCAGCCAAACGCCCGAGCCGTTCAAGCGCATTTCGGCGTGCACCGGACCGGTCGCGAGGCCCGCGAGCCGGCAGGCGTCCTGAACCGTATGCTCTATCTGCTTCTGGGTTTCTTGCGCAAGACGGGACGGCGTGACGTAAAGCGTCTCCTCGAAATAAGGGCCGTCCAGCGGATCAGGCTTGTCGAATAGCGCCAGGGTTTTGAGACGACCATTTTGCAGTACGCCTTCAAGCGCATATTCCATTCCTGGAACGAAGCTTTCGATCACCAGGCCGAGCCCCGCGGCATCGCGGTCGGCTTTGCTCTGGATCGCGCGCACCCGGATAGCGGCCTGCAGGTATTGCTGCGCATGGTCGGCACGGATTATGCCCCGGCTCGCGGAAAGCCGTCTTGCTTTGACCACTACCGGAAAACGCAAACTTGGAATCAGGCCGGCGGGGTCTGCGCCGTCCTGCAAATGATGAAACTCCGGGCAGTTGTAACCGTGGGCGTTCAATAGCTTGCGGAATTCCAGTTTGTCGCGCAGTCTTCGGACCGCTTCTGGCCGGTTTCCGCTCAGTCCAAGTCGCTCATTGAGCAATGCCGCCAGCTCAAGTCCGTGATCGTCCACGGCCAACACGGCATCGGGCCTGCACGCGAGTGCTTGTAGTATGGTTTGCGCCGCCTGTTCCGGCATATCGAAATGCACCGACATGATCGCTGTTAATCCCCAATGTGGTGCGAGCTGATGGCAGTAATCCGCCGCGCCGATAATTTCAATTTTAAGCGCTTCGGCAGCCGCGAGAAAATCGCTGTTGCGGTAAGAGGTGGTGGGAAGAAGAAGCAGTATGCGCCGCACGTTTTCAATCCCCGGCTGCCCAGCTACATAGACGCCGGGTCAGGCTCTAGAAACTCTGCAACTGCTGGCGCGTGGGCTCAGCGCAGCAATACCAAGGCTCGGACAATCGGGGAATCGATTTCGGGCTTTTTGATCGGGGCAACGCGGGAACTGTAACCCCCTGCATGCCGTGCGCCAGCCGCCAGATGCGCTCAAAAACCTCGCTGCGGTCAAGCGTATTGGATTGTTCGGCCAGCGACTGTGTCTCAGCTTGCAGCAGATCCACCTTCGGATCTCGATGCCGCCAGGGATAACCCAAGAGAACCGGGTCAAAATCTTCGACCCGATCGCGAAATTCCGGCAATTGCAGCAAGCGTGAGCCTTCGGGAATCAACAATCGCAGGGACAGCTGCACCGGTGGCACGCTCTCCACGAGATCGAGATCTGCAATGCGCCGCAGCAGATCGATATAACCTTCTACTGTGGTCCACGGAGTGAACGCGACAAAAGTCGGGGCGAAAGCGATGCCGGCGTTACCTAGCAACACCGCCACGCGATCGAAATCCTCGCTGGAGTGGTGTTTCGCCAAATATTCGAGAATGCGGTCATCCACCGATTCCACTGCCGAGGTGATAAACAGGCATCCGCATCTTTTTAGTTCCGGAAGTAGCGCAGCATTATTGATAAGATGCTGCACCTTAATGGTCGCGTCGTAAGTGACTTCGGGAAATTCATCGTGTAGCGCGCGCACAATTTTGAGCGCATGTGTCGGCCCATTGAAGAAATCGGGATCCCCGAAAGAAATGTGTTGCGCGCCCATCGCCACCTGCTGGCGGATGTCCGCAAGCACGACCTCCGCCTGCACGACGCGAAACCTGCCTTGATACACCGGCACCACGGGGCAATGACGGCATAAATGCTTGCAGCCGCGGCTGGCTTCGGCAAAGCCGACCACTCGCGTGCTCCCGTCGGGCAGCTCCAGCCGCGCGTATCGGTGCAGGCCGGGAAGCAGTGAACGTTCGGGCACCATATATCTAATTTTGTCGAGATTAACCACCGGCTCGGCTTGCTTCGCCGATGCGCGCCCGTTTTTAAGCCGTTGTGCAAGATTCAGCAGCCCGGGCTCAAATTCACCGCCGAGCACGCTTTGCGCACCCAGGCTTCTCAAGAGCATTTCGTTCATGGGCGCGTACAAACCATACACGCACAGGTGCGCCCTGGGCGCGAGTTGCTTGATGCGCGGCAATGCGTCCAGAGCGATGCGTGTTGCGGTGTGCATGCCAACGTAAACGGCGACCAGCGAAGATTCCGCCAGCTCGTGCGCGTCGAGTTTTTGCAGGGACAGATCTATACAGCGTACTTCAAATCCCGCGCGCCTCAGCCAGGCCGCGGATTCGGCCAGGGCGAAGGGCTGCCGCCCCAGCTCGTACAGGTTGATCAGAATGATCTTGAATCCGCGTGCGGAACGCGATTGTGAGCCCTGCGGGCTGAAGGCAACAGTAGCTAGCATGAGTCAATATTTATAGCCGCGATGCAGCGCCACTACGCCGGCGCTGAGATTAAAGTATTCGACGCGCTCAAAACCGGCCTGTTCCATCATCTGCTTGAGTTCTTCCTGTGAGGGGTGCACACGGATGGACTCTGCAAGGTAGCGGTAGCTGTCGGGATCGTTGACCACGAGCTTACCCAGGGCCGGCAAAACGTTGAACGAATAAGCATCGTAAATTGGCTGCAGCGGCTTCCAGATTTTGGAAAATTCCAACACTAAAAGCCGTCCCCCGGGTTTCAGCACGCGCAGCATTTCACGCAACGCCAAATCCTTGCGGGTCATGTTCCTGAGTCCAAATGCCACGCTCACGCAATCGAAGCAATCGCTTGGAAAAGGAAGCTTTTCCGCATTGCATTGTGCGGTCGGCAACGTCAAGCCGCGGTCGAGCAGCCGGTCGCGGCCGAGCCTGAGCATGCTGTTGTTTACATCAGTGAACCAGACCGTGCCGTTCTTGCCCATACGCTTAGCAAAGAGCAAACTCATATCGGCGGTGCCTGCGGCGATATCGAGCACATGATCGCCCACCCGGGTTGCGCTCAGTTCGACGGCAAAACGCTTCCACAGCCGGTGCGCGCCCAGCGACATCAAATCGTTCATCAGGTCATAGCGGTTCGCGACCGAGTTGAATACGCCTGCAACCCGCGAGGTTTTTTCCTCTTCGGCAACTCTTTGAAAACCGAAATCGGTAGATGGGTTCATAGCGAGACCTTAATCAATCGACTCCGCGAAAAAGGCTTTGAGGCAATGATATTCAAGCATTCCATGAGCGCCAAAAAGCCCCCGTCTAAATAGCTTTTCCCGAAACGCCTATTTCGATTTGGGGCGCGACTCATACGCACCGGCAACCGGCTCGCGACTTGCACCTGCGGCTTCGATGCGCGTCAAGTACTCGTGCCACATCCGTTCCTGGTTTTCCCCCAGCAGGTAAAGGTAATCCCACGAATAGATGCCGGTGTCATGTCCATCCGAAAAACGCGGCTGCACCGCGTAGCTGCCCACCGGCTCAAGCGCGGTAATTTCAATGTTTTTTTTACCGGCCTGAAGTGTTTCCTGGCCGGGCCCATGGCCGCGCACTTCGGCCGAAGGAGAAAATACGCGCAGAAATTCGTACGAAAGCTGGAAGATTTTTCCGTCTGAAAATGAAATTTCCAGTACCCTCGATTTCTGATGCAGCTTGATTTCAGTCGGGGTAGGAACTACTTTGCCGTGCTCTGCCATGATCTATGCGCACAGAATTTGCCGTCGATTTCGGAAAATCATCATAACCGAGTTGGGAAAAAACAAAAACTAATGTTGACGGAATGGTTTTTCTGAGCTGGCGTTGCCGATGTTCATGCACTGCTGAAGTCGACCTGCTCGAAGTCGCTGCCTTTTTCCATTAGCCTCGTGAGTTTGACGCGCTGCGGCTCGCTGGTGAATACCTCTATCACGCGTCCCGTCTGAAACAATCCGCCCGGAAGAATAAGCGAAGGCTCGATGTTCTGGTCCGCCACGTCCGGCAGCAGAAAGGCCTGCACATAAGGAGGAGGCATACCTCCCCCTGCTGGCCGTACCGAAACGGGCTCTGGAATTCCGGGCAAAGTACGCACGCCCATGCGCAACTGCCCGTCCTGCTTAAGAGTAAGCCATTGCACAACGCACAATAAAAAAGTTTTTGCGCCTGGCGGGCAGGTTCCGATGAGCTGGCGAAGATGCATTCGCGACGCGCCGCCGTCCGATGCGCGCACCAAGCCGAAACCGTCGGCTCCCTCATTGATCGTTTTCCATGATTCCAATGCAAAACCCATTTGCGAAGCCCGCTGTTCTTCGCGTTGCTTGCTTAGGTGGCCAAACGTTGCAAGCTCTTCTTCCTCTTCACGAGAAAGCCGCGGAGCTCCGGGCTGCTTGAACGGTTTGCCCGTAATATGATAATGAATGGCCGGAATGCCGGTGCAAACCTGCATTACATTTTCTACCTGACGGCGGGAACTTACCGCTCCAGTGCCCGGCTTGCACCACTGTTGGTAGAGCAGCCTGAGAAGAGTTTCACCTCCGGGCTGCGTGAAGTCCGTGCCAAGACCGATATCCGTGGGCTGCTGGCCTTGTTCGAGCAGCAGGATTCGTTTCAGCAGGTTTTTCGCAAGGTCATCAACAACAAGGTAGCGGGTCGATGGGGAATTGCTTTCACGCAACACAGGCATCGCGCCTTGACTGCTTTCAAGATCTACTGCGACTACAAAGGCGCCCTCTGACGGTTCTGCTACGATGTTTATTTTGCCACCCCATTTCCCCACCCAGCGCTTGGCGAGTTCGAGTTGCTTGGGAGTGAGCGAATACGGATTGCCGAGACCGAGCAACAGGGCTTGGGCATAGGTTGCCGCACAGCTTGTGTTATTTGGCTCGTGGTCGATGCCGTCTTGCACCGGGGCGTCGGCGCAACCGTGTTTTTCGGCAAACAGATATAGCGCGTGCAGGTGCCGCCACAAATCCGGGAACACTTCCTGGCTGGTAAGGTAGTACTCCAAAATGGACAAGGCCGTATACCGAATGCAGCGCTGGCATATGAGCGCGAAGTCTTTCTTCGCTTCTCCACCGCTTTCGACAGCATCCTGCAGGCAACGCTGATAAGTCGCCCGAAGAGTCTGCCACAGTTCCAGCACCTGCTTCCACAGCGCCACCTCCGCTGCGGTCGGCGGCACTGGTTTCCCGGCGTATTTCCTCGAGCACTCGCTCTGTATCAATTCCACTGTCTCGCGCAACTCCTCAAGCGTCTTGAGTCGCTCCAGGGGAACTGCCCGGAATTGCAGGAGTCGCTTAAGTTCCGAGGTCAATTGCTGCTGCACTTGCATTGAGTTGGTAAGCGGTAATTGCTCAATCCAGCGTCTGCAGGACGCGGCATCCTTCAACGTCGTAGTGGTTCCGGACCGTATCTCAGGAAGTGGCATGGGCAGCATTGAGTATCGCCTCTTCAATGCGCGACAAGCGCAATTTGCACAGATGAATGCAGTTCTGTGTTGAAAGCCAGTAACGGGTGCCGTGCCGTAGTGCCATGCTTTGTTCTACCGATTCGGTTGCAAAAAATGCCAATCGTTGTGATAACGCCCGCCTGCCTGAGCGGGTAAACAGCAATCTCGCCCCATTCGGCCAGGTTGGTCCGGTGGGGATCCGCTTGCTCGCGCAGCCCTGTTCTTGTCGAGTTCACAGGCCATAAATCCAACTAGCGCGCTACGGCGCCAAAAGCCTCATGCAGCAGCTTGCCGCCGTATGCGGCGGGATGCGCCCGTATCGCTTTTTCTTGCTCCTTCATCACCAGAAACAGGCCGTCGAGCGTTTTTTGCGTCACATATTGGTCCAGGTCAGGTGCGCGGGTCAATCCGAATTGCGTCGCTTTGGCGGCGAATTCATTGTATTTTTCCGCCAGGCCTACCTTGCGCGTCGCTTCCTTGACAATCGGCAGGAATTTGGCGTGCAGCGAGTTTTCAGTGGTTTTGCGGAAATACTGCGTGGCTGCGTCCTCGCCCCCGGCGAGTATTCCCTTGGCATCGCGCACGGTCATCTTTTTTACGGCATTCAGGAGTATCGGTTTGGCTTCGGGGACCGCAGCTTCCGCGGCACGGTTCATGGTGACAATCAGTTCATCCGCATAGCTGCCGAGGCCAAATTTGTGCATTACATTCGCGGCCTTTTGCAGTTCGCCCGGCAAAGGAATCTTGACTCGCGGATTACCGAGAAAGCCGTCCTTGATACCCAGTTTTCCCACTGCGGCGCGGCAACTTTCGTCCAAGGCTTCTTTTAGTCCGCCGACAGCGTCCTTGTTGCTGAGGGTGCTTAGATCAACGGCGTATACGGGCAGGCTCAACGCCAACCCGAGGATAAGGATGGGAACCGGCCGCATCACAATTCCCATACCTATGCCACGCCGTGCGTCTTGAACCAGGCCTGCAATTTTTGCCATCCATCCCGCGCTTCAGTTCTGCGATAACTCGGGCGGTAATCGGCATTAAAGGCATGGGGCGCATTCGGATAAATCACGATTTCCGACTTGCTGCCCGCTTCTTTAAGCGCTTTGCGCATGCGCTCTATGGTTTCCAGCGGTATACCCTGATCAGCCCCGCCATACAGACCCAGTACTGGAGCTTTAAGCGATGCTACAAGGTCTAGCGGATTCTTGGGCTTCAATGCGCTGGTATTGCCGGCGAGCGGTCCATACCAGGCTACACCCGCTTTAAGCTTATTGCTGTGCGCGGCATACAACCAGACGATGCGCCCGCCCCAACAAAAACCGGTGATTCCAAGCTTCGCGGTATTGCCGTTGCCGGATATTTCCGCCCAGGCCACACTCGCATCAAGATCCGACATGACCTGGGCATCCGGAACCTTGGATACCACTTGATCGATTATTTGCTGAATGTCCGAGAGTTTCGATACGTCACCCTGGCGTACGTAGAGTTCCGGCGCGACTGACAGGTAGCCGATTTTGGCGAGCCGACGGCAGACATCTTTAATGTGCTCATGCACGCCGAAAATTTCCTGAACGACCAGGACCACGGGAAACCGGCCCCCCGCGGCGGGCATCGCGCGATATGCTGGAATTTCGCCGTCCGGCACCGGAATCTTCACTTCGCCGGCGGTTAATCCATTGTCATCGGTGTGAATGGCTTGCGCGGATACGGGCTGCACAGCGAGGGCAAAACCGGTGGCCAACATACCTGCCACAAACTCGCGGCGGGTGAATTCGGTTTTGGCCTTAAAGCTCAACGAATGCGAGTCCATTTGAAACTCCCCGTAAAAATCGGCGCTGTCATTCTAACCTGTTAATGCCGTGAACGGCAGTGGCGTAACCGTCATTGTAATGTTAGGCTACCTCGCGTCATCAATATGTGCTAATCAGATGATTGCCCTGGAAAACGTTTCCAAAACTTATGGAAAACAGCTGGCTCTCGCCCGTACCAGCCTTACCTTCGCAACGGGCGGCATTACGGCGCTCATCGGTCCAAGCGGTTGCGGAAAGTCCACATTGCTTCGCTTAATGCTGGGTTTGATTCAGCCCGACGAGGGACGGGTGATTTTCAACGGCGAACATATGACCGCCAGTAACGTAGAAAGTGCGCGTCATGCCATCGGATACGTAATACAAGACGCGGGCTTGTTTCCTCATTTGACAGCGCGCGGGAACGTGGTTTTGCTCGCGATCTTCTTAAAGCGCAACGCGTCGTGGATTAACGAGCGGGTGAATAATTTGGCGGAGCTCGTGCGGCTTCCGCGCGAGGCGCTTGCTCGCTTTCCGCGCGAACTTTCCGGAGGCCAGCGCCAGCGCGTCGGATTAATGCGCGCGTTGATGCTTGATCCCGATGTGCTGCTGCTCGACGAGCCATTAGGCGCGCTCGACCCGGTCGTGCGCAGTGCATTACAAGCCGAGCTGAAGAGCATATTTAGCCAACTCGGTAAGACAGTCATTTTGGTGACGCACGATATCAACGAGGCAGCGTACTTGGCGTCCGACATTGTGCTGCTGCGCGAGGGCCGGGTAGTGCAGCGCGGTGCGCTCGGCGAACTGCTGCGTCATCCGGCCGAACCGTACGTAAAGCAGTTCATCCAGGTGCAGCGCCCGATGGTCGCGGAGTTGCGGTGATGAAAAATGGAGTACTGTGGATCTGTTTGCCGCTGCTTGCGCCCGCAGTCTCCGCCGACGCTACGCTCAACATTGGCTCCAAGCGCTTCACTGAATCCTACATCCTCGGCGAAATCCTGGATCAGACCGCAAGAAGTGCGCATGAAACGACGGTTGATTACCATCAGGGACTGGGTAATACCGGGATACTGTTTGCGGCGTTGCGAAGCGGCGATATCGATTTATATCCGGAATATTCCGGGACTATCTGGTTCGAGCTGCTGAAAAAAAACACGGCTGGCGATCTCGCGGCGCTCAACCGCGAGCTTGCTCCCCTGGGTCTGACGGCCGGGTTGCCGCTGGGGTTCAACAACACCTATGCGCTCGCGATGCTCGACGCGCGCGCGATGCAGCTCGGCATCTCAAGTATCAGCGATCTTGCTCACGAGCCTGAACTGAAATTAGGATTGTCGCAGGAATTTTTGAACCGCAAGGATGGATGGCCGCTGGTCAAAAGCGTGTACACGCTAGCGTTTGAGCCGATGGGCATCGATCACGGTCTGGCTTATGAGGCACTGGCCGAAGGCAAGATCGATGTCATGGATATTTATTCCACAGATGCCAAAATTGCCAAGTATGGTTTGCGCGTGCTGCGCGATGACAAGCACGCTTTCCCCGCTTACCATGCGCTAATTCTTTATCGCAGCGATGTGCCGCGTCGCTTTCCAGAAACCTGGGCGGCGCTGCACAAGCTGGAGGGCCGGATTTCTGAAAAGCAGATGGCGCGGATGAATGCTGAAGCTGAGCTTGAAGGCAGGTCTTTTGCCGCCATCGCGGCCGATTTCCTCGCTTCGGGAACGGCGCAAAAGCGGAGCGCAAGTTCCGGCAGAAATCTGCTGGATCTTACCTTTGGCTCGGACTTCTGGCGATTGACGGTTCAACATTTGCTGCTGGTATTTGTGTCACTCGGCGGAGCGATCGTGGTGGGCCTGCCGCTCGGCGTCTGCGCCGCGTACTTGCCTGCGTTCAGGCAACCGATTCTGTCCTTGGTGGGCGTGATACAGACGCTGCCGTCACTGGCGCTGCTCGCGTTCCTGATTAGCATGCTCGGGACGATCGGTGTCATCCCGGCGCTGATTGCGCTGTTTCTATATGCGCTGCTGCCGATTGTGCGAAATACATTTGCTGGCATTAGCGATATTCAGCCCTCGCTCAAGGAAGCAGCGCAATCGCTTGGGTTACCCTTCTTCGCGCGCCTGCGATTGATAGAGCTGCCGCTCGCCTCGCGGGCCATCCTTGGCGGCATTAAAACCTCCGCGGTGATAAATGTTGGAACGGCGACTATTGCCGCTTTTGTGGGCGCGGGCGGTTACGGCGAACGCATTGTCCAGGGCTTGGCCTTAAATGATGCCGCAACCATGCTCGCCGGGGCGATTCCCGCCGCGGTGCTGGCGCTCGTGCTGCAAGGTGGATTTGAACTGCTCGATCGCTGGTTGATTCCCGCCGGATTGCGACAGGGAACCTTAGATTAAGTGCCGCACGTTTGCGACGGTATGCAATCAGTGGAGGACTTAATCAGAGGCTCTCCAGCTATTTCGGCTTGACGAATTTCAGCGTCATGCGGTCTGATTCGCCGATCGCGAGATATTTTTCCCTATCCTGATTACCGAGGCGCAGCGTCGGCGGCAAAGTCCATACGCCTTTGGGGTAGTTTTTGCTGTCTTTAGGATTGCCGTTGATTTCCGATTTTGCTACCAGGCGGAATCCGGCGCGCTGGGCAAGCTCGATCACATAGTCTTCGGTCACATAGCCGCTGCGTATCATGTCTTGCAGAGTTGTGCCCGGCTTGGCGCGATGATCTGTGACGCCGAGAATGCCGCCCGGCTTCAATGCTTCATAAAATGCCTTAAAAGTAGCTTCGGCGTTGCCGTCTTTTGCCCAGTTGTGCACGTTGCGGAATGTGAGCACCATGTCGGCCGAGCCGCGCGGGGCAATCGAAGTGTATTCGGGCGCCTGCAGCTCGGTCAGGATGATCTTGTCGTAAGTTCCGGGATGTTGCGCGAGTGTTTTTAGGTATTCCCGCCCGATTTCCCTGCGAATTTCAGGCGTGGCTTTCGATTGTAAGGCGTAGGTTGCCTCATACAGCCTGCCTCTATCGCGCAAAACCGGCGCGAGGATTTCAGTGTACCAACCCGCCCCCGGCCAGATTTCCACAACTGTCATGTTGGATTTAAGCCCAAAGAACAGCAAGGTTTCCTTGGGATGACGATATCTATCGCGCGCCTTGCTTTTTGCGTCGCGCTGGTTGCCCGCAATTGCTTGGTCGAGCAACAATTCGGTCTCATTTGCGGCAAACGTGGGGGATGAAAAGCACGCCAGCACGACGGAAAGAAGTGCAGTTCTGATAAACGGTTTCATTAAAACTCCAGAGACATTTAGCATACCTGATTCGGACCGGGTTGAGCTTGAATGATCCGACCTGTGACTAGACGGACGGCGCAAGTCTTCCTAAAAACGTTGCGATACCCATTGCGACGAAAAGCAAAGCGGCCAGCCATCGTATCGGGCGCGTGGGAATGCGTTTTGCCAGCACCTCGCCGAAAAATACGGCAGGCAAATCCGCAATGAGCATTCCCAGGGTGGTACCCAGGACGACTTCGCCAAGCGCATCGAAACGGGCGGCAAGTGCCACAGTGGCAAGCCGCGTTTTATCGCCCATCTCGGCAAGAAAAAATGCAACGAACGCCGTGACAAATACGCCAGTTGGATAGACCCGCGGATCTTTTACCAGGGAGTCGGCGCGCAAGGCCCAAATGCCGAAAACGATGAATGAAAATGCCGCGATCCAGTAGAGTACGGTGTGCGGAACCCACTGTGCCAACCACAGACCCAGCGAGCCCGCAAGTGTGTGGTTCAAGAGTGTTGCACATATTATTCCGGCGATAATGGGATACGGGCGGTGCAGCCTCGCTGCCAGCACCAAAGAAGGGAGCTGTGTCTTGTCGCCCATTTCCGCCGCTGCGACCAGTCCCACCGAGGCGAGAAATGCCTGCATCGCTTGTCTTTGCGTTAAAGGCCGCCATTATACAGGCGTAATTCCGAAAATCGCGTAGTCGAGCGGGACATGGATCCGGTCGATTCGGCGATCACCCGAAAGGATATGGATGAGGCATCGAGCTTAACCACGGGAATCAGTCCGCTGTCGCGTCTTTGACTCCTTATCTCGATGCTATGCCCCAAAGTGCCCGAACTCCGGCTATTGCTGGCGCACGTGCACGACGCCCGTCATGAACGGATGCAAGGTGCAGAAGTAACTAAAGTCACCTTCGCTGGCAAAAGTATGCTCGAACTTGTCATCGGTATCCAAGCCTTTCGAGGCAAAACTCTTGTCGTTGCTGGTCACAGTATGTGGCGTTTCGTCGCGATTGGTCCAAATCACCTTGGTGCCGGGCGCAATCGTAATTTCCTTCGGTACGAACGCGAACTTCGCGATATTGACATCGACGGTCGGCACGGGTGGAGCCGCCGCTGCGAAAGTCGCAGGCATTATAAGGGCTGCGCACAAGACCAGCCCGAGAACGGCGCGGACACGAAGCGGATAAGTGGCGTTGCAAGAAAAAGCGTAGCTCATGGCAGTCTCCATTTATGTATGACAAATTTCGCAAACTTGGGCATCGTGCTGCGGTTCGTAATGCATTGACCACCTTTGAGCTTGATGTAACAGCATAGCGTAACAGCCGGTGCAGATTTACGAACCGGTCGTATGCAAATTAGCGATCGAGGGGTCTGTCGATCAGCGCAAGTTCCTGCTGTCCGCGGACCACGCTGAGCTGGCGCGTGCCGAGCAGCTTGCCGAGTTCGCCGGCGGGCACTGTTACCGGACCAGGTTCGCCGATGCCTTCCTGTCCGGGCGTGGGCAGCGGGTGGGCTAGCGACATTGCGGTGTGCAGCGCGATATTGCCTTCGACCTTCTGCAGCACTTGATGAATATGTCCGTTCAAGACTGTGACCGATCCGAACGGACGCAACAGCGCGACCGCCTGCGCGGAATCGGCCGTGCCCCAACCCCAGGGTTCCCAAATCGTCCACAGCGGAATATGCGCGAGCACCACGATGGGTGTTGAATGCGAGACGCGCGCGAGGTCACTTTTCATCCAGGCGATTTGTTCGTCGCCGAGCGCCGCCATCGTGCCCATCTTGAAGTTCAGCACGTTGTTCAAACCGATGAAATGCACGCCGCCCTGGTCAAAGCTGTACCAGGACTTGCCATTGCCGTCATGATCGAAAAACTTGAGATAGCCTTTCATGCCTTCATCGATCGTGTCGTGTTCGCCTGGAATCGTGTGCACGCGATCAACATGGATTTCCTGAAGCACTTCACGCGCCCGACCGAATTCCTCGGGCTTCGACAAATGGCTCACATCGCCGGTATGCACCACGAAGGCAGGTGCTTGCGATAGTGCGTTGATATCGGCGATCGCACGGCGCAGGCTGGCGACAACGTCGGGATTGGCCGCTTTGTGAAAGCCGACATGGGTATCGCTAATCTGCACAAACGTCAGCGCATTCTGCGCGGCCGCTGTGAGGGTGCCCGCGTTTGTCGCGCCAAGCGCGCGCGGTACGCCGCCGGCCACCGTCCAGACGACGGCGGCGCCGGTCCAGGCGGCGAGACAGCTCAATGCCTGGCGGCGCGCGGGATTGTGGCTAGGGTCGGCGGGGCTGAATTTGCTCATTTGGGTCTCCTTGAATCAAGGTTAGGGGTCGTTGACTTGTATTACCGGATTCACAGCCGAAATATTCCCCGAAGGTGCCTTCGGGGAATTCAGGAAAAAACATCCAAACGAAAGGTATTACTGGCCGTCAGGGTTGCCGTCGCTAGACCGCAATTGCCGGTCAAGCCAAGTATTTGCGTTGGTATCCACGCCTTGCGGGGCAGTCATGCTGACACCTTGATAAACAGATGTAGAACGGTCCTCAAATACGGGCGTGGGGGAACCATCGCTTGCCAGCTGTTGCTCAAACCACTTGTTGGATTCGATACCTACGGGCTGGCGGACAGTCATGCCGGTTCCCTGATTATAAGAGCTAGAACGGTCCTCAAACGCAGATGCAGGGAAGCCATCGCTGCCCAGCTGTTGCTCAAACCACTTGCTTGCATCGTTATCCGCGCGCTCGGTGCTGTTCGCCGCTAGTGCAGGCTGAAGTGCAGCGATCGAAAGCAGGGTGCCTAATGCAAGAGCCGATAACTTATTTCTGTTTGTAAACATTTTGAATCTCCTATATGAAGGTTGGTCGAGACGATTTGCCAATCAAACCGTCTACACCCTGCATAACCTAGGAGGCGTGAGGAATATTCCCAAAATTCATTTTATTTAGTTTCGGGAATAAAATGGGCCGATACCCGGTAACACAATATAGGAAAAACCTTGGCTGATAAGAACCGGCGCTTTGAAGAAATAGCACTGCCGCATCTTAGCGCCGCCTATAATTTGGCGCGCTGGCTGACCCGCAACGATCACGACGCGGAGGATATGGTGCAGGAAGCGTACTTGCGTGCGTTTAAGTTTTTCGACAGCTTCCGGGGCGAAGACGGACGCGCCTGGCTGCTCGCCATCGTGCGCAATACTTGTTATAGCTGGTTGAAGCAGAATCGTGTCCAGGAGCTGAATGATTCTTTTGACGAGCAGGTGCATGCCGAGGCGGACAGCAGCGGCGACCCGCAAGTCTCGATGCTGCAAAATGCGGATAAGCGGCTGCTTGACAGTGCGCTTGAAGCGCTGCCGCTCGAGTTCAGAGAAATACTGATTATGCGGGAGCTTGAGGATCTTTCCTATAAGGAAATCGCGACGGTAGCCGACATTCCGCTGGGCACGGTGATGTCACGGCTCGCCCGCGCGAGGGACATGCTACGCCGCTCGCTTGAACGGATTATGCAGGAGAAGTGAAATGAATTGCGATGAAACCCGGTATCTGATACACGGCCATCTTGATAAGGAAATCGACTTAGTGCGTGCTGTGGAAATTGAAAAACATCTTGAGGACTGCGCTGAATGCAAAGCGCTTTACTCTCAAGGAACCGCTATGCGATCGGCTATTCGCGAGCGCGCGAGCTATTATGCTGAGCCGAAATATCTTGAAGCGCGTATACGCGCTGCGCTGCCAAAACCCCGCAAAAAAACAATTGTTTTCGGACAACCCGGCTTAGGCTGGCTGCGATTTGCCGCTTCAATGGCATTTGCCGCGGTAATTACTTGGGGCGTGGCACTGCATTTTAATGCAGCTAATCAAGAGCAGCGCCTTACCGATGAAATCATCTCAGGCCATGTGCGGTCGCTCATGGGGGATCATTTGGCAGATGTGGCTTCATCCGACCAGCATACGGTAAAGCCCTGGTTCAACGGCAAGCTGGATTTTTCACCGGAGGTCCTCGATTTGACCGCGCAAGATTTTCCGCTGGTCGGCGGCCGGCTCGATTACATCAACGACAGGCCGGTGGCGGCGCTAGTCTACAGGCACCGCAAGCATTACATTAATCTTTTCGTTTGGCCCGTAGAGTCAGGCGAGAATAGCGTGGCGCGAAGCGAAAGCGAGCGGGGCTATAGTCTGATCCACTGGCGCAATTCGGGAATGCAGTTTTGGGCCGTGTCCGACCTAAATGCGACCGAGCTGATGCAGTTTGCAGGTTTATTGCAGCAGCCTGCTGCTCCACGCTAAGGCATTCACTTTTTCGGAATGTAAAGATCAGTGATGGTGCCTTGCGCCATCTCTGCGGCGAAGAACACAGTTTCAGAAAGGGTAGGATGGGGATGGATAGTGAGCCCGATATCCTCCGCGTCGGCTCCCATTTCCAGTGCGAGTACGGTTTCGGAAATGAGTTCGCCGGCGTTCGGTCCTACAATGCCGGCGCCGAGCAGTCTGTTGGTGCGTTTGTCGAACAAGAGCTTGGTCATGCCTTCGTCGCGTCCCTGCGCGAGCGCCCGCCCGCTCGCCGCCCAGGGAAACACTGCCTTTTCAAATTCGGTGCCTTGTTCCTTGGCTAGAGTTTCGGTCAGCCCCATCCACGCCACTTCCGGGTCGGTGTAGGCCACCGATGGAATACTACGCGCGTCGAACGCCACTTTGTGTCCCGCGATAACCTCCGCGGCGACCCGGCCTTCATGCGTCGCTTTGTGTGCGAGCATCGGTTCTCCAACAATGTCGCCAATTGCGAAAATGTGCGGCACATTGGTGCGCATCTGCTTGTCCACCGGGATGAGCCCCTTGTCAGTCACTTGAACACCGGCGCTCTCCGCGCCGATCGTGTTGCCGTTGGGCCGCCTTCCAACCGCCACTAGGACACGATCGAAAAGCTGCGACTTGGGCGCGTTGCTGCCGTCGAAATGCACTTTCAATCCGTCCTTTTGCAGTTCGATTTTTGCAGCTTTGGTTTTAAGATAGATTCCCTCGTAGCGTTTTTCAACGCGTTTTTGCAGAGGCTTGACAAGATCGCGATCCGCACCGAGCATTAATCCGTCCAGCAATTCCACCACGCTAATTTTTGAGCCCAACGCGTCGTACACGCACGCCAATTCCAGACCGATAATACCGCCGCCTATTACCAGCAATCTTTGTGGGATATCCTGGATCTCCAATGCGCTCGTTGAATCCATGATGCGCGGGTCGTCGGGATAGCCCGGAATCTTGGTCGCTTGCGACCCCGCTGCTATGATGCAGTAGTCGAAGGACACAGTTTTTCTGCCATCGCGCGTATCCACCTGCATCGTTTTGGGTGAGGCAAACCGGGCCACACCTTGCACGATCTGCACCTTGCGCTGTTTAGCGAGTCCCGCGAGGCCTTTGCTCAGTTTGCCGGTCACGCTTTGCTTCCAGGTGCGAAGTTTCTCGGTTTCGATTGTCGGCTTGCTAAAAGTCACGCCGTAACGGGCCATCTCCTCGGCTTCGCTCATGACCTTGGCGACATGTAGTAATGCCTTCGATGGAATGCAACCGACGTTGAGGCAAACCCCGCCCAAATCGGGATAGCGCTCGATCAAAATGACCTGTTTGCCCAAATCGGCAGCGCGAAATGCCGCAGTGTATCCGCCCGGGCCGGAACCGAGCACCACAACTTCTGCGCGGAGGTCGGCGCCGCTCCCTGTAGACGGAACGGCGGGCGAGACCTGACGTGTTGGGGGCGATTTAGCCGAAACCGAAGCGTCCAGCGTGAGAATCAGTGAACCCTCCGAAACCTTATCGCCGGTTTTAATCTTGAGCTCTTTCACCACTCCCGCTTGCGGAGCGGGAATATCCATGGTCGCCTTGTCAGATTCCAGCGTGACCAGCGGATCTTCCTGGGCTACGCTGTCGCCGGGTTTCACCAGGACTTCGATTACCGGCACATCTTTGAAATCGCCGATATCGGGTATTTTGACTTCAACAAGCTGGTTCATAGAAGCCTAGATTAGTCACGTAGAGAGGCGGCCTAGCATAACAGCCAATTAACAGGACGAACTAAGTGAAACCTGAGACATCCTGTTGCTCCTGTCTATATTGTGTTTCGCGTTGCTGCCTTAAAGTCTATTGCCGGATTTGTCCGTCGCCGAGCACGATGAACTTTTGCGAAGTGAGTCCTTCCAGCCCTACCGGGCCGCGCGCGTGAATCTTGTCGGTGGAAATCCCGATTTCAGCGCCCAGCCCGTATTCAAAGCCGTCCGCGAATCGGGTCGAGGCATTAACCATCACCGAGCTTGAATCCACTTCACGCAGAAAACGCATGGCATGGCTGTAGTCTTCGGTTACGATTGCGTCGGTATGTTGCGATCCGTAAGTCGCGATGTGCTCGATTGCCTGATCGAGGCTTTTCACCACGCGCACACTCAAGATCGGGGCCAGGTATTCCGTATACCAGTCTTCCTCGGTCGCAGGTTTCATTTGCGGCACCAGCCCGCACGCAGCCGGATCGCCGCGCAGCTCGACGCCTTTTTCCACATAAATTTTGCAAAGTGTTGGCAAAACCTTGGGCGCGATCGCTTCCGCTACCAGCAGTGTTTCCATAGTGTTGCACGTCCCGTAGCGCTGCGTCTTGGCGTTATCGGCTATGCGCACCGCCTTGTCCAAATCGGCCCGCTCGTCGATGTAGACGTGGCAGACGCCGTGCAGATGCTTGATAACCGGAATGCGCGCTTCGCTTGAAATGCGCTCAACCAGGCTTTTGCCGCCGCGCGGAACGATGACATCGACAAAATCCTTCATGGTAAGCAATTCGCCGACCGCTGCGCGGTCGGTGGTTTCAATTACCTGTACTGCGGTTTCCGGCAGTCCCGCAGCTCTTAAACCTTCGCGCACCAGTGCCGCAATGGCCTGGTTGGAATGCATTGCCTCCGACCCGCCACGCAGGATAGCCGCATTTCCGGCCTTGAGGCATAGCGCGGCCGCATCCGCGGTTACATTGGGGCGCGCTTCATAAATAATCCCTATCACGCCCAGCGGCACGCGCATTTTCCCAACCTGGATTCCCGAAGGGCGGTAATGGAGTTCGCTTATTTCGCCTACCGGGTCAGGCAGTTGCACTATCTGCAGCAAGCCCTCGGCCATGTCGTCTATCGCTCTTGCAGTTAGTGCAAGACGATCCAGCAGTGCGTGATCCAGCTTGTTAGCGCGAGCCGATTCCATATCTTTGTTGTTTGCAGCAAGCAGGCCCTTGACTTCGCGCCTTATCGCCTGCGCCACGGACGTGAGCGCCTGGTTCTTGGATTCAGTGCTGGCGCGGGCCATAAACCGGGACGCGGCGCGCGCTTCGCGCCCAACGCCCTGCATATACTTTTTGATGTCGAGAATATCCATATCAGTGCATTTTAACTCCGACCGAGCCGGAACAGAATCGCAATCCCAAGTTCAGGAACTCGTCCCATATTTGGCCCGAACCCAAGCCTTTAATCATGCGGTCAAGGCGCGCGCAATGCAAAAGCGCGTCTTCGAGCATACTTTTGCGCGTTCGCTTGGCGGCCGCCTGCATGAGGTCCTGGCGCGCGCCCCACACCCGCACGTCGCGAAACAGTTGCGGGAACGTCCTGCCCTGCTCCATACCGCTAACGATTTTAAGCAATGCCCGGACATCTTCGCTCACCGCCCAGAGAACGAGCAGTGGCGGCACCCCCTCGCCGCGCAGACCCTCGACAATCCGGGCCAAACGAGTCGCATCTCCGCTCAAAATCGCTTCACTGAGTTTAAATACATCGAAGCGCGCGACCTCCAGCACCGATTGCTTGGCGTCCTCGAAGCTCAGTTTCCCAGGCGGAAACAGCAGCGCAAGTTTTTGCACTTCCTGAAACGCGGCGAGCAAGTTGCCTTCAACCCGGTCGGAAATAAACTGCAACGTATCAGGATCTGCGCTTTGCTTCTGTGCCGCGAGTCGTCGAGCTAACCATTGTGGAAGTTGCCCGCGCTCCACCGCCTTGGCGCTAACCACTATACCTCGGTGAGCCAGGGCCCCGAACCATTTTGACCCCTGCGCTTGCCGGTCCAGCTTCGGAAGCTGCACCAAGCCCAGGAGTTCAGGTCCCACCGCGGAGCAGAAAGCTTCAATTGCCTGTGCGCCTTCAACGCCGGGTTTACCCGAGGGGACGCGCAGATCGATCAGTTTTTTGTCGGCAAACAGCGAGGGGCTTCGGCTGCTCATTGTCAGGCGCTGCCAGTCAAATCCGCCATCCGCGGTCAGTATTTCGCGCTCGGCAAATCCCGCCTGCTTTGCCGCCGCGCGTATGGAGTCGGCGGCCTCCAGTGCCAGCAGCGGTTCGTCGCCGTAAATCGTGTACAGCGATTCGAGTCCGCGCTGCAAATGCAGCTTGATTTGCTCGGCCGCGACCCGCATCGTCAACCGGGGGCGTTGGCCCCGCTCATGCGCTGCACCACCTGCTGCACCGCGTCGCTTTGCATGTCCTTGTACATCTGTGCTTCTTCGTCGTTGAAGGCCAGCACGGCCGTATCACTGTATGAAAGGACCCTCTTCAGAACGATTGCGGTTTGCGGCACCCAGTTGCGGCCTTTGTTGTTGTACACGCGGAACACGACGCGTAACTGCAGTTCATATTCGGCCACAGTGCCGCCGGTATTCACGGTAAGGATATCCTTTCCCCTGGTCTCGCCCAGGAGCTGAAAAATGGCGTCTGCGTTGTTGGGATTATCGCTTACACGGGCGTTGGTGCCGGCAAGCAATGCGCGCTTCAGTTCCGCGGCAAACGAAGGATCAGTGTCGGCGTTGACATAAACGGTATCGAAGGGCAGGGTAGCTTGTCCGCGCAAATGGAAGCCACATGACGCAACCGCGAGGCAAAATACGGCGAGCAGGACTCTTTTGACCGGCGTGAACATTGTTACACCACTACATTGACCAATCGTCCAGGCACGACGACCACTTTCTTAACGGGTTGGCCATTTATGTATTTTTGCACACTGGGATGTGACACCGCTAATTTTTCTATAGCTTCGCGCGCGCAGTCCCGTGGAACGCGCATATTGCCGCGCAGCTTGCCGTTGACCTGCAACACGAGCTCAATCTCCTCCAGTTCCAGCGCCGTCTCGTCGACGGCAGGCCAAGGCGCGTCAATCAAATCGCCATGCTGGGCGTCATAGCCCAGCTCCTTCCACAGCGCATAGGTAATATGTGGCGTCACCGGATAGAGCACGCGTAACAAGATACTCAACGATTCCGAAGTAACCTGTGACAGCGCGTTTACGTCGGCGACTCCGGGTCCTCCGGAAAAGCCTTCAAGCAGATTGAGCATTTTCATGCAGGCGGATACGACGGTATTAAACTGCATTCGCTCGTAGTCATAGGATGCCTGTTTCAATGCAAGGTGGATGCCCCTGCGAAATTCGCGTATCCGAGGCGGTTGCGTAGACCAATCCTTAATCGGATTGCCGGGGCAAATCGAGGCGTGCTTGAGAGCGTCCCTCCCCGGTCCCGCAGCAAACAACCACAACCTGCGAAGAAACCGACTCGCGCCTTCAACTCCGGCATCAGACCATTCCAGTGTTTGCTCCGGCGGAGACGCAAACATAACGAATAGCCTTGCGGTATCGGCGCCGTACTCTTCAATCAGTGCCTGTGGATCGACGCCGTTGTTCTTGGACTTGGACATGGTACCCATGCCGCCGGATTCCACCGGTCTCCCGTCCGACTTGAGTCTCGCGCCCGTCCTGGAGTTGTTCTTATCAAACTCGATTTCAACCTCCGCAGGACTGAAGTAAACGATGCGGCCGTTCGCACTTTTACGGAAGAAAATTTCATTGAGCACCATGCCCTGGGTGAGCAGGTTGGCAAACGGCTCGTCGATCTTGATAATACCAATGTCGCGCATGACTTTGGTCCAGAAACGCGAGTACAGAAGATGCAAAATGGCGTGTTCGATGCCGCCGATGTATTGGTCTACTTGTAGCCAATAGCTGGCCCTCTCATCAACCATCGCACGGTTCTGGTCCGGACAGGCGTAACGCATGTAGTACCAGGATGAATCCACAAATGTATCCATCGTATCCGTTTCGCGCTTGGCTTTCTTTCCGCATTTAGGGCACTGGCAATCGTAAAATGCGGGTGTCTTGGTCAACGGATTACCGGTCCCGTCAGGCACCAAGTCTTCCGGCAATACCACAGGCAGCTGATCATCGGGCACCGGCACATCGCCGCAGTTTTCGCAATGAATTATAGGGATCGGGCAGCCCCAGTAGCGTTGGCGAGAAATTCCCCAATCGCGCAGGCGGTACTGGACGCGCTTTCGGCCCAAGCCCTTTTTGTTCAGCGCCGCTGCGATGGAATCGACCGCCTGCTGATAATTGAGTCCTGAAAATTCGCCCGAATCAAACGTGATACCGTGCTCGACATAAGCTTCTGCAAGCGGCAGCGCGAATGGAGCCCCGAAGGGCTTGATTACGGGCTTAACGGGCAACTGATACCGAGTGGCAAATTCAAAATCACGCTGGTCGTGCGCAGGAACCGCCATGACCGCACCCTCGCCATAGCCCATCAATACGTAATTCGCCACCCATACCGGTAGTTTATCCCCCGAGAGCGGGTGAATGACGTACCGGCCTGTAGCCATGCCGATCTTGTCTTGGTTTGCGAGTTCGGCTTCCATGACTGCGCCGCGCTTGCATTCTTCAACAAATGCTGCAAGCTGCCGATTATTCTTTGCTGCGCGGTTTGCCAGCGGATGTTCTGCGGCGACAGCACAATAGGTTGCACCCATCAAAGTATCAGCGCGCGTGGTGAATACCTTGAGTGTCTGGCCGGGATCGTCGGCGTAGGGAAACGCGATCTCGACGCCTTCGCTCCTACCGATCCAATTCGCCTGCATGGTCTTCACTCGTTCCGGCCAGCCCGGAAGTTGTTCCAATGCTTCGAGCAATTCGTCGGCGTACGCGGTGATCTTCAGGTAATACATCGGTATTTCGCGTTTTTCAACGAGTGCGCCGGTGCGCCAGCCGCGCCCGTCGATAACCTGCTCATTTGCGAGCACCGTCTGGTCCACCGGATCCCAATTGACGATGCCGGACTTTTTGAAGGCGAGCCCTTTTTTCAGCATGCGCAGGAACAACCACTGGTTCCAACGGTAGTAATCGGGCTTGCAGGTGGCAAACTCGCGCTGCCAGTCGATGCCGAAACCCAATGACTGAAGTTGTTTTTTCATGTACGCGATGTTGTCGTAAGTCCATTTCGCGGGTGGAAGATTATTCGCCATTGCCGCATTTTCCGCCGGCAGGCCAAACGCATCCCAACCCATCGGCTGCAGCACGTTGTAACCTCGCATGCGGTGGTAGCGGCTAAGGACATCTCCAATCGTGTAATTGCGCACGTGCCCCATGTGCAGCTTGCCTGAAGGATAGGGAAACATAGAAAGGCAGTAATACTTCGGCAGGTCAGAGCGTTCCTCGGCGCGGAATGCCTTGCGCGCTTCCCAGATTTGCTGTGCGTCCCGCTCTATTTGTTGGGGCTGATATTGCGCTTGCATAAAAAAGAATTTAGGTCTTAATTTTCCGCAGTGTATACCTTTGAAAGTATACCCGATCACGTGCCGGAAAACGGGGTGACAACACGTAGCTAGCGATGCGCGAAAGTTTTTTGTTGCACTCCGGTCTCGTGCGCCAGTTTTTATCGATGAAGCAAAAGCAATTTTTGCGCTGCGTAAGAATCACTAATTGCGTAAATAAAATAATGTAACAATCGCTTATAATTTTGTACTATACGCGCGGCATAACGTCTAGAATAACTTGGGTCGCTATCCGGATAAATATCTCAATGTCTCGCAAACACCCAGTCATCGCGGTAACGGGCTCTTCCGGCGCCGGCACCAGCTCGGTCACACAAACTTTCCAGCACATTTTCCGCCGTGAGTCGATTAACGCCATTACGATCGAAGGCGACAGCTTTCATCGCTATGACCGCGAGGAAATGAAGCTGGAGATCGCAAAGGCGGAAAAAAACGGCCAGCATCCAATCAGCCATTTCGGCCCGGAGGCGAACCTATTTCCTGAACTGGAGACATTGTTCCGGCAGTACGGCGAGCACGGCACCGGCAAGGTGAGGCGCTACTTGCACAACGAGGAAGAAGCCGCGCCGTTTAACCAAGCGCCCGGTACCTTTACGCCATGGGGGCCGCTGCCGGAAGGCAGTGAACTTTTGTTTTACGAGGGCTTGCACGGCGGGGTCGTGACCGAAAACGTCAATGCCGCCAAATATGTCGATTTGCTTATCGGCGTGGTGCCGATTGTCAACCTGGAATGGATACAGAAGATTCACCGCGACATGAAGGACCGCGGCTACTCGATCGAGGCTGTGACGCACACGATCCTACGGCGAATGCATGATTACGTCTATTACATCACGCCGCAGTTTTCCCGCACCCACATCAATTTCCAACGCGTGCCGACGGTGGACACTTCCAATCCGTTTATCGCGCGCGATATTCCTACGGCGGATGAAAGCTTCGTGGTAATCCGTTACCGCAATCCCAAGGGAGTCAACTTTCCGTATCTGCTGGCCATGATCCATGATTCGTTCATGTCGCGGCCCAACTGCATTGTAGTGCCCGGCGGCAAAATGGGCCTGGCGATGCAACTCATCTTAACTCCGCTCATTCTCGAACTGATGGAAAAGAAGAAGCTTGCCTGATTCCGTTTCGGTCAAATAACGGCGATCGCATATAATAATTTATTTAGCGAACAAGCGCCGAGCAGTTCTGCATGTCCATCCTCTCAGGGTTAAATCCTCAGCAGCTGGAAGCTGTCACGCTTCCCAAACAGTCGGCGCTGGTTCTTGCCGGTGCGGGCAGCGGCAAAACGCGCGTGCTCACCACACGTATTGCCTGGCTGATTCAGACCGGCCAGTCGGGGCCAATGGGCATCCTGGCGGTTACCTTCACCAACAAAGCGGCGAAGGAGATGCTGGCACGCATTTCGGCCATGCTGCCGATCAACACTCGTGGCATGTGGGTCGGCACATTTCATGGGTTATGCAATCGCCTGCTGCGCGCGCATCATCGCGATGCGGGATTGCCGCAGCTTTTCCAGATAATTGACAGCGCGGATCAACTGGCATTGATTAAGCGCCTCATGAAAAGCCTTAATGTGGACGATGAGAAATACCCGGCGAAACAGCTGCAGTACTTCATCAACGACGCAAAAGAACAAGGCTTGCGGGCTGCCGAGGTTGAAACTGCGGATGATTATTCGCGCAAGCTCAATGAGCTTTACCAAGCGTACGACGAGCAGTGTCAGCGCGAGGGCGTAGTGGACTTTGCCGAATTGCTGCTGCGCTCATATGAATTGCTGTCGCGCAACGAATTCCTGCGCGAGCATTATCGCGCTCGTTTTCAGCATATTCTGGTAGATGAATTGCAAGACACCAGCCGCTTGCAATACCTTTGGCTCAGGCTTCTCACCGGTCCAAAAAATTCGGTTTTTGCTGTCGGAGATGACGACCAGTCAATTTACGCTTTCCGCGGCGCAAGCGCAGGAAACATGCTGAGTTTCGCGCAGGATTTCGGGGCGGCCACCGTAATCAAACTCGAGCAAAACTACCGCTCGCATGCAAATATCCTGGATGCCGCAAATGCGCTGATTCGCCACAACCAAGCGCGCCTCGGAAAAAATCTGTGGACTGCCGAGGGGCACGGCGAACCTCTGCGCCTTTATGAAGCCGCAATTGATCTCGAGGAAGCAGGACATATCGTGGAGGAGGTGAAAGCGCTGGCCGCCGGGGGCAGTAAACTTTCGGACATGGCGGTGCTGTACCGTTCCAACGCCCAGTCCAGATTGCTGGAGCACGCGTTATTTTCCGCTGCAGTTCCATACCGGGTATACGGAGGCCTGCGCTTTTTTGAGCGCCAGGAAATCAAGCATGCGCTTGCTTACCTTCGACTCGTGGCAAATCCCGAGGATGACGGCGCGCTTTTGCGGGTGATCAATTTTCCAGCGCGCGGCATAGGCAGCCGCAGCCTGGAGCAAATGCAGGAACAAGCGCTGGAGCAGCACTGCAGTTTGTGGCAAGCGGCGCTGCGCAAAGCGCGAGCTAAAGCGCCGGGAAGCGGCCCTCCACAGAAAAGAGGCATCGAAAGTTTTGTCGCCCTGGTCGAATCGCTGCGCTTAACCTGCACCGCGCTGGCCTTGCCGGAAGTAATCGAACACGTCATCGAACAAAGCGGTCTCAAACAACATTACCAGGGGCAGAAGGACGGCGCTGATCGTCTGGAAAATTTGGCGGAACTCAGTAATGCCGCGGCCGGTTTCGTTATTGAAAGCGCTGAATCAAGCGTGCAAAACATGCTGGTGGAATTTCTAGCACATGCCGCGTTGGAAGCCGGCGAACACCAAGCGGGGGAAGGCGCGGACGCTTTGCAACTGATGACCGCGCATTCCGCCAAGGGCCTGGAGTTTCACACGGTGTTCATCAGCGGGTTGGAAGAGGGATTATTTCCGCACGAACAAAGTCTGATCGAACCCGGTGGACTGGAAGAAGAGCGGAGGCTGATGTACGTAGCGCTTACCCGCGCCCGGCGCAGGCTGTACCTGAGCTTTTCGCAGAACCGAATGCTGCATGGGCAAACGCGCTACAGCATCGCTTCGCGCTTTCTGGGAGAAATTCCGATCGAGCTGATTAAGCGGGTCAACCCGAAATCGGGTGTCGGAAATTCAGTGCTTAGCATTGAAGACAAGACTGCGCGGGGTCTGAGCCCTCAACCCTTAAATTTTAGCGCTGAGCTGCCGTCATCGTGGCATGTAGGGCAAAATGTGCTGCATCCAAAATTCGGCGCTGGAGTAATCGTTAATGCCGAAGGGCGCGGGTCGGACGCCCGGGTACAGGTCAATTTTCACAAAGCTGGAGTGAAATGGCTGGCTCTGGAGTACGCTAAGCTGATTCCAGCTTGAAGTGAAGTTTCGTTGATATGCCTAAGCGCCGGCGTAAATATCCCGGAAGCTGGCATACATGGATGCAAGAGTAACCGGGACCAGAATCAGGAAACCAAGTAGCAGCGGGATACTGGCAATTATCGATAATATGAACAACGCGATGCCATAAATCAAAAACGGGACGACGTTTTTCATGCAGGCGTCAAAGCTTGATTTCAGCGCGGCGAAAGGCGGCATGTCGTTTAACACCGCAAGCGCCGGGGCGAACCACAGAGCCATCGCAAGCGGCACGTAGAGTGCAAGACCGACCAGCATTGCAAGCATAGTACCGCTCAGCGTCGCGCTCATCGCGGCAATGTCGGGCTTGTTCCCTGTCATGAGGTTGAACAGGGCGCCGCCCCCGAGCAGGAACATCACGCCGAGTATAATGATTTGTCCAACAAGATAGACGCCGCCCAGTGCGATAAGCGAGTTAGTGTTTTTCGTGAAGCCGGCAAATAGGTGCGCGATTTCCAGTTCTTCGCCTCTCTGCTGTGCCTGGCAACCGATCATCAATCCGCCGAGAAAAACGGGCGAGAGTATATAAAATATCAGGGGCCCAAGTATCGGGATATAATGCAGCGCAAATGCTATCAAGAACAGAATAATGATCAGGACCACCCAGATTATCGGGCTTCTTTTAAAGAGATCAAATCCCTGCACGATCCATTGCCAACCTTGGCCGACGGCAACCTGACGCGGCTCCATGACACGCTCCCTAGAAAAATCGTTATTTAGGGCTATAAATTATACCGATTTGCACAAGATTTGAAGCCATGCTGCACGGCTTACGGCCAGACGAAGTCTGATTTGCCGTTGACGTGCTGCTTGAGGATATTCATAAAATGATGGGGATCCTTTGCGTGCGTCAACTCTCCCGGCCGCGGAAGGTGGAAGTCGTACAAACGCGAAACCCAGAAGCGCAGTGCGCCGGCGCGCAACATCACCGGCCAAGCCTTGTGCTCGTTTGACGTGAAAGAACGGCCGGCATGATACGCTGTAAGCAACGCCAAGGTGCGTCCGGGATCCAGTTTAAAGTCCGTATCGATGCACCAATCATTGGCCGCAATGGCCAAATCATATAGCAATACATCGTTGCAAGCGAAATAGAAATCGATAACTCCACTGATTGCGTCGCCGCGAAAAAGCACGTTATCGCGGAACAAGTCCGCGTGTATCACGCCGCGTGGCAGATCCTGGTAACGGTAGAGAGACTGAAAGCGCAGCTCTTCCCTGAGAATTTCGGCTTCAATTGGCGACAGGAAAGGCATAAGCTGCGGAGCAGTTGCATTCCACCAACGCGTACCACGCGGGTTATCCATCCGCGCCGCATAGGTTTGACCCGCAAGATGCATGTCTGCAAGCAACTCGCCGACTTCAGCACAATGCGCCGGGGTGGGTTTGTCCAGATCACTTCCCGCAAGTCGAGTGACAATGCACGCCGGCCTGCCGTTGAGTTCCGCTAAGAAGCAATTCTGAAGGTTGGCAATCGGGTCAGGGCACGGTATGCCATGGCTCGCCAGATGTGACATCAGGTTGAGATAAAACGGCAACTCTTCGGCGTGCAGCTTCTCGAATAAAGTGAGCACGTATCGGCCGTGGGTCGTATCCACAAAATAATTGGTGTTGTCGATGCCGGCGGCAATGCCGTGCAGAGCGGTAAGGGTGCCCAGCGAGTAATTTTTCAGCCATGCCGAAAGCTGATCCGGGGTAACGGTGGTGAAAACGGACATAGACTATGCGAGTCAGCCGCGGCAAATCAGAATTCTGGCGGCGGCATTCTGTTCGGATCGAATCCTGTAACGCCTGACAGGTAACGCTCTAGAACTGGAATATCAGCCACATCGGCACTTTGACGGGATTAGCCGTGTCGTCGCGCACGAACGTGCCGGTGCCGTTCTCATCAATCAAGTAATAAGGAACACCGGTGGCTGGAGTGACTTTGACCATGTAGAGTCTGCCGTGCACCCGGTATTCCTCAATAGTCTCTTTGCCACGCTTTTTGATTGTCACTTCCGGCTCCAGCGACTGGTCCCCTTGTGGCGGTGGAGGAGGAGCCGCCTCTGGTACAGGCTGCAAATCTTTAGGCCGATCGCTCTGTGCAAACGCGGTCAGCGCAAAACATAACATGGCAATAGCCAGCAATCGCATATTTACTGAATTAACAGCCCGCAAACGAAAGTGCATTAGTTTACCATTGGACCAGCGATTACAGGTTAAGTTGAATTTCCCTCTCTTTCGCGGAAGGCTCGAAGCCGCGCTTTTCGTAATGATTGAAAATCGCATCTACAACCGCTTTGGGTTCATTTATTACGTGGATTAAATGCATATCCTCGGCGTCAATCATCTTTTCAGCCACCAGGGTGTGCCTGAACCAGTCCAGCATACCGCGCCAAAATGGTTCGTGCACTAAAATGATGGGCATTTTACGCGTCTTGCCGGTCTGCACCAGAGTGAGCGCCTCCATCAGTTCATCCAGCGTGCCGAACCCGCCGGGCAGCACCACATAAGCGCTGGCAAACTTGACAAACATTACCTTGCGTGCAAAGAAATGCTGGAATGTCTGGCTGATGTCCTGGTAGGCGTTACTACGTTGCTCATGCGGTAGCTGGATATTCAAACCGACGCTGGGGCTGCTACCGAAAAAAGCGCCCCTATTGGCGGCTTCCATAATGCCGGGCCCGCCGCCCGATATCACGCTGAAACCCGCATCAGACAGCTGGCGTGCGATCGCTTCGCCAAGTTTGTAATAGGGGTGGTCTTGCGTACAACGCGAGCTGCCGAATATGCTTACGGCAGGGCGGACCGCCCTCAGGCGTTCGGTCGCTTCCACAAATTCTGACATAATCGCCATTACGCGCCAGGATTCGCGGGCTGACCATGTTTTTTCAAGAAACTCCGGGGTTATGGATTGCTGCAATTTTTCTGGAAGGTCCATGTTAGAAATCCGTTTAGTGAATTTAAAGTTTAGCTGGTGCGGTGTGCCGAAATGAAAAGTGCGCCCGCAAATTCCGGCACCGAACCGCAGTCAAGCGGAAGTAAGACGCTGCTTTTGGTCGACGGTTCTTCGTACCTGTACCGCGCATTTCACGCAATGGAGCAGAAGGATTTGCGCAGCCGCCGGGGCGAGCCCACGGGCGCAATTCACGTCGTGCTCAATATGCTGCGCCGCCTGCGCAGAGAGTACAACGCCGATTATATCGCCTGCGTGTTTGACGCGAAAGGCAAAACCTTCCGCGAAGAACGTTATCCTCAATACAAAGCCAACCGGCCTGCGATGCCGGAGGATCTGGCAATTCAGATCGAACCATTACAGCAATGTATTCGTGCCCTGGGTTGGCCATTGCTTATCATTGAAGGCGTTGAGGCGGACGATGTCATCGGCACGCTGGTGACGCACGCCGCGCGCGAGGGCATCAACAGCATTGTTTCCACCGGTGACAAGGATCTTGCGCAATTAGTGAACCGTCAGGTTAGTCTGATAAACACTATGAACAATGAGAAATTGGACGAGCAAGGAGTGCTTGCCAAGTTTGGTGTTGAGCCTTCACGCATCTTGGATTATCTGACGCTGATTGGCGACAGCGTGGATAACGTGCCCGGCGTGGAAATGGTTGGGCCGAAAACCGCGGTGAAATGGCTGTCACAGTATCAAACGCTCGACAACCTGATGGCGCATGCAAGCGAAATTCCCGGCGTCGTCGGCGAGAATTTGCGCAAATCTCTCGACTGGCTGCCGCAGGCGCGACAGCTGCTTACCGTGAAATGCGACGTAACTTTGCCTGTAAGTCTCGATGATCTCACCCCGCGATCGCCTGACACTGAAAAGCTCACTATGTTGTTCGAGCGTTTCGATTTGAAAAAATGGCTCGAAGAGATCCGTGCGTCAAGAGCAAAAGCTCAGGGTTCAGGATTGGCAGCCGACGTTTCGGAGAGCATCGACTTTAGTATTGAACCTCGAGCACTGGGCACTCAACCCAGGACCTACGAAACTTTGCTTACCGCTGACCAGCTGAGCGCATGGCTGGAAAAAATTAACAGCGCGGCCCTGGTTTCAGTAGACACCGAAACCACGGGGCTCGATCCGCTGCAGAGCAAGCTGGTCGGCATCTCGTTCTCTGTGCAGGCGCATCATGCCGCTTATCTTCCCCTCGCACACCGCTATTCCGCGGCACCGCCTCAGCTCGATTTGCAGTGGGCTTTGCAGAAGCTCAAGCCCTGGCTGGAAGATGCCGGGAAATCCAAGCTTGGGCAGAACCTCAAGTATGACAAGCATATATTTGCCAATCACGGTGTCACACTGCGCGGTATCGAGCATGACACTTTACTGCAATCCTATGTTCTGGAAAGCCACCGACCGCATGACTTGGACACTCTGGCGCAGCGCCATCTCGGCGTCAAAACCGTCACTTATGATGAAGTGACCGGGAAAGGTCCGGGCCGCATCGGTTTTGAGCAGGTGGCTGTGGAGCAAGCAACCGATTACGCGGCGGAGGACGCGGACATCGCCCTGCAGCTGCATCAAAATCTTTATCCGCAGATTGCGGGCGAACCCAAACTAGAAGCAGTTTACCGGCAGGTCGAAATGCCGCTCATCGATGTGCTCTTCGACATGGAACGGTACGGCGTGCTGCTGGATGTAAAACGTTTGGAGGAGCAAAGCCGCGAATTGGGAAACAGGCTCGTCGAACTCGAAAACGAAATTTACCGGCTCGCAGAGCAACCGTTCAATATCAATTCGCCCAAGCAGATTCAGGAAATCCTGTTTGAGCGCCACAAGCTCCCGGTTGTGAAGAAAACACCCGGAGGCGCGCCTTCCACCGATGAAGACGTGTTGCAGGAGCTCGCGCTGGATTATCCTTTGGCCAAGCTGATCCTCGATTATCGCGGATTGGCGAAACTCAAATCCACCTACACGGACAAGTTACCGCGCATGGTGAACGCCGGGACAGGACGTGTGCACACCAATTACGCCCAGGCGATCGCGGTGACCGGCAGACTCGCCAGCAATGATCCGAATTTGCAAAACATACCGGTGCGCACCCAGGAAGGACGCAGGATCCGCGAGGCATTTATAGCAGCCCCCGGTCGTCAGATCGTCTCGGCAGATTATTCGCAGATTGAACTTCGCATCATGGCGCATATTTCACGCGATGCGAGCTTGCTTAAAGCCTTCGCCGAAGGCGAAGACATCCACCGTGCTACGGCAGCCGAGATATTCGGCATTGCGCCAAATGAAGTCGGGGCTGAACAGCGGCGTTATGCCAAGGTGATCAACTTCGGCCTGATTTACGGCATGTCGGCTTTTGGCTTGGCGAGCCAGCTGGGCATTGATCGGGGCGCGGCGCAGCTTTACATGGAACGCTATTTCGCCCGTTACCCGAAGGTTGCGGATTACATGCAACGCACCCGCGAACTTGCCAAACAACAAGGTTTCGTTGAAACCGTGCTTGGCAGAAGACTTTGGCTTCCCGACATTAATAGTTCCAACAATGCGCGTCGGCAGGGCGCCGAGCGCGCTGCAATCAACGCACCGATGCAGGGTACCGCCGCAGATCTTATCAAACTCGCCATGATCGCGGTCCACGAGTGGCTTAAGCACAAAAATCTCAAGGCCAGGCTGATCATGCAAGTGCACGATGAACTGGTACTCGAGGTACCTGATGATGAACTCGGGTTGCTGAGGATTGAGTTGCCCAATCTCATGTGCAGCGTTGCGAAATTGGAAGTGCCGTTGGTGGTACACGTCGGGACAGGACCGAACTGGGAGAAGGCGCATTGAAGCCCAGGTGACAACGTCGGCAAAAAAGCTCAGACTCATAGTCGCACAAGTCAGGCTGGTTAACCTGCCCAACCGTTGAACCGTGGAAAAGCTCAAACACAAACGTTTTTTGATATTACTCGCGCTGGCTGCAGTGCTGATTCTGCTGTTTGCACAAGGTCTGTCGCACGGGTCCCCTGCGCCCCGGGTAACATTTACATCGCTCCAAGGCAAAAAAATCGCGCTCGAGAGCCTGCACGGCAAGGTGGTGCTGGTAAATTTCTGGGCTACCGACTGCAGCGTGTGCATGCATGAGATGCCGCAGTTGATCAATACCTACCGCAAGTACAAGGCGCAGGGGTTCGAAACCGTCGCTGTTGCGATGAGCTACGACCCGCCCAACTATGTGCTTGACTACGCCGAAAAGAATTCGTTGCCCTTCAATGTTGCGCTGGATGTGCAGGGAACCATTGCGCGGGCATTCGGCGATGTGACGCTCACTCCAACTGTCTTTATCATCGACAAGCGCGGCAACATCGTCAAACGCATCGTCGGCGAGCCGGATTTCGCCCAGCTGGACCGGTTAATCGAGGACAAGCTTGCGGCGCGAGTGGGCGCTTAACAAAAATTCTTCAATCTGCGAAGTTCGGCTAAAGTACGTTCGCTAGGCCCGCGTCATGGGCTTGCTGATCGGCATGGTAGCTGGAGCGCACCAACGGGGCGCACGCGGCGTGCGTGAAGCCCATTTCCAGCGCGCAACTTTCGAACATCTTGAAAAGCTCCGGGTCCGCGTAGCGCATGACCGGAAGATGGTGGCTGCTCGGCTGCAGGTACTGGCCAAGCGTGAGCATTTCTACACCATGATTACGCAAATTGCGCATGACCTCCATGATTTCGTCGTCGGATTCACCCAATCCCAGCATCAAACCCGATTTGGTTGGAATGCCTGGAAAACGTGATTTAAAGTCGCTGAGCAGTTTAAGCGAATTCCAGTAGTCGGCGCCCGGCCGCACATGCTTGTAAAGCCGCGGCACGGTTTCCAGGTTGTGATTCAATACATCCGGCGGGCAAGTGCCTAATATATCCAGAGCTATAGTCAGTCTCCCGCGGAAATCGGGCACCAAGGCTTCAATGCGGGTCTGCGGCGATAATTCGCGCACACTGCGGATGCAATTTGCAAAATGGCGCGCGCCGCCGTCGCGCAAATCGTCCCGGTCCACGCTGGTGATTACTACGTAGCGCAGATTTAATGCAGCCACGGTTGTGGCGAGATTGATCGGTTCTTCAGAATCGGGAGCCAGCGGCTTACCGTGCGCCACATCGCAGAACGGACAGCGTCGTGTGCACAGATCCCCGAGAATCATGAACGTCGCAGTGCCTTTTCCGAAACATTCGCCGATATTGGGGCAGGAAGCTTCCTCGCAGACCGTGTGGAGATTGTGTTCGCGCAGCGTTCGCTTGATGTCGTAAAATCGGGCGCTGCTCGCAGACCTTACGCGAATCCATGCTGGCTTTTTAAGCCTCTCCTGCGGCACAATCTTGATTGGCATGCGCGCAAATTTAGCCGCTCCTTTCTGTTTGAAACCTGCGGATTCGGAGTTCATATTTTGCGCAAGCGGTAAGTGAGCATTTCGGACAGCCTCTTGGTTATGCAATCCAGCGAATCGTCAATCCCCAAGTCGCGCAGCTGAGTCACCCGCAATCCCGGATAGCCGCAGGGCTTGATCGTGCGAAACGGCCGCAAATCCATGTCGACGTTGAGCGCAAGACCGTGGTAGCAACAGCCTTTTCTTACACGCAATCCCAACGCGGCGACTTTTGCGCCGTTAACGTATACACCCGGAGCCCCGATTCGGGTTTCCGCATTTATTTGGTAAGCTTCAAGCAAATCGATCACCGATTCTTCCAAGCGCTTCACCAGCCCGCGCACGCCGATCCTCAAGCGCAGCAAATCGAGCAACACATAGGCGATGATCTGCCCGGGCCCGTGGTATGTGATCTGACCGCCGCGGTCGGTTTTAACTATGGGTACGGTGCCGTCTTGAGGTAGATTTTCCGGTTTTACGTTCAGTCCCAAGGTGTAAACCGGCAGGTGCTGCAGAAGCCAGACCTCGTCTTCGCTTTCGGCATTGCGCCGCTGAGTGAACACCTGCATCGCTCGCCAGATGTCGACGTAATCCGTAAGGCCCATATGCCTGACGCGCAATGACATGCAAGACGCCGCACGCGACCATTTCGCCGCACCGTACGCTGCTTCGTATTTATAGGCCTCAAGTCCCACGCCTTAAGCCTCGCTCAAAGAACCATCACCACCATCGGGTGATCACACAGCTCTCGGTAGAGCTCATCCAGTTGGTCTTGCGAATTGGCCTGAATAATGCAGGTGAGACTCAGATATTTGCCTTTTTTACTTGTTTTCATTTCCATGCTAGCAGGATCGAAGTCGGGAGCATGACGCATGACGATTTGCAGGATTGCCTGGGCAAATCCCGCTTCGCTCTTGCCCATGATCTTGATAGGGAAAGCACATGGGTATTCTACTGATGAAATCTCAATGCCCATTTACTCTCGCGGATTTATATGGGTTGCGCCTCGCTTTGCCGGATGACCGCCGCTTTATAAGCTTGATATAAGTCATACATGCGCCAGAACAGCTTCCCCGGTTTACCGTCACCAACCGGTCGCTTGTCCAGAGTCGTGATGGCCAACACTTCCTTTCCGGACGAGGTCATCCAGAGTTCTTGCGCCGTGCGAACTTCGGTTTCCGAAACTGCTCTCACCTCGTGGGGAATGGCATGGGCCCGCGCAAGTTCCAAGACTACATCATAGGTTATTCCAGGAAGGATTAAATTGCTTTTCGGCGGGGCGAGCAGCACGCCGTTTTTGACCACGAAAATATTGCTTGCGGCACCTTCGGTTAGAAAACCGTCGCGGAGCAGGACGGTCTCTGCGGCACCGCGGTCCACCGCCAACTGCCGCAGCAGTACGTTGGGCAATAACGAAATGGCCTTGATGTCGCACCGCAGCCACCGGTTATCCTGAGCAGAAATGGCGACTACCCCCGTTCTCAAGATTTCCGGAGAAGTGGCTTGCAGCGGCATGCTCATCATGAATACGGTGGGCTGCGCCTGTTTTGGGAAGGCGTGGTCGCGTTTCGCGGCTCCACGCGTTATATGCAAATAAATATGCTGATCTTCGCCCTCGTTCTGCGTAACAAGTTGCGCGAATAATCCCGCCCATTGAACATCCGGGTAGGGATTTTTGAGGAAGATGTTGTCCAGATTCGACTGCAAACGCCGGAGGTGCTCCTTGAGCCGGAATGGCTTTCTCGAGTAGCAGGGAATGACTTCATATACCCCGTCGCCAAAAATGAATCCGCGGTCGAGCACCGGGATACGTGCTTCGTCGAGAGGCATGAATCTGCCGTTTAAGTAAACCGTGTTCAACTGAAAAGCCGCTTTAGTTAAACAACAGCCGCAAGCTGTCCCACCCTCGAACCAGGATATTGGCAGGTTCCACGTTATCAAGTGCGACCAACGGATGTTGTGTTACGGGTTTGCCGTCTATCGTTAGTTTCACGACCCCGATCGTCTGTCCCGTGCTGATTGGCGCAATCAGCGGTTGCCGGCTTTCCATGGTCGCTTTCAAACTTTGCGATTGGCCTTTGGGCAGGCTTAAATAAACATCCTCCGGGAATCCAGCTTCGACCGTATTCTCAGCGCCCTTCCATACGGTGAAAGTGGTCACGGGTTGACCTTTTGTATAAAGGTGCAGCGTGTCGTAGAACTGGAACCCGTAATTAAGAAGCTTCTGGCTTTCCGTGGCCCGTAGATTGTCGGATGCAGTATCCAAGACCACCGCAATGAGGCGTCGTGATCCTCTTTTGGCGGTGGAGATAAGGCAATAACCCGCATTTTCTGTATAACCGGTTTTCAGTCCGTCCACATAGGGATCGGTCCAAAGAAGACGATTACGGTTGAATTGTTCGATATTGTTGTATTTATATTCCTTGATTGAATATAGCGAATAGTATTCTGGAAAATCGCGTATGACCGCCGCGGCCAGCAAAGATAGGTCATACGCGGTGGAATAATGCTGCGGATCGGGCAAGCCGGTGGAATTCATGAAGTGCGTGTTTTTCATTCCAAGACGCTGCGCCTCACTGTTCATCATTTGCGTAAATGCTTCTTCGCTTCCCGCAATACCTTCCGCAAGCGCTATACAGGCATCGTTGCCTGATTCCACGACCATACCGCGTATCAAATCTTCCACTTTTACCGGTTTGCCCGGTTCGATGAACATGCGCGAGCCTTCGGCGTGCCAGGCGTGGGTTGAAACCGCGAATTGCTGCTCGAGCGTGATTTGTTTCTGCTTGAGTGCCGCAAACGTCAGATAAGCCGTCATAAGCTTTGTAAGCGATGCCGGCTCGATCCTTGTGTTTATGTTCTGCCCGACCAATATTTGTTTGCTGTAATAATCAGTCAGCAGGTACGATTTTGCCGCAATTGAGGGCGGTTGCGGGACAGGCAATTGCTGGGCGAAAAGCGGGGATGGAAACAGAAGAAAAAGCAGTAACAGAGGTTTTGCCGTTCGCATCAGCGAAATTATACTATACGCGTCCTTTGCTGAGAAACAACCGAGCCATGCCAACAGCAATCACAGCAGCCGGGCCGGCACTGATGTCTTGATTTAACTTCACCGCTATTCGCGGCGAAGTCTGCAAAACTTCAACCCGGGAAATGGCGGCACGCGCGCCGAATAAACGCCATTTGTTGACGAAAGCGTCTGCAGCCGTCGCAAAGTAAGAGGTGCACTCTCAATCCCGCCCACTCTAGCAAATTCAGGCGGCGATCCAGGGATTGCGAAACCAGCATTGAAACTTCCTTACAGGTGAGCATTACGTTCCCTCGAATTTACCGCCGAACCAATTATGCTCCAAGCATAATTTCAAGCTCATGCGCGCGCGGTACAGCATAACCCAACAGTTGGTCGCAGTAATCTGCATGCCCTTACATATTTCCTCGGTACTTAATCCGAGGAACTCGCGCATCATAAATACCCGCGCGGTATGGGCCGGCATCAATTTCGTGCAAATCTCAAATATTTCCCAGAATCTTTTGTTCTCCAGATTTTTGAGTGGGTCGGCCCAAGCTTGCGGCCACGTCTGCCAATGGCCGTCGGGCTGGAAAAGCGTATCGAAGTCACCTGCCCCGCTATCCAACTCGGCTTCAAGGCTGACTTGTCCTGCCTCTTTCGCCTGTTTGCGGTACAGATCGAGAATTTTATGTTTGAGGATGCCTGTCAGCCATGTTTTTGCCGACGATTTGCCAGAGAATGTGGCCCGGTTTTCCAGCGCCGCGAGCAGTGTTTCCTGCACCGCGTCTTCTGCCGATGGGTTATCGCGTAATTGCAGCAGCGCATAACGCAGCAGATAAGGGCGGTATTCTTCAAGCAGCGCGAGCGAAAGCGCGCCCGATGTAGTCTCGTTTTTCGCCACGAGGAAAAGCGGCTCAGTTAAAAAGTTAAGTAAATTTAGACGCTTCCGGTCGCAAATACAAGGGGACGGGGCTCTTGAAAAGCACAGATGGAGACCTATATTAAAGCAAACGGCGCTTAACAGGCGCCGATTTGATTATCAACCAATATGGAGGTGGCAATTTATGGCAAACATCACGCGTTATGACCCGTTTGACGACGTGTTTGGCGATCTTTTGAAGGGTTTCTTCGTGCGGCCCGTGAGTTTTGAAGGTCAGTCGCAACCGGCGCTCAAGGTCGATGTGACTGAAGATGACAAGGCGTACAAGGTGAAGGCCGAACTCCCAGGTGTGAAGAAAGAGGACATTAACGTGTCAATCGATGGCAATCGAATCGCCATCAATGCTGAAGTGAGGAAGGAGCACGAGGAAAAGGACGGCCAGCGAGTGCTACGCAGCGAACGGTACTTTGGGAAATTCTCGCGCAGCTTTCAGCTTAATCAGGACGTAGATGAAAGCAAGGCTGAGGCCAAGTATACTGACGGCGTATTGCAACTGGTACTGCCGAAGAAAGCCGCGGTTTCCGCAAAAAGGCTCACCATTAGCTAACACGGATGTGCGTTGAAAAAAAGGCGGCCCAGTGCCGCCTTTTTTTTGCCTGCAAAGTGTAGAATAACGCTCTTCCCGTCCGCGCAGAATATCCATGCCTCTCAATTCAACCAATGTAAGGCAGAAGGCCAACGACCTCGCCGAAGCGCTGCCGTACATTCAGCGTTTCCACGGCAAGACAATTGTCATCAAGTTCGGTGGCAATGCCATGACCGACGAATTCCTCAAGCACGGCTTTGCCCGCGATGTAGTCCTGCTCAAGCTCGTCGGCATGAACCCGGTGGTGGTGCACGGCGGCGGGCCGCACATCAACGAACTCCTGAAGCGTGTCGGAAAAGAAAGTGAGTTTGTCCAGGGAATGCGGGTTACCGACCGCGAAACCATGGATGTCGTGGAAATGGTATTGGGTGGACAGGTCAACAAGCAGATCGTAAGCCTTATCAACCGGCATGGCGGCAGAGCAATAGGCCTGACTGGCAAGGACGGAGATTTTATTCGCGCAAGAAAATTGAAGTTGAGAAGCCGCGCGAACCATGAAGAATGGCTAGATATGGGGCATGTTGGCGAAGTGGTTGGAATTGATCCCCAAATAGTTACATTGCTCGATAGCCAGGATTTTATTCCCGTCGTCGCACCGATCGGTGTTGGCGACAACGGCGAATCCTACAATATCAACGCCGACTTGGTGGCCGGCAAAATCGCCGAGACGCTGAAAGCCGAAAAGCTGATTTTGCTTACCAATACACCCGGAGTGCTGGATAAGAAGGGAAACGTGCTAACCGGTTTAAACGCGGCCAAGGTGAAAAGTTTAATCGAGGACGGCACGATCTCGGGCGGCATGCTGCCCAAGGTGAACTGTGCACTCGAGGCGGTGCGTAACGGTGTGAAAACTTGCCATATTATAGACGGTCGTGTGGAGCACGCACTTCTTCTCGAAGTCCTTACCGACGAAGGCGTGGGTACGCTGATTCGTGCGGGTGCGCGATGAGCGCCGTAACTTTAGCGTGATATTGAGCTATGCCGGCCCGGCACGGTGAACGCAAATTACAGATTTTGCAGACGCTCGCGGAAATGCTGCAAAATCCGCGCGGGGAAAAAATAACCACGGCCGCTCTGGCCGGGAAGCTCGATGTTTCCGAAGCCGCTTTGTACCGCCATTTCGCCAGCAAGGCCCAGATGTTCGAGGGACTTATTGAATTCATCGAGGAATCGATCTTTGGCCTGATCAATAAAATCACCAGTGACGAAAAAAGCGGAGTGAAGCAACTGGAGGCGATGCTTTCCATGCTCCTGAGCTTTGCGAAGAGGAACCCGGGCATGACGCGGGTGCTGATTGGCGATGCGCTGGTGAACGAGGACGCTCGACTGCAGTTGCGCATCAATCAACTGCACGACCGCCTGGAAGCATCGATCAGACAGGCGCTGCGCTTCGCTTCTAACCAGAATGAGTTACCCGCCGACACGGATGCCGCGGCGCAGGCGAATCTGCTTATGTGCTATGTGACGGGACGCTGGCACCAGTATGCAAAAAGCGGGTTCAAGCGCGAACCGATGGAGCATTGGGCCGGCCAATGGCGGGAATTGATCAGAAGTTAAGCGATTTCCGCTTGCGTTCTTTCACTGCAAACGGAGCATTTCGGGTCTTTGGAGAGTTTGATAGCGCGCCATTCCATCAACAGCGCGTCAAGCACGAGTAAGCGGCCATTGAGTGTTTCCCCCGCGCCGGTCAATAGCTTGAGCGCTTCTGCCGCCTGGATTGTTCCAATGATGCCGGTTAACGGTGCGAATACACCCATTACCGCGCAGCGCGTTTCCTCGGGTTCGCCATTTTCGGGAAACAGGCAGTGGTAGCAAGGGCTCGCACTGTCACGTAAATCGAATACCGCGACTTGGCCGTCGAAGCGCACGCCGGCCCCGGAAACCAAGGGCTTGCGGTGCCAAACACAAGCACGGTTAACGGCGTGCCTTGTTGCAAAATTGTCGCTCGCATCGAGTACCACGTCGGCAGTTTTTACTAGATCCATCACATCGTCGCTGGAAACGCGTTTTGGAACCTCGATTACGGTCACTTCAGGGTTAATTAGCGCCATGGTTTTGTGCGCGGATTGGGTTTTCAATGTCCCCACGGCAGAGCTGTAATGCACGATTTGCCGTTGTAGGTTGGTGAGGTCTACGGTTTCACCGTCGCAGACGGTGATTTTACCCAAGCCGCTTGCGGCAAGGTAAAGCGCAATTGGCGAGCCAAGACCCCCCGCGCCGATAAGCAGGGCGTGTGAATTGAGGAGTTTTTCCTGTCCTTCAATACCGATCTGCGGCAAAAGGATGTGCCGGCTGTAGCGAATTAGCTGATTGTCGTCCACGGAAAAACGCCGGCCACCCGTGCAGGCTTATTTTTGCCCTTCCAGGATTTGCAGGCCCTTGAGCAAGTTGACCGCCTGGTTCAATTGGTAATCGCTTTTTCCGCCGAACTCCGGAAGCCCAGCTTGTCCCCCATCCCCGCTCTTGGGCTTAGGGATGGTTTGGGATGGCACCGCTTTTGAGGTCGGGCTCTCGTTGCCCGACGGCTTGTCATTGGAGAGATGGTGTTCCAAATCCGCTTCCCGCAACTGCGGACCTTCGTCAATGCCGCTCACCGTTGCTTCTTGCACTACAATGTCGGGAGTGATGCCCTTGGCTTGAATTGATCGGCCCTTTGGCGTGTAGTAGCGCGCGGTGGTCAGCTTGATGGCCGTGTTATTTCCCAGCGGCAAGATGGTCTGCACTGAACCTTTGCCGAAGCTTTGAGTGCCCATGATGACTGCGCGTTTGTGGTCCTGCAGTGCGCCAGCCACGATTTCCGAAGCCGAAGCCGTGCCGTTGTTGACCAGCACCACCATTGGCACGGTCTTTATCGCGGATGGAAGACTTTTTAAATAATCGTCCTTGAAATCGCCGTGCAGGTAGTTTTCCGGACTCGCGCTAAACCTCATCTTTGAATCCTCGGTGCGGCCATCGGTGTAAACAATAAGTGAATTCGGTTCCAGAAAAGCCGAAGACACCGCGACTGCGCTGTTCAACAAACCACCGGGATCATTGCGTAGATCCAGGACCAGGCCCTTCAGCGGTCCGGGTTTGTATAGATTGTCGATGGCTTTTGCCAGCGATTCACCGGTGTGTTCCTGGAACTGAGTGATTCGGATGTAGCCATAGCCCGGCTCAACCATCTTGGATTTGACACTTTGTACCTTGATGATCGCGCGGGTAAGAGTGATAACCAAGGGCTTAGGTTCGCCCTTGCGTACAATAGTCAGCGTGATCTGTGTATTGGGCTTGCCACGCATGCGCTTGACCGCGTCATTGAGGGTCATGCCCTTTACCGCGGTATCGTCAAGTTTGATGATGAGGTCGCCGCTTTTAATTCCTGCGTTAAAAGCCGGTGTGTCTTCAATCGGCGAGATCACTTTGACAAACCCGTCTTCCATGCCAACTTCAATACCCAAGCCACCGAACTCACCCTGGGTGCCCACCTGCAACTCCTTGAATGCTTCGGCATCGAGGTACGCTGAATGAGGATCCAGCCCGGTCAGCATGCCGTTGATTGCGTCGGTGAGAAGCGTCTTGTCGTCTACAGGTTCGACATAGTCGTTCTTGATACGCCCGAATACCTCGGTGAAGGTGCGCAACTCCTCAACGGGCAAAGGCGCGCTGGCCTCCTTTTGCGCTACGGCTGAATAGTTTAGGCTCAGCACCACGCCGAGTACCGCGCCCAGCGCAATCAGCCCAATTTGCCCTAATTTGTTGCCCATCAAAATTCTCCTTTACGTCTGCAAAGATTGTCCGGGCGACTACTTTACTGTGACCCAGGTTAAAGGGTCAAACGGTTTGCCCTGGTGACGCATTTCAAAGTATAAACCGGATTCGGCATTGCCGCCGCTGTTTCCTACCGCGGCGATGGTGTCCCCGGCGTGGACGTAATCACCGACCTGTTTGTAAAGCGTTTCGTTGTTGCCGTACAGGCTCATGTAACCCGCCCCGTGGTCTACAATGATCAGGTTGCCGAACCCGCGCAGCCAGTCGGCGTACACCACTTGCCCGGCCGCGATGGCTTTAACATCCTGCCCGCTTGGCGAGAGTATGAACAGCCCTTTCCAAGTTAAGCCACTATCTGCACGTGGACTGCCAAAACGGTTTATGAGTTCCCCTTTGATCGGCAAATTCAGTCTGCCTTTGAGTTGTTGGAACGGGTTGGCATCGAGCGAGGAATCGGGAAGCTGGTTGTTGCTGAGTCTGGGCGGCGGTTTTTTCTCGTAGAGGATTTTCGCGAGTTTTTCCACCAGCCGCGTGAGGCGGCGTTCATTGTTCTGCAAGGTTCCAATCTCGCGGCGTTGTTGGGAAATTTGCTTGGAAATGCTGGCAAGCACTTGTTGGTGTGTGTGCTTTTCTCTTTCCAGAACACGTTTCTCGCCAGCCTGCTCGAGCTGGATTTCCTTGAGTTCGTCACCTTTTTTTCGCGCTTCGGACGTGAGCGTGTCGAGTTCATTAAGATTGTCGCGAAGTTTTGTGATGAAATCGGTCCGCGCCCGTGAGATGTAGCTGTAATAATAAAGTTGGCGCGCGATTTGATTGGGATCTTGGCCGTTTAAAATTAACACCAAATAATCAGGCTGTTGCCCGAGGTAAAGCTGATACAATAATTTCTCAAGCAATGCTTGCTGATTACGGATGCCGGTTTGGGCCCGCGCGCTTTGCGCCTGCAGGCTGGTAAGCTGGGTGTTGACGTCGCGTTGCTTGCGGCTCAGTTCGTAGAGCTTGCGATTCGCATCTGAAATAGCACGTTCTGATTCTTGCAGCGCATCGGCTGCCTCTGATTTTGACTCTTCAGATTCGGCGAGTTCTTTTTGCAGCCCTTCTATGCGGCTGCGCAATTGTTTGAGCTCTTCTTTGGGTGCTGCGTGGATGATTCCGACGAGGGCAAAATATAGGACGGCCAAGCCTGCACAAATCAAGAGTCGATGTTCACGCGCGCGGTGGGTAGCCTTGTTCAATTGGCGGGGATGTTCAGAAAGTCTGAATTTTGGGGCTTGCTGGAAGGAAAGCACCGTAGCGCCTAAGCTGCAAATTTATGCTCCGGTTTTTCCCTGATTGGCGACCGCGTGCATGGCTTCGCTTACCGTTTTCTCGTCTCCTAAATAAAAATGCGCGAACGGCTGCAGATTGTCGTCGAGTTCGTACACCAGCGGGATGCCGGTGGGGATGTTGAGTTCCACAATCTCGTGATCGTCGATATGGTCGAGATGTTTGACCAGCGCCCTGAGAGAATTACCATGTGCCGAGATGATCACGTTTTGGCCGGACAATATCGCAGGGGCAATCGTGTCGTTCCAGTAAGGCAGAAACCGGTCGACTGTATCTTTCAGACATTCGGTCAAAGGAAGGTTTTTTCCCGGAATACCACGATACCTCGGGTCATTTCTCGGATTGCGGTTGTCGGCCTGTTCAAGCGCCGGCGGGCGTACGTCATAACTTCTGCGCCAAAGCAGCACCTGACGCTCCCCGAACTTTGCTGCGGTCTCCGCTTTGTTTAGTCCCTGCAAGGCGCCGTAATGGCGCTCATTGAGTCTCCACGAAAGGTTTACGGGTATCCACATCAGCTCCATGTCCTCAAGCACGATCCATAATGTCTTGATGGCCCGCTTGAGTAACGACGTGTAAGCGACATCGAAAACAAAACCTTTTTGCTTGAGTAGCAGCGCGGCCGTCTTCGCTTCATGCACTCCTTTGTCCGACAACGGAACGTCGGTCCAGCCGGTAAAACGGTTTTCCTTGTTCCAGGTGCTCTCGCCATGGCGCAACAGGACCAATCTTTTCATAAAGAAACAAACTTGTCAGAAATTGAAAATGCGGTATTATTTTATTACATTTCTTAGGCAACTTCTCTTGACGATAAAACACCCCGTTGCACTCCTCAAATTTCCGCATATCAACACAAGCGTGACCGAATGAATGCCGGGTTGAAGTGGGTGGCGCCGTTTCCACCCGTATCCTCAGACCGGTGGCGGACGACCTCAAGTGGCAATTCTGACAATAGATGCTTCGCGGCCCGGAACTTGATTTGCGCGCAACCGTATCGCGCTGGCCTTCTCCCCGCCTGGGCAGAATTCAAGACGAATTTGGCCCTAGCGCTCTCGTTGATTTATAGCGACCGCTTTATGAGCTCGAATAGAAAAGCATGGCGATGAATTTTGTTTAGCTGAGCATAAAAGCTTATTAATCCGCATTTTTACTGGTATTCCACATTCAAGTGCAGCCAGCGATAACGTAGTTTATGCGTACTATGTTTGATTACCCGGGCCAACGGCGAATTTTATATACCGACTTTCACAGCTCGGCACCCCGCAAACCTTGAGCCTCTGCTAAAATTGTCTGACCAGAAAATCAAGGCGAAAGACATTGGAGTTTGTACAAAATAATATTTGGTTGATTCTACTCGCAGTGGTGAGCGGGGCGATGCTGGTTTGGCCGATAATTTCCGGCCGCGTCTACGGTGGAAGCGAGATAGACACGCTGGAAGCGGTACAGTTGATTAATCGCCGTGATGCGGTGGTGCTGGATGTGGGGGAGGGCACTGAGTTTGCGGCAGGGCACATTCCGAATGCGAAGCATATCCCCTTGGCGCGGTTAAATCAGAGCGTGCGTGAACTTGAAAGGTACAAAGCGCGCCCGGTTTTAGTGAGTTGCCAAAATAGCACCGTGGCTGCAAAAGCCTGCGCACTTCTCCGTAAAAATGGTTTCAATGAGGTATTCAGGCTGAAAGGTGGAATCTCATCATGGGAACAAGCGAGCTTGCCGGTGGAAAAAGGCTCGTGAGATGTCTACAGTGCGCATGTATGCAACGGGAATATGTCCGTTTTGTATGATGGCGGAACGTCTATTGCGCGCCAAAGGAGTTATACAGATAACCAAGATTCGCGTTGATCTCGACCCGGAAAAGCGTATCGAGATGGTGCAAAAGACCGGCCGCCGCACCGTGCCTCAGATTTACATCAATGACCGTCACGTTGGCGGATACGAAGAGCTCGCAGCACTGGAACACTCCGGCAAGCTTGGCGAAATGCTGTGCGGCGGCGGCAATACTTAATTTTTGAAAACAGGCACACGCAATGAGCGAAAAACAGCAGGCGGTATTTTCGATTGAAAAGCTTTACGTAAAGGATTTATCTCTAGAGATTCCCAACGCACCGCGCATTTTCCTGGAACGCGAAGCACCTCAGGTGGATGTGCAGATCCATACTGAGGGCAACCCGATTGATGAAGGGGTTTTCGAGGTCGTCGTGACCGTCACTATTACCGCCAAGCTCAAGGACAAGACCCTGTTTTTGGTGGAGGCGGCCCAAGCCGGAATTTTTAACATCCGAAACGTGGCAAAAGAGGAAATTGAACCAATTCTGGGAGTCGCTTGCCCGAATATTCTTTTTCCATTTGCCCGCGAGGTAATTTCTGATGTTGTCAGCCGCGCCGGCTTTCCGCCGGTGATCCTTAACCCGGTGAATTTCGAAGCCCTGTATCAGCATCGCCAGCAGCAGCCTCAGGTGAACGCGCCAACTACTCATTGAACTTTTCAGTCATGCGTTACTGCTTAATTGTTGTTTTAATGTGTTTGGCTGTTCCGCCGCTTTGGGCGACGGAATTCCGCACTGTTGACGAAGACGCGGTAGTGCTATACGACGCGCCGTCGCTTAAAGCTCAAAAGCTTTACGTGCTCGGCCGTAATTACCCGGTGGAAGTTGTGGTGGTGCTGGAGAACTGGATCAAGGTGCGCGATGCCAGCGGAGATCTTGCTTGGGTGGAAAAACAATCTCTAAGCGATAAGCGTAGCGTGATGGTTAATGTGCCCCTCGCCGACATACGTCAGGCTCCAAATGACAATGCTCCCGTGGTGTTTCAGGCAGAGCAGTCGGTGTTGCTGGAATTTGTGGAATCGTCAGATCCGGGTTGGATCAAGGTGCGGCATCGCGATGGACAAACCGGTTATATACGCACCAATCAAGTGTGGGGCGTATGAGGCTCGCGGTTCTCGGCGCGGGCGCATGGGGCACTGCGCTTGCCATCACCTTTTCTTCGCGCTACGACGTCGGCCTCTGGGAACACGATATTGCGCATTTTACCCACCTCCGAACGCATCGTAGTTCACGCTTCTTGCCGGGTTTTTCCCTGCCGGAAACAATACAATTTCATTCGGCCATCACTGACGCGCTGGCGCGCGCCGAATTGGCGCTGATCGCAGTGCCGATGCAGGGCTTGCGGCAGACTATGCGGGCGATGACGTCCAGCCGCGTGCCGGGAATTTTGGCCTGCAAAGGTTTCGAACCCGGCGGCCAATGTTTGCCGAATCAAGTCGCAGCGGAGGAACTTGCAAAAGGAACCCGCTACGCAATTCTATCGGGACCCAGCTTCGCTCAGGAAGTGGCGCAAGGCCTGCCCGCTGCGCTTACCCTTGCTTCTTCCGACAAGACCTTTGCGCAAAGTACAGCAAAGGAATTGCACAGCCAGAAACTGCGTATTTACTCAAGCAACGACGTGATTGGCGTGGCGGTAGGTGGCGCGGTGAAAAATGTAATGGCGATTGCGGCTGGCATTGCCGATGGCATGGGCTTAGGCCACAACGCGAGGGCTGCGCTAATCACCAGGGGATTGGCGGAAATTACGAGGTTGGGCATGAAAATGGGCGGCAGGCCGGAAACGTTCATGGGTTTGGCCGGTGCAGGCGATCTGATTCTCACTTGCACTGGCGATCTTTCGCGCAATCGACAAGTCGGGTTGATGCTGGCCGCCGGGCAACCGCTGTCACAGATACTCGGGAAGCTTGGCCATGTCGCGGAAGGCGTGACTACGGCGCGTGAGGTACAACAGCTCGCAAGTGAACTGAAAGTAGATTTGCCCATCACACGCGCGGTGCACCGTGTGCTGTATGAGGACGTTCCTGCAAAAGTGGCGCTGCAGGAGCTGTTGGACCGTGATCCTAAAGCTGAAAGCTACTGACCTCCTTTAAAACCTGCCTGCCGCCACGCTTCGTAAATCACCACCGCCGCCGCATTCGCCAGATTCAGGCTGCGGCTTTGCGCTAGCATTGGCAACCGGATTCGGTTCGGCTCGGCAAAGCTTTCCAGAAGGTTTTGCGGCAATCCTCGTGTCTCCGGGCCGAAAACGAATACGTCGCCGGGACAAAATGTGACTTGATCGTAGCGTCGCTTGCCACGGGTAGTGACGGCAAACCGACGGCGCCCGGACAAGGATTCTTTACAGCTGTCCCAGCTTTCATGCAACGTAACACGCGCGAATTCATGGTAATCAAGACCTGCGCGACGCAACTGGCGGTCGTTCAGTTTGAAGCCCAACGGCTTGATCAGATGCAGCGACACGCCGGTATTTGCGCAAAGGCGCACGATGCTTCCGGTATTCGGAGGAATCTCGGGCTGATACAGGACTAGATCGAACATACGCCTCGTATCATATAAGAAAAAAATATATTGAGCCGTTCGGGGTCGCCCAGCACGCTTGCTACAAAAGCGCTTTTATCTATTTATAAAATTATTTTATGGCAAAGCCTGGAAGAAACCGCAGACGCGAAATCGAGTCGGCCTTCTAACCAGCCAAGCAGAACCGGGTTAAAATTGCGCTTGAGCAGCAAATGCAAAGCACGAACCCTGAGGTAGATTTACTTGGCGATTCCATTGCGGGCGAAGAGCAGAGAACGGAAGGCGTGGCCAAGCAGCTCAACACCACTTACGTCAAATATTTCTATGCCAACGCTAACCTCCGGTGCAAACTGCTCGGAGTCGAAGTGCGCCGATCAGGCCAAAATCCGATTTGAATTTCGGATGGCTCCAAACCTAATCCTGCGCCCGTACGGCACTCTGTTCCTTACCTCGAAAATAGGTCAGCTCGGGGACACGGCCGTGTGCGTTCGGTCTGGAAAGAACGAATATTGGCGACGTGGTTGAAATTTCGAAGAAACGCTCTCGTTCGCGACGCGCAACGCGAAAGGCAGGTTCGCATTTCGGTACCACTATTGCGGCAGACATGGCGTCGCGAAGGAGTCGGGCATCCTCACACGATGTCGAGGCTCAGGCCGGTATGGGTGTGGTACATGGGCCTAGGATTTCATTGCAGGCGGTGCAACAATTAGCCGGGGCGCGTATGCTTTTCAACAAGTGATAACAGCCGGCGGGATTACTCGCGAATTGCAGGCGTTTGTCGAACAGCAGTTGAAGCAAATAGCGATCGCCAAAAAGTAGCTGCCTAAGGCGGCAGAGTACGAGCCACGACCCAAGCACTGATTTCAATCGCTCCCTTTTTGCGCGCCGCCTTGGCAAGCTCGTTGAGCGTCGCGCCTGTAGTCATCACGTCATCAAGCAGCGCGATTTTTTTTTCGCGAAGTTCTGCAGTAAACAGAAAGGCGCCGCGCACGTTTTTGGCGCGGTCTTTCCAAGGCAGGCCCGCTTGCGGCGGGTTGTCGAGAACCCTGCGGCACGCATCAGTCAATAGACGCACGCCCAACTTCTTTGAAATAACTCTCGCGATCTCGAGCGCTTGATTAAAGCCGCGCTCGCGCAGCCTTGCAGTAGAGAGCGGCACGGGGATCAGGTAATCAGGCCGGTCGTCTAAATTGCGCAGCAACTCCACAGCGAGAACCGGAGCAAGCGCCAGATTTCCCTGATACTTGAGCGACTGTACCAAAGCGTCAACCGGAAAACTGTAAATAAAAGCGGCGCGTGTACATTGAAATGCCGGAGGGTCGCTCATACAGCTGCCGCACAGATCTCCAACAGGTATTGGCAGCGCACATATCCTGCAACGCGGCTGGCGCAGGTGCGGCAGGTGTTCGTGGCAGCCCGTGCATAAGCTTTGGGTACGGACTGCGGCGCCGCAAAGCACGCATTCGTTTTGCAGGATGCGGTGCGCGAACGCCAGGCAGTTGTTTAAAATATTCATTGCCGAAATTGACAACTCAATAGAAATACTTGATGATGCATGCAATTTTAAGCGTTACCCCATCGTATTCTATGTTGACATAATCGAAACATGACCCCGTCCGCACTCGATCAGAAAAAGCGTGGCAATCCGCCGCGAGCGAACAGCACGGCAGAGGTTGAAGCCTTATTCGCACTGCCGTTCAACGATCTAATTTTCCGTGCGCAACAAATACATCGTCAATACTTCGATGCCAATGCGGTGCAGTTGTCGACGTTGCTTTCGATCAAAACTGGAGGCTGTCCCGAGGATTGCGCCTATTGTCCGCAAGCGGCACGTTATCACACTGGTGTAGAAAACCACGAAATGCTGCCGCTGAGCGCGGTGATTTCTGCGGCGAACGCCGCAAAGAAAGAGGGAGCGACGCGGTTTTGCATGGGGGCTGCATGGCGTGGTCCAAAGCAGAAAGAACTGGATCAAGTAGTCGAAATGATTAGGGTGGTGCGGCACATGGGACTGGAAACCTGTGCAACCTTGGGGCTGCTTAAGGAGGGCCAAGCGGAACAGTTGCACGAGGCCGGACTAAATTATTATAACCACAACCTCGATACTTCAGCAGACTATTACGGAGAAATCATCACCACACGCAACTACCAGGATCGGCTGGAGACGCTGCAACGGGTTCGTGGCGCCGGCATCAAGGTGTGTTGCGGCGGCATCGTAGGTATGGGCGAGACACGTCGCCAACGTGCCACGATGATTGCGCAACTTTCCAACCTTGATCCTTATCCTGAAAGCGTACCGATCAATAACCTGGTACAGGTCGAAGGCACGCCCCTCTTTGGAACCGAGAAGCTGGACGCACTGGAGTTTGTGCGTACCATTGCCGTTACGCGCATCATCATGCCCAAGGCCATGGTGCGGCTTTCTGCCGGACGCGAATCCATGACTGAGGAACTTCAATCATTATGTTTTCTCGCGGGCGCAAATTCCATTTTTTACGGCGACAAGCTGCTGACTACCGGCAACCCAAAAGCGGCGCAGGATAAAGCATTGTTGCTTAAGCTCGGCATGCGCCCGATGTAATTTTTCTTCAATAAACCGAGGACAAGCCTGGGACAGGCTTGTCATTGGTACAGATGCTTTTTACCCACCTGCGCGATCAGCTTCAACGCCTCGAAAGTGAAGGTCTACTACGCGTCCGCAAGATGATGGCAGGGCCTCACGACTCTCACGTAAAACTTGACGGGCGCGACTTCGTTTCATTCTGCAGCAATGATTACCTTGGGCTCGCTTCGCATCCGGCGCTGGTCGCGGCTGTACGCGAAGGCGCAGAATTATACGGAGTCGGCGCCGGAGCCTCGCACTTGGTAAGCGGACACAATATCGCGCATCACTCGGTCGAGGAAAAACTCGCAAAATTTGTCGGACAGCCTCAAGCGTTGTTATTTTCCACCGGTTATATGGCGAACCTCGGGGTGGTGACCGTACTTAGCGGCCGCGACGGTGTACTGTTTGGCGACCGGCTGAACCACGCGTCGCTTAATGACGCGGCGCTGCTTTCAAGAGCGAAACTTCGGCGATATCCGCACCTTGATATTCAAGCGCTGGCAAAGCTGCTCGCTGCGTCGCCTAACAACCGCAAGCTTGTGTTGAGTGATGCAGTGTTCAGCATGGACGGTGACATTGCGCCTGTGCCGGAACTCCTTGCCTTGTGCGAGCGGCATAATGCTTGGCTTTTACTAGACGACGCGCACGGCTTTGGCGTGCTGGGCGCGCAGGGCCGGGGCGTACTCTCGCATTGCAACGTGAGTTCGCCGCGCATCATTTACATGGCGACCCTGGGCAAAGCCGCCGGCGTATTTGGCGCGTTCGTTGCCGGCGAAAAAGAAATCGTCGAAACACTGATGCAGCGCTCCCGCAGCTACATTTACACAACTGCGACACCACCGCTTCTTGCGCATGCCTTGCTCAAAAGCCTGGATTTGATTTGCGCTGAAGATCTACGCAGAACACATCTTGCGAATTTGATTGCGCGCTTCAATAATTGCCTGCGCCTCGAGCGTTGGCGACTGCTGCCCTCGCAAACCCCGATCCAGCCTTTAATTATCGGCGAGAACCGCATGGCGCTAAAGGTGGGCGCGGCGCTGGCGGAAATGGGAATTCTGGTTCCTGCGATTAGACCGCCCAGCGTGCCGCCGGGCACAGCGCGACTGAGGATTTCGCTGTCCGCCACCCACACGGCAGAAGACGTAGAGCGGCTTGCAAACGCTTTGCATGAATTGGAAAGAACAGTTTAACGGTGGCGCTCGCGGCGTAAATTTTTATGGTCGTAGCTATCGTGTCTTTAAGAATTTTCTGGAATTCCTCTGCGCTCTGTGCTGAACGGGTTTTGAATTGTCATTGCATATCGAAACCATAGGCAACGGACGGGATCTGGTGCTTCTCCACGGCTGGGGCACGCACAGTGGCGTGTGGGACGGAGTGCGCGCGGACTTGGCGAACCGTTTCCGCGTTCATCTCGTAGATCTGCCCGGCTACCGCCACAGTCCGGCCTGTTCGCCATATACGCTTGAAAAAATTGCTCAAGGCCTGGCAATAGCGATACCTACATCCGTTTGTGTTTGCGGCTGGTCACTGGGTGCGCAGGTAGCGCTACGTTGGGCCCACGATTTTCCCGGACAGGTGACGCGCCTGGTGCTGGTTGCAGCGACACCGCGGTTTGTGCGCGATAACAGCTGGCCGAGTGGAATTGAAGGGTCGGTATTGCAGGATTTCGCCGCAGATTTACGGCGCGATGCGCAACGCTCGCTCAGACGCTTTGCATCACTGCAATTGCGCGGGGCGAAGAACGCGCGCAGGCAATGTGCTTGGCTCTGCGAACGCATATTCGAAGGCGCTAACCTCCAGGCATTGCAAGCGGGCCTGCAAATGCTATTGGATACCGATTTGCGCCGAGAAATCCGCGAAATAAGTCAACCGACATTACTGGTGCACGGGCAGAAAGACCGGCTGGTGTCCGAAATCTCTGCATACCGGTTGGCGCACCTTCTCGTTCGGGCGCGATTGGAAATGTTCGAGGACTGCGCCCATGTGCCGTTCCTGGACCAGGGCACCAGATTTGTGAAAGTGGTTTCAGAATTTATCAATGAATGATGAAGATCCATTCGCGATAGACAAGCGCCTTGCGCGGCTTGCTTTCGAGCGCGCGGCTGCGACTTACGATGAAGCCGCAGTATTGCAGCGCGAAGTGGGCGCTCGTATGCTCGGCCGCCTAGACTACATCAAATATCTTCCGCGATCGATACTCGATGCCGGCAGCGGCACCGGAGAGGGCACCCGCGCACTCCTGCAACGCTTTCCCAAGGCAAGCGTGCTGGCGCTGGATATCGCGCGTGGCATGCTGCAGCGCTCGCAAAAGCACCTGCCGAGGCGCTGGCTGCCATTTTTCTTCCGAACCATCGCTCACGTTTGCGCAGACATTGAACGCCTGCCGGTTAAAAGCTCAAGCATAGACATGGTGTGGTGCAACCTGACGCTACAATGGCTAAATGATCCACACCGAGTATTTGTCGAAATGCATCGCGCATTGCGGCCCGAAGGTTTGTTCATGTTCAGTACGTTTGGCCCGGATACGCTGAAAGAATTGCGCGAGGCGTATACGGGGATAGATCGTTACAGCCATGTGCATCGCTTCGCAGACATGCATGATCTCGGCGACATGCTGGTTGCTGCGCGGTTTGTCAACCCAGTCATGGAAATGGAACGGATTAGCATGACTTATTCCGACCTCACTTCGCTGATGCGTGACCTAAAGAGCATTGGCGCGCATAACGTGTCCCGCGGCAGGCGCCGCGGATTAACCGGAAAAACGCAGTTTCAGGCTGTCGCTCGCAATTACGAGCAGTTTCGTCGTGAAGGGCGGCTACCGGCGACTTTTGAAGTGGTGTACGGACACGCCTGGAAACCCGAATCCCCGCGTATGGATGATGGAAAAAAAGTTATCCGGCTGGAAGCCAAGAGTTCATGAGGCGCGGTTTTTTTGTAACTGGCAGCGATACCTCTGTCGGCAAAACAATACTTGCGTGCACATTGCTGCACGCTATTGCGTCACGCGGATTTAGCGTGGTGGGAATGAAACCAGTGGCCACAGGCTGCGAGGCAAGCCTTGAAGGTCCGCGTAACCATGATGTAGAACAGCTGATTGCGGCGAGCACAATCAAGGCGCCGCGGCATATTGTGAATCCGTACGCGCTCAATTCGCCAATTGCGCCACATATCGCCGCGCGACAGGCCGGGATTGAAATCAAGACGGAGTTAATTAAAGAGGCGTTCGAGCAGTTGAAAAAAATGGCCGATGTGGTCGTGGTTGAAGGAGTGGGTGGTTTCAAAGTGCCGCTTAATAATCGGCAGGACACGGCCGATCTTGCCAGCTTGCTCGATCTGCCGGTCATTCTGGTGGTGGGTATGCGGTTGGGGTGTCTCAACCACGCGTTGCTGACGTCAGCCGCAATTCACTCTCGCGGCCTGAAACTCGCGGGTTGGGTCGCAAACTGCATTGATCCGCACATGGCCGCGCTGCGAGAGAATTTATTCGCGCTTGAGGAACGGATTAACCGACCTCCACTGAGTGTGTTCGCGTTTCAGCCCGATCCGCGGCCGGAAAAACTGGCGCGTGAGCTCGCTGTACAATCCTTGATCTGAATTCAAACACCGGACGCAGACGCAGTGCTTATTCTTGCCTTGCTGTTATCCGTATGCTAATTTACGCGCTTGGCGAAAAACGGGCCGAGCGGGTCGGGAGCCACAAGCATGCAGTTTGCAGATGTGGATGATGCGGGGGCTTACACGCTTACCGCAAAACGCAACAACTCGCTTAGCACGTCGGGCCGGTATCTGGTTTTTGGTTTTATTTTTGTCGTTTCATTCGGCATTTCCACGGCGTTTGCGGCTTTTGGAGCGTGGCTGGTTTTGCCATTCGCCGGCCTCGAAATGCTGGTTTTGTTTCTGGCTTTCTACTTTATCGGGCGTCGGTCGGACGATTATGAGCGTCTCACCTTGAACGGCGACCGACTCGTGCTCGAGCGCATGGAACACGGAAGGCTCGGGCACTTCGAGTTCAACCGATACTGGGCACAGGTGGTGTGCGACACCGAAGGAAGTCGCTTGGCGCTGCGTTCGCACGGCCGAGAGGTGGAATTCGGGCTTTACCTGACGGAAGAAGAACGTGTAAAGCTCGCGCGGCAGCTTAAAGATAGAATCCGGCAGCGCTAATGGCTTCGATCAATTTGATGCGGCGTCGGATTCTTAGGGCAAAAAAAGCTAAACTTCGTGCTTTCCTGGGGTGAATATGGCAAAAAAGTTACTACTGTGCTGGATCGGGCTGTTGCTTCCAATGTTCTATGCCGGAGCGGCGCAAAGCGCCTATGAATTAAACCTGCAACAACCTGAAACGCCCATCGCCCAGCAAATTTACGATTTGCACACCCTGATTCTTTGGGTGTGCGTGGTCATATTCTGCGGGGTGTTTGGCGTGATGTTTTATGCGATATTCAAGCACCGTAAATCGCTTGGCCATGAAGCCAGCCAGTTCCACGAAAATACTACCGTCGAGATCATCTGGACCATTATTCCTTTCTTCATTTTGGTAGCTATAGCGTATCCCGCCACGAAAACCGTTCTGGCGATGAAAAATACTTCCAATCCGGATATAAGCATTAAAGTCACCGGCTATCAATGGAAATGGAAGTATGATTACTTGCAAGACGGCATCAGTTTCTACAGTACGCTTTCCACGCCGGAGGACCAGATTTACGGCCGGGCGCCCAGGGACGAACATTATCTGTTGGAAGTGGACAATCCGCTGGTGGTCCCGATTGACAAAAGAATTCGCGTGCTTATCACGGCTGATGACGTGATTCATTCTTGGTGGGTACCCGCCTTCGGAGTGAAGCAGGACGCGATCGTCGGTTTTATCCGTGACGCTTGGTTCGAAGTTGAGAAACCCGGAATTTACCGCGGCCAATGTGCGGAATTGTGCGGCAAGAACCACGGCTTCATGCCTATCGTAGTGGTAGCGAAGGAACAAAAAGATTATGAGACTTGGCTCGCCGAGCAAAAGCAGGCACAGGCGGCAACGACGGTCAATATCAACAAGACTTTCACCTTGGATGAGTTGAAAGCTCAGGGGGAAAAGGTTTTTAATACAACCTGCGCTGTCTGTCATCAGGTCAACGGCAAGGGTATTCCCGGCACCTTCCCAGCCCTGGACGGCTCAAAAATCGTCAACGGCCCCAAAGCAGATCATTTGAATATTGTGATGAACGGAAAACCGGGCACGGCGATGGTTGCGTTCAGCAAGCAGCTTTCGGACCTTGAGCTTGCTTCGGTAATCACCTATGAGCGCAACGCTTGGGGTAACAAGACGGGAGACGTGATACAGCCGAGCCAAATCAAAGCATTGCGTAAGTAACAGACCAAGAGGATAAGGAGAACAGCATCATGGACGCAGCACAAGCAACGCACGCCCACGGCGATCACGCACATCATCCTAGCGGCATCATGCGCTGGGTGATGACGACCAACCACAAGGACATCGGCACGCTGTATTTGACCTTCAGCTGCATCATGTTCTTCATCGGCGGCACCATGGCGATGACCATTCGCGCCGAGCTGTTCGAGCCGGGGTTGCAATTCCTGCGACCTGACTTCTTTAACCAGCTCACCACCTTGCACGGGCTCATCATGATCTTTGGCGCAATCATGCCGGCATTTGTAGGTTTCGCGAACTGGCAGGTGCCGATGATGATCGGCGCGCCGGATATGGCGTTTGCCCGCATGAACAACTGGAGTTTCTGGCTCCTGCCGTTCGCCGCGTCTCTATTGCTCATTTCGTTCTTCGTGCCGGGCGGCGCCGCGGCCGGAGGCTGGACGCTCTACCCGCCGCTGTCTGTGGAGTTGGGTCCCGGCATGGATTTGACTATTTTCGCCATCCACTTGCTCGGCGCGTCCTCCATCATGGGCGCGATCAACATCATTACTACCATCCTCAACATGCGCGCGCCCGGGATGACGCTGATGAAGATGCCGTTGTTCGTATGGACGTGGCTGATAACGGCATATTTGCTGATCGCCGTAATGCCAGTGCTGGCCGGCGCGGTAACCATGCTGCTAACGGACCGCCATTTCGGCACCCATTTCTTCAACGCGGCCGGAGGTGGCGACCCGGTGCTGTTCCAGCACGTATTCTGGTTCTTCGGCCATCCCGAGGTGTATATCATGATTCTCCCCGGCTTTGGCATCGTTTCGCAAATCATTCCGACCTTCTCGCGCAAGCCTCTGTTTGGCTATACCTCAATGGTGTACGCCACCGCCTCGATCGCGATTCTCTCCTTCTGTGTCTGGGCGCACCACATGTTTACCGTGGGCATGCCGGCGGCGGGACAATTGTTTTTCATGTACTCAACCATGCTGATTGCGGTGCCGACGGGCGTGAAGGTTTTCAACTGGGTTGCGACCATGTGGCGCGGCTCAATGACCTTCGAGACTCCGATGCTTTTCGCCATTGGCTTCATTTTCCTGTTTACCCTGGGTGGTTTTACCGGACTGGTGCTGGCTATTACGCCCGTGGACATTCAGCTGCAGGACACCTATTACGTGGTCGCGCATTTCCATTACGTGCTGGTGGCAGGCGCGCTGTTCAGCATTTTCGGCGGCGTTTACTACTGGCTGCCGAAGTGGACCGGCAAAATGTATGACGAAACGCTTGGCAAATGGCATTTTTGGCTATCGATGATTTTTTTCAACGTCGCCTTCTTTGTGCAGCATTTTCTGGGTCTGGCGGGAATGCCGCGCCGTATTCCCGATTACGCGCCGCAATTTGCCGACTTCAACATGATCTCCAGCATCGGCGCTTTCGGCTTCGGCCTGTCGCAGCTGGTGTTTGTGTATCTCGTCATCAAATGCATCCGCAGCGGGGAAAAAGCGCCCGCCAAACCGTGGGAAGGCGCGCATGGGCTGGAGTGGACGCTGCCGTCACCTCCTCCCTACCACAGCTTCGAGACGCCACCCGTGGTCAAATAGGAGAGGTGAACCGGCGATGATGCGACATGCTGAACCGGGTTCGCAGAAGAACAGGGTGCGAACCGCTTTGATCATGCTTTCGATCGCCGCAGCTTTTCTAATTGGTTTCATTATCAGTCATTGGCGATGAGCGTAAACCGGTCTAAAAGTACGATGCTCAGGAAACTGGTAATTGTCTCAGTGGCGATGATCGGCTTTGGGTTTGCGCTGGTACCGTTTTACAAGAATACCTGTGACGTCACCGGATTTAATAATACCCTCAAGGCTGATGAAGTGGCAAAGAACTCCCAAGTGGATTATTCGCGCACCGTCACCGTTGAATTCGACGCGAATACCCACCACTCGCTGTCCTGGAACTTCCAGCCGTCGCAGGGCGGCGTGAAAGTCCATCTGCGGGATATGACGCACGTGGTTTATGAGGCTAAGAATACCTTGCCCTATTCTGTCACCGGGCAGGCGATACCGAGTTACGGACCGCAGCTCGCGGTGCTGTATTTTAAGAAGGTGCAATGCTTTTGTTTCTCGCAGCGGACCCTGAAAGCGAATGAAGTAGGGAAAATACCCGTGGTATTTGTAATTGATCCGCAGTTACCCAGGGACGTAAGCACCACTACACCGTCCTATACTTTCTTTGAAGTGGACGGCAGCCGCGGAAAAACGGGCTAGACGGATATGCAATGCATCAGGAAGCGGGCGAGCGGAAGAAAGCCACGGCGCTGCAAGCTGCAAAGGCGGTATTTTGGGCTTTTTTCGGCGTCCGCAAAGGAACGGACCGCGACGCCGATGCAGTGAGCATTACGCCCTTGCAGGCAATTGTTGCCGGTCTCATCGGTGCCGCGTTGCTTGTGTTGTGTTTGCTGCTGCTGGTGCACTTTGTGACCAGCTAGATGCTTTTTAGCGAGTTGTAGAAGTAGGAATCAGGGTACACTAAAAAGAGAGGACTTCATGACGCAACAGCCTCGACATTATTACGTGCCATCGCCATCGCACTGGCCGATTCTCGGTTCGCTAGCACTGTTTTGCATGGCGATCGGCGCAACGCTGTGGATAAACAATCATGCGAATATCGGGCCATGGGTGTTGGTGGGTGGCCTTTCCATTTTGATCTTTATGCTGTTCGGCTGGTTCGGTACCGTGATCCGCGAAAGCGAAGGCGAAAAATTCAATAATCAAGTTGATCTCAGCTTTCGCTGGGGTATGAGCTGGTTCATCTTCACTGAAGTCATGTTCTTTGCGGGATTTTTTGGCGCGCTATTTTATATGCGCGTGCTGGCGATACCTTGGCTCGGGGATTTCGAAAACAAGATTCTGTGGCCGGATTTCACCGCTCACTGGCCGGTAGCGGGGCCCGGACTCAAGGAACAGTTCACGCCCATGGCGGCGTGGGGCATACCCGCGATCAACACGTTGATCCTTCTTTCCTCCGGCGCCACCGTCACTTGGGCTCACTGGGGATTGAAGCGCAACGACCGCAGACAGCTTATCATCGGGCTTATACTGACAATCCTGTTAGGCTGGACCTTCTTGGCACTGCAGGCGCATGAATACTGGCTTGCCTACACAGAATTGAATCTTAACCTTACCACGGGTGCCTACGGTGCAAGCTTCTTTATGCTGACCGGCTTTCACGGCTTGCATGTAACCATCGGTACCATTATGCTGGTCACTATCTTGGGCCGTTGCATAGCCGGACATTTCAAGCCTGAGCACCACTTCGGATTCGAGGCGGTGTCGTGGTACTGGCATTTTGTTGACGTGGTGTGGCTGCTGCTGTTTATTCTGGTCTATTGGCTATAACTCGCGGGCATATTCTGCTCAAGGAGGAAAACGCAGCACACAAGTAACAACAAGGAGGAGGAACCCCATGCAAATAAAAAGAGGGACACTGACGCCGCATGGTATCACTGTGCGGCGCCTTTTTTTCTTAAGCAGGAATTACAACCCCTGGGGCGGAATGAGGCCGAAGTAAAAGCCCAGCATGAGGATAAGGAACAGCACTATGGAAAAGGTAATGCGCACGGTAAGCGCCTTAACGGTGCGTTCGGATTTGCCTTTGTCCTTGATCAGGTAATACAGCGCAGAACCGAGGCTGATAAGTATGATCGCGATGAAGAGGAAGACGATGATTCTCACGCTGCATTTCCTTGTAAAAAATTCAGTTTAGACGATTCGCCACTTCGTTGCCAACAGGGATGCTTTATGGTTTTGAATTCAAGCCCAGGCTGTGGTCCAGTATTGCCGCCGGCGCGGTATTGTTACTGACCCTCTGGCTCGGGCACTGGCAGCTTGAGCGCGCGGGTGAAAAGCAGAAACTTGAAGACCGCTTCGAGGAGCTGGCCAAGCAGCCGCCGGTCAGCGTTCCCGCGACCCAGGTCAATCCTGATGAATATCGGTTTCGCAATGTCGAAGTGCAGGGACGGTATGCCGATTCCTACACCATTTATCTGGACAACCGCATTTATCATGGTATTGCGGGTTACCAGGTGATAACGCCTCTGCAAATTGCAGGCAGCCGGACTTACATTCTGATTAACCGTGGCTGGGTGCCAAGAGCCGCGGAACGTCTGGATTTGCCCGTAATACCGACGCCGCGGCAGCCAGTGAAAATCAGCGGCATTGCGGTGGTTCCCAGCAAGAAAATACTCGAGCTCTCCTCGCAAACGGTGGAAGGAAAAATCTGGGAAAACCTCGTGCTGAAGCGCTATCGCAAAGCGGTACCGTTCGAAATTCAGCCGATTGTGATTGAACAGGAAAATGACACTGCAGATGGATTGGTGAGGGATTGGGAACGTCCGGACGTGGGTGTTAACATGCACCGCGGCTATGCGTTCCAGTGGTTCATGCTGGCTACAGCGATCATAATTTTATATTTGGTGCTGAATGTCAAACGAGTATCACCGCGGAAGGATTAAGCTGCTTTTGATCGTGCTACTGTGCGCCACACCAGTGGCGGCAGCATATATCACGTTTTATTTCTGGGAGCCGCGTCAGGGAACCATGAACTACGGTGAACTTCTGCCGCCGCGTCTATTACCGGACGCTGAATTGCAATCGCTAGACGGGCGACCATTTCGCATCAGCGAACTTCGTGGAAAATGGCTGCTGCTGCAAGTGGATTCCGCCGCGTGCAGCCAGAGCTGCCGCAAGAAATTGTATTTTTTACGGCAGTTGCGTCTCACGCAGGGTAAGGACATGGACCGCATCGAGCGCGTATGGGTAATTGACGACGGTGGTACGCCGCAGCAACAGCTGGTAAAAGAATATGCCGGCACCTGGTTGATACGGGATACGAGTGGCGCGTTGCTCGCTGTGTTTCCCTCGGCCAATTCGCCACAAGACCATATTTACGTCGTCGATCCACGAGGTAATCTGATGTTGCGCTTTCCGCGTAATGCGGACCCCAGAAAAATGATCAAGGATATTAGCCGACTGCTCATGGCCTCCCAGATCGGATGATGTTTCGAAAACTTGTCTTAACCGCCGCAATTCTCGCATATGCAGTAGTGGTGTTTGGAGCCTTCGTGCGTCTTTCAAACGCCGGACTGGGCTGCCCGGATTGGCCTGGTTGTTACGGCCGTCTCGCCGTGCCTCAAAGCGCACCAGCACGCGGTATTGCTCATTTAGAATTTCCGAACAAGCCGCTCGATAACGCCAAGGCATGGATTGAAATGACGCATCGATATCTGGCAGGCACGCTGGCTTTGCTGATAGTGGCAATTGCCGTTTACGCTTCACGCAAGCGCGCTGAGTTGCAGCAATCGCCGTTACTGTCACTGTTACTTGCCGGGCTGGTCGCGTTGCAAGCGCTGCTTGGAATGTGGACTGTAACTTTGTTATTGAAACCGGTTGTGGTTTCCCTGCATCTGCTGGGGGGCATGGTCACCCTGGCATTGCTGTGCTGGTTGGCGTTGCGGCAATATGCGCGGCCAACCGTATATGCCGTGAGTCGGGACTCGCTAAAATTCTGGGGCTGGCTGGGACTTGGGCTGTTGGCGGTGCAGATCGCGCTGGGCGGCTGGGTGAGTGCCAATTACGCAGCTCTCGCTTGCGGCGGATTTCCGCTATGTAACGGCAGCTGGTTGCCCAAGATGGATTTCTCGGCAGGCTTTCAGCTGGTTGGCAGTGAGGGAACGACGAGCGGCAACACACTGTCCAATTTGGCGCTCGCGTCCATAAATTGGACACATCGACTCGGCGCGTTAATTGTTTTGTGTTATCTCGCGTCTCTGGCAATTGCGGTTCTGCGCATCAAACGGTTGCAAAAATACGGGGTGTTGCTGCTGACCATCGTCTGCCTGCAGGTCGCGCTTGGAATTGGCAACGTTTTGTTAAGCCGGCCTTTGCCGTTGGCGGTGGCCCACAATGCCGCTGCTGCGCTATTACTGGTCGTCATGGTGGTGTTAAACTTTAATTTATCGAGTTCGGGAGTTGACGATGGCCTTTAGCTTAACCTGGGAGCGAGCGGGTACCCGCGTTCACCAGTATTTCAAATTGTGCAAGCCACGCGTGGTGTCGCTTATCCTATTTACCGCAGTTATTGGAATGTTCCTTGCAACGCCGGGCATGGTCCAGTTCAATACGCTGCTCTTCGCCACATCGGGAATTGCACTGGTAGCCGGCGCCGCGGCAGCAGTGAATTGCCTGATTGAGCAAAAAATCGACGCAGTTATGGCACGTACTCGTTACCGCCCGCTGCCGCGCGGGGAGTTGACTTCACTGCAGACACTCGTTTTTTCCGGCGCGCTAGGCGGCGCGGGGCTGTGGTTGCTTGACCGATTCATCAATCCGGTTACCATGTGGCTGACCCTTGCGACTTTTCTGGGATACGCAGTTATTTACACCGTGATTCTCAAGCCCATGACGCCGCAAAATATTGTCATCGGAGGCGCATCCGGCGCAATGCCGCCCGTGCTGGGCTGGACCGCGGTAACCGGGGAAATTTCCTACGATGCGTTGTTGCTGTTTCTGATCATTTTTGCATGGACTCCGCCGCATTTCTGGTCTCTCGCCCTGTATCGCAAACACGAGTATGCCAAAGCAGGATTACCCATGTTGCCGGTCACCCACGGCGATAAGTACACTCGCTTGCACGTACTTCTGTATACGCTGATTCTCGTTGCCGTGAGCCTGCTGCCGTTTGTAACCAAGATGAGCGGCTGGCTCTACCTATTAAGCGCCTGCGCGCTGGGAGGGATTTATTTATATTATGGAGTGAGAATCTTTGTGGACTACAGCGACGCGCTGGCGCAGCGCGCGTTTCGATATTCCATCGTGTACCTCGCGGCGCTATTCGCCGCGCTACTATTAGATCACTGGCGTTGAAGCCAACTTTTCTTGCGTCTTATGACCAAATTTCTGCTGGCCGGTCTGCTATCTGGTATTTTGGGCGCGCTTGTCGGATGTGATACAACAGCCAAAGTAGAACACTTCCAATCTACTGACATTACTGGCGCAAGTTTCGGAAAAGATTTTCATTTGACGGACCACAATGGCAAGTCCAGAAGCCTTGAGGATTTCAGAGGCAAAGTGGTGGTGCTATTCTTCGGCTATACCCATTGTCCCGATGTTTGTCCGGCTACACTCGCTGAACTCGCAACGGTGATGAAGCAATTGGGCCCGGAATCCGAGAACGTGCAAGTATTGTTCGTGACTGTGGATCCGCAGCGCGACACACCGCAAGTGCTGGCGAAGTACGTACCCTCGTTCTACCCCAGTTTTCTAGGTCTGTACGGTGACCCCGAAGCGACGTCCAGAACCGCAAAGGAGTTTAAAATCGTCTACCAGAAAGTTGCCGGCAGTGGTCCCGATGATTACACCATGGACCATTCGGCCGGCACCTATGTATTCGATCAGAAAGGAAGACTGCGCTTGTTTGTAAGCTATGGGCAGGGGGCGCCGGTTTTTCTGCACGACGTCAGACTCCTGCTTGCCGAGAATTAACCAGCCACCATTGCCGCTTTCATTTTGGCGAACGCTTTTTCTTCAAGCTGCCGGATGCGTTCGGCCGAGACCTTGAACTCTGCAGCCAAATCGTGCAGTGTCGCCGAATCTTTTTCCCGAAGCCAGCGTTCTTCGATGATGCGGCGGCTGCGCGGATCGAGACTCTCAAGCGCTCGCTTGAGATCCGTGGTTTGCAAACGACTGTCCTGTTCGCGTTCCAGGATAAGCGATGGCTCATTTTCCGGATCGCTGAGGTATGCGATCGGGCTATATGCTTCGTCGTCATCGACCGCCGGTTCTAACGCGACATCATGCCCGCTCAAGCGCGTCTCCATTTCAGATACCTCTGAACTTTTCACGCCAAGCAGATTGGCCACATCCATTGTTTGCTTAAGACGCATAGGTTCCAGCCCCTGTTTCAGGCTGCGCAAATTGAAAAATAGCTTGCGCTGCGCCTTGGTCGTGGCGATTTTCACGATGCGCCAATTGCGAAGGATAAATTCGTGGATCTCGGCGCGTATCCAGTGTACGGCGAACGACACCAGGCGCACTCCGCGCTCCGGGTCGAAGCGTCGAACTGCTTTCATGAGCCCGATGTTGCCTTCCTGGATCAGGTCTGCCTGCGGCAGCCCATAACCCATGTAACCGCGAGCGATAGCGACCACGACGCGCAGGTGTGAGAGCACCAACTGTCTGGCTGCTTCCAGGTCGTTATCCGCGCGCCAGCGTCGTGCTAATTCCGTCTCCTGCTCTTGCGTGAGTATAGGAAAGCGGTTTACCGCCTGGATATAACTCTCCAGGCTTCCCGTCACCGACGGGATAGGCAAAGCCATAGTTTGCGTCATTCGAAATCCCTCAAAAAAATATTTTAGCACTCTCCATCTCAGAGTGCCAAGCATAGGGAAAGTTCTGGCTAACGCGGTTCGATTTGCCGCAGATGCCTGCTTACCGATAGCCAAGCGCCCAGCCAGCCAAGCCATGCTGAAAATAAAATCAAGATTGCACTGTCTTTCATATCTAAGTGATTTAACTGGAAATTTATCGAATATAGCCGGGCCAAATCCGCGAGAGCCTTATTCAGCACTTCAATGCTTCCCGCCACGATGACCCAGGCGACCGCCCCGCCCGCCAACCCCTGCAGAGTTCCGATATACAGGAATGGTCGGCGAATGAAACGGCCGGTTGCGCCGATCAGTTTCGCCACCTCAATTTCGTCGCGTTGGGTGAGAATTTGAAGCCTTATCGTATTGAACGTCACTGCCACCAAGGCGAAGCTTAACAACATAGCCAACAGCAATATGATCAGTTTGCCAAGCCGCAACAACGCATCCAGCCGCTGCGCCCAAAGCGAGTCCAGCTGCACATGCGCGGCGTTGGGCCAAGAACTGATCTCGTTTCGCAATGCTTCCAAGGCATCCGCAGAGGAATTTTTCGCGTGAATTATAAATGCATCGGGCAAAGGGTTTTGCGTCAGACTTTGCACCACATCGCCGATACCGGTTGACCGTTGGAGCTCACGCAGCGCCTTGTCACGTGGCACGAATTGGAAATTACGCACTGAAGGATTGTTTTTAAGCCGCAACTGTATTTGGGCGACATCCGCTGGGGTCGCCTGCGTACCCAAAAACAGGCTTATCTGGGGTTCGCCGCCGATTTGTCCGGACAAGCTTTCGAGGTTTCTGAGCAGAGCGTAAAGTCCACTGGGCAAGCTTATTGCAATGCCGATGACGCTGATATTGAGTAGGCTGGCAAACGGGTTTTGCCGAAGACGTCTCAGGGCAAGCCGCATGGATTGTACATGATGCGCAAGCCAATACTTCACGAAGCCAGTTCCCCGTGGTCGAGCCTCAGCAGACGCGGATTTAATCGCAGCAACATTGCATTATCATGGCTGGCGATGATCACCGTCACCCCCACCTGATTGAATGATTTGAACAGCCCCATGATGTCGCTGGCATAGGCCGCGTCCAAATTTCCAGTGGGCTCGTCGGCAAGCAAAATTGCCGGCCGGTTAACGATAGCGCGCGCGATGCACAAACGCTGTTGCTCTCCGCCAGACAGTGTGATCGGATACGTCTTTTCCTTATCCAGCAAACCCACCTTGTCGAGCGCTGCGCGTACCCGTTTACCGCTCTCCTTGCGTTCATAACCGGTGATTTGAAGAGGCAACACCACGTTTTCAAATACAGTACGCTCGAACAGCAGCTTGTGATCCTGAAACACCAGGCCAAAATTGCGACGCAGATACGGAATTGCTGAAGCGCGCAGTTTGCTGGTATTTTGGCCATTTACAACAACGCTGCCGCGGGTGGGGCGCTCGATGGCGGCAATTAATTTAAGCAGGGTACTTTTGCCGGCGCCGGAATGACCGGTTACGGCAACCATTTCACCCGGCTGCACGGTGAACGAAATGTTTCTGAGGACATCGTAGCCCCCCGGATAGCGCTTGCCGACTTGGCTCAAGCTAATCATGCAAGCACGGTCTCCACAAACTCCACGGCATCGAACGGTCGTAGGTCATCGGGTTTCTCACCAATGCCGATAAAACGGACCGCAACCGGCCGCGCCCTGGCAATAGCGGCTAATGCCCCGCCCTTGGCGCTGCCGTCCAACTTGGTAATAATAAGTCCGGTCAAACCCAAAGCATCATCAAACGCCTTAACCTGATTCACCATGTTTTGTCCGGTGTTGGCATCAAGTACCAGCAGGATTTCATGCGGTGCCGAGGGTTCCGCCTTGGCGATCACGCGTTTTACTTTCTTGATCTCTTCCATTAAATGCAATTGCGTGGGAAGCCGGCCTGCAGTATCAGCCAGCACGATATCGATGGAGCGCGCCTTGGCTGCATGTATGGCATCGAAAATTACAGCCCCGGGATCCCCGCGTTCCTGGGAGATGACGGTGACACTGCCGCTTGCGCCCCACGCCTGCAGCTGCTCGCGCGCCGCCGCACGGAACGTATCGCCCGCCGCGAGCACAACCGATTTTCCCTGCTTCTGAAAATATCTTGCAAGCTTGCCGATGCTGGTGGTTTTGCCGCTGCCATTTACCCCTGCCAACATAATAATGAACGGCCGTATCGCGCCAATGTCAACGGGTTTGCCCAGCGGTGCGAGCAAATCCAGCAAGCACTGCCGCAAAACTGCTTGCAGTTCTTCCGCTCGTTGCAGGTTTTCACGCTTGGCGCGCGCGCGCAACATTTCCAGCAGATACTCGGTGGCTGCTGCGCCCACGTCGCCGCTGAGCAGCGTGTGTTCCAATTCCTGATAAAGTGTCTCGTCAATCTTGCCGCTGCGCAGCAGGTTTGCCAGTTGTCCGCCCAACTGATTGCGGGTGCGCGACAGGCTTTGCTTTAGCCGTGCCGCCCAGTTTGCTGCATCTTCAGTGCGCGTGTTCTGGTCTTGCTTCAAGAAACTAAACATGGCGATGTGCTGTCACAAAACGCGTATTTGCGATTCGTTGCGGGTATAATTCTATTCCCAAATTGTCGGACCCAGGCTAAAAGAATGATGGCAATCTTTAGGCTTTTTGCAAAACCAAATGTTCTTCTCGCTGTTGTTTTGTCTGGTTCGCTCTCGCATGTTGCTCGGGCGTCGACCAGCGAGCATACGCTGAGCAACGGGCTTCGGGTGATTGTCAAGGAGGACCACCGTGCACCCGTTGTCGTGTCGATGGTGTGGTACAAGGTCGGGAGCTTAGATGAAGAGAACGGCACGACCGGTGTCTCCCACGCGCTGGAACACATGATGTTCAAGGGCACCAAAAAGGTGCCAGAGGGAGAGTTTTCCAAAATCATTGCCCAGGCCGGCGGCCGGGAGAACGCTTTTACCAGTAGGGATTTCACCGCGTATTTCCAATTACTGCACAAGTCGAAGCTCCCGCTGGCAATGAAACTTGAAGCAGATCGCATGCAAAACCTGAATTTCTCCCAAAATGGCTTTGCAAAGGAAATGAAGGTAATAATGGAAGAACGGCGTTGGCGTACCGACGATAACCCGCAAGCGCTGGTGTACGAGCAATTAATGGCAACCACTTTCGAAGCGAGCCCGTACCGCAGACCCGTCCTAGGCTGGATGAATGACCTGGTGAATATGCGCGCGCAAGATCTGGAGCACTGGTACCACACCTGGTATGCGCCGAATAATGCCACGCTGGTGGTGGTGGGAGACGTGACGCCCGGAGAAGTATTTAAACTTGCTCAACGTTATTTCGGCGCAATTAAATCCAAAGTATTACCGGTACGGAAACCGCAGGAAGAGCCGCAACAACGTGGCAGCCGCAGCGTGACGGTGAAAGCACCGGCCAAGTTGCCGTACGTCATGATGAGTTACCATGCGCCGGTGTTGCGCGACGCCGAACGCGACTGGGAACCTTACGCGCTCCAGGTTCTTGCCGGCGTGCTCGACGGCAACGAATCTGCTCGGTTAAACCGCAATTTGGTGCGGGAAACGCAGGTTGCCTCTTCCGCTGGGGCGGATTACGACATTACGGGACGCGGTCCCGGGCTCTTTTACCTGGAAGGCGTTCCCAGCGAAAACAAAACTGTTGCAGATCTGGAAGCGGCCATGCGTGGTGAGTTGCAAAAAATTATCGTTGACGGCGTGACCAACGACGAACTCGAACGGGTGAAGGCCCAAGTCATTGCCAACAAAGTATTTGAGCGTGATTCAGTAATGGCCCAAGCCCATCAGATCGGGGGGTGGGAAATGGCCGGACTGTCATATAAATCACTGGATAATTTAGTGAGCAAGTTGCGAGCGGTAAGCGCTGCGCAAGTGCAGGCTGTGGCAAAAAAATATTTCCAAGACGACAGCCTTACAATCGCTGTGCTCGACCCGCAGCCCCTTGATCAGGAAAAGTCTCATAAGGCGCCGGCAGGGTTACGGCATGATTAGCGTCGTTAGGGGGTGCGGCGTGGCTTTGGTTGGATTATTCGCAGGCACAGGACCTGCATTTGGCATATTGCCGATACAACATTGGCAGACTTCGAGCGGGGCCAGCGTCTATTTCGTTGAACGCCACGAACTGCCGATGCTTGACGTGAGCATTGATTTCGCGGCTGGCAGCGGCCGCGATTCGCCCGCTGTATCCGGCCTGGCGAATCTCACACGGCATATGCTGAGCCTTGGCGCAGGCGGGCTTTCCGAGGACGAAATCGGCGAAAAACTAGCCGATGTCGGAGCGCAGCTTGGCGGGCGCATCGATCAGGACCGCGCCGGAGTGACCGTGAGAACGCTGAGCAGCGAGCGCGAGCGCAATCAGGCGCTCGACATATTATCGCGCATCGTGCAACAGCCGGAATTTCCCGAAAAAGTGCTGGAGCGGGAGAAAGCACGCATCGTGGCAGTTCTCAAGGATTCGGCCACCAAACCCGAAAGCATCGCGGAGCGCGCCTTTTACACGCTTCTCTATGGCAGCCATCCATACGCTCGGCGCATATCCGGAGAAGTGGACAGCGTGGAGCCGCTCCAGCGCTCTGATCTAGAGGCGTTTTACCGCACTTATTACACCGCAAATGATGCTGTAGTGGCCATCATTGGTGATGTAAGCCGCGACGCGGCACGTGAAATCGCTGAGAACCTTACGGCGAAACTGCCTCGACAGGCATCGCCCTTACCCGTGCTGCCCGAAGTCGCGCTTCCGGCAAAGGCGCAGGATCGCGAAATTCCACATCCGGCGACGCAAAGCCACATTCTTATGGGGTATCCGGGAATAAAGCGCGTTGACCCTGACTATTTTGCCCTTTTTGTCGGTAACTACATCCTTGGCGGCGGAGGGTTCTCTTCCCGCTTCGTCGAGCAGGTGAGGCAGAAGAGAGGACTCGCTTATAGCGTCTATAGTTATTTTGATCCACTGCAGCAGAAAGGCCCGTTTCAAATCGGGTTGCAAACCAAAAAGGAGCAGGCGCAGGAGGCGATTAATGTGGTTCGCGAAACGCTGCGCAACTTCATAGCCAACGGGCCGACTGAGCAAGAACTCAAAGCGGCCAAGCAGCATCTCGTCGGCGGTTTTCCGCTGCGCATAGATACCAATAAGAAGATACTCGAGTATCTTTCGGTAATCGGCTTTTATCGCTTGCCGCTTACGTATCTTGATGACTTCATACCTAACGTCGAGAGCGTTACCGTAGCGCAGATTAAAAACGCGTTTCAGCGGCGTATCGACCCGGACAACATGGTCACCGTAATTGTAGGAGCACCGGGCGCAAGCTGAAACCTGATGCGGACTCGCGGACGTCTCAGGATCATTGGAGGAACGTGGCGCAGCCGCATTATCCACTTTCCGCCGGCGGCCGACCTGCGGCCCACTCCGGACCGCGTAAGGGAAACCCTGTTTAACTGGCTGGGCCAGGATCTCAGTGGCAAAACCTGCCTGGACTTGTTCTCGGGGAGCGGTGCATTGGGATTCGAGGCGCTATCCCGTGGCGCGCGCAAGGTGGTGATGGTGGAAAAAAACCGCGATGTATTCCAAGCGCTGCGCGATAATGCGCTGAAGCTTCGGGCGCAGAACCTGGAACTGGTGCACGCGAATGCGCTACAATTCTTGAGTGTCGACCGAAACGCGTACCATGTAATTTTTCTCGATCCCCCGTTTCGCAAGAATGGTCTTGGCGGCATTTTGGCGGAAATGCCGCGGCGCCTTGAAGAGGGAGGGCTGGTTTATGTTGAGAGCGGAAATGCTTTTGACGCGCCGGACTGGGAGGTGTGGCGCGAAGGCAGGGCGGGGAAAGTTCATTATCGGCTGCTGAAATGGAAAATAACATGAATAAAGCGGTGTATCCCGGTACATTCGATCCTATTACACGCGGCCATGAAGATTTGGTGCGGCGTGCCACGCACATCTTCGACCAGGTAATTGTCGCGGTTGCGGACAGCCACGGTAAGCAACCTTTTTTTACGCTGGAAGAGCGGATAAAGATGGCGGAAAGGGTGTTAGCGGATTATGAGAGAGTGCATGTGATCGGATTTTCCGGATTGCTCATGGATTTTGTGCGGGGTCAGGGTGCAAACATCATAGTGCGGGGTCTGCGCGCCCTATCCGATTTCGAATATGAATTTCAAATGGCTGGGATGAATCGTAACATGCATCCCGATGTGGAAACGATTTTTATGACGCCATCGGAGCAATACATGTTTATTTCAGCGAGTATGGTGCGCGAGATAGCGGTTCTCGGCGGCAATGTCGGAAAATTCGTACAGCCCTTGATTGCCGAACAGCTGAATGTCAAAATGAAAAAAAGGTAAATGGGTGAGTATGCAGCGATGGCGCTGATGATCACGGATGAATGCATTAATTGCGATGTATGCGAACCGGAATGTCCCAACGGCGCAATTTCGCAGGGCGTAGAGATCTACGTTATAAACCCTGCTCTTTGCACCGAATGCGTAGGACATTACGACAGCCCGCAATGCGTCGAAGTGTGTCCAGTGAACTGCATCCCGCTAAACCCGGATTTTGTCGAAAGCAGGGAACAACTGCAACAGAAATTCCTTGCGCTCACCGTGCAAAAAGGCGTACCGACATCCTAGTCGGTCCGTCGCGGCCTGCGTCTCAACCGCACGCTTATCTACATCTGACAATGCGGGCAATAGAAACTTGAGCGCTGCCCCTGCTTGAACTGCCTGATGCGGGTGCCACAAACTCTACAGGGTTTGCCGGCGCGACCGTAAACCTGGCAGTGCAGTTGGAAATCTCCCAGGACGCCGTCGCAATTGGCAAAGTCGCGCAAGCTGCTGCCGCCCGCTTTAATCGCCCGGCGCAGCGTATTACGCAAGGCTTGCACTAACTTTTCATAGCGTTCGTGACCAATGCGCAATGCGGCTCGCTTGGGATGAATGCGAGCGCGGAACAGCGCTTCGTTCGCGTAGATATTGCCAATTCCCGCTACCACGTGGCTGTCCATCAAAACTTGCTTTATGCTCGTAGCGCGGCTGCGCGTAACGCGGTACAGCCAATTGGCACTGAAAGCGTGAGTCAATGGCTCAGGCCCGAGTTTGCTGAGCAGCGGATGGGAGAGTGGCTCGCTGCTGGTCCAATGTACTGAGCCGAAACGGCGCGGGTCGCGCATTCTGAGCAGTTTGCCGTTATCCAGCAGTAAATCAAAATGGTCATGCGTTTGCGCCGGGACGGACTGATCAAGGAAGCGCAGGCTGCCCGACATTCCAAGATGCATGATCAACGTGCCCCCGCCGCAGCCAATAAGCAGGTATTTGCCGCGCCGCGAGACGTTACGGATTATTTGACCGCTGACCAAGCACGGCAAATTCGCAGCGACATGCCACCGCAGTTGCGGATTGCGAATGACCAGCGTCACGATACGCCTCGCGCGCAAGCGCGGACCAAGACCACGGCGCGTTATTTCCACTTCCGGAAGTTCAGGCATGATTTAAAGCCAGTCACTTCTCCGTTTTAGGGGCTTCGGCAAACGGGTCGAGCAAACGTCTTGCCACATCTTCCGGAAAGCGGTAGGCAATCATTTCATCATCGCGCAGCAGTATCAGTTCCGGTTTTTTCTGCAATATATGCAGCGTTACGCTGCCGCCGTTGTTAAGCGCAATTTTGATCGCCTCGGCATAAGGCGCGGGTTTTGCGGGCACGCTGGCGATGCTGTAAGCATAGTGCCATTCATCGGCAAAGCGGTTTAACTGATCTTGAGAAAGTTCAGCCGGTGCGGGCGACACGTTCCACGCCCCATCTACTCGTCTTAATTTGTATCCCGGCAAATCGAAACCGGTCGGTATCTCGTTTTCCGCGAGCAGCAGGTGATTAAGGAAAGCATTGAGGGGCATCGCAACCGCAGCCCCGTAACGCGGTGGCACCAGATAGACATTATCTGCCGTCGTCACGTATTGTTCCGCGGTCAATGGATTCAGCGCGCCAAAGCCGAACGTCTGCTTTCCCAGTGTCAAAAGCGCCTGCGGCCGGTCCAAATCGAAGCGCGTCAAATCATTCGCCGGGAAACGCTGCCTACTGGTGGCGGAGAGAATTTCCAATAGTTGATCCACCTGAAAGGCATTGGCGCGCGCCGCAAGCGGACGGGTGATGAACCAGTCATGGCCGCGTTTTACTAGGGTAAGCGCCGCAGGCTTGTCTACGGTGATGCTGTTGATTTCCTCTGCCTTCTGTGTTGAGAGCCGGTATTCGCTCGACGCGTTGTTTAGCAATTTGAAATAAAGTGTGGAAGCCAGGCCAGCGACCGCAAGCAAAAGTGCCGTGTTAAGCCAAATTCTCGATTTCATAGTTTACGACGCCGCCACCAGATCACTGCGCCTGTCACCAGGAAGATCAGCGGCATCGCAATCAGAAAACCAAAGGTGATCATAGTCAGCGCGGACCGACCAAGATACAAATTGCTGTCGAGAGTGGCGCGAGGTTGAATGGTAATCAAATCCTCATCCTGCGCCAGCCAATTGATTATGTTGACGCCCAGATCCAGGTTGCCGGCGTTGCCAAGGTAGCTGTTCGCGAGAAAGTCGCCGCCGCCGATTATAACTACGCGTTGCTCGCGGCCTTTAAGTTGCCTGGTTAGCGCAACGCCTATAGTGACCGGTCCCCGGGTATCGCGTTTTTCGTCGAAGCGCGCCGTTTCGTCCGGTTTGCCGTTTTCCACCCAGCCGCGCTGAGCTACTTCTATGAGCTTGATGACCTGCCAATCCTGGTTTTGACCAACGCTCACCTCGCGGGCGAAAGGAAATACCGTGATGAGTTTGAAGTCATTGGTAATTGGGTGCTTGCCATAGCTGGTTGCCAGTGCCCAAGTGGCGGGCGCGTTAAGTTCTTGCGCCGCCGGGTCGATCACGACACCGGGGGTGAGCCTAAGCTTGAGCAAATCGGCAAGCGATTCCAGTCCGTGCAGCGGTTCCTGGTCGATCAACCACAACAGATTGCCGCCTCTGTCGACATAGGATATGAGTTTGGCAACTTCACCGGGAAAGTAATCCACTTGTGGCTGCGTGACGACGACTACGCTGGCATTCTCGGGAACTTGCTGTGCCAATGCCAGATTCAAGCTCGTGGTCTGAAATCCCTTGGCCGCGAGCTGTTTTCCAAAGTCGCCGAAGTCGAAGTTGGCTTTTCCATCGATTTTTCTTTCTCCGTGTCCTTCAATCTGCATTACCAGCCGTTGTCGCGTGCGCGCCAGGCGCATGAGCAGATTGGTGAATGTTTGTTCGTTGAGCGTGGTGAGATGCTCGGATTTAGCCCCGAACTTGACCACCATTTCGCCGTTGACCTGCACTCCGGCCTCTCGAGTGAGTTTTGGCTGCTCTGCAGGATCGACAAATTCCAGAAGGATATCGGGTTTGGCGCGAACATAGGGTTGCATAAAATCCCTGATCAACTTGCGTATGTCCCCGAGCCGCGGATCCTGCTTCGTTGCGAACGCGGTGATGATCACCGGTCCGTGCAATTGGTTAAGCACATTCAGGCTGGCTTGAGTCAACGAGTTGCGGCGGTTCTGGCTCACATCCCACTGCTTGCGGTGATCGCGCGCCACCAGTGACAGCAGGACAACTGCGGCGACCAGCAGCACAAAGAAAAGGCTGTTTTGCAGCAACATCTGGACGCGCAACTTTTTATTAATTTGCATGAATTTCAGCCGCGCAGACGGTCGGCGTCGAGACGCCTGATTGCCAGCGCCACAAAGGTCAAAGTAAAAAGCACTAGGAAGGCAACATCGGCGCTGTCAATTAAGCCGCGGTTGAAACTTTCAAAATGCCTGAGCAGTGAAAACCAGTTTGACAGGCTTTCGGGATTACTTGATGAGACATCGAGAACCCAAAGACCGAGCAGCGCGCCTAACGTACCGACAGCTGCCAGCACCGGGTGCGAGGTGAGGCATGAAATATATAATCCCAGCGCTGCGTAGCAAGCGCTAAGCAGTAACAGCCCCAGCAGGTTCGATGCCAGCACGCCGAAATCGGGCGAGGTGCCCGCATACAAGGAAATTGCCATGAACCCACTAAGGCTTATCAACGCGGCGAGAAACAGCACCAAACCGAGGAATTTGCCGATCACGATTTCGGTCATGGATAGT